>JACXTT010007833.1_pt1 | contig 14965 bp, 14 predicted proteins | sample 9270951 | NCBI WGS metagenome assembly JACXTT01 (sample SAMN15532306, study PRJNA645909) | rock metagenome | isolation source: weathered quartz diorite | place: Puerto Rico | collected 2017-06-21
ATCCTGATCTGCACGCCGATCATGCTGCCGGTGGTGAAGGCGATGGGCGTCGACCCGGTGCACTTCGGCATGATCATGCTGCTCAACCTCGGCATCGGCCTGATCACGCCGCCGGTCGGCCCGACGCTCTTCGTCGGCTGCGCCATCGGCAAGGTGACGATGGAGGAGGTATCGCGCGAGCTGTGGCCGTTCTACGGCGCGATGTGCACCGCATTATTGATCGTCACGTATTTTCCCGGCCTGTCGCTCTGGCTGCCGCGGGTGCTCGGTTACTGAAGGAATTGCGTACTTAGTACGGAATTCGGCTAGAGTGCGGGCGTAAACCTCTTGGAGGAGGAGACAGATGACCCGCTTTACCCGTCGTAAATTCCTGCAGGCCTCCGGCGCCGGCCTGGCGGGAATCCTCGCGTCGCACCAGGCGCCGGTGTTCGCACAGCAGTCGACGGTGCACTGGCTGAAATGGAACGACTTCGTACCTGCGTCGGACGAGCTGCTGCGCAAGAGCATGCTGCCGGAAGCGATGAAGGCGCTCGGGACGAAGATCAACCTCGAGACCATCAACGGCAACGATCTCCAGGCACGCATCACCTCGGCGATCCAGTCGGGCGCCGGGCCCGACATCATCATGGCGTTCAACAACCAGCCGCACATCTACGCATCCGGAGTCGCCGATACCGCCGACCTTTCGGAGGCCATCGGCAAAGCGCAGGGCGGCTACTACAAGCTGTGCCGCGCCAACACGACCGCCGGCAAGAAGTTCCTGTCGGTGCCGTGGGCGATCATCGGCGCGGAGATTGCCTACCGCAAATCGTGGTTCGACGAGATCGGCTACAGCAAATTCCCCGAGACCTGGGAGCAGTACCACGACGCCGGGAAGAAGCTGAAAGCAAAGGGCCGCCCGCTCGGCCAGACGCTCGGGCACACCTTCGGCGACGCGCCGACCTTCAGCTATCCGTATCTCTGGTCGTTCGGCGGCAAGGAAGTCGACGAGCACGGCAAGGTGGTGCTCAATTCCAAGGGCACGCTCGAGTCGGTGAAATTCATGCAGAGCTTCTGGAAGGACTCCTTCGACGAGGGCGGCCTCGCCTGGGACGACACCAACAACAACCGCGCTTTCCTTTCGGGGACGATCTCGGCGACGCTGAACGGCGCCTCGATCTACATCGAGGCGCTGCGCAAGCCCGACCAGTACCAGAGCGAGAAGGGCGGGCCGATGAAGGCCGACATCCGGCATGCGCTGCTGCCGAAAGGCCCGGCCGGGCAGTTCGCCTTCCACCTGTTCCAGTCGCACATGGTGTTGGGCTACTCGAAAAACCAGAAGGCGGCGAAAGAGTTCCTCAAGTGGATCCACATGCCGGCCAATTACGAGAAGTGGTTCGTCTCGCAGAAAGGCTACTCCACGCCGCCGACGCAGCAGTGGGAGAAGCACAAGATGTGGGACGAGGACCCGGTGATGGCGCCGTTCAAGCTCGCCGGGCGCGTCGGCCTCACGCCGGGGTACGCCGGGCCGCCGAACCGCAAGGCCGCCGAGGTACTGACGAAGTACATCATCACCGACATGTACGCGAAAGCGGTGCAGGGCATGTCCGCGGAAGCCGCGGTGAAGTGGGCGGCCGAAGAGGTCGGCAAGGTCTACAACGGTACGTAAGCTTTGCCCGCGGCAGTAGTTAAGGCTTTACCCGCCGCGAGGAGCAGCCGGTTGCTCGAGCGCGAGGACACGCTCGCCTTCTGGCTGCTCTTCCCGACGTTCGTGCTGCTCTTGCTGTTCATCGCGTACCCGTTCGTGCGCGGCGTGTGGCTGTCGCTCACCAACGCCACCGTCGGGGACCCGGGCCATTTCATCGGCCTCGCCAACTTTACCAAGATCTTCGAGGACTCGATCTTCCAGCGGGCGGCGGCTAACACGTTCGTCTATACCGCCGTCACCACGGTGTTCAAGCTCGCCTTGGGGCTGTGGCTCGCGCTGCTGCTCAACCGCCATTTCCGCGGCAAGTCGTGGGTGCGCGCGTTCATCCTGCTGCCGTTCATCATCCCGACAGTGCTCTCGACGCTCGCCTGGAAGTGGATGTTCGATCCGACCTTCAGCGTGCTCAACTGGACGTTGTGGAAGCTGCACTTCATCACCGGCCGCATCAACTGGCTGGGCGACCCGGAGCTCGCCATGATCTCGGTGATCATCGTCAACGTCTGGCGCGGCGTGCCGTTCTACGCCATCAGCCTGCTCGCCGGCCTGCAGACCATCAACCCGGACCTGCACGAGGCGGCGGCGATCGACGGCGCGAATCGCTGGCAGCGCTTCTGGTACGTGACCTGGCCGCTGCTGCTTCCCGTGACGATGGTGGTCGTACTCTTCTCGGTCATCCAGACCTTCGCTGACTTCCAGCTGGTCTACGTGCTCACCGGCGGCGGGCCGGCGAACGCGACGCATCTCTTCGCCACCTATGCGTATCAGATCGGCGTCGGCACCGGGCTGCTCTCGGAAGGCGCGGCGATCTCGCTCGCCATGTTCCCGGCGCTCTTCCTGATCGTCGTCTTCCAGCTCTGGTACATCCGGCGCGTGGAAAACAGGTAAATGAGCCGTTGATGATCGAAGGCGCGCGCTGGAAACGCTGGCTGTGGTTCTACCTGCCGCTCGGCGCGTTCATCTTCGGGCTGCTGTTCCCGTTCTACTGGATGGCGGTGACGACGCTGCGCCCGGACCGCGAGCTCTACCGGCCGTGGAATTCGCTGCTCTACGCGCCGTTCTGGACCAGCCAGCCGACGCTCGACCACATCACGAATCTCCTCTACGAGACGCTCTTCGGCCAGTGGATGTGGAACACGATGCTGATCGCGACCCTCGCCACGCTGATCTCGCTTTTCTGCGGCGTGCTCGCGGGCTACGCGCTCGCGCGCCTGAAATTCCGCTTCGCCGGGCTGCTCGGCACGGCGATCTTCATCACCTACCTCGTGCCGCAGACGCTGCTCTTCATCCCGCTCGCGGACATCATCCGCGACTACCACCTCGGCGATACGCCGTGGGCGCTGGTGCTCACCTATCCGACCTTCCTGATTCCCTTCTGCACCTGGCTCATGATGGGCTACTTCAAGGCGATCCCACGGGAGCTCGAGGAGTGCGCGCGCATCGACGGCGCGGCGCGCTGGCAGGCGATGGTCTACATCATCTTCCCGGTGGCGCTGCCGGGCATCCTGTCGGCGGCGATCTTCGCGTTTACGCTGTCGTGGAACGAGTTCATCTATGCGCTCGTGTTCCTCTCCTCGCCCGAGGAGAAGACGGTGCCCGTCGGCGTCGTCTCCGAGCTGATCCGCGGCGACGTCTTCTTCTGGGGTCCGCTGATGGCCGGCGCGCTCATCGGCTCGGTGCCGGTGGCGATCGTGTACTCGTTCTTCGTCGAGCACTACGTCGCCGGCATGACCGGCGCCGTCAAAGGCTGATATGGCGCGAGTACTTCTCAGGGACCTGAACAAGAAGTTCGACGGCACGCACGCGGTCAAGGACGTGAACCTGGAGATCCGGGACCACGAGTTCGTGGTGCTGGTCGGACCGTCGGGCTGCGGCAAGACCACGACGCTGCGCATGGTCGCCGGCCTCGAAGACATCACCTCGGGCGAGATCAGCATCGACGGAAAAGTGGTGAACAACCTCGCGCCGATGGATCGCGACATCGCCATGGTGTTCCAGAACTACGCGCTCTATCCGCACATGAGCGTCTACGACAACATGGCGTTCGGCCTGCGCATGCGCAAGTTCGAGCGCCCCGAGATCGACCGGCGCGTGCGGCACGCGGCCGAGGTGCTCGGCATCCAGGCGCTGCTCGACCGGCGGCCGCGGCAGCTCTCCGGCGGCCAGCGCCAGCGCGTCGCGCTCGGCCGCGCGATCGTGCGCAACCCGCGCGTGTTTCTCTTCGACGAGCCGCTCTCCAACCTGGACGCCGCCTTGCGCGTGCAGATGCGCGTTGAATTGAAGCGCCTGCACGATCGGCTGGAAACTACAGCGATCTACGTGACGCACGACCAGGTTGAGGCGATGACGCTCGGCGACCGCGTGGTCGTGATGCGCGACGGCATGGTGCAGCAGGAAGGCGCGCCGCTCCAGCTCTACGAGCGCCCGGCGAACCGCTTCGTCGCCGGCTTCATCGGCTCGCCGGCGATGAACTTCATCGCCGTGACCATCAGCGCCGCCGGCGACGCACTGTGGGCCGAGGCGCCTGGGCTGCGGGTGCGCCTGCCGCCGCACAAGGCGCAGGCGCTGCGCCGCTACAGTGGCCAGCGCGTGATCCTCGGGCTGCGGCCGGAGGCGCTGCGCCCGGCCGCCGGCACAGCCGCCGATTATGCGTTCGACGCCACCGTCGAGGTGATGGAGCCGCTCGGCTCCGAGATCCTGCTCGACATGCGCGTCGGCGAGAGCCCGGTCGTCGCGCGCGTCGAGCCCGGGGTGCGCGCGAGCCCGCACGAGCGGCTGCGGCTCGCCTTCGAGCCCGAGCGCGCGCATTTCTTCGACGCCGCCACCGAAGCCGCGATCTGAACCTCGGCTTTCCGCTCGCCGATGCGCATCTGCACTTCTGGGATCCGCGCACGCACTACTACCCGTGGCTCTGCGACCCGGAGCCGATCAAGTTCCGCTACGGCGACTACCGCGCGCTGCGCCGGCCCTATCTGCCGCCCGACTACCGCATGGACGCCGCGCGCTGGAATGTGCAGCGCACCGTGTATGTCGAGGCCGAGTGGGATCCCCGCACTCCGCTGGGTGAGATGGACTTTATCGCCGGCCTGCGCACACAGCACGGTGTGCCCACGGTGGCGATCGCGCCGGCGTGGCTCGATCGCGACGACTGCCCGGTGGTGCTGGAAGCGCACGCGGCGCACGGCTTCATCCGCGGCGTGCGCCACAAGCCGCGGCCCGGGCAGATGGACGACGCGCGCTGGCGCGCAGGCTACGCGCGGCTCGCGGCGTTGGGCCTGCACTTCGAGCTGCAGGCGGCTTGGCAGGAGCTCCCGGCCGCGGCGCGGCTCGCGCGCGACTTCGCCGATGCCACCATCGTGCTCAACCATGCCGGGCTGCCGCTGCCGGGCGAGCTCGCCGGATGGCAAGCCGCGATGGCGGAGCTCGCGCGCTGCGCGAACGTCGCTGTGAAGATCTCGGGCCTCGGCAACCTGGACGCGCTCGCCCAGCACCAAGTGATCGGCACAGTGCTCGAACTCTTCGGCACGCGCCGCGCGATGTTCGCGAGCAATTATCCGGTCGACAGCCTGCGCGAGAGCTACGACGCGATCTACGAGCGCTTCGACCAGGCGACGCGCGGCCTCTCGGCGGCCGAGCGCCGCGCACTCTTCCACGACAACGCGGTGCGCATCTACCGCATGGAGTAGCGCCATGGCAGCGAAACCCTTTTCCCTCGCCTATATCGGCGTCGGCCTGATGGGCGGGCCGATGTCGCAGCGGCTGGCGCAGCTCGGCTGGCAGGTCACGGCTTACGACATCGCGCCCGAGCGCCTCGAGGCGGCGCGCGCCGCCGGTGTAAAGACAGCCCGCTCGGCCGCCGAGGCCGCGCGTGCGGGCGATGTGGTGCTGCTGAACCTCCCGACGAATGACGCGGTGATCGACGCGGCGTTCGGCGCGAACGGCGTGGCGAGCGCCGTGAGCGCAAAGCAGCTCGTGGCAGATTTCTCGACCATCCCGGTCGATGAATGCCGGCGCCATGCGAAGCGGCTCATGGAGCAGACCGGTTGCCATTGGGTCGATCTGCCGGTGTCGGGCGGGCCGCCTGCCTCCGGCGCCGGCTCGCTCACCGTCATGGCGGGCGGCGAGGAAGCGGACCTCGAGCGCCTCGCGCCATTGCTGCGCGACATCTCGGCGCGCTGCACGCGCATGGGCCCCGTCGGCAGCGGCCTCGGCGCCAAGATGATCAACCAGATCATCGTCGGCGTCGGCCATGCGATGTATGCCGAGGCGGCGGCGCTGTGCGGCAAGGCCGGCATCGACGCCGCGCGCATACCGGAGTGCCTGGCCGGGGGCTACGCCGACAGCAATCTCTTGAAAGCGTACTGGCCGCGCATGGTCGAGCAGGACTTCACGCCGCGCGGCTATCTGCGCCAGCTCCTCAAGGACCTCGAGATGGTGAACGCCTGGGCCGGCAGCCTCAAGGCGCCGCTGCCGCAGCTCGCGCAGGCGCTCTCACTCCTGCGCCTCGCGGCGAGTCATGGATACGGCGAGATGGACAGCTCGGTGATCGTTAAGATCTACAAGCCCTGAGCGCTACTTCAGCAGCTCGGGCGCGATGAGCCTAGGCAGGATGAGCGGGATCTCGGGCCAGATGATGATCGCCGCCAGCATCAAGAGCATCGGCACGAGCATGATCATGGTGTCCTTCAGCGCGAACTTGAGCGGCACCTTGGCCACCGCGCAGGAGATCATCAGGCACAAGCCGTAGGGCGGCGTCACCAGACCGAAGGCGAGCGACACGATGCCGATGATCGCGAAGTGGATCGGATGCATGTTCACCGAGTGCGCGAGCGGCTGCAGGATCGTGCCGACGATGATGATCGCGGGGATGGCGTCGAGGAAACAGCCCACCACCAGGAATACGAACGCAATGAAGAAGCCCACTCCCGTGATGCCCAAGCCCCAGCTCGTGACGTTGGCGAGCAGCGCCTTCGGGATCTGGTAGTAGGCGAGCAGCCAGCCGAACGCCGAGGCCGTGCCGACGCAGAAGAGCGCCACCGATGCAAGGCGCCCGGTCTCGGCGAGCGCCTGGTAGACGTGGCGCATGTCCATCTCGCGGTAGATGAAGATCGACAGCACCGCGGCGTAGATCACCGCGACGGCCGCCGATTCGGTCGCGGTGAACCAGCCGAGCAGGATGCCGCCAACGATGATGAACGGCGTGAAGAGCGCCGGGATCGACTGCCACGCGGAGATGAGGAACTCCCGCAAGGTCGACCGCGGGTACACCGGGTAGTTGTAGATCTTGGAGTACACGTGCACGGTCACCATCTGCGCGGCGGCGATCAGCAGCCCGGGCAGGATGCCGGCGAGATACATGGCGCCGATCGAGGTCGAGATCACGCCGCCCCACACGATCATCAGGATCGACGGCGGAATGATCACGGCAAGCACCGCGGAGACAGCGGTGATAGCGATGGAGAAGGAAAGCCCGTAGCCCTCCTTGACCTGCGCTTCGATGAAAATCTTCGACTGGCTCGCCGCATCGGCGGTCGACGACCCCGAGATGCCGGCGAAGAACACCGACAGCAGCACATTGATCTGCGCCAGCGCCCCCGGGAAGTGTCCGACCATGGTGCGCGAGAGCCGCACCAGCCGGTCAGTGATGCCGCCGACGTTCATCAGGTTCGCAGTGAGCAGGAAGAACGGCACCGCGAGCAGGATGAAGGAGTTGTAGGCCTTGAAGGTCTCGTTGAAGAGCGTGAGCGGCGAGAGCCGGTCCTCGATCACGAGCACCGGCAGGCAGGCGAGGCCGAGCGCAAAGGCGACCGGCACGCGCACAATGAGCAGCACGAAGAACACGCCGAAGAGCAGGATCGCCGCCTGCGCCGGGCCGAAGGCGACCGAGCTCATGCGCGCAGCACGCGAATGCTCTGGAGGAACGACTCGCCGAGGAACAGCACCCAGGTGAAGCCGGCGAGCGGCCAGGCGATGAAGATCCACGGCATCGGCAGCTCGGCGAGCTCCGAGAGCTGGTCCCAGCCGAAGCGCACGAACTGGATGCCCCACCAGACGAACACCAGCGCGAAGACCAGCACGAAGAAGCCCGAGATGAGCCGCAGCAGCGCCGTGCCTTTTGGCCCGAGCTCGGGCCACACGTCGACCTCGAAGTGGCTGTGCTCGCGGATGCCGATCATCGCGCCGAGCATCACCATCCAGATGAAGAGGAAGCGGCTCGCCTCCTCGGTCCAGATCCAGGAGGGGATCAGCGCCGTGTAGCGCGAGATGATCTGCAGCGTCACCGGCACGATGAGGACCGCCACGGTGGCGACCATCAGCCAGGTGAGCAGCCGGTGATAAGCGTCGATTATTCTTTTCATTGGCGCAAAAAGAGGAAATCGGTGCCAGGCACCGATTTCCCCGACGACTCCCTTTCCAGCAGTATTACTTAATGGCGTTGATCTTGGCGAAGATCTGGTCGGCGCCGATCTCCTTGGCGTAGCCCTCGATCACCGGGTCGACGGCCTTTTTGAGCTGCGCGCGCTCGCTGAACGCGACCCGCTTCAGTTTGCCCGCCTTCTCGAGCGCGACAAGCTTCTGCTCGTCCTCGCTCGACTCGATCTGCCGCCCGTAGGCGCCCGCTTCCTTGCCCGCGCGCAGCAACGCGTCCTGGAGCCCCTTGTCGAGGCTGCGGAACGTCTTGCCGGAGAAGCACAGCGGCCGGATGGTGATCGCGTGCTGCGTCATGGCCAGGTTCGGCCCGACCTCGTAGAACTTCATCTGCTCGACGCCGGCCGCCTCGTTTTCGCCGGCCTGGATGACGCCGTTCTGGATCGCGTTGTAGATCTCGTTGTAGGCAATGACCGTGGGCGCCATGCCGGCGGCGGCGAAGGTGCGGCTCCAGATCGGCGCGCCCTGCACGCGGATCTTGAGGCCCTTCAGCTCCGCCATGTTGTGGATCGGCTTCGTCGCGAAGATGTTGCGCGTGCCGCCGCCCGCGTAGCCGATGAGCATGACGTCGGCCTTCTGCGCGATCTCGTCGGCGATCGGCTTCAAGAGATCCGCGTCGAGCACTTTGTTCCAGTGACGCAGGTCGCGGAAGATGAACGGCGCGTCGATGAACGGCGCCGCGCGCGAGAAGGTCGACATGTGCGCCGGCGAGACGATCGCGTAGTCGACCGCCTTCCCCTGGTTCATGTAGGCGAAGTAGTCCTTCTCGAGGCCGAGCTCCGAGTTCTTGTGCAGCACGAAGTTGATCTTCTTGCCGGAGTACTTCTGCACCAGCTCCTCGAACTTGACGAGCGCCTTGGTGAAGGCATGGTCATCGTTGAACTGCGAGGCGCCGTGCCACGTTTGCGCCGCTGCCGGCAGCGCAAGCGCGAGCGCCGCGGCGGCTGAAATGAGCCTCCTCATTGTCTTCTTCCCTCCTCCTTGACGGTGATACGCCAGAGTGTACGCGGATCGTCGAGATCGGTGAGCGTCGCCGAGTGCAACAGCGAAGCGTTGTCCCAGATCACCACGTCGCCGACGCCATATTTCAGGCGGTACTGATATTTTTGCTGCGTCGCATGGCGCTTCAGCTCGTCGAGCAGCTCGATCGCCTCGTCCGCCGGCATGCCTTCGATGCCAAATGAGCTGCCGGACACCGCATAGAGCGCCTTGCGCCCCGTGACCGGATGGCGCCGTGCGATGGGATGGCGCACCCAGTTCATCTTGCTTTCCTGCTCCTCCGTGAGCACCGAGGCCACCGTGCGCGAGCTCGTGTCGAGGTCGTCGCGATTGCCGTAATGGTGCAGCGCCACCAGCGGATCGATGCGCCGCTTCATCGCCGCCGGCAGGTCGTCGTACGCGCTGTACTGGTCGGCAAAGAGCGTGTCGCCGCCTTTCTTCGGCACCTCGATCGAATAGAGCAGCGTCGCGCGCGCCGGGATGTCGAGGTACGAGTAATCGGTATGGAAGTACGTGCCGGCATCGGCGAGGCCGACGGGCTCGCCGTCCTTTTTCCGGTTCGAAAGGATCAGGATATCCGCGTGCTCGGGATGATGAAACTGGTCGATGACATGCGGTTCCGGACGGCCGAACCGCCGCGCGAAGCTCAGGAACTCGCTAGCGCTCAACCGCTGTCCTCGGACGACGAGCACCTGCGCGGCGAAGAACGCGTCCCAGATCTCGCGGAACGGACGCGCGATGCTCTCCGTCTCGATGCCGAAGCTGCCCAGCTTTCTCATGCCTTCAACCTCGGCACATCGAGCCATTTCCTTTGCCGCCAGCTCTTCAGGCCGAGCTCGGCGAGCTGCACGCCTTTCGCGCCCTCGAGCAGGTTCCAGCGGAAGGCGCCTTCGCCGGCGACGTGCTTCAGGAAGAGCTCCCACTGCGCCTTGAAGGCGTTGTCGTAGCCCTCGTCGGGCACTTCGCGCCAGCCGTCGTAGAAATCGAGCGGCTGCGGGATGTCCGGGTTCCAGACCGGCTTCGGCGTCTCGCCATAGGACTGTGCGTAGCAGCCGCGCAGTCCGGCCACGGCGCTGCCTTCCGTGCCATCGACCTGGATGGTGAGCAGGTCGTCGCGCCGCACGCGCACCGCCCACGACGAGTTGAAATGAGCCACGATGCCCTCGGCGAGCCGAAAGGTCGCGTATGCGGCGTCGTCGGCCGTGGCCTTGTATTTGCGCCCATTCTCGTCCCAGCGATAAGGGATATGCGTGGCGCCCACGCAGCTCACCGCCTGCACTTCGCCGAACAGATTGTCGAGCACGTAGCGCCAGTGGCACAGCATGTCGAGAATGATGCCGCCGCCGTCGGCTTTGCGGTAGTTCCACGACGGCCGCTGCGCGGGGACGCGATCGCCTTCGAAGACCCAGTAGCCGAACTCGCCGCGCACGGCGAAGATGCGGCCGAAGAAGCCCTGGTCGCGCAGCGTCTTGAGCTTCAACAGCCCGGGGAGCCAGAGCTTGTCCTGCACCACGCCGTGCTTCACGCGTGCCTTCTTCGCGGCGGCGTAAAGCTCTCTTGCCTCGGCGAGCGTCGTGGCGACCGGCTTTTCGCAGTACACATGCTTGCCGGCCGCGATCGCGCGCTTGAGGAGCCGCGGCCGCAGCTTGGTGGACGCGGCGTCGAAAAATATCTCGTCCGGGCCCTTGAGCGCCGCGTCGAGATCCGTCGTCCAGCGCGCCACACCGTGGCGCCTCGCCAGCTCTTCCACCTTGGCCGCGTTGCGGCCCACCAGGAGTGGATCGGGCATCAGCCGGGTGCCGTCCTTGAGCGCGACGCCACCTTGCTTGCGGATCTCGAGGATCGAGCGGATGAGATGCTGGTTCATGCCCATGCGCCCGGTCACGCCGTGCATGATGATGCCGATGCGCTTGTCGCTCATCCGAGGCTCATTTCCCTCATCTGGTTCCAGTCGGGCATCGCTGCGCTCGCAAATCCCGGGCGGGCGAGCGACTTGATCTGCAGATTGCCGCTCCTGATACGCACGCGCACGGCGCCATGGCTGCGCTCGTACAGATCGGGATGCCCCTCGAGGAAGGCATCCTGCTCCGCCGCCGGGAGTCCGGCCATGCCGTTCACGTAATGATGGCCGTTGCGCTCCACCTGCGTGAGACCGAGGAGCGAAACCAGCGCCAGATCCTGCTGCAGCGCCAGGCCGGCCTGGACGGTCAAGTCTTCGCCGGTCATGAAGTACTGCGGCCCCCACGCGGCGCAGCGCGCGGCATTGATTAGCGCCTTGTACACGCCCTTGCAGGTCTTCGACGACACGCCGCGATAGCCAAGCGCTTTCGCGCGCGGGAAGGCGTCCAGCGAATCGTCCGATTCGTCGATGATCACGGGCTTTTCGCGCGCGAGCGCCGATACGTCCGCGGTGAGCGCCACGTCGCGCTTGAGCGGCTGCTCGATGAAGGCGATGCTCGCCAAAAGTCGGGCGAGGCGGCGATCGGCCGTCATGCGGTTCCAGAGTTCGAGCACGCCGTCGACGTCGCCGTACTGCTCGTTGCCGTCGAGGCTCACGCGGTAATCCGGCAGCCGGTCAAGCACCGCAGCGATCGCCGCGAGGCGCTCGACATCGGCCCTGGCGTCGCCCGCGACCTTGAGCTTGAACCAGCGGTGCCCATATCGCTGCACCACCTCGACGAGCGTTTCCGGCAGGCCGTCGTTGATGCGGCGCTCGGTGCTCGTGATCGGGTCCAGCAGCCCGACGGTGTGCCGCGCCGCGATCTCGGTCCGCGGCGCCAGCGTTTCCAGGAAGCCACGAGTCTCGGGTGCCGTGATGCCTGGCGCGTTGGCTTTGATCGCGCGGTAGAACGAAATGTCGAGCACTCGGCAGAACGCATCCAATAGCGCACGGTCGACGAGCGCCGGCCCGTAGCACGCCGTCAGGCTGTTCAGCCCGCGGCTCGCGCCCGCCTCGATGAGCGGCGCGTAATGCGCGCTGAAATGGCCGAACGCGGTGTGCGCGCCGCCGGAAAGATACGCATCGCGAGCGAGAGCGAGCGAGAGTCGCAGCTGGTCGAAGTTCTGCTCATTGGTGAGCCGCGGATCCTTGTCGAACCATTTCGGCGCCATCAGCTCGGCGGCGGCGCCGCTCGCTTCGCGTCCGTCGTCGAGGCGGATGCGCGCGCGCACGAAGGCCTGCGGCGCCGCGGTGAGCGTCACGATGCCGAAGCGAAACGGCAGCCGAAGGCGCACTTCGCGCTCGAAGAGGTCCAGTTCGAGGACGGCGAACCTCATTCGAGCGCCTCGATGATGCCGCGGACGTAGCCGATGGCGCGCGCGGCGGCCGCCGGGCCGTCTGGCACGTAATCGAACGGCTCCACTGCGACGTCGCCCGTATAACGATGGCGGCGGAGCGCCGCGAACACGCCGGCGAAGCGCTGCTCGCCCTGCCCGGGGCCTTGCCGGTTGCGGTCGTTCACCTGCACATGGGCGATCACGCCCTGCGGCAGCCAGCGGTCGATGAGCGCCGGGAGCGGCTCCTTTTCCATGCGACCGGCGGCGCTGCAGTCGAGCATGCTGCGCACCGCCGGGCTGCCGATCTCGGTGACGAGCTGCGCGGCTTCCGCGAGCGTGTTGATGAGCGGGGTCTGCTCGCTCGACAGCGCTTCGATGCAGTAGAGCACGCCGGCCTCTTGCGCATGCTCGGCGACGGCGGCGAAGCTCTCGCGCGCGCGGGCGAGCGCGGCGGCGCGCGTATCGCCGGGATCGACGCGCCGCTGGTGCGGCGAGCCGTGCACCAGATAGCGCCCGCCGAGCTCGACGCACTGGTCGATCAGCGAGCGCATGACGTCGATGGTCCTCTTGCGCACCGTCTCGTCGCGCGTGCTGATGGAGAGGCCGGCCGGCTTTACCAGCAGCCAGTGCAGGCCGGTGACGGAGATGCCGGCGTCCTCGGCCGCGGCGCGTGCGGCGGCGAGTTGCGCGGAGCCGAGCCGGTGCGGCTCGTCCGAGAGCGTGTACGGCGCGATCTCGAGGCCGTCGTAGCCGAGCTTCGCCGCGTACTCGCACTGCCGCGGGAACGGCATCGGCGCGATGACCTCGTTGCAGAGCGCGATGCGCATCAGCGCCTCGCGGCGGTCAGCGTGGCGGCTTGCCCCAGGTCGCTTCCCAGTCGCGGCCGAGGAAGTCGGTGACGCGGCCGTCGGCCGAGAAGAACTTGTTCGGCGCCTGGAAGATGGCGAGGAACAGCCCGCCCTGCGGCCCGGCCCACGCCTCGTGGCGGCTCCCGGCGGGACGCCAGACGAACTGGCCGGCGCGGCATTCGCCCTCCGAGCACACAAGGCTTCCTTCGAGCACGTAGGTCTGCTCGATCTTCACGTGCTGGTGATCGGGCAGGTGCGCACCCGGCGCCATGCGCATCAGCGCCGTGAGCAGCCCGGTGGCGCGATCGACGAGCAGCGTCTTTTGCTCGATCCCGGGATAGCGCGTCTTCTCCCACGGCAGGCTCTGCACGTCGACGAAGCGCGAGGCGAGCTCGGCTGGAATCCGTTCTCTGGCGGTCATGGCTTGAGATGCTCCCCTACTTTGACGATCTTCATGGTGTTCGTGCCGCCGCTCTTACCGATCGGCTCGCCGATGGTGAGCACGATGATGTCGCCCTCGGCGACGACCTTGTGTTCGACCAGCACCTTCTCGGCTTCGCGCAGCAACTCCTCCCGGTCGTGGCCGACGTACTTGACCATGATCGGGAACACGTCGCGCAAGAGCGCGCAGCGGTAGCGCGTGCCGGTTTGCGAGGTGAGAGCGTAGATCGGCACGCCGGCGTTCAGGCGGCTCATCCACAGCGCCGTGGAGCCGGACTCGGTGAGCGAGGCGATGCACTTCACCTTGAGGTGATAGGCGGTGAACAGCGCCGCCATGGCGATCGACTGGTCGACGCGGGTAAAGACGCGGTTGAGGAACTCCTGGTCGAGCGAGAGCGGCTGGGTCTGCTCGGCTTCCCGGCAGACGCGATCCATCGCCTCGATCACCTCGACCGGGTATTTGCCGCTCGCGGTCTCGGCCGAGAGCATCACCGCGTCGGTGCCGTCGAGCACCGCATTCGCGACGTCGGACACCTCCGCGCGCGTCGGCACCGGGCTCGAGATCATCGACTCCATCATCTGCGTGGCGGTGATGGTGAGCCTGTTGTGCTCGCGCGCAAGGCGAATCATCTTTTTCTGCAGCGCCGGCACCGCGGCGTCGCCGACCTCGACCGCCAGGTCGCCGCGCGCCACCATGATGCCGTCGGAGCCGCGCATGATGTCGATGAGCGCGCTCTCCGCCACCGCCTCCGCGCGCTCGATCTTGGCGATGAGGAACGCCCTGCCGCCAGCGGCGCGCATCAGCTCCCGCGCCATGTACATGTCGGCGCCGGTCTTCGGGAAAGACACGGCCAGGTAATCGGCCTGGAGCTTTGCCGCGGTCCTGATGTCTTCCATGTCCTTGGAGGTGAGCGCCGGCGCGGTGAGGCCGCCGCCCTGGCGGTTGATGCCCTTGTTGTTCGACAGCACGCCGCCGTGGCGCACGCGCGTATGCACTTCGGTGCCGCGCACCTCGGTCACCTCGAGCACGATCTTGCCGTCGTCGAGCAGCAGCAGCGATCCCGCGTCGACGTCGCGCGGCAGCTCCTTGTAGTCGAGGCCGACGCGCTCGTTGTCGCCGATGTCGGCCGCTGCATCGAGCACGAAGTGCTGGCCCTTTTCGAGCGTGACTCTTCCTTCCTTGAACTTGCCGACGCGGATCTTGGGGCCCTGCAGGTCGCAGAGGATGGCCACCGTGCGGCCGGTCTTGGTGGCGAGCTCCTTGACGAGCGCCGCGCGGCGCTCGTGG
>JACXTT010007834.1_pt1 | contig 14964 bp, 15 predicted proteins | sample 9270951 | NCBI WGS metagenome assembly JACXTT01 (sample SAMN15532306, study PRJNA645909) | rock metagenome | isolation source: weathered quartz diorite | place: Puerto Rico | collected 2017-06-21
CATCAAGGGACCTCGCGCCAGGGCCGGTCGCTTCGGGCGCTTCTGTACCCGGCCGCGACGGCGTTCCTGCGCCGTCCCCGGGCGAGCCCGGCGGGACGTGACCGGCATCCCGGTGTCGGTACTCTCGTCGGGCCCGCAGAAGCAGGCGGGCCACCGGCCGTCGACCCCTGGACGAAGCTCTGGAGGCCCGCACTCCCGATGGCATCATCGCCGCCGATGAATCCATCGACCCCCATTCCGCCCAGCGAGCAGCCGGCGCGCCTCGCCGCGCTCGAGGCGGCGGTCCGGGCCCGCTCGAACCTCGCGCCGGAGGTCGGGATCGTCCTCGGCTCCGGCCTGGGGGGCCTCGCCGACGAGCTCGACGACGCCGTCGCGATCCCGTTCGCCGACCTGCCCGGCTGGCCGGCCGCGACAGCACCGGGCCACGTCGGTCGGCTCCTCCTCGGCCGGTTGGCAGGCCGCCCCGTGGTCATGCTCCAGGGCCGGTTCCACCTGTATGAGGGCAACTCGCCAGGGCTCGTCGTCGAGCCCGCGCTGCTGTTCGGGCGCCTCGGCGCGAAGATCCTCGTGCTGACCAACGCCGCCGGCGGCCTTGACCCGTCCTTCGGACCGGGCACGCTCATGGTGATCCGCGACCACCTCAACCTGACCGGCCAGAACCCGCTCATCGGCCCGAACGCGCCCGATGTCGGCCCGCGTTTCCCGGACATGAGCGATGCGTGGAGCCCGCGCCTGCGCGCGGGCCTGCGGGCCGCCGGCGCGGCCGAACGCATCGACCTCGCCGAGGGCGTCTACGTTGGACTGGTAGGCCCCAACTACGAGACCCCGGCGGAGGTCCGCCTGTACGCCGCGCTCGGCGGTCACGCCGTAGGGATGTCGACCGTGATGGAGTGCATCGCCGCGCGCTGGGCGGGCCTCGAGGTCTGTGGCGTGTCCCTCGTCACCAACGCGGGCGCGGGCTATACCGGCGAGCCGCTGTCACATGAGGAGGTGCTCGCCGCGGGTGCGGAGTCAGGGCCCCGCCTCGCCCGCGTGATTCGCCGCTTCGTCGCCGATCTCTGACGCCGAGGCCCTAGCCAGCCCCGATCCGGACGTCGCTCGCGCCGCCGAGGACCTCGATCTCGTAGCGGTCAGGCGACGTCTCGAACCCGGGGGACACGAATCGGTGCCGGCCGCCCACCTGCACGTGCCGATCGGCGTCCAGTCGAAGGTGGGCGATGCCGCCCTGGACGACGAGAGCGACCGGCGTCGCCCCGGGTCGGCGGAACTTCACGCTGCTGGCGACACCGGCGAGGCGGACGGGAACCGAGCCGGACGGCGCCGGCAGGTCCAACGAGACGTGGTTGGCCCCGCCAGTGACGTCCACGCCGGCGACGGCCAGCGCGGCGAGTGAGCCGGTGAGGTCCGTGATGCCGCCGTCGATCTCGATGGTCCACGGGATCGAAGCGGCGAGCGCGATCCGCGCACCCCGACCAGCAAACGCGGAGACGGCCTGGCGCCGGTATCGGATCGTCACGACGCCGCCGGTGGTCCGAACGTCCGGGAGTGGCCCGTCGAACGTCGCCCGCACGAGCTCACCGGCTGGCGCCGCGCCGTCGAAGCGGAGCCGCGAGGTCGCCGTCTCCATGATCACCCGCGCGGTGGCCCGCGGACCGAGGGGCGCGAAGTTGAGCGCCAACCGCGGAGCGCCGGTGCTGAACACGAGGCGGCCACGCGTTACGTCGCCCAGAGGCGCGGTGTAAGCGTCCGCCACGAAGCCGCCGCGCACGCGTGCGCGCAGGCGGTCCGTCTCGCGCTCGACCGCGGTGACCGCGGCGTCCAGGAACCCCAAGACCGCCCGCCGCTCCCCGGCGGAGAGCGCATCGAGGGCGCCGCCAACGGCCCGCGTGAGGGGAGCTACCGCCTCGTGGACCTCGCGCGCCCGGGTCTCCACGGGCTCGATCGTCACGCTCCGCCGGTCTGCCGGATCAGGCCGGCGGCGGACGAAGCCAGCTCGTTCGAGCCGATCGACGACCCCCGTGACCGCACCCGTCGTGAGGAGGGCCCGTTCGGCGAGACGCCCGGCGGTGATACCGGGCTCGGCGATCACGAGCTCGAGGCAGCGCAGGTCGGTCGGGTTCAGGCCGAGGCGGTCGGCGACTGCCTCGTCGTAGGCGGCGCTGCGGACGGCTTGACAGGCGCGGTCAATGTCATTCATGATGCGATTATCTTAGCACACGAGATACTTAGGAGTGCACGATGATCAGTGATGATACAGGCGCGATCGAGGCGCGGGACCTCGTCAAGACCTACCCGGGCGACGTCCGGGCGCTCGACGGCATCAGCCTGTCGGTACAGAGCGGCGCGATCTTTGGCCTGCTCGGCCCGAACGGCGCCGGCAAGTCGACCACGGTCAAGGTGCTCACGACCCTCACGCGACCCGACTCAGGGGGCGCGACCGTGGCGGGGCATGATGTCCTCCGCAACCCGGACCGAGTGCGCCGCTCCATCGGCGTCGTTGGCCAGAAGGCCGCCGTCGATCCGAGCGCGACCGGTCGCGAGAACCTGCAGCTGCAGGGCCTCATCTACGGCCTACATGGTCGCCCGCTCACGGCCCGAATCGCCGAGCTGCTCGACGAATTCCGCATCGCCGACGCGGCGGACCGCCTGGTCCAGACATGGTCCGGCGGCATGCAGCGCAAGCTCGATGTGGCGATCGGCCTCGTCCATCGACCGAGCGTGCTGTTCCTCGACGAGCCGTCGACCGGGCTCGATCCCGATGCCCGGGCGACGCTGTGGCAGGAGATCTCGCGCCTCGCCGGCCAGGAGGGCCTTTCGATCCTGCTCACCACCCACTACCTCGACGAGGCCGACAAGCTGGCCAGCCGTCTCGCCATCGTCGATCGCGGCCGGATCGTGGCCCAGGGCGCGCCCGAGGCGCTGAAGGCCGAGCTCCGGGGCGACGCGATCAACGTCGTCCTCGGCTCGCCGGAGCTCGCCCCGGACGCAGCCCGCATCCTCGAGCGGATCGAGGGCCTCGGCGCCCCGACCCTCGACGGCGCGCTGGTGTCGGCCCGCGCCGACCACGCCGCGACGAGCGTTCCCGTCGTCCTGTCCGCGCTCGACGCCGCCGGCGTCGCGGTCGCGGCCATCACCGTCGCCCGGCCCTCGCTGGACGACGTCTACCTGCGACATACCGGCCGCGCCTTCCGCGCGACCGCCGTGGAGGTGCCCGCGTGACCGCCATTGCCCAGACCGGCTTCATCGCCGGCCGCCACATGCGTTTCTTCCTGCGTCAGCCATGGTTCGTGATGATGGCGCTCATCCAGCCCGTAATCTGGCTCCTCCTTTTCGGCGCGCTGTTCAAGAGCGTGACCGAGATCCCGGGCTTCGCCTCCGGCGGGTCGTACCTCGACTACCTGGTCCCCGGCGTCCTCGTCATGACCGCCCTCTTCGGCTGCGGCTGGAGCGGGATGTCGATCATCGAGGACATCGATCGCTCGGTTGTCGATCGGCTCCTGACGACACCGATCCACCGCAGTGCGATCATCGCCGGCCTCAACGCCTACGAGCTCGTCGCGCTCCTGATCCAGGCGGCGATCATCGGCGCGCTGGCGCTCGTCCTGGGTGCGAAGTTCGAGGGCGGCATCCTTGGCTACGCCGCGCTCACAGTGTGCGCGATGCTCATCGGCGCCACGGTTGCCGCGATCTCGGACGCCCTGGCGCTCATGCTCCGCCAGCGCGAGTCCGTGATCGGGGTGAACACGATCATGACCCTGCCGCTGACGTTCCTGTCGGCCGCGTTCATGCCCCTCGCCCTCGTGCCCAACTGGATCGCCACGGCGGCGAAGTTCAACCCGGTCAACTGGGCGGTCGAGGCCGGCCGCGAGGCGCTGACCGCATCACCGGACTGGTCGATGATCCTGCCCCGCATCGGCGGGCTGGCCGTGCTTGCGATCCTGGCCACCGCCTGGGCGACGCGGGCCTTCCGCGCCTACCAGAAGTCGATCTGACCAAGCACTTCGGCCGGTTGAGCCGGGTCCGCGGCAAGGCGACCGCGAGGACGCGACCGAGCGCACTTGAAGGTGCGTGAGGGAGCTTTCGCAGCGGTCAACACCGCCGCGGGCTTGGATCAACCGGCCGGCTGGACAGGCAGCTCGCGCCCGGCGGCGCGGGCTGCCTTCGCCTTTTCGGCCCAGGCTTCGAGCACTCGGTCCTTGTGGGGCCGGATCGGGCAATGTCCGTCGCGATTGTTCATCTCGTCGCAGTAGCCGAGGGGCACGCACTTCGGGGCGAGGAACGCGCCGAGGAAGGGCGACACCGAGAAAATCTCGTGCCGGATCAGCTGGAACAGCCGGCGGATCTCCCATTGGGCCATCGTGCACAGGCGCAGCCCCGACATGTGGATCAGCGCGCGCAGGTTCGTGGTCATGACGAGGTTCGTCCGAGTCGCGTTCGGGAACACGAACCGCGCGTCCTCGCCGGGGATGCCCGCGCCCACCAGGTCGCCGTAGAGCGACATCGCGCCCTCGATCTGGTCCTCGTACCGATCGCGAATGCCAGCGTCGGCCTCGGCGATCGTCTGGGGCAGCATCGTGGCCGCCTTCTTGAACGTGACGTAGCGCTGGCTCTGCTGGTCGAAGGCCACGCCCGCGCGATGGCGCACGAGCTGGTGCGAAAGCGTCCGTGAGACGCCGGTGATGCCGAAGGTGAAGACGACGTGCTCGATGGTCGAGCCATGGCCCGACTCGATGACGTTCGAGATGAGGCGCTGCATCTTCGCGACCTCGATCTCGCCTGCTTCCGCCCTCCGGAAGATCTCCTCCGGGGCGAGCTCCGAGTAGCACGTCCGGCAGGCCGTGTAGATCAAGGGGACGTAGTAGCGCTCGACGATCTCGCGGTTCGGAAAGAGGAGCGTCGCCTTGAGCCCGAGGTCGGCCCGACCGGGGTTCTTTGGGATGCCGGTCGGCTCCCTTGGCGTCGCCTCGACGGTCATGTGCCGAGTCTAGTCGACGGGTGCCGCCGTCACCGTCGACAGCTCCTCGACACTGATGCCGAGGGCGTAGGCCACGGCTTCGTTGAGGCTGAGCGCCGCGCCCTCGGCGGCCCAGAGCTCGAGGTCGGCCGGGTCGATCGCGCTCCGGACGCTGGGCCGAAGCAGCGACTCGATCCAGGCGTCGGTATACGAGGCGAGGATCGCGCCTGTGGCCTTGGCAAGCGCGCGTCCGGCGCCCCAGAGGCGTGCGGCCCGCTCCGGCTCGTTGTCCGCGAGCGCCTGCGCCGAGAGGTCGTCGATCACCAGCGTCATGCCCGCGGCGTCGCCGGCGAGGACGAAGTGGCGCAGCGATTCAAGCAGGAGCGGCCGCGATTCGTCCGAGCGATTCGCCCGGAGGAGCGCACTTCCGCCCATGTGCAGCGACCACGCTTCCATGGTCCGGTCGCCGACGAGGCGAAACTTGTCCAGTGCCGTCAGAAACTCGTCGACGCCGGCGTCCGGGTTTTGGCTGAAGTACTTCTTGTTGCCCTTGCCCCACAGCACGTTCGCCTCGCCGCGCACGTCGCCGAGCTCGCGGTACAGCGCGAGCGCCTCGTCCTGCGCCCGCTCGCCTTCGCCGTTCACATCGATGGTCGCGGCCGTGCTGGTGGGGTCGTCGGGAACGCTGAAGACGAAGGAGTAGTTGTAGAGGGCGTTGGCAAGCTCGGCCTTGTCGCCGAGCCGGCGCCAGATCTCGACTGCCTCCTCGTACGCCGGCCGCATGGCCTTGATGTCGGCCATCCACCAGCACACGCCGCCGAGCGCCTCCATCAGCCGACCGCGGAGGGCCGGGTCCCGGCGCGACCAGGTCGCGGCTGCCATCGCGTCCAACCGCCGCCGCGCCTCGTACAGGTGGCCGCGCTTCTGCCAGAACCGCCAGACGGCGTACGCCAGCCCGATCGCCGTCGTCGCGTCGCCCGCGGCGGTCGCCCGGTCGAGGACGGCGCGGATGTTGTCGTGCTCGCGATCGAGCTGGTCGAGCAGGCCCCGCTGCTCGGCGCCGGCGAGCTCCGGCGCGATCCGTTGGGCCAGCTCGAGGAACCAGCGCGAGTGCCGCGCGGTGACCTCGCCCGCCTCGCCGCGCGCCAGCAGCATTTCGGCGGCGTAGGCCTTGATCGTGTCGAGCACGGCGAAGCGCGGGTCGCCGCTCGTCTCGACCGTCCGGATCAGGCTCTGGTCGGCGAGCGCGACGAGCCCGTCGACCACGTCGATGGCCAGCTCCGAAGACGGGCCGCAGACGGCCTCCGCCGCGGCGAGGTCGATACCGCCCTCGAACACCGACAGGCGGTCGAGCAGGCGGCGATGACCCTCGTCGAGCAGGTCGTAGCTCCAGGCGATCGCGCCGCGGAGCGTCTGCTGCCGCTCCGGCAGGTCGCGCGCGCCGGTGGAGAGCAGACCCAGCTGGTCCTCGAGGCGCGTCCGCAGCGACTCCGGCGAGAACAGCTTGATCCGTGCAGCCGCGAGCTCGATCGCGAGAGGCATGCCATGCAGGCGTGCGGCGATCGCCGCGACCGCCGGCGCGTTCTCGTTCGTGACCCGGAAGTCGGGCCGGACCGACGTGGCGCGGGCGATGAACAAGCGCACTGATTCGTACGCCGACAGCGACGCGGCGTCGATCGTGCGCGCCTCGGCCGGCAGGCTCGCGAGCTCGAGGCTCGAGAGGTGCGACAGGTCCGGTGGGGTGGGCAGGCCGGGGACCGGGTACTCCTGCTCGCCCGAGACGCGGAGGGGCGCCCGCGACGTCACCAGCGCGGACGCTCCCGGCGCATCTCGCAGCAGTTCGGCGACGCCTGGCCCGGCGCTTACTACCTGCTCGAAGTTGTCCAGCACCAGCAGCACCTGCTTCGAGCCGAGCCACTCCCGCAGCACGACGTCCGCGGGCCTGTTTCCGGACTCGGACAGGCCGATGGCGCTCGCAATCCGCGACGCGACCAGGGCCGGCTCGCGCACGGTCTCGAGCGCGACGAAGAAGACGCCGTCCGGGAATCGCTCCGCCGCGTTCGCGGCGACCTGCAGCGACAGGCGCGTCTTGCCGGTCCCGCCCGGCCCCGTCAGCGTGACGAGGCGATTGGCCTCGAGAAGGGCGCCGGCCTCGGCGAGCTCCCGCTCCCGCCCGACGAACGACGTCAGCTGGGTCGGCAGGTTGTTCGGCCGGGCATCGAGCGAGCGCAGCGGCGGAAAGTCCATGCGCAGGCCGTCGGCCAGGACCTGGCTGAGCGGCTGCGGGTCGCGCAGGTCCTTGAGCCGATGGCTGCCCAGGCCGCGCAGCGTGACGTTGCCGACGAGGCCGGGCGTCATGAGGGCGCGGACCGCCTCGGACACGACCACCTGGCCGCCGTGGGCCGCCGCGGCGATGCGCGCCGCGCGGTTCACGTCGATGCCGACGAGTCCGGCCGCGGAGCTGGCGGCCTCGCCCGCGTGCAGGCCCATGCGAACGTTGACCTCGACGCCCGCCGGCCACGGCTCCGTGGCGAGCGCGCGCTGCGCCTCCACGGCCGCCGCCACCGCTTCCACCGCGCTGTCGAAGACCACGAAGAACGAGTCGCCCTCGGTGCCCTCTTCCCGGCCGCCGTGGGCCGAGAAGGCCGCACGGAGCAGCGCCGCGTGGCGCTCGAGGACGGCCTTGTAAGCGTCGCCGCCGAGCTTGTCGAGCAGGCGCGTCGAGCCCTCGATGTCCGAGAACAGGAAGGTTCGTGTCCCGTCGTTCGATGGCGCCGGGCGAGCCTCGGTCATGACGATCGGTCCGCTAGTGGCGGGCGGATTCGGTGACCTCGCGCAGCCGCTGGGCGACGCCGCGCAGGATAGCCAGGGTCAGTGCCGGCTCCTCGAGCAGGATCCTCTCGAAGTCCCAGGCGGCGAGTGCCAAACAGCTCGTCTGCTCCTCGGCCGCGACCGTGGCGTTGCGGGGCATCCGATCGAGCACCGAGAGCTCGCCGAAGAACTCGCCCGGACCCAGCCTTGCGACCACCGCCCCGTCGCGAACCACGCGCACGTACCCGGAGACGATGACGAAGAAGCCGGTCCCGATCTCACCCTGGCGCGCGATCACGTGTCCGGTCGGGAAGTCGACCGGGGTCGCGAGCTCGGCCAGCTTCGCCAGGCCCTCGGCGTCGATTCCCTTGAACAGGGGGCAGCCGGCGAGGAGGGCGGTGCGGCGGTCGTGGGTGAGCGTCATCGGTTCCTCCGTACGTCGACAGGCGGGAGCGATGCTGCCCGCGCGCCCGCATCGCGTCAACTGATGCAGAATCGGCCACAAGTCTGCACCCCTCGCGGACGTGGAGGGCTCGATGGCGACCCGCGACGAGATCGCCGACGCGATCGCCGGGATGGCGATCTTCGTCGACCTGGCACGACCCCAGCTGATCGGCGTCGCATCGCGCTTCGAGGAGGCGTTCTTCCCGAAGGATGCGCGCGTCCTGCGCCAGGGCCTGACCGGCTCGGGGTTCTACGTGATCCTCGACGGCGAGGCCGACGTCGTCGCCGATGGGCAGAAGCTGGCGACGCTCGCCCGCGGCGACTTCTTCGGCGAGGTCAGTGTGCTCCTCGGCGAGCCTCCGACCGCCGACATCGTCGCCACCAGGCCCCTGCGCTGCATCGTCCTGGGTGGGCCGGCCGTGGAGGGCTTCCTGGTCGACCACCCGCGAGTGATGTTCCGGATGCTCCAGGCATCAGCGCGGCGACTGCGCAACGCGAATCGGCGGCTCACGGCGAGCCAGTGATGGCCGACTGATGGCCCGCGGGTCCGCGCCCTCGGCGCAGCCCTTCCCGCCCGGGGAATACCCGATCGTGGTCGTCGGCTCGGGACCTGGCGCGCTCCAGGTCTCGTATTTCCTGGGGCGTCTCGGCATCGAGCACGCCGTGATCTCAGGTGATTCCGGCGCCGGTGGCATGTTCCGGAAGTGGCCCTTCTTCCAGCGCCTCCTGTCGTGGACCAAGCCGTACGCGCCCGCCGATCGCGCCTCGCGCCAGTTCGAGCGCTGGGACTGGAACAGCCTGCTGGCACTCGAGCCGGAGCTGCGCGGAATCGCCACGGAGTTCATGGACGGCACCTCCGACTTCCCATCGCGGCCGTCGATGCAGGCGAACCTTGAGGCGTTCGCCGAGCGCGCCCGGGTGGCGGTCCGGTTCGGCTGCCGCTGGGAGTCGACGCGGCGCGAGGAGACGTCCGACGGCGACCGCTTCGTCCTCGTCACCTCCGACGGCGAATTCCGGTGCCGCTTCCCGATCTTCGCCGTCGGCGTCGCCGATCCGTACAGCCCGGCGACGCCGGGCATCGAGCTCGCGGTCCACTACGCCGATACCCGCGACGCGCCGTCCTATGCCGGCAAGCGGCTGTTCATCATCGGCAAGCAGAACTCCGGCTTCGAGCTTGCGACCGGCCTGCTCCAGTGGGCGAGCCGCATCGCGCTCTCGTCACCCTCGCCGGCCAAGACCTCGATCGAGACGCGCTCGCTCGTGGGCGTGCGCGCGCGATACGTGCAGCCGTTCGAGGACTCGATCCTCGGCGGCGGGGTCGACATCCTGTCGGCCAGCACGAAGGGCATATCGAAGACCGGATCAGGCGCGTTCGAGGTCCAGCTCGAGCGCAGCGACAACGCGATGCCGATGACCGTCGAGGCCGACGAGGTCATTTCCGCGACCGGGTTCGTCTGCCCGCTGCGGGACCTGCCGGACCTCGGCGTCGCGACGTTCGGCCAGTCGAAGCTGCCGGCCCAGACGGAGTACTGGGAGAGCGCTTCCATTCCGGGCATCTACTTCGCCGGCACGATCACGCAGGGCTCCGCCGGCCTGAAGAAGCACGGCATTCCCTCGAACTCCGGCGCGCTGCATGGCTACCGCTACAACGCCCGCGTCCTCGTCAGGGAGCTGGCGCGACGCCACTTCGGCATCCAGCCTGATCGCCCGACGATCGACGTCGGTGACCTGCGCGACCACCTCCTGGCCGAGGCGACGTTTGCCCCGGAGCTGTGGCACCAGAAGGCGTACCTCGCCAGCGTGGTGAGCCTCGACCCCGACGAGGGCGTCCGCGATGAGGGGATCCTGCCGCTGACGAGCTTCCTCGACTCCGGCCACGGCGACGCGATCGCGATGACCGTCGAGTCGGACGGGGCGTCGATCTACCCCGTCGTGTACGTTCGCCGCGGGAACCGCCAGGAAGAGCACGCCCTCGATCCCGACCCGTTGCACGACTTCGAGGGTCTGCCCTACCGGCGCGCACTGGGGCAGATCCTCGATCGCCTGACGGCCGGCGCGTCCAGCTCCGCGGCCTGAGGGCCCGACCGGCTCCAGTGGCGGCCCGCGCCCCGAACGGGAGCGGCGAGTCGCCGGCTATTCGGGCTCGAGCGCGTCGTCGAGGTAGTCGTCCTCGAGCTCGTCCTCGAGATCGGTCGCGGCACCCTCGGGCGGATTGAGCAGCTTGAACAGGCCCCAGCCGAGGATCGCGCCGACGAATGGCCCCGTCAGGTAGACCCACAGGCTCCCATACGTCCCCGTCCAGACCGCGGGCGCGAGCGAACGGATCGGGTTGACCGAGGCGCCGCTGACCGGGATCGCGGCAAAGTGGATGGCGACGAGCGTCAGCGGGATCACGAACAGCGAATTGCCGGGTTGCCGGCTTGTCACGGTGAGGATCACCGCGATGAAGATCGCGGTGAGGACTCCCTCGACGGCGAAGGCGTGGAGGTCCTGCTCGAGCGTCGAGCTGCCGAGCGGCCCCGGCTGATTGACCGTCGCGCGGACGAAGTCGGACGAGAGGACGAGCAGGATGAACCCGGAGGCTGCGAATGCCCCGACGCCCTGCGCCACCGCGTAGGCGAGGCCGGCCGTCCAGCGCAGCCTGGCGTCGAGCACCGCGGCGAGCGTGACCGCGGGGTTGAAGTGGCCGCCGGAGGTCTCGCCGGCGATCGCGATCGCTGCCATGAGCCCGAGCCCGAAGGCGAAGGGGACGATGAGCAGGATCAGGACCGAGCCGCTGCCCTGGCCGCCGATCAGCACGGCGCTGGCGACTCCGAGTGACCCGACCAGGACGAGCACGAACGTGCCGACAGCCTCCGCGACGAGCGCGCGCCAGTTCATCGGTTCCTCCTGCGTCTCCCTTGCGCCGGCGTCCCAGGGCCGGTGGCCGGCGGCCGAAGGATAGCCGCGGGGCCGAGGGCAGTCGAAGCGGCGCGCAGCAGCAGCGCGTCGCGCCATGTGCGGCACAGGACCTCGACGAGCTCCAGGCGATCGACCGCCTGCGCGACGGCCGCGACGACGTCACCGTTCGCGTCACCGACCGCCACCGCACCATGCCGCTCGAGCAGCACCGCCCCGGGTCGCGCCGCGCCCCCGAGCTCGGCGGCGATGGCGGCGGCGAGCTCCTCGCTGCCCGCCGGCGCAAACGGCACGAACGGCAACCTGGGCAGGAGAAGCGCGGTTTCCGGCAGGATCGAGGGGTCCGGCACGATCCCCGCGAGCGTCAGGCTCATCGCTGCCGGCAGGTGTGCGTGGACCACCGCGGCGACATCCGCTCGCGCGGCGTAGATCGCGCGGTGGATGGCGACGTCGGAGCTCGGGCGTGCCCCGGTGGTGGCGGCTCTCCCGCTGCCGCCCCGCAACGGGACGAGGACGAGGTCGCCGTGTGCTAGCTCGTCCTTCCGCCGTCCAGCCGGAGTGATGAGCAGCCGCTCGCCGACCCGCGCGCTGAGGTTGCCCTCGGCCGCCGCGATCAGCCCTCGCGCGCCGAGCCGCCGCCCGGCCGCGACCAGAGCGGCACGCAGTCGCGCGTCGGCCGCGGGTCGGGCAGGGGAGCGCGACGGCATCGCGCCCATGCTATCGACCGGGATCAGGCGGCGACCGGCAGGCCCTCGGGTGCAGGCTCGCCGAGCTCCAGGATCACGCCACAGGTCTCACAGCGCACGTCGTCGCGCAGCTCTTCGACCAGCGCCGTCGTCTCGCAGCAGGGCATCTCGATTTCGATCATGGCGGAAGCCTGCAGCCACGTCGTGCCAGCTTGTCTGTCACGATGATTCGCATGCCGCGCCCCTCGCTCGACATGCCGGCGATCGAGGTCACCGACCTGCGCAAGCGCTACGGCCAGGTGGAAGCGCTCGCGGGCCTGACGATGACGGTGGGCCGTGGCGAGGTGTTCGGCTTCCTCGGCCCGAATGGCGCCGGCAAGACGACGACGGTGAAGCTGCTGCTCGGGCTCGCCCGGCCGACCTCGGGCACCGGGAAGCTGCTGGGTGCGCCACTTGGCGATCTCCGAACCCGGCGCAGTGTCGGCTACCTGCCCGAGCTGTTCCGATACCAGCCCTGGCTCAAGGCGCGCGAGGTGCTGACCCTCCATGGCGAGCTGATGGGCATGCCTCGCGCCCGCGGTGGTCCCGCCGCCCATGAGGCGCTCGGGCTCGTCGGGCTCGCCGACCGTGCCGGCGACCTCGTCGGCGGCTTCTCGAAGGGGATGCAGCAACGCCTCGGGCTGGGCGCGGCCCTCCTCGGCGAGCCCGCGCTGGTGGTCCTCGACGAGCCGACATCGGCGCTCGACCCCCTCGGCAGGGTCGATGTTCGCGGGATCGTCCGTGCCGCGGCGCAGCGAGGCGCCGCCGTCTTCCTGAACTCGCACCTCCTCAGCGAGGTCGAGCAGGTCTGCGACCGCGTCGCGATCATCGACCACGGCCGCGTGGTCGCGAGCGGCGAGCTCGACGACGTCCTCGGCCAGGCCGAGACCCAGGTCCGGCTGACCGGCATCGACGCCTCGGACCTGCCCGCGATCGAGCGCTTCGGCCCGCCGGCGCTCGAGGGCGACGTCCTCACCATCCGGCCGATGGAGCCGGCTGGCGTTCCCGATCTCGTCGACCAGCTCGTGGCGATGGGCGCCCGGATCCACGAGGTCCGCTCGGGCCGGAGCTCGCTCGAGCAGCGCTTCCTCGAGCTCGTGGCGCGCGAGCGTCCGCCGGCCGGGCTGCCACCAGAGCCGGGCGACTGAGCCGTGCTGACGATCGCCCGGCTCACGATCGGCGAGGCGGCGCGCCGGCGCGTCCTGTGGGTGCTGGTCATCCTCGCCGCGATCGCGGTCTCGCTGACCGCCTGGGGCGTGTCGAGCCTGATCACCGCGGCCCGAGACAACGGCGTCACCGATCTGGAGGTGAAGTTCGCCGTCTCCCAGGTGCTGATCTTCATCGCGTTCATGTTCGGGTTCGTGCTGGTGATGACCGCGGCCTTCTTCGGCTCGCCGGCCATTGCCACGGACCTCGAGAGCGGGATCGCCCAGGCGATGCTCGCCCGGCCGTTGCGCCGCAGCTCGTATCTGCTCGGCCGATGGCTCGGGCTCGCGATCGTGATCGTCGGCTACGCGATCGTGTCCGGGGCGTCCGCGATGGGCGTCGTGGGGATGATCTCGGGCTACCTCGCGCCCGACCCGATCCTGCCCGTGGCCTACCTCGCGGGCCAGGCGCTCGTGCTGTTGGCGCTGACCGTCCTGCTGTCGACCCGCCTGCCACCGATCGCCGGCGGCGCGATCGCTGTCGTGGCATACGGGCTGGCGTGGCTGGCGGGGGTGCTCGGCAAGGTCGGCGTCGTCGTCGGCGCGACAACGCTGATCGGTATCAGCGACGCCTCGCACGTCCTGCTGCCCACGGATGCCCTTTGGCAGGGCGTCGTCTACGGCCTCGAGCCGTCGTTCGTCATCGGCGCGGCAGGGGGCGAGTTCGTCGCCACCGGCAGCCCGTTCTTCGCCGCCAGCGGCCCACCGCCGGCGATCGTCGCGTGGAGCGTGGTCTGGGTCGTGCTCGTGCTTGGCCTCGCCGTCCTGCAGCTCCGCCGGCGCGAGCTGTGACGCACGTCTACCTCGGCCACGGCGCCAGCGGCACGGCCGCGAGCATGGCCCCGTTCGTCGAGGGCCTGCGGCGCCGCGGTTTGACCGCTGACGCGGTCGACCTGCCCAGGCGCAGGGCCGAGGACGCCGTCCCCGCCTGGTACGCCGCCGTGCCGGACGGCCCGAGAACCGTCGCGGGCGGGCACTCGTTCGGCGGTCGGGTAGCGAGCCTCGCCGCCGCGGGGGGTGCTGGCTACGGCGGGCTCGTCCTGTTCAGCTACCCCCTCCACCCGCCGGGCCGGCCCGAACGGACCGAGGCCCGGGTGGCCCACTGGTCGGTGATCGCCTGCCGGGTGCTGCTGCTGTCGGGCGAGGCCGACCCCTTCGCCCGGATCGAGCTCCTGCGAGTAGCCGTCGGGCTGCTCGCCGACGCGGAGCTGGTGACCTACCCACGACTCGGGCACACCTTGCGGCCCGTTCTCGACGATGCCCTGGATCGCGTCCGTGCATTCGTCGACTCGCTGGGTCAGTCGACCGACAGCACCCGATAGCGCACGGCCCCGCGCGGCGTCCGCACGTCGACCTCGGCACCCGCAGCCGCGCCGAGGAGGGCGGCGCCGACGGGCGAGACGCTGCTGAGCTTGCCGTTGGCGGGGTCGGCCTCGGCGCTCCCGACGATCGAATACGTCAGCTCCTCGCCGCCGATCTCGACCTTCACGGTCGAGCCGATCACGACCCGGCCGGTGGCCGTCTCGTCGACGACGACGGCACGCCGGAGGCGGTCCTCGAGGGCCTGAACCCGCCCCTCGAGAAACGACTGCTCCTCGCGAGCCGCGTGGTACTCCGCGTTCTCCTTGAGATCACCGTGCTCGCGCGCCGTCCTGATGCGATCGACCACCTCGCGCCGCTTGACGCGGGTGAGCAGGTCGAGCTCGGCGACGAGACGGTCGTGTGCGCCCTGCGACAGATGGACCCGCTCCGGCGCCGGGGCACCTCGAGCGGCAATGCGCGCGGTGCTCGATGCGACCCTCGGCGCCCGAGCGACGATGGGGCCGGAGGTCACGCTCGGGCGGCCGGGCCGTGGTGGCGACGGAGCCTGCGGCGAACGCCGCGTCGTGCCGCTGCCCACCTCCTCGGCGCGCGCGCCGTCAGCGTC
>JACXTT010007835.1_pt1 | contig 14962 bp, 8 predicted proteins | sample 9270951 | NCBI WGS metagenome assembly JACXTT01 (sample SAMN15532306, study PRJNA645909) | rock metagenome | isolation source: weathered quartz diorite | place: Puerto Rico | collected 2017-06-21
GAGGCCAAAAAAACCGACCCGGAACAGCACAAAAGCTTACTGTTAAATCTGCTGAGGCGTACTATAATTCTGGCTTTGCTGGCTTTGGGCATGTCGGGGTTTCCGTACTTTAAGCCGGCCAACGTACAAACAGTGGGTGTTTTTCAAAGCTTCGTATCGGTATTACAAACCATCCGTATACCGGGGGTGTTAATGCGCATCGCTATTTCGTTCGGGATTGGTGGCTTCATTTATTTAAAAACTACCCGAAAAACACAGCTTTGGTTATTCGGTATATTTTTGGTGCTGTACTACATCCTGATGTGTTTTGTACCCGTACCCGATTTTGGCCCGGCCAATCTTGATGCCAAAACCAATCTCGGTGCATGGATAGACCGCTCCGTGTTTGGCACCGCGCATTTATGGAAAAGTTCAGTTACCTGGGACCCCGAAGGTTTATTAGGTACCATGACGGCAGTCGCTACCGTTTTATTCGGTATACAAGTAGGTACCTGGTTAAAACGTAAGGACCGCGATGACGTAACCAAAGTTGCCTGGATGTTTACCATAGGAATGCTTGCGGCAATTGCGGGCAAAATATGGGGTCTTTTCTTTCCCATCAACAAAGCATTATGGACAAGTTCTTTTGTGCTTTATACCGGTGGTTTGGCAACAGCATTCCTGGCCTTATGGTACTGGCTGATAGATGTGCAGGGTTATAAAAAATTCACCGCGCCTTTTGTGGCTTTTGGCACTAATGCCATTTTTGTGTTTGTAGCTTCGGGCGTAGTGGCGCGCTCCATGAACATGATCAAATTACACGATGGCGATAAGGAAACATCATTAGGCGGCCATTTGTATCATACTTATTTCGAGCCGCTTTTTTCGCCCATAAACTCGTCATTAGCTTATGCGATAGTTACCGTATTGTTTTGGTTCGTTATCGTATGGATATTTTACAAACGAAAGATCATTATTAAGGTATAGTTATCTTACCAATGTAACCGCTCCTGATTCGTGCACGGGCGACCTGTCGAAAGTATTTATACCTGTAAAAAGCCAGTAATAAGTACCAAATGGGAGGGGTTTGCCCTGATAGGTCCCATCCCAAGGTGTTTCAAAATCAGTGGTCGAAAAAACTTCCTTTCCGTAACGATTATATACTTTAAGCCCCCGATACTCTCCAAACCCTTTAATAGTAATATTAAATGTATCATTTATTCCATCACCATTTGGTGTAAACAATGTTGAGCCTGTAATGGTTGGTGGCGGCGGCGGGTTAATGGTAATGTAAACACCTGTTACTGTTGAGCATCCATACTTTATCGAGGTTGCCTTAATATAATACATTCCCGGATAATGGATATTTACAAAATTCGGGATCGGTTTTGTCGCCAGGTAATCGTAATAATAGCTGTAGGTGTTTTTCGGATCGTGCGTAAAGGTTTGGGTTATATCGATTCCCGCGGGATAAGTAACCGGATTAGGGTATTTCACATCAACTACCGGGTTATTGATAACAACGTTTACCGGTAAAATCCCCGAGCATCCATACGGGTTAACAGCTTTAATGTAATAAGTGCCCGAGGTTACCGCGCTGGGGTCCGTCACATAATTCAATCCGTCCGGATCGGTATAATATGTATAGGCCAGATTCGAATCGCTCCCTTTTGTTATCGCAGCGGCAGTGAGATCGTATGTAGGTTTATCGGGGCATTGCCCCACCGAGTCGAGCACCGTAAAATTGAACGAGGCATTTACCGAATGTATAACGGCAGTAAGCGAAAGCGGGCACCCCAGGTCGGCATAAGGCACCAGCTTTACATGCACAACAGTATTATCGGCCGGTACGGGATTTAGCGTAAGCGGGTTGCCGGTACCTATTACCTTTGTAGAATCTGCATTATACCACGTATATGCGCTATAGCCCTGCGGTGCATACAGCTTTGTACCTTTTTGGTTTATACAATAATTATTGCCCGTTATTGAAAAACCGCAGGGCTCGCTTACGTCGAGGTAGGCATATCCAAAATGTCCGCCCGGCGTACAATCACGTGCGGTAAATTCCAGGCGGATCTTTTTGCCGCCAAATCCCCGCAGGTTTATTGACGCCTGCGACCAGCTTTTAGTGTACACAATTCCCTTAGCATCGCCATAGCGCGATGCTGTAAAACCGGGCAGGCTTGTGCCGGCGTTATAACTAAATGAAGCACAGGTTATATATTGTCCGCTTTCAACATCGTATATTTCGGCTGAAAAAAATGGTTTCTCTTCAGTAGAGTGAGGAGTTTGCCCGTGCGCCGGGTCTTGCAATACAATGGCGTAATTGTAAGTGATCGAATAATCGAGCGGGCTGGTTGGCACAACAAAAGTGTACGATATACGCGAGGCAGAACCATGCAGAAGCGGGGGTTTAACATCGGTATTGCCCAATTTAATAGAATAATTACTGCCATTAGGCGAAACTATCGGAAATCTTCCATAGGGGTCAATCCTTCTATCGCCCTTACTTATCATCTCTTGCCTGCCCGCTACAGGTGATGTACCGGTTGAGTCAAGGAAATATTTTCCTTCAGTATCAACATAACCTGATAACAGTTCCCACCCAGTAAAGTCTCCTCTTTCAAACCCGATATTAGGAGGACAGGTTTGAGCGGATGCCTTTACCACAAAAAACAGAATGAATAAAAGTAAAAACCTATTCATTTAGGGGTGCTTTCTGGTTTAAGTATAAAATAGTATATGAAGATACAATTTATATACGGCTTTGTTCTGCCCTTGGTTGCCCGGTTAATAAGCCTAACCAGCAGTAAAAAATTGCTTACCTAAAATTACTGAATGTATAACTCAAAAAGCACAAAAATATTGCACAAAAAAATCCCGCAATAAGCGGGATTCAAGGTTTTTAATAAAGTAAAAATATAACTTATTCCTGATCTTCGGCAACTGTCCTGATCACGCGGCCATCAGGTGCCATAATAACTTTGGCAATGGCGTTGTTTTCATCTTTCAAGCTCAGTTTGTACGATACCCTGCCTTTTTCTTCGATCTGGTTGGCTTCTTTAACTTCCAATTCAGGGAAGTTCTTTTTAACACCGCCAAATACATCAGCAGGAAGGCTGGTAACAGGCAGGCCAAATTGCTGCGATACTACTTTACCGTTTTGGTCGTAAACAACCTGGTGAGCAAACTGTGCTACGCTGAATGTGGCTTTAAATTGTTTGCCATCTTTTTCCCAATCAACTTTAGTAAGGTTAGGGTATTTTGCCGAAAAATCCTGGTTAATATCAGCAGGAAGATCCTGTGCACCTATATATTGCGCTTTCGCGATAGTTCCAAATCCTAAAGTGATTACAGAAATTATAACTAATAACTTTTTCATAATGATAATGATTTAAATGTTTTAATAAATTAATTTCAATAGCAAAGGTAGTTATTTATATTATTAATAATAATTAATTCAAACTTTTACTATTATTTCAATTTATCAGCAAATTGATTGCAAACATTTAAATACCGATACGTATATCTGCAATTTTTTACCGATTTTTTAACGTTATGACGGTTTTATCCATAAAAAGTTTAACCTTACGGACGTTTTATTGCATCATTTATCGTAATTAATGTGTTACATTTTCCAAAAATCGATCTTCCTAAGCTTCCAAAGCGATTTAATTATACCAATTGGTATTAAATTAAAGTTAAAAAAGGGTGAAGAAATAAATTCTTCACCCTTTTAATTATCTCATGCTTTGGCTTACCTGCCTCCCGGTGGGCAATGCTCTTTTAAATATTGCGTATACAATGTAGCCATGTGTAGCCTGGTACCTGCCCCCTCGCTTATACCGTGGGTGCGGTTAGGGTAGCTCATTAACTGGAACTGCTTATTGTTCTTCACCAGCTCATTTATCAGTTCTTCGGCGTTTTTGTAGTGCACGTTATCATCGCCCGTACCTTGTATATATAGCAGGTTACCTCGCAGGTTTTTGGCGTAGGTTATTGGCGAGCCTTTTATAAATGGCTGTTTACCGGCTTCGTCTGTCGGTACGCCCATGTAACGTTCCTGGTAAACGTTGTCGTAAGTTAGCTGGTCGGCCACGGCGGCTACGGCTATGCCTGTTTTGTAGATCTCAGGGTACTGGAACATCAGGTTCAGGGTTGATGAGCCACCACCGCTCCATCCCCATACGGCAACACGACTGCTGTCGATATAGTTCCATTTCAATATCTCTTTGGCTGCCATGGCCTGGTCGCGGATGTTGATGAGGCCTATGTTTTTGTATATAGCCTTGCGCCACTCGCGGCCCCTTGGTGCAGGCGCACCACGGTTATCAACTGATATGTACACATAACCGTCATCGGCCATATTGCCGCGGTATTCGCCGTTGCGGTCGGCACCGTAGGTATCGGTAGCGGTTTGCTCGGCAGGTTCGCCATATACCATAAATACTACAGGGTATTTTTTGGTGGGATCGAAGTTTGTTGGTTTTTTCACCCATCCGTCAATATCAATACCGTCAACCGTTTTCACCCTGAAAAACTCTGCCGAGCCTTTGGGCTTGTTATTCGGGTCGACAACAATATTATCCCCTGAGATATGTTTATGATCGGGCAGGCTAACCAGCTCCTGCATGGGTCGGGTATAAATGTTCGAAAAATCATGCAGCGCCAGCTTGCCGTTTGGCGATAATTCGTAATCGTGGCTGCCGGGTTGATTTTCGGGGGTAAGGCGCTCTAAGGGCCCGCCACCTATTTTTACCCTGTACAGGTAATTTTGCGTGGGATTTTGCGGCGAGGCGCTGATATAGATATATCCTGCTGCTTCGTCGATTAGATTTATTTCTACCACATCATAATTACCCGGGGTTAGCAAAGTTTCTTTTCCATCCATACCTACACGGTACAAATGCCTCCAGCCGTCTTTTTCGCTGGCCCATAAAAATGCCTTGCCTTTTTCCATCCATTCCCAACCCGTCGGGTCCGATTTAAAAGGGTTACCGCCGTTCCACTCCGATTTTACATCTATCCAGGCATTATCCTTCTCATCCATTATCGGTTTAACCGCACCTGTTTTATAATTGGCTAAATAAATAATGCTTTCGGTTTGGGCACGGTTTAGTTGCTGCAATATCACGGCATCGGCATTAGCCCATTCCATGCGGGGAATGTAGTGCTGCACCGGGTCGCCGGGAATGTTCAGCCAGTTGGTTTTACCACCTTCAACACTCACCACACCCAGTTTGCATGAGCTCGGGTCTTGCCCCGCTACCGGGTACTCAACAGGTATAGCCTGCGGGTATTCGGTATCGGTGGTGTTCAGCATCAGGTAATCTTTTATTTTACTCGCATCAATCTGCCAGTAGGCAATGGCCTTCCCATCGGGCGACCAGCGGAAACCGTCGCGGCAGTTCAGTTCTTCTTCGTACACCCAATCGAAAGTGCCGTTGATGAGCTTGCGGGTGCCATCGCTGGTTAGTTGTTTGGTAGCCCCGCCTAAGGTCTCTACAAAAATATTGTGCTCGCTTACGTAGGCCACCTTGCTGCCGTCGGGCGAAAATTTGGCGAACATGAGCGACGATGCGGGCCTGTCTTTACCCACCTGGGTTAAAGTTTTGGTTGTCATATCATACACCCAAAAATCACCGCGGGTATCAAAACGCCATACGCGTTTGGTGTTCGTCGCGATAAGCGCCTTTTTTCCATCGGCCGATAGTGTGAAACGCCTTACGGCTATTGCGGGCTTTCCTGCCGGGGTCAGCATTTCTTTGCTCACAAACACTTTGCTCGAGCCGTCGCGGGCGTCTATCTCGGATATTTGTCCGCCCTGGGTGCTGTAGTAATGGTATCCATCTGCTGTCCAGTGGTGGCCAAAGGTTTGTGCCTGCGCGGTGTGTTGCTTCGCGATAAGCAGCAAAACAATTATTACTGCCGCTTGTAATTTGTAAAGGTTAATATTCATTGTTTATTAGCTATTGAGGTGTTTAATGTTAACTTTATGGCTCGGGCCTGTTGGCTGCAATTTATGAGAAAATCTGCAATATTCATCCTGTTCTGTTTTGTTCTGCTTGGCACGAATGTGTTTGCACAACGTATCGATCGCTCCAAATTCATCGCCGACAGCCTCGACAGTTATATCAACCGCGCCCTTACCAATTGGCGCATACCCGGCGCGGCCGTTTGTATTGTTAAAGATAATAAAGTTATCCTGATGAAAGGCTATGGCGTAAAAGAGATGGGCCTGAACAACAAGATTGACGAGAACACCCTGTTTATGATTGGCAGCAATACCAAGGCCTTTACCGCTACCGCGCTGGCCATGCTGCAGGACCAGAAACAAATTTCGCTCGACGATAAGATCACCAAATACATACCCACTTTTAAACTTGACAATAAACTTGCCGGCGAAGATACCCGCATACGCGACCTGCTTTGCCACCGCCTGGGTTTTGAAACCTTCCAGGGCGATTTTACTTATTGGAGCAGCGACCTTAGCCGCGACCAGGTGATAGAAAAAATGAGTCATGTAAAAGCGGTTTATCCCTTCCGCGCTAAATGGGGCTATACCAATGCCGCCTTTGTGGCCGCCGCGCAGGTAATTACCAAAGTTACCGACCGCTCGTGGGAGGCTTATATTAAGGATAACCTCATCGCCCCGCTCGGCATGGGTTTTACCAAGGTGCTTACGGCAGATATGCCTACGGTTTATAATAAAGCTGCCGCGCATACCATGGTTGATGGCCGCCTGGTGCTCATCAATTATCCCATTATTGATAACCTTGCCCCGGCGGGCAGCATCTGTTCATCTATTAACGATATGAGCAAATGGGTGCTTTGCCAGCTGAACGACGGCAAGGTTGGCCCGAGGCAGGTTATTCCCCTTTCGGCGATAAGGGCCTTGCGCCAGCCGCAGGATATTGTAGGTCAGGACCGTCACCCTGACGGCACTACCAGCGATATTTTATACGGCCTGGGCTTCGAGCTGGAAACCTATAACAACCACCGCATTGTGATGCATACCGGTGGCGTGAATGGTTTTGTATCGTCGGTTACCATGATACCGGATGAAAACCTGGGCATTATTGTGCTCACCAATACCGACCAGAACGAGTTATACGATGCCCTGAAATGGGAAATTATCGACGCCATTAACAACAAACCCTACCAAAACTACAGCGATAAATACCTGGCCAATTTTAAAGCCAATACCGCCGGCGAACAGGCTGCCGACAAAAAACTGCGCGATACTGTAGCCCTCAAGATTGCACCTTCCCTGCCCTTAAGCGCCTACACCGGCCGCTATACCAACGACCTGTACGGCAACATGACCATTGACATGGGCGGCGAAAACAACACCGAACTGCAAATGCACTTTGAGCACCACCCAAAAATGTTCGCCCTGCTGCAACCCATGGGCCAAAACCGCTTTTACGTTACCTTTAGCGACCCGGTGTTTGGCAAAGCCGTATTCCCCTTCCACGTACAAAACGGGCAGGTAACCGGTGTAAAGGTTAAAGTGGCCGATTTTATTGAGTATACGCCTTATGAGTTTAGGAAGGTGAATTAAATGTGCAAATGCGGGAATGTGCGGATGTGCAAATTAAGAGAAGATTAAATAGTTACTTAATGTGAGCTGTTAGCCATTGTTTGATCTCATCAAACCGGAACTCGCCTTTGCTTACCGCGATGACCATTTCATATTTTTCATTCTGACTTGCGTAAATATCCAGGCTGTTCTCTAACAAAATGAGTCTCGCTAAAACATACCCTGTTCTTTTATTGCCATCAACGAAAGGATGATTTATTAAAATGCTTTCCAATACGGCCGCAGCTTTATCTATTGGCGTGGAGTAAAGGTCTGTTTCTAAAAATGTAGCATAAGGTCGCGCCAATGCTGCCTCTAACGCGGCCATATCTCGAACACCACTACCGCCGCCGAATTGTTGAATGAGTAACTCGTGAATATTTTGGACCTGCAACAACGTGATCATTGCGCCAATTTTTCAAGCAATTCTTTGTCTTCCGACAGGATCTTTCTCAGGTTTGTTGCCAGTTTAGTTTGATCGGCCGATTGATGTTGGATTTGCTTTAAATAGTTAAGCACATCTATTAACACGTCTTCAGGTACGTTATCAATTACCTGGTGTATCTCTGTTTTAATTTCCGCAGTGCTCATACTCAAATTTACGAATAAGTAAGATTAATTACAATAACTGGCCATAAGACAGATTACCTGGCTTTGAAACCACAAGCCGGGAGGCTTGCGGGAGCGGGGGGGTTATTTTTTAAATGTATTAATTCTAATCCCCTTTCGTTCATTTTCGCTTCTGGAAATGTAATCCAGAGTTTTTAAGTTATTAGCTAAATATTGATTTTCCTGTCCATGGTCAAGTACTGGTCGCTTACCGGGAATTGCAATATCAGAATAAGGTTGCGGCATAGCTTTTAATATTTCTGTTACGTCTGCTTTTCCGAACAATTTGAAACGTGTATTAAACAATTTAATTCTTTCAACTGTTCTCAATGAATGTGTTAATATATGTTTCAGCGTTTCTTTGTCGATTATCCAACTTACATTTTCCAACAACAGTGTACCAACTGTAATCGAAAGATTTTTACTGGCCACAATTTCTGTAGTCTTAAGACTTTGATAAATTGTCTGCTTTTCTTGCATGGTAAATGATGTAGATTGGAGCAACTTGACTTGGTCAGCTTCATCTAATTCAAAATCAGCAATTTTTTTCACGAAATCAGTGTGCCATTTTTCCAATAAATATATATGTTGTCCATCAAAATTTATTTTCAAATAATTGAAGTTTTGCGAAGTAATCCCAAGCGTGGAAGTATTAATTAAATGATTAACCTTTGCCATTGATACATTTTCAAATGCAATTGAAGAATAACTATAAGGCACTGATTTCATAAGTTTTCCGTAAGAGTCGTCGCTGATTGAATCTTCAGCTACTAAGCTTTTAAGGAATTTATTGACCGTTTGCAATTCATCCCCACTTAAATCTTTGTTTATCTTAAGGGCAGAAAGGGCCTCTGCGTTGGCTTCTTCATCTATAAACCCAATAGCAATTTCATCCAGTTCGTCTCCACAGTCATGGTAGTAGGGAATAACATTATGCCAAACAGGTTCAAGTTTATTATTTTCCAGCAACGCAACTTGTATTTCTGTTTCTTTAATAGTGGTGATATCTGATATCTTGACAGAGCATTTTTCGACTATAGAAACTCGATTTTCTAATGAAATATTGGTGTTGTTTAACAAAAAAATTAACGTTGTCCCTGTATCATCTACATTTTTCTCTAATTCCAAATAAATATCTGAGATATACTCATCAATATTTTCATTTACATATTCTATCAACCTGGTCTGTTTAGAATTTTGAATGGCTGTGTAGTTCTGCGTCTTAAAGTCAGCCTCGCTGTAAGCATTTTTAACTTCAAGAATTTTTTTTAGCATGTCAATAGAAAGGCAATAGTGGTTGCCTTCATAGACAAAATCTACCAGATCGGTTGGTGCACCTGCAAGGACTAACTCTGTGAATTTGATCTTAAAAGTAGTAATAATCTGTTTCGTTTTCTCCTTATCTGCTAGCAGAGTTAAAAAATTGGGATATTCAGTAGTGAAAGCAATAAGATCGGATTTAGCCGACACCTTGGTAATGTCTGCAATGTCTGCATGACCCATTATCAGGCGATAATATTCCAACTTCCTTTCATAAGTAAAGGTGGATAACGTATTAACATATTTCCATATGCCAGGCCATCTTTTGGTAAGTTGTTTTATAAATTCCACAATCGGCTTACCATTATCTATATAACCTTCGATAAATTCGAGCGAGCGAGCGGACTGATTGGACAACACTTCCAACAGTGCATTCAACTTCAATTTTTGAGCAGGTGCTTTAAGTAAATAGTCCATCAGGCGATAGTTGAGAATATGCTCTTTTTCAAACTCCAAGAGTCCAATTTTTGCGATCAGTTTTTCAACCTTATTTAATTTAAAGTCAAAATCAAGTGCAATTTGACTTTTAACATTTAAAAGAAATTGTCGATCCTCCTTTGATATACTTCCTTCATAAAAAATAGAAATATAATCCAGGTAGTCTTCGTCAATATATCCATTGCGTAAAAGAATGTTCACCAAAAGATTTTGTTTACCATTATTAAGTTGAATTTTGCTGTCTCCTGATAAAATAATGTCTTTCAATTTAGAGTGACGAATCAAAACTTTTTCCTTTTCTAATTCAGCTATCTTTAATTTCAACGTCTCCGTTTTACTCGCATGGAAACTTTTAATCCGTGCTTCACGTTGCGCATAACTATTTTTAGGATCAACTATTTTTTCGATATCAGCGAAATTGTGATTGACTAAACTTCGATTTAAACCAGATCCATAATGATTAATCAAATAAGCATACCTAGCTTTATTTTTTTTGAAGTAATCAAAAATTTCATCATCAAGTACTTGGTTAGCCAAATAATCATTTCCGTCAATTTCAAACGCTGTGATTCCTGGAAGTTTGCTAACATATTCCAAAATATATAGACGGCGCAGTTCGGAAATATTCGTGATCTGAAGAATGTCAATTGTAGATATTTCAGATTTTGACGTTTCTATTTCATTATCAATTCTGCTTAGACTATTTTTAATATACAAATCTCGATTATTCAATACGCCGAAAAGTTCACCCGATCCATTGCTTAAATTGACAAAATCATTGGGATGTATATTCTTATATACAATCATTGCCAAAAGTTTATTCTGGTCAAGCTTTTTATCTAGTTTGCTATGGTATATGTAATACTCATTGGTGATGTTATATAAAAGTCTCATATCATCAATGAACAGAGAAATATCATCAACCAAATCGTCGGAAACTTTATAGTTGTTTTGATGTATTACCCCCAATAGTTTTTCATTAGAGTTAGACGAATTGATTACTGGGATAATTGGTACAATAAAGTCAAAAAACTTTGTTCGGTCTTTATCCCGGAACATATCATCTCTTACTGCATAAATGAATACAATGTCTCGTTTTACTTTTTTAGAATTATTGATCAGAAGGTTTAACTCTCGTAGTTTTGTAAAAATTTCCGTTTGTTGAAAACGATCCAAATCTTCAATGATTACGACATCATAAGGTGTTACTTCAAAAAAATATAATATCTCGTCAAGGTGATTATTTAGGATGGTTTTACTGTTATTTTTATCAATCTCAATTTCGGCATCTTTAAATTTAAACTTGCTAATCTTGATACTGTTTACCAGCCTCACTGACCGTAATAACATGATATAGGTACCTGCAATAAATAGAGCCAATGCGACCAAATGCGTGAATAAATCAACATTGGCACTAAATGTCAAATGAAAAACACTTTTGAATTTTTCTGGGGCAAACAAGTCGAAACAACAAATCATTAAAACCAAAACACTGCTTGCTATGAATACGAGGTTTGATTTTTTAAAGCTTCTAATTTTTTTAAAGCGTGAGTCTGGTATTTTCTCATCTTCTTCATGATAAAATATCTGTTGAAGAATGCTTAATTCAATCAGTCTTAACAAATCTTTATCCTGCGGTTTTCCATTTTCATCCCCTGTTTTTTCTTCTACATCAATTAACTCCTCTTTAAAAGTGGCCAATGAGATATTTAAAAAGTTGAATTTGGATTTATATTTTTCCTGAAATGTTTTTAAAATACTACTCTTACCAGAACCATAGGGTCCGGTAAGCGCAACATTCTTAATGTCTTCTGATTTGCGATTTTGTAAAGCCCAAAGCATCGCTTCCTCATATTCACCACCATCTGCGTTGTTAATTGGTGAGAGTGAGTGATAGGACGTAGATTGCGTATCGGGTGATAGAATATAACTATCGTATTTTTTTTGCAAAAACGTTATAAATTTAAGAATGAGCTTAGCCTTCCTTTGGTTCATTGATTAATAAGTTGTTATAAATGAAGGGTATTAATATAAGATTGGAATGTTAAAGATATACAATTCCCCAATAATAAATACCTTCGTTTATCACTAATATTTTATATACTTCTTGCCAATCCCATCAAAATTTCGTACCTTGTATAGTTTGTACGCGAGGTGCAAAACGGAAAGAAAGTGGTGAGAAAAAAAAATTAAAATATACCACCTTTTACCACCCTGTTGTTTTGGAAAAAGGAACAAGGAGTAAGGAACAAAGACAGACAATTCGAAATAAAAAAATACCTGTTTTTACCTGCTTTTTGGAGATGGTTGATTGGGTTTATTTAGGTTGATTATGAGTGGTTGAAGAAAAGAAAAATTCGAAATTGAAAATCCGACATTCGAAATCAAAAAAATACCTGTTTTTACCTGCTTTTTGATTTTGGAGAAAGGAACAAAGAGCAAGAGTAAGGACAAAAGCAAAATTGTGGATACCCATAAATACCCATATTTTGTTTTTGGAAGAAGGAACAAAGAGCAAGGAATAAGGACAAAAGCAAAAATTATGGATACCCATAAATACCCATATTTGGTGTCACCCTGAGGTACTCGAAGGGTGGTACCGGGGTGCGGATCATGCTTCGAGTGCCTCAGCATGACACAACCCATGCCTGTCGCTTCTGACTGTCTGTTTGAGAAGGTTTCTCCCTACGGTCGAAATGACAAGGTTTTTAGTTATGCGTAAAGAGGCACGCTCACATTACTTCTTCGCGTTCATTGACATATAATCCAAAGTCAAATTACAAAGCGCCTTAACCCCCAACGTAAACCCGCTTTCATCGATGTAAAAGTCGGGGGTATGGTGGGCGGGGGCGGTGAGCGGGTCGCCGCCTTTGGGCAGGCCGCCTAAGTGCAGGTATATGCCGGGTACTTTTTGCTGGTAAAAGCTAAAGTCTTCGGCGCCGGTTTCGGGGTGGCGGGGTACTATGTTTTGGGCGCCTGCGGTTGCCTGCAATGTAGGCAGCATTTTGGCTACCAGGGCAGGGTCGTTATAGGTAACGGGGTAATGGTTGCTGTAAGGTATCTTTAGTTCGGCGGTTGCGCCATTGGCTTCGGCAATTTTGGTGGCGATGGTTTTAACACGCTCGATGATCATTTTCTCATCCGCATCGCTAAAGGTGCGGATGGTGCCCAGCATGGTGATCTGCTCGGGGATGATGTTGGAACGGTTGCCGCCGTTTATGGCGCCGATAGTTACCACGGCGGGGTTATCGGTAATGTGCAGGTTGCGGCTTACTACTGTTTGCAGCGCAGTAACTATCTCGGCCGAAGTGACCACCGGGTCAACGCTATTCCATGGGTAGGCGCCATGCGATGAACGGCCCTTAACCACTATCTGCATATCGTTCACGGCGGCCATATCGGGGCCGGAGCTGTAAGTAATGGTGCCCACCGGCTGGTACGATTGTATGTGCAGGCCAAACACGGCATCTACCTTGGGATTTTCCATTACGCCCTGTTTTACCATCTCCTGTGCGCCACCGACTTCGCCGGGAGGAACACCCTCTTCGGCAGGCTGAAAGATGAATTTGACAGTGCCGTGGATGTCGGCTTTCATAGACGACAGCACCTCGGCTACACCCATCAAAATGGCCATGTGCGAATCATGGCCGCAGGCATGCATGGTGCCAACGGTATTGCCCATATAGGTGGTGGTAGTTTTTGACGCGAAGGGAACATTGGTCCGCTCGGTAACAGGCAGGCCATCCATATCGGCACGCAAGGCAACAACGGGGCCGGGTTTGCCGCCAACCAACAGGCCAACAACACCTGTAGTAGCCACGCCAGTTTTCACCTCGATACCAAGCGAGCGCAAATGTTTGGCGATTATCTCGGAGGTGCGTACCTCGTGGTTACCCAGCCCGGGGTGTTCATGGAAATCGCGCCTCCAGGCGATGATCTTTTGTTCGATGGCATCGGCACGTTTGGCAACTTCGGCTTGTGCGGTGCCTTGTGAGAGGGTGGTGGTTAACGATAAGCCGCCAAATGTGGTGAGGATAGCTTTCTTCATGGAGATAAATATAAGGTTTTAAGATATAAATTGAAATATGGGGGGTAAGTATCAGTACGTTTAAAATATTCACGTAAAGTCGCGAAGACGGAAAGTTCTTTGCGACTTACGCGGCTTTGCGCGCTTTTTTATTCCAACTCCATACCCTCGTCAATTTCCTCGCTAACAGCAGTAGAAGGTTCCTGCTCAAAATTGCTTCGCACAAAATGGCACCAGTCGCATTCCTTTTTGCCGCAGCCGGTGTTAAAATCGTGGTTGAGTATCTTCTGGTAAACGTCTTTTACCTGGTTGGTCACCTGTTCCACATCCTGCGGGGTAATTACCACCTTTTCTTTGTGATAGGTGTCATCAACGGGCTCAACAAACTCAAACTCGGTGCTTATTACTTCCCAATCCAGCGTACGGTCGTTATCTATCAATATCTTATAGAACACTGCCTGCCGCCAGTAGTCGCCGCCAACGGGTTCAGTATCATTAGGGCGATTGAACTTGCTTTTGGCATTTTTGTACTTGCCGGTTTTATAGTCGACAACGTTCACTTGCTTGCCGGTAAATTCAATTTTATCCAGGTTACCTTTGATCGGGATGCCGGCTATCTCCACGTTTTTTATACCCCTTTCGGTGACGGCGATTTTGTTCCATTTGCCGATGTTCTGCTCGTAGTAAGTGGGCAATATCTTCTCACCATAATCCAGCCGAAGCTTAAAATCCTCTTTGGTGAACGAGTCTCGGTTGCGGAACATGTACCACTTGAACTGGCCCATAAACTCTTCCGTCGGCGGGAACTCGCTGTTGTTATCCGCCAAAGCGCGGAAGGCCTTATTCAATGCCCAATGCACCGCCTGCCCAAACGTAGCCGCCGGACTTTTACCCGATGGCACCCTTATCAAATTCTGGAAATAGAACCTCAACGGGCATTCCAGATAGTTTCTCCAAATCTTTAACGAGACAGTAAGATTTTCCAACAGCTGCTCGAAACAGTTTTT
>JACXTT010007836.1_pt1 | contig 14961 bp, 17 predicted proteins | sample 9270951 | NCBI WGS metagenome assembly JACXTT01 (sample SAMN15532306, study PRJNA645909) | rock metagenome | isolation source: weathered quartz diorite | place: Puerto Rico | collected 2017-06-21
AAGGAGTTCGGCATTCTCGAATACATGATGCGCAACAAGGGCCGCCCCCTCAGCCGCACCATGATCGTCGAGCACGTCTGGGATATGGACTATGACGGGCTAACCAACATCGTGGACGTCTACATCCGCCACCTGCGCAGCAAGATCGACGACCGCTTTCCGCAGAAGCTGATTCAGACCGTGCGCGGCATCGGTTACATGATCGAAGCCCCGGACAAGCCGGCCGCGGCGCCCCCCCCGTCGCCGGCAGCCGAACGGCAGGTGTAGCTTGCCCCGCCTGGGCGATTTTCGTCGCATCACGCGCTCGCTGCGCTTCCGCCTTACCGTGGGCTACGCGCTGTTTTTCTCCATGATGCTCATCGGCGTCGGCGGCGTATTCCGGCAGAAGATTGCCGCCAGTCTCGACCAGCAAATCCGCGATGCCCTCGACCAGGAATGGGCCGGTCTCCGCGGTTATCTGCGCATCGAAAATAATAGGACCATCTGGTTCTACGATCGCGACCAGCCCGACGAAAGCTTTTTCATCGAGCGCTTGCAGCGCGTCTACGAGGTGGCCGACGCCGAGGGGCGTATTCTGTCCGATGAGCGTGGAGGTATTCAGATCTCCGAAATCTACGAGTCACTCGGCCGTGATACCCCCACGCGGATCGCCCCTGTTTTGAACTCCAAACAACCGCATTGGGAAGTGCGAAAAACCGCCAAGGGCGTACCCTACCTCATCCGCTCGGGTGTGATTTACGACGAAGACGACCGCAAACCGTTCTTCGTAGCGATCGGCCGCAGCCTGGTTGATAACCAGCACATCCTCGGTCAGTTCACCTTGACCTGGATCGCGATCATTCCCGCCGTCATCCTCACCGGTTGCCTGCTGGGCTGGTTTCTGGCGGCACGCGCGCTCACGCCGGTGCTCGAAGTCGCGCAGGCGGCGCAGCGCATTTCCGGCTCGAACCTCAGCCTGCGCATTCCGACCCGCGGCGCCGCCGACGAGCTCGACTATCTGATCGCTACCTTCAACCGCATGATTCAGCGCCTGGAAAATTCCTTCAACCAGATGCGCCAGTTCTCGACCGACGTCTCTCACGAGCTGCGCACTCCCATCACCGCCATCCGCGGCCAGCTCGAAGTGGCGCTGTTCACGGCTTCCACTGTCGAGCAGTACCGCGAGGCCATGCTGAATGCGCTGCAGGACACCGAGCGCCTGTCGCAGATTGTGCGGGCGCTTCTGCTGCTGTCGCAGGCGGAATCCGGCCAGCTCGCCCTCCAGAAGACGCGTTTGGATCTGTCGAAGCTCGTCGCCGACGTGGTGGATCAGTTCCAGATCCCGTACGAGGAGGCGCGCGTGCGGCTCACCGCCAGCTTGCCCCCGGAATGCTCGGCGGAAGTGGATCGCATCCAGATCGAGCGGATGGTTTCCAATCTGCTTTCGAACGCCTTGAAGTTCACCCCGGCCGGCGGTGAAGTCCGGGTTAGCTTAGAGAACGATGCCGGCAGCGTGGAACTTAGAGTTGAGGACACCGGCTGCGGTATTGCCACCGCTCACTTGCCGCACATTTTCGATCGGTTCTATCGCGTGCCGGGACACGACGCCTCGGGCCCCGAACGGGGACTTGGCCTGGGCCTCAGTTTCGTGGCCTGGATTGTCAAAGCGCATGGCGGCGTCGTGCGAGTCGAAAGCACGCCGGGGAAAGGCAGCAATTTTATCGTCTCCCTGCCGGTCGCGGAGCCTGTTGTCCCAACCGCAGAGCCCACCGACGTGGCCGTGCCGTCCGGGATGAACGAACTTTAATTCTTGCTTTAGCTCTGATTCATCTCGTTGGCTTAAGCTGTTAAGGTGCATCGTCTATTGGCCGGCGCCCTCCTGATTCTCCTCTCGCCGGTCTCCTGGGTTCCCGCGCGAGGGCAGGACCTGGCTGCCGCTCAGCGGCCCCGCAGCGATTTTTTTTCGGGGGTCGTCACCGCATTCTCCAGTGACCAGATTACGGTGGTCAGGGCCGTTCCGCATAAGACTTCGGAGACGCGAACGTTTGCCATCCATAAGGAGACGCGCGTGGAAGGAAAGCTGGCGCTCAAGGTCCGAGTGACAGTGCGCTACGTCCCCGGTGAAGACGGCGACCGCGCGTTGCACATCATCGTCCGCGTTTCCCAGAAAAAATAGTCAGTCCCCGGAAACCCGCACCGGCGCCGGTTGCGGCCGCCAGGAGGCCAGGAATTCGCGCAACTGTGCTCTGTGCGTGCGCGCCACCGAGATCAGCAGCATCGATACGATGATGGCCGCTGCCGCCACAGTGCACTGCGCGATGCTCAGGTTGGAGTGCCAGAAGCCCAGCCAACGGCCGTAGATCAGCTCGATATGCACCCAGTAGACCAGCAGCGACGTAGTGCCCAGTTGCCGCACCCAGCTCCAGTTCTCCGCCGTGTGCTTGTTCCACACGAACGCGAAAGCCACCATCAGCAGAATGACGCCCAGCTTGATCAGGATCATGAAGGGGCTGTTGAGCCAGAATTCCGATTTCCCGTAAAGCGAGGGCAGGTTCGAGAGCTGCTGCGAGCAGGCGATCAGCGCGCAACCCGCCAGCGCCGCCCACTGCATGGCGCGCTCGAGCTGCTCGTGAGTCACCACGCGAATCAGGCTCCCCAGGCTTAGCCCGAAAGCCACGAACGCCCCCCAGGGGAAGAATCCAAAGGCCAGATAGTCCGGCGCGATGTAGTCCTTGACCAGCGGCGGCACGCCCGACCAGTCGATTTGGGAAACAAGCGGCGAGGCAACGGCGATCGCCACCCCCACAATGGCGCACAGGCGGACGCGTTCCACCGTCCGGAAAACCGCCATCAGCGACAGAACCGCCAGCGCCAGGCCCATGCAGTTCAGAACGTCTACGCGCAGCAGATCGGTCCAAGCGCTTCCCGGCCACGCAAAGACCCAGAGCTGCAGCCTCACCAGAAACGCCAGACCCAGGATGTAGCCCGAGCGCCGCAGCGAAGCCATCACGCGCTGTCCCGCGGAGGCGCCCTGGCGCTCGCGGCTGTCCATGAGAAATGCCAGCGTGACGCCCGTCAGGAACAGGAAGACAGCCGACGGCATGCCGCCCAGGAAATCCGACAGAATGAACGTACTCGAAGTTCGCAGATCCTGCCGCAGCAGGGAATGGTAGGTGTGGCCCTGCAGCATGATCACCGTCGCGAAGCCGCGTACCCAATCCAGAAATTGCAGCCGGGATGTAGCCTTGGATTTTGGCATCTGATGAAAGGACGCTGAAATTACTTTTGCGGGAACTCTCGCTTGGTGTCCTTCGGTACCTCTAGCCTTAGATCGGAATCGCTGAGCGGCGGATTCACCTTAACGTTTGTGTAGGTAACTAGCTTGTAGTCTCCAGCGGCGAGGTAGAATTTCTGCCGCACCGGATACGTGCGCGCGTCAGAAATCCACAACTCCATCTTTTTCAGGTTCTTCAGAACTTCCCCGGACTTCGGCAGCAGCTCCAGCCCGGTCGCCTGTTGCCCGGCCACTGTGTCCGTTCCCAACACTTTCACATTGTTTGCTGCAGCAAGTTCCCTGCCAGATGAGCCAAAACCGATGAGCATAAACTGCTCCACCAACGCCCGGTAACGGCTGATATCGTACTCGTGGATGACTTGCTGATTGGGATAATAGATCTCGACCTTGTGATCCCGGAGTGCGATGGACTTCTTGTTTGGCGCGGCAAAATCCATCAGCATGTCCATGCCGTGCTTGGTGCGTTTGAGCAGAACAGTGCCGTTGTCGGTGTCGTCTTCATTGATGACCGCGGTGTGCGCCACGGATTGTATATCGGCCGAGAACGCCTGGAACGATGCGGCCGCGCGGTCCATGCGCGCCAGCACCTCTTCGAGCGAACCCGTGGTGGCCGGGAAAGCGGTGCTAGCCCATACAAACGCGAGTACGATAGCCGCACAAATACGCATCATAATCCCCTAGCAAGGTACTTGAAGCCGTTTCAAGGCTTGGCGAACGCCATGTAGCCTTCGATCTCTCCCTCGGAGTTCAGAACGGGCTCCAGCCGGCTGATAGTGCGCGTCTTACCCGTGCGGTTCTTGAGAATCCTGGTGAGTGTCGGAAGCCGCTGCTCTTCCGGCACGCCGGCCAGCAACTCGGGCTCGATCCAGATAACGTCATTCCCGTGTCCGGCTCCTAGAAGGGCCACTTGACTGGCCTGCGGCGTGCGCGGCTGATCGCGAAACCAGCTTCGCGGCGTGAGAAAAATGAACGCCAGGATCACTCCCACCATCACGTCGTATTGCCACGATGCGCGTGGGTAGTCCCATAGAATGAATCGCTTCAAGCCACCGGGCACAAATTCAGTTTAGCATTTCGCCGGGGCCCCGGTGACCCTCGCTTCGAGCGTTCCGACGCCTTCGATGCGCGCGCGTACGCGGTCGCCGGCCTGGATGCGGGCGCCTTTGGGGCAGCCGGTCGAGATCAGGTCGCCCGGATGGAGCGTCATGTAATCGCTGTGGAAGCGCACCAGCTCAAACGGGCGGGTCCGCATGTTGCGCAGGAAATCGCGGGAGCAAACCGATTCATTGTGTTCGGTGACCACTTCGAGCGAGTCCATGTCCGCGATTTCGTCGGTCGTCACAACCACCGGACCGAAGCTGAAGAAAGTATCGAAGCTCTTGGCGCGCGTAAGATAGCGCGGGTTCTTGCGCAGCACGTCGAGCGCCGTGAGATCGAGAGTAGTCGTGTAGCCGAAGATGACGTCGCGCACCTGGCCGACGGGGACGAAGCGGCAGGTCTTGCCAATGATGACGCCCAGCTCGCCTTCGGCATCCACGTCATTCGAGAGATGGGGCGGCGGCAGAACGATGTCCCCGCCCGGCTCAAACATGCACGAGGCCGGCTTCATGAAGCTGCCCGGCTCCTCCGGCTGCACGGCCTGAATGTCCTCGGCGTGCGAGCGGTAATTGAGCCCGATGCACCAGATCTTGGGCGGAACGGGGTAAGGAAGGCGCGGCGTGACTTCGGTTAGCGGCAGCGCCGCGACGCCGGTGGTATCGATGGCACTGCGCGCGCCGGTGCGAATGATTTCGAGCAGATCGTTCGGGATGCGCGTCCCGCGCTTCGCGTTGATTTCGTCGATAGGCGCAATGCCCTCGGGCGTGAGTACGCCGGCGTGGGTTTGGCCGTGGTGGAGGAAAGTGAGAAGTTTCACGTGCAACAGTAGTTTTGCGGCAGGTACAAACCTTCTATTCTACATGCCGTTTCATCGGCGGCAACGCTATCTGCAGCCTTTTGATAGCGCGGAAGATGTCAACGAGATCGATGAAGACGCCATAAGCAGTTTGCTCGACAGCGGGTGAAATCGAAACCGTGCCGATGGTGCCCATGAGATCCGTGTGGAGGAGCAGCAGGTTTGACGTGCCGTGAACCGAGGCCAGGAGGCCGGCCTGGTCCAGGACTTCGGCGCGGACTCGCAACGAGACGCCTTTGGCCGTGCGTTTGGCGCGGCTGACGAGGCGCACGGTTTTGCCGCTCCGGTTGAGTTCATGGACCCGCTGGGGCGTAAGGCGCGTGATGCCACGGGTGGGGATGGCCTGCGGGTTGGTGCGCGCGTCCATGAGGACGTTGGCGAGCGCGGCGGTTTTGGCGGCGGAGTCCCAGCCTTCGACGTCGTAACTGGCGTCGGCTTCGGCGATGCCCATGCGGCGCGCGGCGTCGAGTCCATCATCAAACGTGCCGCACTGTTCCATGGTCTCGATCACGATTTTCGAGGTGGAGTTCAGCACTCCCGTGAAGCCGAGGACGGTGACGCCAGGAAGATTGTTGCGGACCTGGTTGAAGACAGGCGCGCCATCCATCACGGTGGCTTCGAAGCGAAACATTAGCTTGTGGCGGCGGGCTTCGTCGCGCAGTTCCGAATAAGCGTGGGCGATGGGGCCTTTATTGGCCGTGACGACGTGCAAGCGTCGCGAGAAAGCGGCGCGAATGTGATCGATGGCCGGCTGGCCGGTGACCGGGTTGAGCGTGGTCAACTCGACGGCGACGTCGGCGTGAGCGGAGTCGAGGAAGGCTTCGACGGATGGCGCCGGAGGCCCGAACTTCGGTTCCAGAGGCAAGCAATGGCGTGAGACTGCGGTGCCATGGCGAGCTGTGTGGACGCCGGTGATCTCAAACGGGAACGCGGATTTCTTGCGGCGGAGAAGTACGGCGAGCGCACGGCCGACGTTGCCGTATCCGATGAGGGCGAGCTTCAAAGGATTATTGTCGCAGGAGGGAGGCCGCCGCGGCGGCAGCGCAGGACTCCCGGCAGCGGCGCGCTGACGCGTTCGCCACAATCTCGTAGATTCTTCAAAGAACTTTCGGGACGATGTACCCCGATTCCGTGTAAATTTCTCCCCGTTTACCTGCGTTAACCCGGCAACAGAACCAGCCACTTACGTTTTGGACGTGCGTTTGCATCCGGTAAGAATACGGAGGGATTTACATGCTGACGAAAGTTATCATGCTGGGTGGGATGTTGGGGCTGCTCGTTGGGTGCGGCTCTAAACCAGCTAACGACCAAACGGCCGCCGCGGATGAGCAACAACCCGCTGCGGGGGCGGACTTTAATAACACGAATGCGGCCGCGGCAGTCACGCTCCCCGCGGGCACACAGATGCGCGTCCGCCTCATGGAAGCGCTGGACACAAAGCGGAGCCGCGCGGGCGAGGTCTTCACAGCCACTCTCGATGCGCCCGTCGTGATGAACGAGAAAACCGTGGTTCCAAAGGGCACGGAATTCCGCGGACACGTGACCGTGTCGGATGAGTCCGGGCGGCTGAAGGGGCGCGCGGATCTCGGCGTCACGCTCGATTCCTTTGAGCTGCGTGGAAAGCGCTACAAGATTGCAACTTCATCCGAGAGCCGCGTCAGCAAGGGACACAAGAAGCGCAATGCTGTGCTGATCGGCGGCGGCGCGGGCCTTGGCGCCGCGCTCGGCGCCGTGGCCGGCGGCGGTAAGGGAGCGCTGATCGGCGCGGGCGCGGGCGCAGGGGCAGGAACCGCGGGCGCGGCGGCAACCGGCAAAGAGGATGTCGTGCTGCCGGCCGAAACACCGCTTACGTTTTCTCTTCGCGCGCCGGTGCGGATCTGAATTCGGCCCGGCGCGCCCCGGTGCTATTCTGAAACTCGGGGCGATCCGGGCCGATGCATTTGCGAAACACTCTCTTTGCTGCCCTGGCGAGTGTGGTGATATTCGGCGCGCTGTACGCGTGGCAGCGCCCCTGGCGTGAGTACCCCGGGGTCGAGTACGAGAATTTTCCCATTCCTCCCGATTATCAGGAGAAATCCGAGTGGGTCTTTGCGCGCCTCATGTATCCGGCCATTCCCGGTTCCTGGGGCTTCCGTGGCAACCCGGACTGGCAGCACGGCCGCGCCAATTGGACCATCGACTATCCCCGCTCGGACCGTCACCTTTCGGCAGCCATGCGGCGGCTCACCCGCATTCATGTGCGCTCGGTCGAGCAGTGCGTAAATCTCGACGACGGCGACGAGGTCTATTACTATCCTTTTCTATACGGCGTCGAAGTGGGTCACTGGGCATTGACCGATCGTCAGGCCGCCAAGCTGCGCGATTATCTGCTGCGCGGCGGCTTTTTCATGTGCGACGACTTCCATGGCACCTACGAGTGGGAGGTTTTCAACGCCAGCATGAAGAAAGTGTTTCCCGACCGCCAGATCGTGGAGCTGGAAAACGCCGATCCTATCTTCCACACTCTCTACGATCTTGGCGATCGCTACCAGGTGCCGGGTTTGCAGTACGTATATACAGGGCGCGTGTACGAGCACGATGGTACGGTGCCGCGCTGGCGTGGCATTTATGACGACAAGGGCCGGCTCATGGTGGCCATCTGCCACAACATGGATCTGGGCGACTCCTGGGAGCACGCCGATAATCCCGAATATCCGGTGAAATTCTCCGACCTCGGCATCCGCATCGGCGTCAATTATGTGGTCTACGCGATGACACACTAAGCGGAAGCATTCTGCCAGTGTTCACTTACACTTAACGCGATTGTAATTGTTTTGTAACACAAGCCGCGCTATCTTCGGACGAGGGAAGCATGAAGACCGTAGCCCTGATCGAGGACGATGCCGACCTGTTCGCGCTCCTGAAGTACAACCTGGAGAAGGAGGGGTTCCGCTTTGCCGGTTTGCCGACAGGCAAGGGCGCGGTTGAGTTCTGCCGGCGTGAGCGGCCCGATCTGGTGATCCTCGATATCATGCTGCCCGATACCGACGGCATCGACATCTGCCGCGGCCTGCGGTCGAGCATGGACATGGCGAATGTCCCGGTTATTTTTCTCACGGCGCGGGCTTCGGAAAGCGACCGGATTCTGGGCCTGGAGCTGGGCGCGAACGATTACGTGGTGAAGCCCTTTTCAGTGCGCGAATTGATCGCCCGGGTCCGCAGCCAGCTGCGCCCGGCGGCGGCGCCAGCCCGGCTGCTTCGCTCCGACGGCCTGGAGCTGGACCGCGACAGTTGCCGCGTCCGCCTGAACGGCAAGGCCCTCACCCTCACCGCCACCGAATTCCGCCTGCTGGAGTTTCTGATGAGCCGGCCGGGCGTGGTCTTCAGCCGCGAGCAGTTGCTGGATTACGTGTGGGGATTAGACCGTGCCGTGACCGACCGCACCGTGGATGTACACATCCTACGGCTGCGGCAAAAAGTGGAGGCGGACCCCGCCAACCCGGCGCTGATCCGCTCCGTGCGCGGTTTCGGTTACTTATTCGACACCAGCGCGTCCCAAACGCCTGAGCCGCAGCAGGCTAATGGCTAACGCGCAGCTTCAGTCCACCCGCTCGGCATCGTAGAGCGCGCGCGTGTGCTTCACGGCCGCGATCACCAGCATCAGACCCATGCCGGCGATGCCCACAGCGCCCCCCACGTCGAACAGTTTCCAGCCCGTGCCAGGAACGTGCGCGTTCGGATTCCGCAGCAACGCGAGGTTTCCGATAGCGAGCAGGATTCGCAATTCCGTGGGACTGAACTTCCAGAACGAGAGGTGGAAGGTGCCGAGCGCATACGTGGCCAGATACACCTCGATGGACAGCATGAAATAGGCGATGAGCAGGCCGAGCGCGATGCGCTCGCTCATGAAGCCCGAGAGCGCCAGGCCGCCAAACAGGAACAGGGCGCCGAAAGCGTCCACCACGTGGTCCACGTAAAACCCGTAACGCGGACGCTGGCGGTTGCGCACGCGCGCCAGGGTGCCATCCAGGCTGTCGCCCAGCCAGTTGAGCGCCAGACATATAATCACCCCGTACAGGCCCGCCGGATTGGTGCGCGCCCACCAGTAGCTCAAGCCCGCGCCCGCGAGCGCCGCCAGACCCAGCAACGTCAAATGATCGGAATTCACCCACCTCGGGGCGTGCCGGGCCAGCCAGATGAGGCATCGTTTTTCGAGCGGTGCTAGAAAACTCTCCTGGCGGCGCTTGGCTTCCTGAAAGCCGGTCATAGAAGTACCGACGGAAGGTATGTCAGGCGCGGGTACAATTGTCAAGCCTCGGGCACGAAAAGGCGGATGGCCAGAAACGATAGCCAGGCGCTATAAACGGGTCAAGAAGCGGTTATGATTCGGTGACGATTGGAAAGTGCTCCGTGGCCGGCTCTTCGACGGTGTCCGGATCCAGAAAGCGCGTATCGAGCAAACGCCGTATGTCCACGTTACCCATGGCCGCCAGGATGTTTTCCTTCAGGTGCGGGTAGTCCTGTTCCAGTTCAGAAAAAATCTGGCGCAGGGAACGCCGGACCGTGCCGGTCCGGTCAGAGCAGCCGCAGGGCACAAGCGGCGCGCCAAGTGACTCGGCGTACGCCGCCGTGATGTCTTCGGTCACGAAAAGCAACGGCCGGATGAGCCGAAATTCCCGATCGCGCGAGTGCGTCACGGCGGGCAGGGCACTCAGCCGGCCTGAATAACGTATTGCGCAGCAGCGCCTCGCAAAAATCGTCGGCCGTGTGGCCGAAGGCGATGACATTGGCGCCCAAGCTACGGGCGATCTCGTACACCGCGCGGCGGCGGTACCGGCTGCAGAGGTCGCAACCGTGGTCCGGCTGGTCTTCGAGCAAACGGAGAGAAGGCGCGTCGCGAAAATAGGTCCAGGCAACGCCGCGCCGGCGAAGGTAATCGCCCAGGGGCTCAACCGGCCGCAGAAATTTGCCCTGTTCCACGGTGAACGCGCACACCGAAAACTCGACGGGCGCGCGCTCGGCCAGCAGCAGCAAAGCCTCCAGCAGCGTGAGCGAATCTTTCCCGCCCGACAGGGCCACGGCCACGCGGTCGCCATCGCGGATCATCTTGAAGCGATGGATGGCCTCGCCCACTTTACGCAGCAGCGTCTTTTCCAGCTCCACAAATTGATTATAGTTGGGGACGGGTCCTCTAACGTGTCCCCCGCGCGCCTGCTGGCATTTGACACTCTTCGCAAGGTCGGACGCGGCGGTTACGCGTCGGATCTACTGGCCTCGGGCGGGGCGCCGCTCGATGCGCGCGACGCCGGTCTAGCATCGGAGATTGTCTTCGGCGTGCTGCGGTATCAGGGGCAGCTCGATTCTCTGATCGAGCGCTACTCCGGCCGCGGCATGCGCAAGTTGGATTTCGAAGTCGTACTGGCGCTGCGCATGGGCGTCTACCAACTGCGCTATCTGGATCGTGTGCCAGCGCACGCGGCGGTGAGCCAGAGCGTCGAACTGGTGAAGACCACCGGATTCAACTCGGCCGCCGGGTTTGTCAACGCCGTGCTGCGCAAGGTAGGGCGCGAGGCGGTTGCGTGGCCCGATCGCGCCGTCGAATTATCGCACCCGGAATGGCTGCTCGCGCGATGGGACCAGGAATTCGGCGCCGAGGTGACGCCCCTGCTCGCCCGCGCCAATCTGCGGCCGCCGGAAACGTATATCCGGGTGCCGGCGGACGCGGTGGTTCCCGCCGCCGTTGCCGCCACCGAGATCCCCGGCTGTTACCGGCTCATGGCGGGCGAGGCCGCAGGCTTCCGCATTCAGGACATCGGCTCGCAATCCGTTGTGCCGCTGCTCGATCTGGTGGCCGGCCAGCGTTTCCTCGACCTCTGCGCCGCCCCCGGCAACAAGACCGCGCAAGCCCTTGAATCGGGTGTGCGCGCAGTGGCTTGCGATTTTCACGCCAAGCGCGTGCAGATGCTCAAGACCCTCGGAGTGGACGTGGTGCATCTCGATGGCACGCGGCCGCTGCCGTTCCGCGCGCGCTTCGACCGCATTCTCCTGGACGCGCCCTGCTCGGGGACCGGGACGCTTTCACGTAATCCCGAAATCAAATGGCGTCTGCAACCGGCCGACATTCAGGAATTGCACCACCGGCAGGTCGTATTGCTGCGGAATGCGCTCCAGGGGCTGGCTCCCGGCGGCGTGCTGGTCTATTCCACCTGCTCGCTCGAGCGCGAAGAAAATGATGGCGTTATCGAGGCCCTGGGGGTTCGTCCAGTCCAAATTATGCGCCGGATTCCGGGCCTCCAGGCGGGCGACGGCTTCTTTGCTGCTGTGATAAGATCATCTTAAGTTAACAAGCCAAAATGGTCCAAATTGTTCCCTCGATTTTGTCCGCGGACTTTGCCCATTTGGCGGCGGAGATCGAGCGCGTAGAGCGGGGCGGCGCAACCATGCTGCACGTCGACATCATGGACGGCCATTTTGTGCCAAACCTCACCATTGGCCCGCCGGTGGTGGAAAGCATTCGTAAGATTACCCGCGCCCGGCTGGACGTGCACTTGATGATCGACGATCCGGACCGATACGCGCCCATCTTCATCCAGGCCGGCGCGGATCAGGTGTCGGTTCACCAGGAAGCGTGCGTTCACTTGAACCGCACGGTGCGCCTGATTCAAAGCGAGGGCGCGCTGGCGGGTGTGGTGCTGAATCCGGCCACACCTGTGGCGATGCTGGACGAGATCCTGGATGTGGCGGACTACGTGCTAGTCATGAGCGTCAATCCGGGCTTCGGCGGGCAGCAATTCATTCCGCGGGCGCTCGACAAGGTCCGCGAACTGAGCCGTACCAGGCAGGAGCGCCGTTTGCAGTTCTCCATCGAAATCGATGGCGGTATCACGCTTGATAACCTCCCCGACGTAGTGCGCGCAGGGTGTGACTGGATCGTGACAGGGTCGTCGATATTTCACACCTCCGATCCGGGCGCGACCGTTGCGGAAATGCGCCAGATCGCACAGGAGGCCACGGCTGTCCGGGTCTAGTGAAACTTATATGATCTTCAATCGTTATCGCATTCATCCCATGGTCGCCCTTGCGGCGATGCTGGCTCTTATCACGGTTTGCGGCTGCCGCCGTCACAAGTACGAGAACCCCATCGCCAAAGCCACGGACCAGCCCGACAAAGTGCTCTTCGATAAGGCCGTCAACGACATCGAGCGCGGCCGCTTCGAAATCGCGCGCCTGACGCTGAACACGCTGATCAACACTTACGACACCAGCGAGTTTCTGGCCAAGGCCAAGCTGGCCATCGCGGATAGCTGGTATCGGGAAGGCGGCTCGCACTCCTGGGCACAGGCCGAGGCCGAATACAAGGATTTCAAGCTCTTCTATCCCGCCATGGAGGAGGCCGCCGAGTCGCAGGAAAAAATCTGCCTGATCCATTACAAGCAAATGGAAAAGCCCGACCGCGACCGCCAGCAGACCATCCGCGCCGAAGACGAGTGCCGCGAGTTGCTGGTGGAATATCCCAACAGCAAGTTTGCCCCGCGGGCGCAGCAGATGCTGCGTAACATCCAGGAAGTGCTGGCCGAGGGCGAATACAAGACCTCCATGTTCTATCGCGGCAAAGGCAGTTTTCCGGCCGCGGCCAACCGGCTGCAATACCTGGTGGACCAGTATCCGCTGTATAGCAAGGCGGATGAGGCTTTGTGGCAGCTTGCGGATTCCTACAAAAAGATGGGCGACCGCTTCGAAGACCGAGCGGCGGCGGCTTGCACGCGCATCGTGAAGGATTACCCGCTCAGCGACCGAGCCGACGACGCCGCGCAACAACTGAAGGATATGAACCGGCCCGTCCCGGAAGCCGACCCGGTGGCCTACGCGCGCATGAAGTATGAGCAGGAGAACCGCCAGAAACAGGGCATGATGGGCCACGTCATGGGGGTTTTCACGCATAGTCCGGATACGCACGCCGCCGCAAAATCCGGCACGCCGGCCATGGCGGCCACACGGCCCACCATTCCTCTGAGCGTACCCGCGGGATTGGCCGGCGTCGGCACGACCCCCGGAGCTGGAGCGTCGGATGTTTCCGTGCAGACCGTCAGCGACTCGTCGGTGCTCGATTCCAAGCCGGATGCGCGGCAGAATCCGCCGGCCGCGGGCGGAACACCGGCGGCCGATGGATCGCCGGCGGCCAATGGCGCGGCTTCGCGTGAGGGCGCGGCCACCGGCAATGCACCGGTAGCGGAGCCGGCCAGCACCGTCACCGCTCAGCCGCTTCCGACCAACCACCAGCCGATAAAAAGGAAAAAGAGCAAGAAGCAGCAGAAGGCCGAAGCGCAGCAGCAGCAGCCGCAGTCGCCGGAGCAAGCAGCGCCGGAGCAAGCAGCGCCGCAACCAACTGCGCCGCAACAGCCAGTGCAAGCGCAGCAGCCAGAGCCGCAACCCAAATGAGCCGTATTCTGTTGGCCGATCACAGCCCGCACGCCCAGCGAATGGGTGAGCGCATCCTTCGCGATGAAGGATTCGAGGTGGTGACCGTCACCGACGGAGAAACGGCTCTGCTCCGCTTGAAGGATCTCGCCCCTGATCTGGTCATGGCCGACGTCTCGCTGCCCAGCCGCAGCGGATACGAGATCTGCGAGTATGTGAAGACCAGCGGAAAGTATCCACTAACCCGCGTGCTGCTGACGGCGGGGCCGGTGGCGGCCTTCGACGACACGCGTGCGCACGCCGCGGGGTCGGACGGGTTTGTGCGAAAGCCGTTCGAAGCCAGCGTGTTGCTGGCCATGGTTCAGCCGCTGATGGAAAAGCCGGATAGCAACGCGATTCCGGCGCGTACGACGGAGTTCAAGCCTGCCACTCCGGCTCCCCCTTACACTCCCGCGGCGCCGGCGCCTCCACAGCCGGCTGCTCCGCGCCCCATCGATCGCGAGCAGGTGCGGGCCGCCGTGATCCTGGCGCTCGAAGCGTCGCTGATCACCATGATCGAGAACATCACCGATAAGGTCGTGGTAGCCCTGGAGGCCGAAGCCCGGACAGCCGCGCCAGCGCCCGCCAAAGCAGCCGAAACCAAAGTAGCCGCGGCATCTGCCGCTACGCCACCGCCAGCGCGGCCCGAACAGCCCAAATCCCAGCCGGCGCCCGCGCCCGAAGAGCCGGTGGTTCGCATCCGCACTCCTGTATTTCGCACGCTCTCATAACTCATGCCCGACAATAGCTTCGACGTTGTTTCCAAAATCGAACTGCCCGAAGTAACCAACGCCATCCAGCAGGCCATGAAAGAAATCACCACGCGGTACGATCTGAAGGATTCGCATTCCCAGATCGAACTGAACGAAAAGGACAAGAAGATCGTTCTGGCCAGCAAGGACGAGTTCAAGCTGAAGGCAGTCAACGAAATCCTGCAGCAGAAATTGGTCAAGCGCAAGGTGCCGCTCAAAAACCTGACCTATGCAGACGTGATTCCCGCGGCCGGTTCCACGGTGCGCCAGGAGATAACTCTGCAACAGGGCATTCCCATCGAGAAGGCCCGGGAAATCGTCAAGAAGATCAAGGACAGCAAGCTGAAAGTGCAGGCCGCGATCCAGAGCGACACGGTGCGCGTGAGCGGCCGCGATCGCGACCCGCTGCAGCAGGCGATCCAACTTCGCCGCAATGCCGATTTCGGCATCAACAGGCAGTTCACCAATTACAGGACCAACTAGTGCCCCCCCCGAACACGGCCCAATTGCTCGATGGCCCCAGCGGGGAACTGGAACGCCCTCCC
>JACXTT010007837.1_pt1 | contig 14960 bp, 16 predicted proteins | sample 9270951 | NCBI WGS metagenome assembly JACXTT01 (sample SAMN15532306, study PRJNA645909) | rock metagenome | isolation source: weathered quartz diorite | place: Puerto Rico | collected 2017-06-21
CCAGACGCCGAGCCCGGCGACCGCCAACATGCGCTCGCTCGCATTCAGCGTGAGCCCGCGGAGCAGCGCCGCCATGCCGATGCAGAGGAACAGCGCCTGCCCGATCGCGAACGTGAGCTTGTCGACCATCACCGACGCGAAGCCGTCGGCGAGCGGCATCCAACGCCGGAGCAGCATGCCCTTGACGACCTCGCCGCCGACCGAAGCGGTCGGCGTCAGCACGTTGACCGCGACGCCCGCGGTGCGGGCGAGCAGCGTGTTGAAGCGCGAAACCCCCCGGCCGCGCTGCGGCAGGCACCAACGCCAGGCTTCGCTGTGCAGCGCATCGATCACCAGCTCGAGCGCGAAGATCCACGCGAAGGCCCAGCCGACGGTGGTGAGCCCGCTCGCCACGCGCGAGATCCCCGCACGGTGCAGTACGTAGCCGAACAGCGCCACGCCGAGCACGAGCAGGAGGAGTTGCAGTCGGCGCATGAAGGTGGCGGAGCTGGCAGGCGCGGTGGTGCCCGAGCCGGGGGCGATCGAGGCGCGATCGCTTAGCAGATTCGATCGCGGTGGGGGAGAGGGGAACGCCGGGCCGCGGAGGCGACGGCGGATCTCGCCTCCGTTTCGCGAGCGCAGCGTGCACGCTCGCGGGTGTGCTCAGCCGCCGTAGAAGACCTTCTCGCCGAGGTCCTTCATCCACAGCGTCTTGTCGTCGGCACGGCCCTCGATCGGCGCCGCGACGCCGGCCTCGACGACCTCGCCGATGAACAACGAGTGATCGCCCTTCTCGACCGTGTCGACGAGCTTGCACTCGACGTAGGCCGCGGCCTTGGCGAGCAGCGGTGCGCCGGTCTTTCCGGGGGTGAAGCTCTGGCCGCCGATCGAGTTGCCGTCGCGCTCGTGGCCCTTGAAGAACGTGAACGCGACGTCGACCTGGCCCTTGGCCAGCACGTTCAGCGCGAACGCTCCCGCATCCTTGACGATCGCGTGGGCTCCCGAGTCGGCCTTCACGCCGACCGCCACGAGCGGCGGCGCGAACGAGGCCTGGGTCACCCAATTCACGGTCGCGGCGGCGACCTTGCCGTCCTTCGACTCGCCGGTCAGGACGAAGATTCCGTAGGGGATCATGCGCAGGGCGGTCTTCTTGGCGTCGTTGTCCATGGCCCCTTTCCCTAGCGCCGTTCGCGACGGGCGGCAATGCGCGAGAGTGGCCGAGCGCAGGCCTGCCGGCCGCGCCGGAGGCATCGCCGCTCGTTGTCGTCACGGCGCGAATCCCCTACAGGAATCGGCATGACCCTGCGTGCATGGCTGAAGGCGATCGCGTTCCTCCTGAACGGAGTCGTGTTCCTGATCGGCGTGGGGCGGCTGCAAGGCCGCCTCGCGCCGCCGGACTTCCTGTACGTCGGGCTGCTGTTCGGGGCGCCGATCGTGAGCTGGGTCGGGCTCGCGACGAGCTACCGCGAGACACGCAATCCCGAGGTCGCGGGAACCGTGAAGGCGCTCGTCGTGCTCGTGAACGGCCTGGTCCTCGCGCTGGTCGTCTACCTGAATGCCGGCCTCGACCCGGAGACCCGTGCCGACCAGTCGCTGTGGCTGATGATGCTGCTCGTCGCTCCGCCGACGAACCTGTTGGCGATCTTCCTGCCGGCGCCGAAGGCACCGCCGGCCTGACGCCGCGCCCTCGTCAGGGCTTTACTCGGAGGCGCGGACCCGGGTAAGAAGCGCGCACGCGCGGGCGGGAGAGGGCGCTCCGCGGTACGAGGCCGGTCTCGTGGCTTCATCCGGATCGGCGATCCGCTCGTAGACATTCCGTCACGATTTTGAATTATCGGGGTCGCGCGCTCGTCTTCTTCCCCTAGACGCGGGTGCGGGCACGCCGCACGAGAGCGTTCCGAGCAGACACGGATGATCGAGGTCGAAAACCTGCGGAAGCAGTTCGGGACCACCGTTGCGGTCGACGACGTCTCGTTCGGCGTTCAGAAGGGCGAGATCATCGGCCTGCTCGGTCCGAACGGCTCGGGCAAGACCACGATCATGCGCATCCTCACCGGGTTCTTTCCGCCCACTTCCGGAAGCGCGCGGGTCGGCGGTCTGAACGTCGAGACCGAGTCGGTCGCGGTCCGGCGGCTGATCGGCTACCTGCCGGAGAGCGTCGTGCTCTATCCCGAGGTGCCCGTCGAGCGTTACCTACGCTTCTGCGGCGAGGTGAAGGACCTCCGCGGGCCGCGGCTCAAGTCGCGCATCGAGGCCGTCATCAAGGCCGTGGGCTTGGCCGAAGTCCGCAAGCGCGAGATCGGCAAGCTCTCGAAAGGCTACCGCCAGCGCGTCGGAATCGCGCAGGCGATCATCGCCGAGCCCGCTCTGCTGATCCTCGACGAGCCGACCGTCGGCCTCGATCCGAACCAGGTGATCGACATCCGCAACCTGGTGCGCGAGCTCCGCGGCCAGAGCACGATCCTGCTCTCCACGCACATCCTCCACGAGGTGAGCCTCGCCTGCGACCGCGTGGTCATCATCAGCAAGGGACACATCATCGCGCAGGACACGGCCGAGGGCTTGAACCGCCGCGTCTCGGGCGTCTTCCAGACGCTGCTTCGCGTGGATGGCCCCATGGCCGAGGTCTCGGCGGCGATCCGGGCGATCCCCGGCGTCGAGCAAGTCATCGAGGATCCGGTCCCGACCGACACCTCGACGCGGCTGAAGATCGTGTCGAAGGAAGGCGAGGCCGTGCGCAAGACGATTGCCCGCACGATCATCGACTCCGGCTGGTCGCTCCTCGAAGTCAGCCCGATCACGCTGACGCTCGAAGACCTGTTCGTGCGCCTCGTGCGCGAACAGGCGAGCAAGAACTGAGAACGCCGTGAACCGGATCCTCGCGCTCTACAAGAAGGAAGTCCGCTCGTACTTCGTGTCGCCGCTCTTCTACGTGGTGGCGGCCGTGTTCCTCTGCCTCACCGGCTTCTTCTTCTACTCCGATCTGAACTTCTTCCTGCAGTTCGGATTCGGCATGGACATCATGAACAACTTCTTCCAGCTGCTATTCGTCGACATCAGCCGGGTGATGCTGATCACGGTGCCGATGCTGACGATGCGGTTGTTCGCGGAGGAGCGGAAGCTCGGCACGATCGAGCTGCTGTTCACCTACCCGATGCGCGACCGCGAGATCTACCTCGGCAAGTTCCTCGCGGCCGCCACGGTGTTCCTCGTCATGCTCGGCGTGGCGGTGCTCTACCCGGCCTATCTCTACTCGATCCAGTCGTATCCGTTCCAAGTCGTCGTCGCCGGGTTCTTCGGCCTCGCGCTGCTCGGCATGATGTTCATCGCCGTCGGCCTGTTCGTCTCGTCCATCACCGACAGCCAGGTCGTCGCCGGCGTCGGCTCGGTCGGCATGCTGCTGATGTTCTGGGTGATGACCTGGAACGAGGCCTCGGGCAGCGACCGCGTGATGCGGGTGATCAAGGGCTACTCCACGTTCGAGCACTTCACGAACTTCTCGAAGGGCGTGATCGATTCGACCGACGTGCTGTACTTCGTGTTCGTCGTCGGGTTCTTCGCGAACGTCACGCTGCGCTCGCTCGAGTCCCGGCGCTGGCGAGGGAAGCGATGACCTCGCTCCGGAACTACGGGCTGCTGCTGCTGAACTTCCTCGGCTTCGCCGCGCTCTGCTCGGTGCTGCTCGCCATCAGTTACAACCACAACGCGCGCTTCGACCTCACGCCGTCGCAGGTGTTCACGATGTCGGCGCACTCGCTGAAGATCCTCGACGGCATCAAGAAGCCGGTGAAGATCCTCGCGTTCGTGCGCAAGGAAGACCCGCGGAACACGTTCCTCACGGATCTCTTCTGGCGCATGCAGCTGCGCCAGCCGCTGATCAGCTCGCGCGTGGTCGACATCAACCGCAACCCGTCGCTGGCCCGGGCCTACAAGGCCGACTCCTACGGCTCGGTCGTCGTCGAGTGCGAGGGCCGCCGCAAGGTCTTCAACAACGTCCGCGAGGAATACCTGATGGCCGCCGTGCTGCAGGTGACGCGCGACGTCGAGAAGACGCTCTACGTGCTGCGTGGCCACGGCGAGCACGACTACGAGGACGCCGACCGCAACCAGGGCTACAGCACGTTCCGCGTGGTGCTGCAGCAAGAGTTCTACACCGTGAAGCCGCTCAGCCTGTTCGGCGACGGGCAGATCCCGCCCGACGCGGCCGTGATCATCATCCCGGGTCCGCGCCGCGACTTCGGCTCCGACGAGCTCCTGAAGCTCGAGCAGTACCTGCGCGCCGGCGGCTCCATCCTGATGATGGTCGATCCGGGTGCGAACCCTTCGCTCGTTTCGTTCCTGCAGCGCTACCACGTCGATCTGCCTTCGCAGATCGTCGCCGACCCCGATTTCCGGCTGGCCGCCAGTGAGCCGATCTCCGCACGCATTCCCGACAAGGCGCGCGAGACCACGGTCACGTCGATCCTCGACACCGATCCGGTGTTCTCGCTGTTCGGCCCGATCGACTTCAAGGAATCGCCCGACGAGGACGTGGACATCTTCCCGCTGCTGAAGAGCGGCAAGAACAGCTGGTCGATCCCGATCAAGAACGGCAGCGAGATCCCCGACGATCTCGACTTCAACGAGAAACGCGGCGATCGCCACGGGCCGTTCGTGGTCGGCGCGACCATCGCGGTTCGCCTCACGGTGCCGCAAGAGGTGAAGCCCGACCAGACCGTGAAGCGCGCGGGCCGCATCATCGTGTTCGGCGACTCCGACTTCGCGAACAACCAGTTCATCGACCTGCTCGGCAACCGCGACCTGCTCGTCAACGCCGTCAATTGGCTCGCGGTCGAGGACGCGCTGATCGGCGTCCGTCCCGAGCGCAAGCAGATGGGCAAGGAGCAGTTCTACGTCTCGAGCCGTCAGAACCAGATGGTGATGACGCTCGGCGTGATCGTGCTGCCGGCGGTCTTCCTCGCGCTCGGCCTCGGCGTGTTCATGCGGCGGAGGATGAGTTGACCTGGCGCAGCACCGCCGTCTACTGGCTGCTGTTCGTCGTGCTCGCCGCGTTCTACGCGACGGTCGAGCAACGCCCCGAGCCCCCATCCGAAGCGAAGCTCGCGCGGAAGAAGGTCTTCGATGCCTTCGCCGAGGACGTCCAGGCCGTCGTGCTACGCGGAGGCGGCAAGGAGGTCCGCGCGGAGCGGAAGGACAAGCGCTGGACGGTCGTGAAGCCCGAAGGGGCAAAGGCTGCTCCCGACTTGATCGCCACACTCGTCGAGAACCTGACCGAGAAGCAGGAAGCCGAGGAGATGGACTCGACGCCTTCCGCCGAGGACATCAAGGGCTACGGTCTGACCGACGACGCGATCGTCGTCGAGCTCGAGATGAAGGACGGAAAGAAGGTCTCGATCAAGCTCGGCGCCCGGAACCCGCCGCAGACCGCGATCTACGCGCAGTCGAGCATCACGCCGCGCGTGCTGCTGATCGGGTTGAACGTGCAGTACTATACGGACCTGCTGTTCGAGACGACGTCGAAGACCGCCGCGGCTTCCCCGGAGAAAGCCCCCGCGAAGACCGCTCCGCCGGCCGCCGCGAAGAAGTAGCCGGGTCCTCCTGCCCCTTGCTCCCGGGGCGCAGGAATTCTAATCGATCGGGGTCAACCGCGCGGTCCACGGGTCGAGCTTCGACCCGTGCGCGTCCGCGCCGAGCGTTCGGAGGACAGGCATGAGCGAAGCGAGCGATCTCGTCGGGAAGACGAGCCCACCGTTCCAGATGCGCATCGAGTTCGGCAAGATCCGCGAGTTCGCCAAGGCGATCAAGGACGACAATCCGGTCTACTTCGACGAGGCCCAGGCGAAGTCGATCGCCGGAGGCATCATGCCGCCGCCGACGTTCTCGATGACGGAAGCGTTCTGGGGGTCGGACATCGGACAGCTCGTCGCCGGGCTGAACTTCGATCTCCGCCGCGTGCTGCACGGCGGCCAGGAGTTCGAGTACGTGAAGCCGGTCCACGCCGGCGACGTGCTCACCGCGACCGCGAAGATCTCGAGCGTCTTCAAGAAGCCCGGGAAGCGCGGCGGCGAGATGACGTTCGCCGTGCTCGAGACCGAATACAAGAACCCGGCGGGCGAGGTCGTGCTGATCACCCGCTCGACGATCATCGAGACCGCGAAAGCCGTCGAGCAGAAGTAGCTCGACCGAGGAGGACATCATGGCAGAGCGACGCACGCCGAGCTTCGCGGACGTGAAGGAAGGCGACGAGATCCCGAAGCTCGAGATCAAGAACCTCACCCGCACCGACATCGTGAAGTACGCCGGCGCTTCCGGCGACTTCAACCCGATCCATCACGACGAGAACTTCGCGAAGGGCGCGGGTTACCCGTCGGTGTTCTCGCACGGCATGCTGACGGCGGGGCTGCTCAGCAAGTGCCTGACGGATTACGTCGGGCGGCAAAATCTCCGGAAGTACGCCGTGAGTTTCCGCTCGCAGGTGTGGCCCGGCGACACCGTCACGTACGGCGGCAAGGTCACGAAGAAGATCGAGGAAAAGGGCGAGAAGCGGATCGAGGGCGAACTCGCGGCGACGAACCAGAAGGGCGAGGTCGTCATCACGGGAACGTTCAGCGCCGCGCTCTCCTGAGCGCGTGCCGCGCTCCGCGCTCGACCGGCTCGCGGACGAGGTGGCTTCGTGCCGCCTCTGTCCGCGCCTGGTGCGCTACCGCGAGGAGATCGCGCGCGAGAAGGTGCGCCGCTTCCGCGACCAGGACTATTGGGGGCGGCCCGTGCCGGGCTTCGGAGATCCGGCGGCACGGATCTGGATCGTCGGGCTCGCGCCGGCGGCCCACGGCGGCAATCGCACCGGACGGATCTTCACCGGCGACCGGAGCGGCGACTGGCTGTTCGCCGCGCTCCATCGCGCGGGGCTCGCGAACCAGCCGACGTCGGTCGCGCGCGGCGACGGCCTCGCGCTCCGCGGCGCGTACGTCTCGGCGATCGTGCGCTGCGCCCCGCCCGACAACAAACCGTCGACGGAGGAGCGCGATCGCTGCCTCTCGTACTTGCACCGGGAGCTCGAACTGTTGCCGGGCGTCCGGGCGTTCGTGACCCTCGGCGGATTCGCGTTCACGAACCTGTTGCGCGTCTTGAAGACCGCGGGCGACGCGCCGTTGCGTCCCGCGCGATTCGGACACGCCGTGAAGATCGAGCTCGCGAGCGGCCGCGCCGTCGTCGGCTGCTATCATCCGAGCCAACAGAACACCTTCACGGGACGCCTGACCGAGCCGATGCTCGACGACGCCTTTCGCATCGCCTGCCGCGCGGCGGGTTAGTCCTCTAGAGGGAAGCTCTGCGCAAGTCCGGGCCGATGGCTCGCGGGCGCGGGAGCCGCTTTCTTCATTGCTCAGCTCGCCTTCGGCTCGCAGGATTTCGCAACAAAGAAAGCGGCTCCCGAAAGATCCGCCCGCTGCGCTGATCTCGGCCCGGACTTGCGCAGAGCTTCCCTAGTCTTCGCCTGCCGCGGTCGTCACCTCGACGACGGTGTCCGCGCGGCAGCGGCCGCCCGCGTCGAACCAGGCGAGGTACTCGTAGACGAGCGTGACCGTCAGGCGGAATCGTCCCGGAGCCTGCGGGGCTCGCACGCGGACGCGCTGCCGGACGGACCCGCCCGGCGCGACCTGCGCGATCGGACTGCGGAGGCCGTCATGCTCGATCGTCGCGCCGGTGGCGTCGTCGAGCCAGTGGTAGCTCAGGAACAGCGGATACGCGATCAACGTGCGGAGCGTTTCCGAGGTCGGATTCGTGACGTCGACCAAGGCGTCGAACTCCGCTTCCGGTGCGACCCGCGTGGGAGCGTCGCGCAGATCGATCACGACCGCGTCACGCCCCGCGGGATCGAGCGGGACGAGCGCTTCCGGCGGCACGTCGTTGGTGCGGCGAAGCGCACGCACCGAGGTTCGCAGGTAGCGCGCGAGCTCGCGCGGCGGCGTCTGCCGCCCGGTCGATTCCGCGATCGCTTGCTCGTACAGCGAGACGTACGCGTCCAGGCTCGACGCCAGCGACGCGTGGGCTCGGACGAAGTCCCGCACGCGGGTCGCGTCGGCGGCATCGTAGGCGTCGATGCGCTCCACGATCTGTTCCACGTGATGCGGCTCGGTGAGCGTTCGCCAGCCGAAGTTCCATTCGCGGAGCCGTTCGACGTTCGCGCTCGTGACCAGCGGGCCGAGCCCAACGTAGTCGCAGCAAACCACCGCGGCGCCGACGGCGAGCGCCTCGAGCGCGCAGCGAGCCTTGGCGAACACGAGGTCGTAGCGACCGAGCAGCGCCTCGGGCTCCGCGGCGGCCGCCGTCGATCCCGAGCCGATCACGTCGACCGCGATCCCGCGGCGCGCACAGGCGTCGGTGATCGGCTCGATCGACCAGAGAAGTCCCGCGTTGTTGCCGAACACCAGGGCGCGCGCGGGCCGCTCGGGAAGCGGGCCGCGCGGACGGAAGCGCTCGAGGTCGACCGCGTTCGGGACGATCGCCGAGCGCTCGGCGGGGATGTCGAACGCCTGCAATCGCTCGAGGCAATTGCGGTCGACGGCGACGTATCGGACGAGGCGATCGAGGAGCGGAGGCACGTCGGTGTCGGCGATGCGATCGTGGCAGACGAAGACGCCGGGAACGCCGGGATGGGCGAGCAGCGCCTCGACGGTCTCCGCGTGATGGTGGCCGTGCACGACGTCCGGCCGCGAGGGCGCGGCGGAAGGGTCACGCACCACCGGGATCCCGGCGTCCGCGAGCGAGTCGGCGATCGTGCCGGGCTCCGGGCAGTAGACCATCGGCCGATGGCCTCTCGCGGCGAGTCCGAGCGCGAGATCGCGGATGAACGTCTCCGTTCCCGTGCGGCCGGTGAGGACGGCATTCGTGATCAAGACGGAGAGCGGGCGGGTCATGCGGGCGCAGAGGCTAGCGCGCGGGCCGGGACGGCCTCAACTCGCGCGGCGGATTGACGCCCGAGGAGCTCGCGCTGTATGCACGCCGCGGTCGAGGGCGCCCGCGTGATGCCGGCGAAGCCGCAACTGCCGTTCGCACTGATCGTCGCCCATCCCGGCCACGAGCTCCGCGTCTTCCACTGGATGGAGCGTGCGCGCCCGCTGTACGGATGCCTGACGGACGGGTCCGGAGGGGCGGCCCGCTCGCGTCTTGCTTCGTCGGCGGCTCTGCTCGCGACGGCGGGTGCCACGCCCTGCGCGATCTTCGGCCGCCACAGCGACCGTGACCTCTACGCGGCGCTCCTCGGCGGACGAATCGCGGTGTTCGTCGCGCTGGCGCGCGAAGTCGCGTCGGTGCTCGAGGCGCGGGGCATCCACGGCGTCGCCGGCGACGCGGCCGAGGGCTTCAATCCGATCCACGACATCTGCCGGTTCGTGATCGACGCGGCGATCCGAGCAGCGAGCCGGCGAACCGGCCGCGCGATCGACAACCTCGAATTCGACCTCGATGCTTCACCGCGGGCGCCGGATCGGGATCCGGTCGACGGAGAGATCCGGATCGCGCTCGATCCGCGGGCGATCGAGCGAAAGCACCGTGCCGCGCTCGGCTACCGAGAGCTCCGCGCCGAGGTCGCGAACGCACTCGACCGGTTCGGTGCGCTCGCCTACGCCATCGAATCGCTGAGGCCCGCGGCGACGAAGGCGGCGCTCGCACGCTTCGACGCGGCCGCCCCCGACTACGAGCGCTTCGGGGCGGAGCGCGTGCGGCAAGGTCTCTACCGCGAGATCATCCGCTACCGCGAGCACGTCCTGCCGGTGCGGCAGGCTCTCGAGGCCGCGATTCTCTGAGCCTCAGAACACGGTCCCGAGCAGCGTTCCGAGCACGGAGATCGGCGCCTGATCCTCGATACCCTGCGTGGCGCGCGTGACGCCGCGGAGCGCGCCCTGAGCCTGATCGTAGAGTGCGTCGTCCGCGACCAGCCGGCCGATCGTGCCTCGCCCTTGCCGGACCTGGTCCGACACTTCCTCGAAGTTCCGCGCCGTGACGTTCAGGCTGGCGACCGTCTCGCGGAGCTCGTCGTACATGCCGTCGTCGATCAGCAGCTTGCCGATCGTACCCTGGCCGCGCGCCAGGCCGCCGGTGATCTTCCGGATGTCGCCGAACGATTCGCGCAGCGACGCGAGCGTCATCGTCGCCTGGTCGTACAGCGTGGGATCGAGCAGCAGCTTGCCGAGCGTTCCCTGGCCACTGTTCAGCTTGTCGGTGATGCCGCCGAGGTTCTTGACCGTCTGCTGGAGGCCTTGGCGGTTCTCCTCGAGCATCGTGTTCACGGTCGTGATCAGCTTGTCTTGGTTCTCGTTCAGCGAGTCGGCGAGGCCGCGGAGGCTCTGTCCGACCTTGTCGAGCTCGTCGACCATCTGCGAGATGCCGGCGGCGGATTCGCTGCGGATCACCGAGTCGGGTGGGAGCACCGGGGTGCTCGCCGAGCCGCGGTCGATGGTGACGAAGCGCGCGCCCGACAGCGCCTGGAAGTCGAGGCGCGCGACCGCGTCCTTGTGGATCGTGATTCCCTTGCCGATCTCGAAGGCGACGCGCACGCGATCGTTCTCGAGCCGGATCTCACGCACCGTTCCCGCCTTCACGCCCGCGACGCGGACCTGCGCCCCGCTCGTCAGCCCCTGCACGTCGTCGAACTCCGCCCACACCCGATAGCCGCGCGAGAAGAGGCCGCTCCCGACCGTGGCCTCGACGAAGACGACGAACATGAAGAGGCCGCCCAGGAAGAAGAAACCGACGCGCTGCTCGCGGGTGAAGGTCACGGGCTCACCTCCGTCCCGACCACGCGCGCGGATTCGAGGAATCGCCGCGTGTGCGGGTGCTGGCTCTGGAATAGCGCTTCGCCCGTGCAGTAGTCGACGATCTCGCCCTTCTTCAGCACGGCGACGTGGTCGGCGATCTCGCGCGCGAGCGGCAGGTTGTGGGTGACGACGACCTGGGTCGGCCGCCGCGTCTGCTGGATCTTGCGGATGAGCCGGCCGACCTCCTCGGTGAGCAGCGGGTCGAGCTCGGCGGTCGGCTCGTCGTAGAGGATCAGGTCGGAGTCGAGCGCGAGCGCGCGTGCGATCGCGACGCGCTTGCGCATTCCGCCGGACAGCTCGCTCGGCATCTTCCGCTGCGTGCCCTCCATCTCTACCTGATCGAGGCAGCTCGCGACGATCTCGCGGATGCGGCCGGCCGGTACCGAGCGGTGCTCGCGGAGCGCGAGGCCGACGTTGTCCTCGACGGTGAGCGAGTTCAGCAGCGCGGAGGTCTGGAACACCATCGACACCCGAAACGGCTTCTCGTCGCGCGGCAGCGCCCGGTAGCGCGGCACGGACAGGCCGTTCAGGCGGATCTCGCCGCGGTCCGCGGTCTCGAGGCCGATGATCTGGCGGATCAGCACGGATTTGCCCTCGCCGCTGCCGCCGATGATGACGAGCGTCTCGCCGGCCGCGACCTCGAGACGGACGCCGCGCAGCACGACGTGGTCGCCGTAGGACTTCCACACGTCCTCGACCTCGATCCGCACTCCTTTCGAGACAGCGCGCGCGTCGCTCATTTCGGTGTCGCCGGGAAGAACAGGAATGCGATCCGCACGATCACGAAGTCGGCGATGATGATCGACACGAAGCTCCACACCACGGCGGCGGTCGTCGAGCGCGCCACGCCTTCGGATCCGCCGGTGGTGCGGAACCCGAACGTGCAGGCGACGATGGCGACGATCATGCCGAACACCATGCCCTTCACGAGCCCGACCAGGATGTCCGTGAAGTTGATCCACTCGCGGAGGTTGTCGAGGAACTGATTGACGCTGATCGAGATCGACGGGTCGACGGCGATCACGATCGTGCCGCCGAGGATGCCGATCACGTCGGAGTACATGACGAGCATCGGGAGGGCGAGCGTCATGGCGACGAAGCGCGGCATCGACAGGAACGGTACGGGATCGATGTCCATCGTGCGCAGCGCCGAGATCTCGTCGTTCACCCGCATCGAGCCGATCTCGGCGGCGACGGCCGAGCCGGCCTTGCCCGCGACGATGAAGCCCATGATGACCGGGCCGAGCTCCTTCGTCATGGCGAGACCGACGAGCGAGCCGAGCACTTCCTGCGTGTAGTTCGCGAGCTGGTCCGCCGCCTGGATGACCATGACCATGCCGACGAACAGCGAGACCAGCGAGGCGATGCCGAGCGTCTCGGTTCCGACCAGCGTCAGCTGCGTGACGATCTTCGCGCGATGGCGGAGCGCCGAGCGGCAATGCCACACGGTCGCGACCAGCAGTTCCGCGCACTCGCCGGCGACCTGCAGGATCTCGAGCACGCCGTGGCCGACGGCGGCGAACGGGCCTCGGCTCGCGGATTCCGCAGGCGTATGTCCTGCCGCGCTCACTCGCTCACTCGGTCGAGAGATACCACGGGGCCCGGAGCTTGCCACCGCCCCACACCCACATCCGCCAGAGGACGTCGTGGCGCGTCTCGTCGCCATGGCGCTCGGTGCCGTACAGCCGGTAGAGCGGCGCCCAACTCTCGCGGAGCGTCTCGTTCTTCGGGAAGACGCCGTCGAGCAGCGTGAGCGCCTGCGCGTCGCCGGAATCCACTCCGTCGCGCGAGATCCACAGCGGCAGCAGCGCCCGGCTATGGAGCCGGGTCGCGGCCTCGCCCTCGACCTGGTCGCGGTAGAGCACGAACAGCACGTCGGTGCGCTCGTATCCCGCATCGTCGCCGCGGCCTTCGCGATGCCGGTAGAAGGGCCAGCCGTAGAACGTGGAGACCAGGTTCTCGGTCTCGCGCCGCTCGTAGATCGGAGTGTAGCGGGTCGAGCGCCGCGCGCCGGTCGTGAGGTCGTCCTGGTGCATCCAGGCCGGCCACGGAAAGCCGGTGATCTCCGAGTTCGTCGTGCGGTCGATCGTGTGCGTGTAGAGCGGCAGGAAGACGAGCGGCAAGAAGCCGTACGAGCGGCTCTCGAGCTGGGGTGAGTCGATCGTCGAGAAGAGCGGCCAGGAGATCCGGCTCGTCATCTGATCCGCCCGTCCGGGATGCGCCGCGGCGCGGACGTATAGCGGCCACGCGACGTACGTCGCTTCGTAGTCCGTGCCGAGGCGCGTGTGCCCGTAGATCGGCCACAGACGCGTACCCTCGCCCGCGGCGCCGCCGACCTTCGAGAAGAACGGGAAGGGGAGCCACGTCTTTCGCCAACGGGGCTCCTCCAGGCGGAGGTAGAGCGGGAACAGCACCATGCGTACGCGCTCGTAGCCGAGCAGGTGCTCGACGTTGCCGTAGAACGGCAAGAGCGAGAACGAGGTTCCGGCATCGCCGCTGCGGAAGAACACGAACGGTACGATCGTGAGCTCGCGCCGGTACGGGCGATCGACGGGCGGCTCGCGGCGCCAGACGTAGGAGCCGACGCCGAGGAACCGAAGCGAGAATTCGTCCGCGGCACTCGACCAGGACGTGAGCGGATAGAGGAACGACCCCGACGATTCGCCGAGCTTCGAGTCGGTCGCGTAGGTGAGGAGCGGTCGGATCGCGAGCGCGCGGCGCTCCCCCTCGCGTCGCCACTCGAGGAACGGGCCGAGGAGGCGCGTGTGCGTGGCGCCCTCGCTCCGCGCGATCTCACCGAGCGGCCAGACGCGGAGCTCGAACCCGTGCGCTCGCTCGGCGAACGCGAGCCACGAGATGAGCGCGAGCGCGACACGGAGCCCGCGCCCGCGTCCGCGCGAGGACGGCGCAGCCACTCAGTCGCCGTGGAGCTCCAGGGACTTCAGGTCGCGGGCGCGGATCTGGTAGGCGCCGACGGCGGTCTGACCCGAGAACGCGAGCGAGCTCCGTACCTTCAGGTCCACGGGGTCACCCTTGCGAAGCGTGACCTTCGCCACCAGGCCCTTGGTCGAGTCGCCCTCGAACTCGATCGACTTCACGTCGTCGAAGGAGACTCGGAGATCGCCGCGTCCGAGCTCGCCGGCGAGCGCGAGCTCGCCGCCTGCGGTCACCCACTTCGCCTCGACGCGGGTGCCGTCGCGATCCACGAACGTGCCCTGGAAGTTACGAGTCGGCGCGCCGCCTCCGGCCCCGCCGCCGAGCGCGCCCATCCCGAAGAGCGGAAGCGCGAGCGCCAGGACGAGCGCCGAGCGGAGGCCTGCTCCGAGACCGTTCGCGATTCCACGCCGCATCCGAACCATGCGCACCCCCTTCGTGCTCCGCCGCGCGGCTCGCGCGTCGGGCACGCCGCGTGCCGCGTCTACCACAGGGCCCCCGTACGGCAAAGGCGCGAGCTTGACGCCCGGGCGAGCGCGGCGCATGAGGCGCCGGTGACGACACCGCGTTCCCCCGAACCGAACGACACGGCGCCCGTGATCGTCGTCGGTGCCGGCATCACCGGACTCGCGTGCGCGTGGCGGCTTCGGCGGCTCGGCGTGGAGGTGGTGTGCCTCGAGGCGGCGCCGCGGTCCGGCGGCGTGATCGAGACCGGAACGTTCGGCGCCGGATTCGTGGAGCGCGGACCGACCACGGTTCAGGGGACGCCGGAGCTACTCGCGCTCATCGACGATGCGGGGTTGGAAGGGGAGCGGATCGAGGCGCCGTCGGGCCTCGCGCGCCACGTGCTCCGCGGCGGCGTCCTCCACGCGCTGCCGCGGACGATCGCGGGCGCGCTCACCTGCGGCGTGATCTCGGCGGCGGGGAAGGCGCGCGCGCTCGCCGAAGCGGCGGTGCCCGCACGGAAAGAGTCGGCCGAGGAGACGGTGGAGGAGTTCTTCGCGCGCCGCTTCGGCCGCGAGGTGGTCGACGCGCTCGTCGGCCCATTCGTCTCGGGTACGTTCGCAGGCGATCCTGCACGTTTTTCGGCCAGGAGCGTATTTCCGGCGATCGGCCGCCTCGAGAGCCGACACGGGAGCGTTACCCGCGGGATGAACCTCCGCGGCCGAGCCTGCCCGTCCCCCGCCCCGGACCCGCCGCTTCGGGGGGGCCCCCCGTCGGTCCAGGAGG
>JACXTT010007838.1_pt1 | contig 14960 bp, 19 predicted proteins | sample 9270951 | NCBI WGS metagenome assembly JACXTT01 (sample SAMN15532306, study PRJNA645909) | rock metagenome | isolation source: weathered quartz diorite | place: Puerto Rico | collected 2017-06-21
CGGGCTTGATTTCCCGGGAGGCGCTCGCCATGGTGCGGAACCTCGGGCGGCGTAGCTCAGTTGGCTAGAGCGAGGGTCTCATAATCCCTAGGTCCGCGGTTCGACTCCGCGCGCCGCCAGTAAATTCGCTCGTCTCTTCGGTGGGTTCCGCGTCGCCTCCCTCGGCGACCTTCGCGGCGTCGGGGCTTGGGTCACCTGGAGGGTCACCTGCGTGCGCAGTCTCCAGGCGGTTGAGGCGCTGCACGGCGTCGAGCTGGTGGGCTGGCGACAGGTGGGCGTAGCGAAGTGTCATCGCCAGCGTCTTGTGCCCCATCAGCTCGCGGATTGTGTTCAGGTCCACGCCCGCCATCGTGAGCCGACTCGCGAACGTGTGGCGGAGATCATGCCAGTGGAAGTCCTCGATCCCCGCCTCCTTGAGGGCGGGACGAAAGACCCGATTCACGAAGTTCTGCGCGTCGAGCGCCGTTTCCCCCGTGTCGCTGGCGAAGACCCACGCCGACCGCATCCGCGAGGGTAGCTTCCCGAGGGTCGCGCGCACGGTATCGTTCATCGGGATTCGCCGCGCCTCGCCATGCTTCGACCGGGGAACGGTGATGATTCCCGTCGTGAAGTCCACGTCGTACCAACGAAGGTGAAACTGCTCTCCGCGGCGGAGACCCGTGTGCAAAGCGACGAGTACTGTGGCCCGAGCGGCGGGCTGCTCTAACTTCGGCGTCAGCCGCGACTCCTCATCATCGGTGAGGAAGCGGACGCGCTGGTTGTTCTCCTTGAAGAACAGGTCGGGCGTGACTGGGTTCGTCTCCGCGAGACGATCCTTGATGGCAACGTTGAAGAGACGGCGCAGGAAGGACAGCTCGCGATTCACAGTCGCAGGTGCCTTGCCTGCTTTCCGGCGGCCCGCAACGTATCGCGCGACGTCCTCGGACATCACCTGCCGGAGCGTCTTGCCCGCCAGCGCGTTCTTCCAGCGTCCGCCGTACTGTTCGTAGTGCTTCACGTTGCGAAGCCGACCTTCGACCCGCTCTCGGAGGAAGTCGGTCACGTAATCGGCGAGGAGAACGTCAGGGCGGTTGAACCGTTCCGGGAAGAACCGGCGCTCCGCAATCTCCGTCTTCCGCTTCTGATAGACCTTCTGCGCGAGTCCCTTCGGACCGACCTTCTCCTTGTGCAGCCGTCCGCTCTCATCCTTGTAGCGGACGTACCAGATGCCCGAGCCCCGCGGGCGCTCGAAGATACCTCGATCGCGGGTCACGGCTGCTCTACTCCGACAGCGCGACCCCGGCCGTCAACCTTGTCGCGCGGCGGGCGCAGGGGAGGGCGTTCCCACTGGTCGATCAGCTTGAGCATCTTGCTCAGCCGGAACCGCAGTGGACCGCGAGGGCCGGACGGCTTCACGACGGGCAACTTCCGCTGGTACGCCCAATCGTAGATCGTCGCGCGGGCGACTCCGAACAGCTCGGCAGCTTCATTCACGTCGAGCAGCCGGTCGGGCAGCGGGGTCGGACGAGCTGACATGAGATACCGCCGGATGCAGCCGCCATGCCGCGCTGTAGCTAACGCTTGGACCCGTAGACGGGCTCTCCGAGCGATCCGTCGCTGACAAGTGTGGTCGCGACCGCGCCAACGCCCGCGTGGCGTTCAAGCTAGCGACTAGAGCGACCGGCGGAACGCAACGCAGACGCTAGTTTTCGAGCGGGACGCCGGAGCCGTCGCACGAATGACGTTCGTGGCACTGTTGCGGCACAAGATTGCGGCACATGGAGCAGGCCGCGTTGGCGATTCACTCGGCGTGGGCTTCGGCGGTATTCCGCAGTCGGAGGGTCTGTGTTGCGTGTGGTACGTGAGGGTTACACAGATTCACTTCCCCATTCTTCCATGCGTCGAGGACTTCGTCGTCGGCGGGGAGCGCAGTCGGCTTCGCGCTCGGGTGCAGCGTGATGTCTACAGTGTCCGGGTATTCGCGCAGCGTGTTCAGGGGGAAGTCGAGCGGGTATGCGAATGCGTAGATGGGCGCGTCCAGCAAGATGAACAAGACCGTTCTGCCGCTGCCCATTGAGGCATGAACGATCCGGCACGCAGGATCGTAGCCGGTTTGTTCGGCTCGAATGACGGCCCACTTGTCGGGCCGGTGGAGTCTGATCCTTCCGGGGCTAGTGGTCGTCTGGCCGGCGGCGCTCACCGTAGCACCGGGCGGTGTTGTCTTCACCGTGACCCACTGGTTGCGGCCGTTGAAGACGAGACCACACCCGCCGGAGAGCACTGCCAGGAAGGCGACGAGCGTCCGCATCGTGTGCGTCATCTACTGCCGTATGCAGGAGCCTTCTCGTCGAGCGTGAACGTGTATTCGTCAGGGTAGCCAGTCAGCCAGAGGCAGGGCACATAGACGAGGATGCAGCCGACCAGGGGGCCGGTCTGAAGGTTCTCCTTCCGAAGAGTGCCGCTCTGGTCGTCGTAGCCGTCGAGTTTCAAGGTGACGGCCTTGGTGGTCCAGAGCGGGCCGCTGTCCCGGTGCGTGACCGGAGTTCGGCCTAGATACTGGCCATCCACGTAGACCTTGGCTCCCGCCGGGACTGAGCGGATGAGCGTCGAACTGGCGCAGCCGGCGGCGAGCAAGGCGAGGACCGAGATGACGCAGGCGGGCTTCATCTTCGCTGCTCGGAGTGTCGGCCGTTCTCGCGCTGGGCTTGAGCCTAGGCGTGCCGGGCGACGCGCTCGGAGCCCGCTACAGGCCCGCGCCGGGTTCGGGATGACGGGCAGCTCGCCACCGTCCCGGCCGCTTCCTACGCCGCCGTCCGTTCCGCTGGAGGGTGAGCACGCGAGCCCGACCTCCCTGGCCTTCTGGCTGGCAGTATCGGGGTACCGGTGTGCCACACACCGGCTTGCCCGCACGCACGAGGCCGGGAGCCCTGACCCGGTTCCGACGCGAATCGCCAGCGCGGCTGCAACGGCCGTCCACAGCCCACAGGTGGTGTGTATGTGTGTGCCCGTCCCCCCGATTCCGGTGGCGACCTTGGCGATCTTCAGAAGATGAAGAAGTAGATCAGGGAGTTAAGTAAACGTCGCCATTGGCGATCTTCGGTGGCGATCTTCGGTCACGCGGCGATCTTCGATGGTCGCCAAGGAGCCGGTCGAAGGTCGCCATGGCGATCTTCGGAAAGCCCTGAATCGGCGGGAAGGTCGCCAAGATAGCCAACATCGCCAAAGGGTATGAGGAGGCGCTACTCCTCCGGCTCGCACCCAGGCGGGTACCAGCTCCACTTGCCAGTGGCCCCGTCACGGCGGGACGGGACGTTCAACGCCTTCTTCGCTCGCTGGAGCGTGCGGCGTGAGATGCCGACGGCCTCCGCACGCCGGTAGATGACGTTGGCCTCACCCTGCAGCTCGCCAGGCAACCACGCCTTCGCCTCGTCGAGCGCACCCGGTCCCTCGTCCTCGCCTGCTGGCCGCACGAGGTCGTCGGCATCCTCGTCGGCCTCACCCTCCCACCGAACGATGGCGGGATCGTCGTCCCCGCTTGCGACTAGCCGGAACAGGAGCCCCTTCGGCGGCTTGCTCAGGTTGCCCTTCACGCGGGCCAGGACCCGGCGCTCGTTCTCCGGGTCGCTCGGGTCGGGCGCCACGAGCAGGACAGACCGCGCCGCGCCCGCGATGCCGATGCTGCCGCCGCCCCGGTACAGCGCGCTAACCTTCACCGGCTCGCCGGTCTGCTTCGTCAGATGGCGCACGACGAGGAGCGCCACGCCGAGACGCCCGACCAGCTTTATCAGCGGCGTCAGCACGGCCCGCATGTCTTGATCGTGGTAGGCGTTCTTCGTGCCCGGGAGGTAGGCCATGAGCGGGTCCACGATGACTAGCCTAGCGTCAACGCGCCTGATCGCGTCCTCAATGGCTGCGAGGTCGGCCAGGTTCGGCAGCCGCTCGTGCGTGCCGACTCGCACACCCTCCAACAGCGCGATGCGGTTCGGATCGGCATGCATCGCCTCTAGCTTCGGCCGGAGGGTGATCGCGGGATCGTCCTCGGCCGACAGGATCACCACGCCGGCCGGCCTGCCGTAGAGGTCGCCCTGCTTCCCATCGGGCATCTCGCGGCCGGTACTCACGCGTGCCGCGTAGTCGAGCGCGATGCTCGTCTTGCCGACGCCAGGGTCGCCGTCGAGGATCGTCAGCGTGCCGAGCGGGATGCGGCCAGGGTCTAGCCACCGCATCTTCGCCGGCTTCACGTCCTCCAGCTTGCGGATTATCGCGGAGCCGGCCGGCGCGGGCATCGGTGCAGGCTTCGGAGCGCCGTCCTTCGCCTTCTTGAGCGTCAGCCGTAGCTTCGTCAGCGCCGCCGTCCTCCGATGCGCCTGGTAGAACGCGCGAAGGATGGCGAGGCGCTGCGCGTCGGTGTCGTCGGGGTACTCCTTCACGAGCCGGTTGGCGATGGCGAGTGCGTAGGCCGACATGCTCTGGTCGTCGCCGTTGAGTGGCTTCTTCTTCGTCCAGTAGCCGAGCAGGTGCTCGTCGCGGAGAAGGCGCTCGTTCCAGTCCTCCGGCAGCTCGCCCACCTTGTCGGGCATCTCATCCGGCGGCACGCCGTCGTCGGGCTTCTCGGCCCGCACCAGCTCCAAGAGCCAATCCGGCATCTCGGCTGGCGACACCTCGTCGGGCCGGATCGCCCATCGGTACTTCCGGCCGCTCGCGTGGCGGGACGGCGGTGCGACGACGTAGGTCCCCTCGGCCTTCAGCTCCAGGCCGGGCACGAAGTCCTTGCGGCTACCGAGTGCGCCGCCGGGATGCGCGAAGTACCAGTGCTCACCGCCGCTACCCGTGTCCACTCGCGGCGTTTCCTCCAGCGCGCCGTGCTCGCGCTCCAGCGCGTCGAGGTTGTTCTTGCCCCCGCGCGCCGGGTCCACGTCCAGCGAGACGATGCCGGAGGCGCGGCCCGTGGCGACGCCGATGTTGGCCCACGGCGCTGCCGCCCACCACGCGCGGATCGTGTCCTCGTCGGTCGTCGCGTCCTTCACGCCGTGCGGCACGAGCCGGCCGAGCGGATGCTTCGCCGGCCGGTCGCAGTCCGGGTTGCCGCAGGTACAGCGGTCGTCGCGGATCGAGTGCACCGGCAGGACGGGCCAGCCACGCCGAGCGTAGTCCAAGGCGGCAGCGAGGAGCAGGTTGTCACCCACAACCACCACTGTGGGCCGTGGGCGTCCGCTACCGTCATCGTCCACGCGCTCGACCGGCGACGACCGGCCGCAGACCTTCAGTGCGCAGACGTGAACGCCGAATCGTAGATGCTCGCGCTCCGCAGACGAGTTGTCGTCGTCCGGGATCGCGTGGAATGGGATCACCTTGGCCTTGTGCTTCGGCGGCTCGCCACCACCGCCAGCACGGCTCATCTGACGCTGCATCTCACGATAGTCGGGCATGTCAGTTCTCCTCGGGCACCGCAGCGGTCGCGGTCGGCGTCTTTGTGTCCGTCGGCATCGGGATCGCGCCCCGCGTGTACCGTGACGGTGTGCGCCAGCGCGGCGAGTGACAGCGCGGGCAGGCCACCGGATCGGGAACCTTCGGGGACCAGTTCGCCCCGCAACGCTCACAGTGCAGTAGGTGAATCGGCATGGCTCCCTCCTTCAATGGTGATCGTGATGAACTTGCAGTTGGACTCGTCTCGTCGCGCCTTCTCTCGTCGCGCAGCGCGATCAGGCCGCGTGCAGCCGCGAGCCGAGGATCAGCTCGACCACCGGCCGCAGCCGCTCATCGAGCGCAGCGCACGCGATGTTTAGCTCGTGCTGCTCGCGCACGCGCTCGACAACCCAGCGGTCGCGGGGCGGGAGCTGCGCCGCGATCAGGTGTCGGCGCACGTCCAGCTCGTCGCGCTCGGCTTCGAGCGTGAGCCGCTGCTCCACGCAGCGCCGCCCGTTCTCGGCGTCGTCCGCACGCGGGCGGTCGAACAGCGCGGCGAGAACGTCGAGGAGCCGCTTATTCACGGCGTGACGCTGCGCCTCGACGGCGAGCGCCATGACGAGGAGAGAAGTACTCCGCTTCCCACGCGGACGCCCGATGCTGAGCGGACGTGGATTGCGGGTTGCGCCATGGAACGTCTGTTCGTCTTCATGTACAGTCTTCATCGTCTGCTCCTGGGGCGCGTGCGGGTTGCCTTGGAGGGGGAACCCTGCCGCGCCCTTCGTTTTTAGGCGACCGTCATGCGGTCGCTGCCTGCTTCGGCACGGGCTCGCGCTGGAGCACCGCCGTCAGGGCCTCGCGGACGAGCTGCGACCGCGACTTCCCGGCCGCGAGGGCTTGCTCCGTCAGACGCTCGACGAGCGAGCGCGGAACCTGGGCCGTAAGCATGACCTTGGGCTTCATCATGGTCCTTATTAAGCGTGAGTTGGACGCTCGATGCAAACGCTATACGACTCGACATCGTTTGGTTGTGATCCGTTCTAGAGCGGGCTAGAAGGACACTCGAAGATGTCCCGTCAACGCAGCAGGAAGGCCAGGCAGCTCGTAGCCGCCCGTCCCGTAGCCCATCTCCCTGCCGACGTGCTCCGGGCGCTCCTAGCGGCCTCCCAGCGCGTCGGACGCGGCTTCCCCAACCGCGCCCGCTGGCTGGCCGGCTTCGCCAACGCCGAACTCGCGCATGCTAAGGCATCGGGGCTCGACGCCTGGCGCTGGCAGGCCATCGTGTGGTCGCTGGCCGACCCGCCCGATCTGGAGGTCGCCTTCCGGGCGGCGCTGTCCTGGTCGCCCCTCTGGAACCCGCATACGCAGGCCGACGACCCGTCGCCCGTGGTGCGGCAGCTTCACCGCGACCTGCGGGCCTACCTGGACCGTCTTCTCGCAGACGGCCGAGTCGGCGTGAAGCACGCGGCCGGCGAGCCGCTCCTAGAGCGCCACGCCGACGGCAGCATCATCCGCTGGCTGATCGGTAGCGCGGTGATGACGTTCTTCACGGCCGTCTGCGACGTGCTCGTTGAGCTGGGTCCTCGGCTCCGCGTCTGCGACCCGCCGGCCTGCGACAAGTACGTCGCGGCGGTCGGCCACTTCCGCTACTGTTCGCCGGCCTGCTCGCAGCGCATTCGCACGCGGCGGTTCGTCGAGAAGCACGGCCGGCGCGACGCGCGACTACAGTAGCTAGAGGCGTCGTTGCGCGCTGCTCTCGTTCGACTGACGGCGCCGTGCTATCCGGCCCGCATGCGGTCGGGTCGAGGTGGGGAAGCGCAGCGCCGCCAAACCGTCTCGACCGCGGAGCAGCCGAGGATAGGCGACCGCTGGAGTCAATCGCCAGACGATCCCATGACCGTGATTCGGCTACTCGACGAGCACGGTCACCGGGGGCTGCAACACCTTCGGCTTGCAGCCGACTTCAGCCACCTTGAGCGCGAAGGTATCGGTGAGCGATTGAAAGCGGGCGCCGCGTTGTCCTTGACCGCGAACGCGCACGCCAACATGGCACTGGTCTACCTGCGGAAGATGCTCGACGACGACGGCCGAGCCGTCGGCGTTTCCCATCTCCTCAGGCTCATGGAACGCAGCCTGCCCGGCCTCCTGTCGAAGATGGGGGAGCGGGCACCGGCGCTCCGGCTGACGCCGCAGCAGCTACGCCGGCGCATCGCGGCGGATCACAGGCACCTCAAGGATGTCCGGAAGCAGGCGCGGCCGGTCCTGACGGTCGTCAACAAGATGGTCGTTCACCTCGACTGTGAGCACGTCCGCAAGCCGGTCGCCCGCGTGCCGACCGCGCTGGTGGAGCGATGCTTCCGCGACGTTCAGAAGATCGTGAACGGGTGGGACCAAGCGTGGCGCTGCGCGCACGTTCTCTGGGACCACCCGGCCAGCCGCGACGACTTCTCCGCGATCGGCGCCGCGCTCCGACGGCAGGCGCGCCAATGAGAGGCTCCTTTGAAGACCGGGTGCGCGCTTTCCGAGACGGGATGGCCGACAAGGAGCGCGCCACGCAGGTGCATACCTTCGCCGCTCGTACGGCGGCCGAGCTGTACCGCTTCTTCTCGCCGGTCGATGCGGTATTCGGTGAACGATTCTCTTTGGATGGGATTCTGTTTCGCGGCCATGGAACTCGTCGGCACCCGCTCCTCCCGAAGGTGTTCCGCACAGGCTACCTGCTTCCCGTAGCCAGCGATTGGGCGCGCACTCCGGCCAAGACGATCCGCCGGCAGGTGCGTGGCGAAGTCCGCATGCTCCGCCGATTCGTCGAACGCGCCGACGCCGAGGGGCTGCCCGTTCCCGGAGACTCGTATCGGGCGCGGGAACTGTTACGCTACTGCGAGACGGGCGACTTCCTGAACGCCGTCAAGAAGGGCAAGCAGACGTGGCCCCCAGCCAGCCTTGATGCGCTGCTCGCGCTTGGGCAGCACCACGGGATGCCAACGCGGCTACTGGACTGGACGCGTGACCCGTACGTCGCGGCTTACTTTGCGGCGGCGGCCGCGGTACGGTCTGCTCGACGAACTGACCGGTTAGTGGTGTGGATGTTGCGGGAGGAAATCTACCAGTACTTCCGCATGGTCGCCCCTGGGCCTCGGCTCCCCGAGCCTCCCGTGCAGGTGGTGTCGACAATGGTAGCGGGGAACGTCCCTTTACGCGCGCAAAAGGGGGTCTTCCTCGTTCATCGGTTCCGGAAGGTGGACCCCGACGGCGCTTTCGCTCCCGACCCGTACGACGAGATGTTGGCACGGTATGCAGCGCCGTTGTTCGGCAAGCGCATGGTGGAGGTTCCGTTCCGCTTCGCCGTCACGCTTCCTGTTTCGGAGGCCGCCGAATTGCTCCGGCTCCTCGCTATTGCGCGCGTCGATCACGCCGCGTTGTTCCCGACGTTCGAGGGCGTAGCGGCGTGGCTCGGCGCCTTGGGCGAGCTGCTACCGAACGAAGAAGACTTCTACGAGCGGAAGTTGCGCGAGCAGATGCAACGGAAGTAGCGGCGCACCGTCCCGACGACGGCGACCGAAGCGCCAGTGGCCGGAGGATAGAGCCGGGACGAGCAACGGGACGAAGCAGCCGCGCCAGTACGCGAAGACCCGCAGGCTTCTCGCGCGGCTGCTCTCGGCTGCTCAGGCTGCGAAACGACCACGGCACGCTCGGTTGTCCCGCTGGCTCCCAGTGAAGCGACAAGCAACGTGCTGCTTGGCTTCATCCCCTCTTAGCGGTCACATGCAGGCGTCGCGAGTCGCGACATGAGCTGGGCAGATGATCTCGCTCGCTTCGCCGCAGCTTCGCGCCGTCGCGGACAGACTCGCGCGCTAGCTAACGCCGACTCGCTTCGCGGCAAGCGCACGGCGGCGCGCCGCGCGTACCATCGCCTGTAGCTGCGCGACCGACAGCCGAGGCCGCTGCGGCAGCGTGACTTCGACCGCGCCGTGCTCAGCCACGCTGCGGAAGACCTCGGTCGCCAGCTCCGTGTTCTGACGGCGCTTTCGCGCCTCGGCATCGGTATGACCTTGCCGCTGGTCGCGGACGACCGGCGCGAGGATGCGATCAACGCGCCGCGTCTCCCGCTCCCGCTTCCGCCGCTCGCGGGCGAGCTGGACAGCCTTGCGATGCAAGGGCGTTCTCTCGGCGCGAGACGGTGAGCTGCGCCGATAGCGCCGACTCGCCCAGGTGACTGGAAGGCAGTGCCGGCAAGCCCACGCGCTCCCGCCAGGTACTCTCAAGACGTACTCGATTCCTCGGCCAGCGAACGCGCGACGACAGGAGGGGTTTGGGCAGCTTAAGAACCAAAACCGTGCGCCGGACCATCGTTCTTTCCGCCTCAGCAGAAAGCGTTGACCGTCCACGACGCGAACGGCGAACCTAGTCAGCTTCTCGCGATCGGTCGGTGGTGACGCGGCCAGCAGGGCCGGCACGTCGAGCCGATCGCAGGCTTCGATGCTGACGTACGTGGGCCGAGGGATGAACGGCCGAATGTTGGCGAACCACTGACGCCGCCGTGCTACCGAGCGCATAAGAGCAGCGTAGCACGTCGCCCTCCTCGGCGGGACCGCGCGGAGGGACACCGCGCCGATCACATCGCGCGTATACGTCGGCCTCCGGGTCCCTCGGGCGAATGGGTCCCCTTTGGTCAACGCAGCTCCGCGCAAATGATTTTCGGAACATAAAATAGGCGACACGTCCCTCTCGAAAAGAGGGGCCGTGGTCGAAACTGAGCAACGCGGCGCATGAAAGAATAGTAGCAGACCTCCCGAATACCGGGCACGTCGTCGCCGTCCCTCGCGCTGCGCGAGCGCCCGGCGGGAGGGGGGCTGCCGGCCCTCCGCATGTTGTGCGCCGGCTCCTAAACCACCGCGCTAGCTTACTGTCGCAGCCACGTCGCTCCGGGCGCGCATGCAACGGTGCGCGAGGGTGGCTGCGCGTGGATTCAAGAACGAGCGGTGGCCCGATTCTTGGATCCGCTTCTCCGTAACGGTGGAGCCGCGAGCGCCACCGTCAAGGGAGGACGACACATGTCACGCAAGCATTTCAACGCCACCGCCCGCCACATCCGCGAGCGGCTCGCCGGCCCCGAGCACGCGGCGGCGGTATCCGAATGAGCGCCCTCGAAATGGCGTGGGGCCTCGTCGGTTGCGCCCTCGTTGGGCGGATCATCGCCGCCGCGTTCTCCTCGCGCTGGGCGCCGTACGTCTTAACCCCAGTTCTCGTCGCCGCCGTCCTGTCCGACATCGCTTGCCACGGCTGGGCGTTCATGCTCCGGCCGCTCGGTCGGCTGGTCGGCTTGTTATGATGGAGCGTGAGCGGACCATCCGACACGTCGCCGGCTGCGCGGTGTGCGGCTGGTTGTCGCGCTACGCCATCCGCACGCGCGACCCGGTGCTGCTCGACGCTGCGATCCGGCTCCGAGCGACGCACGCGGGCAACGATGCCGAACGCGAGGCGTTCGCCGCGCCGGGTCCCAGTGCCGGTCACAGCACCCGGCGGGCGCAAGGCAGGCTCCTGCGATGACGTCTAAGCCGAGCGGGGCCGCTTCCACAAAACGGACGATTTCTGGAAACGCCGGACTGCAAGTGCTCGGCTACCTGCGTGTCTCGACGACGGAGCAGGCGGCGAACGGAGCAGGGCTTGACGCACAGCGAGCCACGATAGCGGCCGAGGCGGAGCGGCGAGGCTGGGCTGTCCGGTGGATCGAGGATCGTGGCTACAGCGCGAAGGATTTGCGCAGGCCGGGCATCCGTGAGGCGCTCGCAGCGCTCGCGGCCCGTGAAGCGGACGCGCTCGTAGTCGCCAAGCTGGACCGTCTATCGCGGTCGCTTCTCGACTTCTCGGGGCTCGTGGAGCGGTCACGCCGGGAGAGCTGGCAGCTTGTCGCCCTGGATCTGCGCGTGGACACATCAACGCCGTCCGGCGAGATGCTCGCGAACATGCTCGCCAGCTTCGCGCAGTTTGAACGTCGGTTGATCGGGCAGCGGACCGCCGAAGCACTGCGCGCCAAGAAGGCCGCCGGCGTCCGGCTCGGCAGGCCGCGCTCGATTCCTAGCGAAGTGTGCGAGAGGATCGCCGCCGCGCGCCGCGCAGGCGCGACGTACAAAACGATCGCCCTGGCGCTCAACCGCGAGGGCGTTCCGACGGCCCACGGCGCCGCCAGCTGGCAGTGTTCCAGCGTCGCGTGGGTGCTGCGCTCGCGATAGCAGGGGCTAGTCGGGCGGTCGTGGCCTCACGAACGAGCGGACGTTGCCGTCAACTACGTTCTTGAGAATGTACTTCGCGATGTCGGGGCGTGTCATCTCACGAGTAATCGGCTCACTCTGTTCGATGCGCACTCGTGCTGATATGCCCCTCAGTTGAAAACGCTCGGCCGGTGCCGCAGGCAGCGACAGAAACGTCGGCCTGTCGAAGCGTCGGCGCTTTGAGCCATCCAGTTCGCCCGAGTCCCGCATCTGCTTGGACCACTCGGCCGATATGTCCTGCACGCTGCCGGTCAGGCGTCCGTCCGCATCGTACAGAAACATGTCAGTCAGAAGCGCGGGTGTCGTTACGATGGCGTCAACCGCCGCTGAACCAAGGCGAAGTTTGACGTCCTCCAGCCATTGCGGTTCGACCTCGTAGGAGAGATGAACGATCCTGGGTGTGAAGATGACGTACTCAGCGACGAACGTCCTAGTCTCCTCGCCGCCGCCCGAAGCCAGCGCGATCCGTACATTCACCCAGCCACCGACGACGATTTGGAGCGACGGAGGCGGCTGCTGCTCATACAGTTCATACAACACGATCCCGCGTCCGCTCGCGACGTCCCTCGCTCCCTTGTGATAGCCGGTCTTCGTGACGAAGACGCCGCGTGGCTGGCCGGGCAGATCGTCAAGTACCTCAGCGAACTTGAGCAGTTCGCCTTGGTCTACTGAGCGAGACCAATCCTTTGCCTGGACGACCGTTTCGTAGACGATCCCGCCCATCTCGAACTTCCAGTAGACGTCCACTTGATGGTCTGTGCTCGCCCCGTGAAGAACAACGTCATGCTCCACCAGGATCGTCTTGACGGTGTCTTCGTCTAGGATGTCCTGAAAGAGCGAGCGCACAAGAAGCTCGTAGTCGGTCCCGCGTTTCGCAGCCATGCTCACCCCTCAAAAGTTGGGCGCGATACGATCGGCGCGGCGAGCGGGCGAAGCAAGGGGCGGGGGCTGTTGGTCGTACCCTACGTGCCAGTGCGACCGTAACTCGCCGCCGCCAGCTCGTCGGGCGTGCGGTAGTCGCCCGGCAACGGACTCTCCGTATCGCCGATCCGCAGGCGCACCGACACGTCAGCCTTCCGATCGTACGCGAACTCGCCGAAGTGCGAGATGCAACCGAGCCCATCACCGAACGGCGTTCCGACGGCGAGGATGAAGCCGAACGGAGGATGCGCCACTTCACTCAACACCTCGACACGGCGTTCCGAAAATGTGACGGTGCTGAAGACGCCTGACATCCGCGAGTATCGGCCCCGCACGAGCGTGAGGTAAACGTCGTAGGGACGCGGGAGAAACCGCCGATCACGGTTCAGCACGAACTCAGCCAGTTCTTGGTTCCTCCGCGTGAACTCGGGTGAGTTGGCCGAGAAGATCATGGCGACGGCCTGCTTAAGAAACCGGAGCGGGTATCGCTGTGCGATCGTGAGCGTCACGTCCCGCTCAGCCAGCGGAATCCGGTTGAGCAGGCCGACAGCGCAGAGCGCCCACTTTACGTACTCGCCTCCGTACCAGTGTCCCGTTTGATTGTTACACCGTGGACACTGCGTGTACTCGCCGATGCCGCCCTGTCGGATCGACCCGTGGAAGCCACGTGGCCGTTCGTCAGACAGCCGCGCGAGCGCGTCCTCAAGGGTAAAACGCCCCGTGTTGTACGCCTTCCGCGGCGGGACATGCTCAAACGTCAGGTCCCCTTCACGGAGGCAGAGGTAGCAAGTCCCCTGCTGCATCCCACGCCGCCCCATCTGCTTTTGCTTTCCCTCGTGCCTCAGTGCCGCCGCTCGGGTGCAGTGTAGCTCCCACCGGCGGCCGGTCAACGGCAATTCAAACGATCGTGCTAGAGAGGACGCTTCCGGGGGCGGTAGCCCGCGATGCGTTCGCGCTTTCTCAGCCCGAGCGTCGTACTGCGTCGCTGATGGGAGGCGGCTCACCACTCAACAGGTAAGTCCGGGCATCAGCCCGATAAGCCTGATCGATCCGCACGCCCGTCGCATCGTCTCGCGCAGTTAGCTCCACCATTCGGTCATGGTGAGCAATGCCAGCCACGTTGCGCCGCCGTATCACGCGGGGCGTCGCGGCTTTCCACGCGAGTACCGTGAACACGTACGAGTGGAACCCAAGGAAGCGTCCGAGCGCTAGATGAGGTGCGATTACGGGCGAGGCGATCAGGTCGGCCATCCGAAACACGTGCGGCCGAAGGACAGCAGCGTAACCGGCGGCGCGCTCCTCCGATGTGGTCACCACCGGGGTGATGATGCCGACGAGGAGATGCGTCGGGATCGGTGGCTGAGGCTGCTGTCCTACGATGTATTGGACGAACGGCTCAAACCTGTCCGCGTCGCGACCGCTCCGCGCGTCGTTGAACGAGAGTTTGAGCAACCAGCGAAGGAGACGATGGAAGTCGGCACGAAACATCACGCGGATGGGCTTCACCTGGACCGGCTGCGCGAAGTACCGCCGCGCCAGCTCGGCGCCGTATCCATCGAGCTGTGCGAGGGGACCATTGTTGCACGTCTGGCACACGTCGCGGATTCTCGGTGCCGCGCCGATGAGTACGTCGCCGCGGGCGTGGTTGACGAATGTGTTGTGATCGGGGAAGTGGGCACGCAGGAACTCGGGGAAGATGTGCTCTCTCGTGAGCCGGTCCGTCGCGAGACAGTAGGCGCAAGCTCTTCCGCTCGAAAGTCCGACGCCGGCCATCACGTCCATGTAGCGGGACGCTTCTAACGTGTCACGTGGCTTGGGTCACCTACAGGGTCACTTGAGCTACGACGATGACCGTAACGGCCGGGAACGCCCGTGAACCTCTGCGCGGCGTAGGTCAGTGACGACGCACACGTTCTCCGCGAGCGGCCGCGTCAGTGCTCGTCCTCGCCATCGGCCTTTTTGCCGCTCATAATCCCTAGGTCCGCGGTTCGACTCCGCGCGCCGCCACTCGGGATTCTGTGGAGTTGCAGCCGCCCGCTTCGCGCGCCGCACCTCGTTCCGCGTGCGCCAGCCGCCTATATCGAAGTCCGGGGCGTGAGCCACCCCGTGGTCAGGATCCCGTCAGCTCTCGTGTCGGTCGGGATCGCGCGTCTCGCCGCGCCTCGGGAAGCGCTCGTGTCCGCCGCGCGCGACGTGACGCGAGCCAGTCGACGAGGAGCCGCGCCGCGATCGCATCGCCACGCGCGGTCGGGTGTTCATCCTTGAAGAGCAGTCGCGGGCAATCCGGCCGCGGACAGAACCGACTGAAGCGAGCGGCCACGTCGACGAGCGGCGTCCCGGTGTCGGCTGCGGCGCGTCTGATCAACGCGTCCGCGGTGCCGT
>JACXTT010007839.1_pt1 | contig 14959 bp, 11 predicted proteins | sample 9270951 | NCBI WGS metagenome assembly JACXTT01 (sample SAMN15532306, study PRJNA645909) | rock metagenome | isolation source: weathered quartz diorite | place: Puerto Rico | collected 2017-06-21
GACCCACAAGGCAAGGCCGAGTTCCGGATGACGGCCAGGAGATGCTTTGGCTTTTAGGGCTTCTCCGGAGCCCGCTTCTTGAGCTTGACTGGCGCTTCGGATTTCGGAGTGGAATCCGCGGGCTTGACGGCTGCCGGCGTGCCGATCTCCGAATACGGTTTGGCGAGCAGCCGGTCCACTTCGGCCTGCGCGCCGCCGGTATCGTCGTTCGTTTGTTTGGCCTTGCTGTATTCGTTGACGGCACGCTCGCGTGATCCGTTGATGTCGAATATCTTTCCCAGGTAAATGTGCGCCCAGACTTCGGTCCATCGCTCGCCCGGCTCGGGGACATCCTCAATCGCTTCGCGGAAGGAATTGGCGGCGGCCATGTAATTCTTCTGGTAGAAAAACGCTTCCCCCATGCGGAAGTGGGCGAGCGCGCTGCTGCGGCTGATATCCAGCGCGTGCTGGTACTGCTGGATGGCGTCGTAGTAGCGGCCCTGGTCGGCCAACTCTTCGCCGCGGGCAATTGCGGCGCGGGTGCGGAGCTGGGGGCTGTTCTTCAGGATGTTGTTATTGGGATCGATGCGGATGCCGCCGGGTTTCGGCCGCCCAAAGGTATCCATACTGAATTCGGAAGTTGTGCCGATGACTTCCACCGTCTTAATCTCCGGGTTGCCTTCCGTGTCCACTTTGATCTGCAGGGGCATGTGAAAGACTTCGAGGTCTTGCTTGATCTTGCCGACGACGCGGAAGCCCTTGGGCGTGCGCAGGACGACGTATTCGATCTTGAATTCGGGCACCCCGGTTGAATTCAACCACTGCCCGAAGAAGGCCCGCTGATTGAAGTCCGCTGCCGGCGCAGGCGTCGCGCGTGCGGATCCCGTCGCTGTCGAGGTAAGGTTCGAACCCACAGTGGCAGGAGCTGTGGCAGTAGCCGGGCCGGCCGCGGCGGTCCTTTCCTGGACCAGCTTTTCGAAGTCGTCGATCCGCGCGCTCTTGCCCTCGTACTTCGAGTAGAAGCTGCGCAGGAGCGAGTGAAACGCGCTGTCGCCGAGCTGCGCGCGGAGCATGTGATACACCATCGCGCCCTTGTTCATCACAACGGAGCGGTAGTCGCTGGTGAAGGGCTGGAGCTGCTGCGCCTGCGCGATGGGCGCGGCATCCTCGTACATCAGCGCGCCGACGGCAAAGTCGTCCACCGCCCTTGCACCCGCCTCTCGGCCGGTCGTCTGCTCCGCGTAGAGCGCTTCGGAGTAGCGCGCCAGGCCATCGCTGATCCAGACGTCGGCCGGGGACGCAGGCATCACCTCGTTGCCCCACCATTGCCCCGCAACCAACCGGGAAAGCGCACGGTCACCCGCCTTCGGATCCCAGACGCGTTCGCTTACCAGCAGCAACCCCGGCGCGGCAAAATCACGCACCGAGCCGTTGGGCATTTGCGCGAGCGTCAGGCCGGGGTCCGGGAGCGGCCCGAAAAGATCGGAGAACGTCGTTACGGCGCGGGCCACGTCCGCGGCGTAGCCGGCGGCCGTCCCTGCTGCCGAAGGCGGAACATACACGGGAATGGAGACGCCTTCGACCTGTTCCGGATGAATCTGCAAATTGCCGGCGACAAACGTGCCGACCGCGGCGGGCTTGTCGCAGCGGAACGTATAGAGAAGTCTGCCCCCAGCGCCGGGAACGGGCGCGGAAGCTTTGCCCGTGCCGACCACGGCAAAGCTCGACGGAACTTCCAGATTGAAAACGGCCGTGTAACGATTCGAGGGGTACGCCGTCAGCGGGAACCAGCGTGCCGGCAAGAGCAGATACGCGGACGCGGAGCTAATAGCGGCAAGCGTCACTCCTTTCACCGGGCTGTTTTCGTCATTGGCGAGCGGGCCGGAATAGCTGAACGTCAGAGTGACCCGGTTGCCGGCCACGACCGGCTGCGGCAGTGTGACTTGAACGATGAGTGGATTCGCCGAGTCGCGGTCGAAGGGGACCGCCTTGCCGTCCGAACCGGTGACGCCCGTGACCTTCAGGTTCGGATGGAGTTCCACCTGAACAAGCCGCGAGGGTTCGGTGGCCCGGAGCTCAACCCTCGCTTTGGCGCTCAATCCCTGAATGGTGGGATCAAGGGATGCCGAAACGTCGTAGTGAACGGCCAGGAAGGACAGCGGCCGCGGGGCCTGCGCCTCTGCGCGTGTCCCGGCAGAGAGAATCATTCCGATGACCACGGGAAAGAAACGGGCTAAGTTTGGTTTGCGCAAAGTTGATGATTCCTGTCGCGAATAAGCACCATCATTAGGATACCAGAGTGCACCTGGCGAGTTGCCAGCGGCCTATACGAGCATGGCTGCGATGATGTCGGCGGCGCGCCCGACCGCGCCCGGAGTTCCCAGGCGCGCGCGGACTTCGGCCAGACCCAGGCGGATCTCCTCTCTTGTGTCAGACGAGCTCAGAAGCCGCAACGTTTCCTCGGCCACTCGATGCGGCGTGAAGTCCTGCTGGACAAGCTCGGGGACGATTCGGCGTCCCGCGACAAGATTGACCATGCTGTAGAACGGAGTGCGGACGAGCGGCTTCGCGAGAAACGCGGTCAGCGGCGTCAGCCGGTACACGACGACCATAGGAGTGCCGAGAAGCGCGGCTTCGATGGTGGCGGTGCCGCTGGAAACGACGGCCACATCGGCGGTAGACAGCACATCGTAGGTCTGGCCCTGGACCACCGTGACGCACGGCCCGCCCGACATCGCCGCGCGGACGCTGTTTGTATCAAGTCCGGGAGCCGCCGCGAGGACGAACTGGACATCGGCTTGGCGACGGATCAGATTGCAGGCGTCGAGCAGAACAGGCAAATGCTGGCCAAGCTCAGCGGGACGGCTGCCGGGCAGAACCGCCATGACCGACTTCGCCGCGTCGAGACCGTGTTGGAAGCAAAACTCTTGGCGCGAAATGGAAGGCCGGACTTCACCGACCAGCGGGTGGCCAACGAACTTCACCGGTACGCCCGCATCCGCGTAAAACTTTTCCTCGAAGGGAAAGATGCACAACGCTTGCGAAAATCGTCTCCGCACCAGGCGCACGCGCCATGGCCGCCAGGCCCAGAACTGTGGGCAGACGTAATAGACGTTCCGGACGCCGCTGGGACGGAGCTTGCGCGCAAGGCGCAGATGGAAGCCGGGAAAGTCCGTGAGAATCGCGAGCGAAGGGCGGCGGCGTTTCGCTTCCGTAACGAGGCGGCGCATGGCCCGGCGCAGCGCCGGCAGCCGCCTCACTATTTCGGTGATGCCCACGACGGAAACTTCGGAGTAGTCGGCGACAACATCCACGCCCGCAGCGCGCATCTGCAGCCCGCCCATGCCGAAGATGGCAACGTTGGCTCGAGCCCGCAGCGCCGTTGCCAGCCGCGCAGCGTACATGTCGCCGGAGGCTTCGCCGGCCGAAAGGAGCAGAGGGATCTGGGTCATCCGGCGTGTTCCGTTCGGCGGTGGTTCCTGACAACTCTGGCGTCAATCATCGGCCGGCAACGTGGCCGCGGCGGGCGAACGCGGAGGCATGACCGGCACGCGCAGTTCCTGGTCTTTGTATTGCAACTGGTAGAGGCGGTAGTAGATGCCGCGCTCCGCGAGCAATTCCTGGTGCGAGCCTTGTTCGCGGAGCCGGGCTTTGTGAAACACCAGGATCTGATCGGCATGCTGGATCGTGCTGAGGCGGTGTGCGATGACGACCGCAGTCCGCCCGGTGAGCAGGCGGTCCAGCGCGTCGCGGATCATCAGCTCAGTCTTCGTGTCCACGCTGGATGTGGCTTCGTCGAGAATAAGGAACCGCGGGTTATGAGCAAGCGCCCGCGCAAAGCTAATCAGCTGGCGCTGGCCGACCGAAAGTGTCGAGCCGCGCTCCGTGACCGCTGATTCCACGCCCTGCGGAAGCGTGCGGAGAAAACGGTCGAGGCCCACTTCCTCGAGGGCTTGCTCGACCCGGGAGCGGTCGATCCCGTCAGAGCCCAGGCGCACATTCGATTCAATCGTCCCAGTGAAGAGGAACGGGTCCTGCAGAACAATACCGAACTGGCGACGCAGGTCCTGCAGGTTGAGTTCGCGGACCTCCACTCCGTCAATCAGGATCTGGCCGCGTTGGACGTCATAGAAGCGGAGCAGCAATTGAATCACGGTGGTTATTCCGGCCCCGGTATGGCCGACGACGGCGACAGTCTGTCCGGGCGCGACGCGGAACGACACATCGCGCAGAACCCAGTCCGCGTCGGAGGGATTGGGGCCGCCGCGATAGGCGAACCAGACATTGCGGAATTCGATCTCCCCGCGCGGCGCTTCGAGCCGCACCGGTGAGGCCACGGATTCGATGGTCAGCGGCTCGTCGAGCAGCTTGAAGATGCGCTCCGAAGCGGCCATGGCGGACTGCAGCACGTTGAACTTCTCGCTGAGATCCTGAATCGGCCGGAAGAAGCGCGTCGCAAACTGAACGAAAGCAACGAGAATTCCCAACGTCAGGCCGCCCTTCAGTGCAGGCGACAGCGCGTGCTGGAGCACCCGCATTCCACCGAACCAATAAATAGATGCAATGGCAGCAATGCTCAGAAACTCGACGGCCGGGTAGAAAAGCGCGAACGCAAGAATGGCATCCTTGTACGCCAGCATGTGATCGCGGTTGCGCCGGCTGAATTCTTCTCGGGCTTTTTGCTCGCGGTTGAAGAGCTGCACCACACTCATCCCACTGATGTATTCCTGCAGGAAGGCGTTGATGCGCGCGATGGCAGTGCGGATGCGGCGGTTGGCTTCCCGGACGTATTTCCGGAAAAAGAGCGTGACTACCAGGATGAACGGCAGGACCGCAAGAGCCGCCAGCGCTAGGCGCGCGTCGATGCGCAGCAAAACGCCGATCATCACCACGAGCAGAAAGAAGTCGTTCACCATTGTGACGACGCCCGCCGCAAACAGATCGTTCAGCGCGTCCACGTCTGTTGTGACGCGCGTCACCAGCCGCCCTACCGGGTTGCGGTCGAAATAGCTCATCGGCAGGCGCTGCAGATGCCGGAAGATCTCCGAGCGCATGTCGTACATCATCTGCTGGCCCGCCAGTTGCATGATGCGGATCTGGATGTACTGGAACAGGAAACTCGTGATCAGCACGAGCAGATAGGCCGCGCTGACCCATTCGATCCCTCGCCAGGCCTGCGCTTCCGCGATCAGGCCGTTTGCGCCCGGCACCAGGTACCGGTCGACGGCGACCCAGAACAGCGGCGGGGGAATCAGCTCGAGCGGCGTCACCGCCAAGGTCAGCACGAGAGCGAAGATGACCCGCCACTTGTACGGTTGCACGTAGTGTAGCAACCGCTTCATCAGGCGCGCGTCGTACGCCTTGCCCAGCGCTTCTTCTTCGTGGTACGTGCTCATGCCCGTTCGAGCTCTTCCTCGAGCAACTGCTTCTGGTACAGATCGGCGTAGTAGCCGCCGCGCACCAGCAGCTCGTCGTGCGTGCCGCGCTCAATGATGCGCCCCTCCCGCAGAACCACGATCTGATCGGCGTCCCGCACGGTCGAGCAGCGGTGCGAAATCAGCACGGTCGTTCGCCCCCGCATGACCCCGCGTAGGCTGCTGAGGATGCGTTCCTCCGTGTCCGTGTCCACACTCGAAAGAGAATCGTCGAGGATCAGGATCCGTGGGTCGCGGATCACCGCGCGCGCCAGCGCGGTGCGCTGCTTCTGCCCGCCGGAAAGAGTAATGCCGCGTTCGCCGACCATGGTGGTGTACGCTTGCGGGAATTGTTGGACATCGCCCTCGAGGCTCGAGATCTGAGCTGCGCGGCGAATGAGGTCGATTTCGGACGAGGCGAGGCCAAAAGCAATGTTCTCCCCCACCGTCTCGCTGAAGAGATACGTGTCCTGCGGTACGAAACCGATCGCGCGCCGAAGCTCCGCGAGCGGCCATTCGCGAATCGGCCGGCCGTCGAGATAGAGCGTCCCATTAGGAGCTTCCCACAGGCGAGCGATAAGGGATGCCAGCGTCGTCTTGCCGCTTCCCGTCGGGCCGACAATTGCCACCGTCGAGCCCGCCGGTATCCGCAGATTGATGTTTTCCAGCACCGGGCGCTGCCCGCCGCTCCCGTTGCCGTTCTGCGGTGTCGTGGCGGCGATCGTCGTGGGATACGTGAACGTCAGGTCGCGAAATTCGATTTCGCCGCGCAATTCTTCGCCAGGCGCAACCGCCACGTCGCGGTCGTCGATGCGCGGCTTTGCCGACAGGATGAAACTCAGGCGGCCCATGGAAGCCCCGCCGCGCTGGAAGATGTTCGTCACCCAGCCGAGCGCGATCATCGGCCACACCAGTTGCCCGAGAAAAGCGTAAAAGGAGATCAGCGCACCGATGGAGAGTTCGTGCCGGAGGACCAGGTGCCCGCCCTTCCACAGGATGATGAGGAACGTCGTGCCGATCAGAGCCGTGAGAGAAGGCATGAACATGCTCCAGGTCCCGATCAGGAGCATGTTCCGCGCCACGTACTCACGGTTCGGCGCGTCGAACCCCCGGGTTTCCGCATCTTCCTGGGCATACGCGCGGATGACGCGGACGCCGGCAAGATTCTCTTGCACGCGGGCAGAGAGCGCGGCGAGCGAAGCCTGGATTTTTTCATAAAGATCGTGAATGACCTTGCCGAAATGACGCACGGCGATAGCTACGATCGGAACCGGCAGGAGAACCCAGAGCGTCAGCACCGCGGAGAGCTTCACCATCAAAAGAATGGCCAGAACCATCGAGACGACCGTGGTCGCGCTGTACATGATCCCGGGGCCGAGAACCATGCGCACCGCGTTCAGGTCGTTCGTACATCGCGACATCAGCTCCCCCGTGCGGTTCCTCACGTAGAACTCGGGCTCCAGCGCCAGCAGGCGGTCGAGAAGGTCATTGCGGAGGTCGAACTCGATGTCGCGCGAAACCCCGATCAGGATCCAACGCGTCCAGAACGAGAGGAGTCCCTTGATCGCCACGATCACAATCAGCGCGATGCAGTAGATGCCGACGGTGTGGCGACTATTCGGCGCATAGATGGGCGCCAGGCGGCTGAGCCAGTTACCCGCTACGGCAGCGGCGGCGCCGCCACGGCCCGGCGGCGCATTCAGGAACGGATGCGCGTTTCCCGCGAGCGAATCCGTAATCACGCCGGTGGCCAGCGGGACGAGAACTCCCACAAGTCCCATGAGGAAGAGGGTCACCAGCCCGAGGGCGATTCCGCCGCGGTAGCGGCGAAGATACGGCGTCAGCGCGAGGAGATGACCCCAAGAAGAAACTGGCCGGTCCTTTGCTTGTTCGGTTGAGTGGTCAGCGCTCATCGGAGTGTGGAACGTGCGTTCTGAAGGGAAGGCAGCTCGAGCAGGAACTTTTCGTAATTGCGATCGAGGGACTGGTAGCGCTTCGTCTGCGGGTTCCAGCGCACGCCGATCGGCAGCACGTGCGATGTCCCCGACGCCTGCAGCGGCGTGAAGTAGAGCTGCAAGCCCTTCTCGTTGTCCTGCTCGTATTGCAACCGCCACGCGTTGACGGGGTCAAGCGGCGTGAGCCCCAGATACCCCTTTGGATTTTTCAAGTGTTCATCACAGCGCAGCAACTCCGTCCACTTTCCGCCCTCGTTCTCTACGATGACCGCGCGGGTGAAGAGAATGCCCGGTGCCACGCCTGTGGGCGTCTTTTTCAGTCGGTTGATCGCCAGCAACTGCTGCTTATCTGTCTTCGCCAGATCACCGAAGATGAGAACCTCGACCTCGGAACCAAGGGCCGTCTCAGCTGCTGCTTGAATGTCGGTCGGAACAACCGGCGCTGCGGGCGCAGCCGCCTGAGCAGGCTGTTCGGCAGGTTTTTGCGGTTCAGGCTGAGAGCACGAGCCCAACCACACGAGGCAGCATCCCATGGCGATTCTCAGGGTTAGACGCATCATTTCTCCAAAGGAATTCAGAGGCTCCCGGCCGCCAGCATGATCTCCACAACTGTGCGCGAACCTTCCCGCTCTCCAGATGTGCACAGCACTTCCATTACCTGTGGCACGTCCGGCCCCGCCCAGTCAAACTGATACAACAATTCTAGCTCCCGTCCATCCTTCGTGGAAGGACGACGGGAGCTGGGCTGCCCGTAAATCTCAACAACCTTGTCGCACGGATGAAACAGGCGCAATCCGTGACCGGTGCTCGCACTAGCGCACAGCAAGAATTTCATCCAGCCGAGCCTCAAAGTTCTCCTCTCCCTCGGACCACAGCCGCACCGCTTCCACGGGCAACGCCTGCTCGATCCCACGTACCCAGGAGAACAGTTGTTGGATGTTTTCTCGCGTCTTCTCGTGATATTCGCGCAGGTTATCGCCGAGCAGAATCCATTCGTCGAACGCGCGCTCGTTTGCTTCTCCCGATCCGCTCGCGCCGGGGGTGTCAGCTCCCAGGACATTCCCGTGACCGGTGAAAAGATGCTCGAAGCCTAGGTCCGCGTGGAGGTGGCCCGTTTCCCCGCTGACCCCACCGTCATACCCTGGCCCCTGACACAGCATCGTCAGCAACTGAGGCGCGCGGCCCCATCGCAGAGGCGTTCCCTCAAGCACCCACAAATCCCATTGCGCCTCGACGACAAAAGCGGTATCAGCATTCGCATGATCCGCAGCAAGTTGGGCGACCTCTGCCGCCGTGACGCCCTGGCCGCGCAGGTCCCATTCGGCGAGCGCAGCTTCGGACGTATCCACGGCCTGAACGACGAGGCGCGTGAACGCGGAAGGCGAAGAGAGCGGCGCCGACGTTAGGAATTGCTCGAACTGCCGGAGCAGGGAGACTTCGGAGGAGTCGCGGAGCCACACGCCCAGATAAGCACGATTCGCCATCACGGCATTATACCGGGGTCGAAAGCGAGAGGGAAAATGCGGCCTACTTCTGGCCGTATGAGGAAGGATGTGTCAAAAAGGTGGCGCCAATCTCCTGGAGCCGCAGGCGAAGCGCTTCGGCCGCTTGCCCGAATACCTGGTTGCAGGTCTCGCGCAGCTTTTCCTCGGCCGTTAGCGTCACGCCCGAGAGAACATCGCGTGACTGGTGGTCGAGGTTCGTGACCGTGGCCACCATCCAGGAGTTGGAAACGTTTTCGAGGCGTTCCTTGTACTGCTCGGCCGATTCATCCCCAAGCTGCGCGTAGAAGCCGCGCAGGTGATTCTGGTGCGCGTCGGTCATCGATCGCCAAGATTCCATCAGCGGTCCGAGGCTCGCTTCGACCTGCTTGTGCGCTTCGATGACACCTGAATGAATCGTCGCAGACATGCCCGACCGGAAGCGGGATTCGAGCTGCTCGGTTTCTACTGACATGCGCCCGCGTGTTTCGACGAAGTGCTCCTCCAACTGAGCGCGGGAGTCCTCGACGGACTTGCGCAGGGCCTGGTCGAAGCCGTCCAGCTCCTGGCGCGCGTTGCGCTGGATTTCATCGGTAAAGGCGGCGGTGGTTGTCTCCGCAGCCTCAGAGAAGAGGGCGCGCGCCCGTTCGAAGGCCTCCTTGACGACCTCCTCCATCTGTCCCTGCGCGTGATCCACGAAGCTGCGGCTGTAGTGGTCGAGCTCTGAAGCAAAAACGCCAGACAGTTCCCCGGCCTTTTCGTGCAGCACGTTCCCGGCCTGCTCGACTCCCTTGTCGAGAAGTCCCTGCAACTGCATCTGCAGCTTCTTTTCGTACCACTCCACCGACTTGTAGAACGATTCGATGGTTGTGTGCTGTAGCGACGTGGCCTTGGCATCCAGCTCGGTCAGGCTGCGCGCCACTGCCCCCTGCGCTCTTTCGCCGATCTCCTTTTCGACCGAGCCCAAAGAATCTCGCAAGCGTTCCGTCGAAGTAGCGATCGACTCCTCCGCCGTCTGCTGCAAGCGCTGCCGCTGACCTTCAACGGCGGAGTCAAAGTCCGTTCGCGCTCGGGAAAGTTTCTGCGCCAGCTCGTCGGCGTGCGCGAGATGAACGCCGAGACTCGCGGCCATTCGCTCCTCCAGATTCGAGGTATGCGCTTGTTCCGCGGTCTCGATCGCCTGGCGGATGCGGCCGAAAAAGTCTTCGGCCAACGTGTCGGAGCGCTGGCGAAGCTCCCCTGCTTGTATCTCCACCAGGTTCTTTAGCTGCGATTCGATACCGCCGACGGCGTCGCGCCGCATCTCTTCGATGCGGGTGGCAGCATGACTCGCGTCGGTGGCGGCTTCGTATGCCCGGTTCGTCTCAGAATCGAGTGTGCCGCGTAATTTCGAAATAAGAGCCTCAGCTTCACGCAACTTTTCGTCGAGCGATGCTCTCCACGAGACGCCTCGGGAATCCAACTCGTCATCGATCCCCGAGAGCCATGCTTTGCGTTTCGCCTCCGTCTCCTCGACGGTGCGCCGCCCAGCGGCCGATAGAGCGTCTTCGAGAGACTTCTGCACCTGCTTCGCCGCGGAATCGAGGTCCGATGCAAGCCGCCTCCTCCACGTTTCCTCCGCCGCAATCAATGCGAGGGCGGTCTCTTGGCGCGCTTTTGTGGCCGTCGCCAGGATGGCCTCGCGTTCGGACGTGGATGTTTCGGCGATCTGCCCCTTGGTCGTCTTCTCCCCCTGCTCGAGAGCGGCCTCCGCACGGGCGGAGAGTTCCTGCTCGAACCGCTGCAGCTGCGCGCGAAGCTGTTCCGCGCTCGCCTCCGCGCGCCGCATCATTTCGTCGATGGCCTGCCTCGTGGCGCCGAGACCTGTCGAAATTTGCTGCTCCTGGAGGGCGAGTTGTGCGGCGCCAGCCTGCGAGAGCTGCCCCGTCATCTGGCGGGTTAGCTCTTCCATGCGCGAGGCCAGGAAGCGGGGGAGCTCCTCTCCGAGCGCTACCGCAGCGGCATCGCGCGCCTGCCGAAGTTGCGAAGCGGTCTGCTGCGTGGCGCGCTCGACGGCGGAGACCACGGAGGACTCCATCTCCCTCTTGGCCGCCTCCAGCTTCACGTAAATGTCCTCGAGCGCAGGCTTCGTTTCCACGCGCACAGCATGCGCGGCCGCTTCGTGCGCCGCAGCGTGGATCTGCTGCTTTGCCTCTGCAACTAGCCGCGCCACCTGTCGCGCGAGCTGCAACGACGCGTCCGTGCCGGTTTCTGGAGTGACCACGTGCAGGTTGTTTCTCGCGAACTCCGCTTGCGGATCGGGTTCAAGCACTTCCGTTTCCTGTGGCGGAGCCGCCAGCTCCGCAGCTTCCGCCTCAATTGGCGGGGCACCCAGCGGCACTTCGGGGAAGACAAACCAATCGTCCGGCGGAAACGCGATGCCCCAGACATTGCCAGGGACTTCGAGTTCCAGGGCGATCTGAAAGAGCTGCCGAACGGTCCGCGGGCGCTGAATCCAGACAACCTTTCCCCGAACTGTCCTCGGCGGGCGCTCTGGCTCCGGATTCGGAATTTCCAGATTGACCCACATGTTTTTTAGAACGTAGTGTTTTGATTGGAACCGACAGCCTTGGCAATTGATCGTCAGTGTGGAGGTGCGTTCCTGAAAAGGCCTTCCGAGCGCATCGACACCCGTGACAACCAGCGGAACAGCCTGCACGATGCGAGTCGTGCGCCGCTTTCTCAGTTCGGGGTGCGGATCTGCGGCATCTTGCGACACCATCTCGGGTTTGTCGTCCGGAACCATGCTTGCCAACTCAGGCGCTGGTCAGGTGACGTGCGTCAAACGCAGCCTCACCGAACCGGCCGGATCACGTACGTGGCGCGCTAGTCTGCGAGGACGAACGGGACGATCTCGATCCGGTCACTGCGTGCCAGATTTCTTTCGTCACCCAGATCGGTCCCACGAGCAAATACACCGCTCCCTGGAAAAACGCGGGGCGGTTGCCTTCGACGCGGTGGCCGAGGAAGAGGAGCAGCCAGCCACCGACAAAGAGCGCCGCGCCGAGACGCCACCAGGTGAGAATCGCCAGAATCACACCTGCAAAGATCAGCGGAATGCCGACACCGTGCAGAAGTTTGTTCCAGGGGGACGTATGCTCGTGATCGTATTGCGCCATGTAGTGCGCCAAGCCGGGCAAAGCGCACCTCCTCTGCGGAGGGACAGAAACCGCGGGAATCAAACTCTACAACGAAACGCGGGGAATAGCTAGAGGTCGCGGCGGCCTTCCATGGCTTTCAGCATCGTGACCTCGTCGGCGTATTCGAGATCCGCGCCGACAGGAATGCCCACGCCGATGCGCGTCACGCGCACGCCGAGCGGCTTCAGGAGCTTCGAGAGATAAACAGCCGTAGCTTCGCCTTCGGCGGTGGGATTTGTGGCGATGATGATCTCCTCAACCCCGCTGCCTTTCAGGCGCTCGATCAAGCTCTTGATCCTGAGCTGTTCGGGGCCGCGCCCCTGGAGCGGCGAAAGCGAGCCGCCGAGCACATGGTAGAGACCGTTGTACTGGCGCGTTTTTTCGATAGCTAGAATGTTGTGCGGCTCCTCCACGACGCAGATGGTCTTGCGGCTGCGCGTCGGGCCGGTGCAGTAGAAGCAGGGGTCAGTGTCGGTGATGTTGTGACAAACGGAGCATTCGCGGATTCTCTCTTTGGCATCGCGGATGGCATCGGCGAGCGCGAGGGCGTCCTCCGGGGCGGCGCGCAGCAGAAAGAAAGCCAGGCGCTGGGCGGTTTTCTGCCCGATCCCCGGCAGGTGCTTCAGCTCTTCGATCAGGCGCTCAATCGGCGCGGCAAAGTCCGGCATGGCTGCTTCTCGCTGCGGTCAACGATTGTAACGGAAATGCAGAGCTCTTGCAGAAAGACGCCGGCGGGGGAGCCAGACGCGCGAGGATCAAAACAGCCCGGGGATTTTCAGGCCCGCAAGTCCCGGGAGGTTGCCCGCGAGACTCTTCATTTGATTCGCGAGCTCCTCATCCACTCGGCGCGACGCTTCATTTACGGCTGCTCGCATTAAGTCCTGAAGCATTTCCTGATCTTTGCTCGCGAAGACATCAGGTTCGACGCGCACTTCGGTTACCTGCTTCTGCCCGTTCATTTTTACGGTGACCATACCGCCGCCCGCGGACGCTTCGACGTGGACCGCATTCACCTGCTGCTGCAGGTCTTCCTGCAGTTGACGGAAACGAGCGAGCATTTGCTGCAATGCGCTGACTTCCATCGTCATTCCTCTGGCCGTCGCTTCACTCCGGAAATCTGTCCTCCGAAGCGCTGCAGCATTGCACGTACAATCGGGTCACGCTCGAACTGCGCGCGCAATTCCTGCGTGCCGGGCAGCATCCGCGCCGGCGTGCTTGCCCCGGTCCGATCGGGGCCTGCAGCTCCGACTGAATCCAGTTTAACACACACGCGCAGGGACCGGCCCAGCACTTTGCTCGTGATGGTGCGCAATCGTTCCATCGGGTCTCGCGCTTGCAGCAGATCGGCGAACGCGCGGCTCTCCGCCGGGAAGTAGAGCCGCATTTCACCGCCATCGAGTTCCCACCGGCTCGCGTGCTCGATGAGCTCGCCCAGAAATTTTTGCTGCGTCTGAATGGCCGACTTGATCGCTTCGACTTGCGCGGACTCGATTCCGTCAAAGCGCTGGGCGGTGCGCCCCACAATGTTCGGCGTCGCCGCCGGCGCAGGATCCACGGCATGAGACTGCGCGACCGCCGCGTGAGCAGGTTCGGCAGAAGAATGTAAGCCGCCGGGCATGGCTCCTGCCCCGGCCGCGCCGGCCGTCTTCGTCGCCGGCACGGACGGGTGAGCCGTTGCCGCCGCGCTGCCCTTCAACTCGGCCATCAACTCTTCGAGCGGCGCCAGCCGCGATGCATTCACCAGCCGCAACAATCCCATCTCGAGATGCAGACGCGGATCAGGCTTGCGCCGCAAATCGTCGTCCGTCTGCAGCAGGATCTGGAAGAAACGCGTCAGATCTTCTTCGGTGAATCTGGCTGCAGCCGCCGCAAGTTTCGGCCTCTGTTCGGGAGTGGCGGTAATCAGATCCGACTCCGCTCCGCAGACCCGCGCAACAAGCAGACTCCGGAAGTGGCGGATGGTCTCGCGGCAGAAATGTTGGAAGTTGCGTCCCTCCCTCTGAAACCGGTGCACCAGCGCCAGCGCGCGCTCGGCCGAAGCCGCTTCGATGGCTCCGACGAGCTCCTCGAGCTCTTCTTCCGGCACGACGCCGAGCAGGTCGCGTACGTTCTTGTCCGTGATCTCCTCACCGCAGTAGGCGCGTGCCTGCTCGAGCAGCGAAAGCGCGTCGCGCAAGCTCCCCTCGGCCGCTCGGGCTATCACTGCCACCGCTGCCGTCTCGACCCGCAGTCTTTCTTTCTCGGCAATTTCCTTCAGCCGCCCGGTAATCTCTCCGAACGACAACGCGCGGAAGTGGAAGTGCTGCGAGCGCGAGCGAATCGTGTCGGCGAGATTCTCGGGCTCCGTCGTGGCCATCACGAAAATGACCTTGTCCGGCGGCTCCTCGAGCGTCTTGAGCAGCGCATTCGACGCCTCATCAGTCAGCATGTGGGCTTCGTCGAGAATAACCACCTTGGTGCGCGCGGCGGCAGGCGCGTACCGCACCATCTCGCGCAGTTCGCGGATCTGGTCGATGCCACGGTTCGAGGCGGCGTCGATCTCGATGACGTCGAGCGAGGTGCCCGCGGCAATCTCGCGGCAGGAGTCGCATTCTCCGCATGGCTCCGGCGTCGGCCCTTTCACGCAATTGAGGGCCTTCGCGAGGATCCGCGCCGCCGTCGTCTTTCCCACGCCGCGTGCGCCCGAGAAGATATACGCGTGCGCCACGCGGTTCATGCGGATGGCGTTGGCAAGCGTTTCCGTGACGTGGGCTTGGCCGACGATTTCTCGGAAGGTTTGTGGACGCCACTTCCGGGCAATAACTTGGTAGCTCATTCGCGGGTCTTGCGTCGTCGCAACGATGAGCGGAACTTCGGGTGATCCGCGGCACCCGAGGCTGATCCCGGTACCGTTGCTCCCTTCCGGGCCTGGCGGGGTTCGCGGGACCTCGTTGCACAGAGCCCGAAGTTCC
>JACXTT010007840.1_pt1 | contig 14959 bp, 13 predicted proteins | sample 9270951 | NCBI WGS metagenome assembly JACXTT01 (sample SAMN15532306, study PRJNA645909) | rock metagenome | isolation source: weathered quartz diorite | place: Puerto Rico | collected 2017-06-21
CGCAGCTCGCGGTGGCCAGCATGGCCGTCGCGGTCGCGATCGGCGTGCCGCTGGGCCTCATGGCGGCGCTCCTGCGCAACTCCTGGCTCGACGCCGGCTCGATGGTCGTCGCGCTGCTCGGCGTCTCCATGCCGAGCTTCTGGCTCGGCCTGCTGATGATCTTCGCCTTCTCCCTGCACCTCGGCTGGTTTCCGGCCACCGGCGGCGGCGATCTCTGGCACCTGGTGCTGCCGAGCGTGACCCTTGGCATGATCGCCTCGGCGATCATCGCGCGGCTCACGCGCTCGAGCATGCTCGAGGTGCTCGGCCAGGACTACGTGCGCACCGCGCGCGCCAAGGGCCTGGCGTGGTGGGGCGTGGTCGTGCGCCACGCGCTGAAGAACGCGCTGATCCCGGTGATCACGATCTTTGGCCTGCAGTTCGGCAACCTCCTGGCCGGCGCCGTGATCGTCGAGACCGTCTTCAGCCGGCCGGGCCTCGGGCGGCTCATCGTCGGCGGGATTCTCGCGAAGGATTTTCCGCTCGTGCAGGGCACCGTGCTGTTCGTCGCCGCGGCCTACGTCATGATCAACGTGCTCGTCGACATCGCCTATGCCTTCGTCGATCCCCGAATCCGATTCGGCTAGCCGGCCGGGCGCGCTGCGGCGCCTCTTGCGGCAGCGCGGCGCCGTCGTCGGCCTGATCATCCTGGCGGTGCTCGGCGGGATGGCGCTCGCCGCGCCCTGGCTGAGCCCGCGGGATCCGATCAAGACCGCGCCGCGCGAGGCGCTCCAGGCGCCGGGCTCGCGCTTCCTGCTCGGCAGCGACCAGTTTGGTCGTGACGTCGCCAGCCGCGCGCTGCACGGCGCCCGGCTCTCGTTGACGGTCGGTCTGATCGCGGTCTCGATCGCGCTCTGCGTCGGCACGCCGATCGGGCTGATCGCCGGCTACTACGGCGGCCGGGTCGACGGTTTCGTGATGCGCGTGGTGGACGTCCTGCTGGCATTCCCGGGAATCCTGCTCGCGCTGGCGATCGTCACGGTGCTGAGCCCCGGCTTGAACAACGTGATGATCGCGGTGGGCCTGGCCGCGGTACCGAACTACGCGCGGCTCGTGCGGGCCAGCGCCCTCTCGGCGCGCGAGCAGCTCTACGTCGAGGCCGCCCGCGCGCTCGGCAGCCGCGATCTGTCGATTGTCGCCCGCTACATCCTGCCGAACGTCGTAGCGCCGGTCATCGTGACGGCCACGCTGGGGCTCGGCACCGCGATCCTGTCCGCCGCGGCTTTGAGCTTTCTCGGTCTCGGCAGCCAGCCGCCGCAGCCCGAGTGGGGTCGCATGCTGAGCGAGGGACGCGACTACCTGCGCGAGGCCTGGTGGATCTCGACCGTTCCCGGCCTCGGCATCATGCTGACGGTGCTGGCGATGAACCTCCTGGGCGACGGGCTTCGCGATGTACTCGACCCACGCCTCAAGGTCTGACGGTCAGCGCTTCGTCGTGCCGCTATACGGCAGGTAAGTCCGGCCCGTTCCGCTGCCGCCGTCGACACTTAGCACCTCGCCCGTGATGAACTCCGCGAAGGGCGAGGCCAGGAAGAGCGCTGCCTTCGCGATGTCCTCGGGTACGCCCGCGCGGCCCCACGGGATCGTGCCGACCAGCGTCTTTACGTAGTCGTCGGACACCTCGTTCAGGTTCCGGTCGACCGTGATCAGGCCGGGGGCGATGCAGTTCACGTTGATCCGATGCTGGCCGAGCTCCATCGCCAGTACCTTGGTGAACATGACCACCCCCGCCTTGGAGGCACAGTAATGCGAGGCGCCCTTGCGCCCGCTGTTGTAGGCGCCGGACGAGATCGTGATCAGCTTGCCCTGGGTCCCCTGCGCCACCATGCGTCGCGCGACCGCCTGACACGTCAGGAACACGCCGCGCATGTTGGTCTCGATAACCCGGTCCCATTCCTCGACTGTCATGTCGAGTACCGGCGAGTTCGGATAGACGCCCGCGTTGGCGACGGCGACCGTCAGCGGCCCCAGGGCCCGCTCGGCGGCGGCCACGAAGTCGGTGACCGAGCGCGCGTCACGAACGTCGAGGGCCTGACCGAAGACGCGCGGTGATCCCCCAACCCGATCGACTGCCTGCTTCAGCGGCGCCTCGCGAAGGTCGCCGAGCGCCAACCTGGCGCCGGCCTGATGGAAGGCCTGCGCGATGCCGAACCCGATCCCGGTGGCGGCGCCGGTGATCAGCACGGCCTGATCCTTGAAGTCGAACGTGGCTCCGTCACTCAAGGGTCAACACCGCCTTGCCCGGATAGCGCCGGGCCATCAGATCTTGCGCGACCTGCGCGATGTCCTCCCACGACCGCTCCACGCTGATGTGCGGCGACAGCTGGCCCGCGGCGACCAGGTCGGCCAGGCGCCTGAGCCCGACCGAGGCCGGCTCGTTGCCGAATTCGGTGAAGACATAGAGGCCGTAGAGCGTCGTGCGGCCGGCTGCGAAGAACTCGCGCGTGTCGAAGGTGACCTCGGACGAGGCCGAGGCGCCGAGCGTGACACAGACACCGGCGCGCCGCAGCGCCGCGAGCGCGCTCCCGAGCGTCCGCCCGCCGACCGAATCGACAACGAGATCGTACTTCGGCTCCTTGGCAACCTCGTCGCCCACGATCACCTCGTGGGCACCGAGCTGGCGGACTGCGGCCGCCTGATCGTTGCGCCGGACGAGCGCCGTTACGTGGGCCCCGGACAGGCGGGCGAGCTGCACCGCGAAGTCGCCGACGCCGCCGGTCGCGCCGGTGATCAGCACGCGCTTGTCCAGGATCTGGCCGCCCTTGCCGAGCGCCAGCAGTGCCGTCAGGCCGGCGACGGGAAACGTCGAGGCCTGAGAGAAGCTGACCTTCTCCGGCAACCGGGCGAGCGCGTTCGTCGGCACCGCCACGCGCTGCGCCCACGCGCCTTCGAGCAGGAAGCCGACAACACGCTCGCCAACCTTCGGGCCGGTGCCGTCGGCCGCGGCGCGCTCGACGACTCCCGCGAGGTCCCAGCCCGGGCGCCAGCCGGCGGCGGCCATGGTCGAGCGCCGGACTTCGCCACGATTGAGCGAGATCGCGCGCACGCGCACGATGGCTTCGCCGCGGTCCGGCGCAGGATCAGGGACGGGCTTGAGAACGAGACGACCGGGCGCCTCCGGATCGACGACGACGGCGATATTGCTCACACTGACCTCCGTTCCAGCGATGGTAGGACGTCGACGGGGCTGCAGCATACCACTCGAATCGCCGCGTCGTCGGCCCTCACCCGAGACAGGCTCGAATCTGCTCGGCCAGCGCGTCCACGTGCTGGGTGAGGCAGGTCGTGTGATTGCCTGGAACGCGTCGCAGCACGACCGACGGACTCAGCCTGCCCCAGTACTGAGCGGCTCGCTCGACGGGCTCGGGGTCGGTCTCGGGCCAGATCAGATGGACGGGACCGCCGTAGGGCCTCGGTACGTATTCCGCGTCGATCTCCTGATAGCGCCGCCGCAGGTGGCCCCGATCCGAGGCGCCGTGATCCGACCCCGGCGTTTTGGGCTCGCCGCCGAGCAGGTCGGCGAGCGCGCCGGGAAGCTTCGTCACGCGGCGCAGCACCTGCCCCAGGCGCTCGCGGGCCGGCCCTTCGCCGAGCCGCAGGCTGAGCTCCCGCAACCTCCGATACAGAGCCCGGTGCATCGCGGAACGCGCCCCGACGACGCCGCCGAGACTCTCGATCGCGCCGCGTAGCCGCGTGAAGCGGACGTTCGCCGCCGAGGCAGCGACCAGCACCAGCCGCTCGACCCGCTCCCCTTCGGCCTCCAGGAGCCGTGCGACCTCGAACGCGACCAATCCACCGTTGCAGCTCCCGCCGAGCCGGTACGGTCCGCGAGGCCACGCTCGACGAAGGACCTCGAGGTGACGCCGCGCCATGGCCTCGTAGCTCGGCGGCAGCGATCCTCCATCGACACCACATGGTGTCAGCACGCAGAAGGGCTGCTCCTTCCCCAGACGCTGGGCGAGCGCCCTGCAATAGAGCCCGCCGCCCAGGTAGTCGCCGTGGAAGAAGTGGAACGGCGTCGTGTCCTTGCTGCCGGCCTGCAGCACGACGAAGGGCTGCGCCGCGGCGCCGCCGCGCAGCATCTCGGCCAGCGCCTCGACGGTCCGCGTTTCGAGCAGGCTGGACGCCGAGATCTGGCGGCCGAACTCCTCCGCGATTGCGTCCACGAGCAGGAGGGCGTGCAGCGAGTCGCCTCCCAGCTCGAAGAAGTCGTCCAGCGCTCCGATCGGCTCGAGCTCGAGGATGCGCTCCCACAGCTGGGTGAGCCGAAGCTCGACGAGATTGCGCGGCGGCAGTATCTCCCGAGAGGACGCCGTGACGTCGGGGGGAGGAAGCGCGCCACGATCGAGCTTGCCGGCGGAAGTGACGGGCAATGTGTCGAGCCACACGAAGCGGCTCGGGATCTTGAACATGGGGAGCCGCTTCTCCAGCCCTCGCCGCAGCGCCGCGCGGGACGGGGCGGGGTCGGCGCTCGGCACCAGGTAGGCCACGAGTCGCGCGCCGCGAAGATCGGTGTGCCCAGCGACCAGCGCCTCCTTCACTCCGTCCAGCATGTGCAGATGGGCCTCGACCTCCGTCAGCTCAACCCATTGGCCGTGGACCTTGACCCGCGCGTCCAGTCGCCCGAGGTGCTCGAGACAACCGTCGACGCGAAAGCGTCCGAGATCGCCGGTACGATACAGGCGAGCACCGCCCTCTTCGCTCGAGTCCGCGCGGAACCGCTCGCCGGTCAGCTCCGGCTGTCTCCAGTACCCCAGGGCGAGGTAGCGGCTCACCACGCCGATCTCGCCCACCTCGCCGGCGGCACACGGCTGCCCCTCAGCGTCGAGCACCCGGAGCGCGACTCCTTGCGTCGCGCGGCCCACCGGGACGACCTGCAGTCGTTCCGAATCCTCGGCCGAAACGAAGTACTGAGCGGCCAGACCGGTCTCGGTCGTCCCCAGACCGTTGACGAGGATGCAATCAGGCGAGAAGTGCCGGCGGTAGAGCGCGAGATCGCGCGGCGAGGTCTGATCGCCTTCGAGGCGGATCAGCCGCACGCTCGGAAATACGCGCGGCCCGGTGGCGAAGAGGCTCCGGAAGATCGCCGGCACCGAGTGATAGACCGTCGGCCGCGAGCGCGCCATCCAGTCTGCCAGCTTCCGGGGGGACGCGCCCGGAAAGTCGAACGGGAGCAGACACGCGCCGTTGAGCACGGCGCCGAACAGGGTCGACACCGTGCCGCTGAAGCTGCACGCCTGGATCATCGTGAGCCGGTCGTCGCGGCAGAAATGGAGCGAGTTCGTGTAGCGCAGCACGTTGTGCATCACGTTGCGATGCGTGTCACACACGCCCTTGGGCCGCCCCGATGAGCCGGAGGTGTAGAACACGTAGGCCAGATCATCGGCGGCGCCGGCCAGGTCGATGCGTGGGCCGTCTGTCTCCCTGGCGCCCACGTCGACCTCGATGAGCGCCGCGCGCCGGGTCTGAGCCAGCGCGCGGGCGCGGGGCGCACTCGACCGGTCGCCGAGCACCAGGCGGGCATCGCACTCGTCGAGCACGCGAGCGCATTCCTCGAGCGACGAGCGCGGGTCGAGGGGCACGTAGAACTTGCGCGCCTTCAACGCGCCCAGGATCGCCGCCACCGACGCGGGGCCTTGATGGAAGCAGAGCACCACCGCGCTCGGATCCGGTCCGAGCCGATCGAGAATCTCGGCCGCGACGAGGTTCGCGCGGCGATCGAGGGCCGCATAGCTCAGCGCGCCGTCGTCCGTCCAGATCGCAGGGCGGTCGGGGTCGCGATCGACCTGAAGCTCGAAGCAGTGGTGGAGCGCTCGCTCGAGCAGCGCTTCCGAAAATGGCTCGAAGGCGTTCGTCGGCCGCATCTCCCGGAGTGTAGACGGTTCGGGCACGCTGTACACTGCGTACGTCATGACGGAGCGCAAGCCCCCCGGGCGCAGCTGGGAATCGTGGCTCGACGAGCAGATTGCGCAGGCCCGAGCCGAGGGCGCGTTCGACAATCTCGAGGGCGCGGGCAAGCCGCTCGCCGATCTCGACCAGGGCTACGATCCGGACTGGTGGGTGAAGAAGCTCATCGCCAGGGAGAAGGTCTCCGTGCTTCCGCCGTCGCTCGAGCTACTGCGGAAGGTCGAAGCCGAGATGGAGCGAATCTGGAAGCTTTCCGATGAAAGCCAGGTCCGCGAGCGAATCCGCGCTCTCAACAGCGAAATCGCTCGGGCCAACACGCGAGCGGCCGAGGGTCCCCCAACCCGGCTGGCGCAGCTGGACGCCGACGCCCTGGTCGCCGAATGGCGCCGGATGAGGGCGCGCTAGAAGAATCTGCGGAGCAGCGCCGCCACTTCGTCCGAAATGCCGACGATCTTGTTCGTCGCCTGCCGGTAGAACTTGAAGTTGAGCTCGGTCTCCGGGCGGCCGTCGATCCAGCTGGAAAACGGTTTGAGCTCGCTCCGTCCCAAGGGTCGCTTCGCGAGCGCGGTGCGGCGGACGGTGATGCTCACGCGCGGCGTCTGCCGGGCGATCCCGCGCTGCTTCGCGACCGCTGTGGCCGAAGTGACGACGCCGCGCGCCACGAGACCCGACCCGCTCTCGTTCTCGCTCGCGAAGACGAAGATCGTATCGCCTCTGGCGATGCGCTTGCCGCCATACATCGTCTTCTGCGCGCGGAACGCGAAGCGCTTCGCCCTCGGATCGTCAACCCGGGCTTTGATCGCGAACATTCGCGTGCGGCCCCGCAACGTCCTCGCGTTGGCCGCCGGCCCTCCGCCGCCCGGCGAGAGTGCCTGCGTGCAAGCGGGGCGGCTTCATGGTCAGGTTAGATCGAGCGCCTTGTCGCTGGTTCATCGTAGGGCTCCGAAGTGGAGAACCAGATACGCCACAGGACGGCGAACAGGAGCATCCCGACGCCAACACCGGTGAAGAAGGATTTGACGCCGTTCCCGACTGCCAGGGGCAATGTTCGGACCGAGAGCGGCCACGACAGATTCGTGAGGAAAGACACAAGTCCAGCGACTACTGGGATCCCGGCGAGAATCAGAACGGCGATAACCCATCTCGATAAGGTGAGCCGCGGAATTGATCCCGAGTTTCGATCGTTCATCTGCCACCAGGACAGGAGCCACCAGGCTAGGCATCCGAGTCCGAGAAGCGTGCTGCCGTGCTGCAAAATCTTGTACACGAACACCTGGTACCCGCCTACCGAAAACAGCTCTAGCTCGAGGAGTGGCACCGCTTGCACGCCGGGTGCTCCATCGTGCGTGAAGGAGTCCCAAGCGAGGTGGCTCACCGCGCCTAGCAGCACAGAGCTCGCTACGACGACCCAGGAGGTGTCCGGTAACCGGCGAAGTTCCGGACGGGTGATGCTCAGACGATGTGCGAGGGCGGGTACTAAGCTCAGCAGCGGCTCCTTTAGCAGGAGATGGAAGATTACGTATGTGGCGCAGCCGACAGGTAGGCAGAACCAAATGAGCGCGCCGCTGCTATGGCTCACCGTCCGCGACACGCCGACTGGAAGGAAGTATGCGAAGTCGGGCACCATGCTGCCGATCACCAGGGCAGAGAGTGCGCACCAGCCACCAAGCGCGCGCTTGATTGGAACGACGGCGGCAGGGTGCGCGATCGTTAGCGGCATCGTGACTTTGACTTCGGTCTAACGTTCAGGCTGAGCGGCCGGCTTCGAGCCGGCCCGCTCCAGCCTGCTGTTAGATGACGTTGACATAGTCCAGCGAGTGTCCAAGATCCACGTAGAGATAGTCGTCATTGAACCGACTTCTCGGAGACCCCATGGCGTGCGTTACGAAACGGAACTCCTTGTCCTGGCTGAACGTCACCGGTTTCTGAGAATAGGAGAGCCTGGTCCGGGCGATGTTGCTGAGAGTCGGTCGAACCCTACCACCTTTGTTGTAGTGAACCACGCAGCCCTCAACCCCCGCGAATCGATCGGCTAACTGGCCGAGGTAGCCGGCGAGCTCCTGAGCGAACTCTTTCGGGTTGTATATTTTCACCAGCCAAACACCGAATCGGGACCGTAGATGGCCGAGGTCCGCCCTAGGCAGCGCACAGCTGAGGATGAAAGTCGGATTCAGAAGTTCGGTATGCGTGTGAACATAGCCGGGAGCGTGGCCCACAGAAGACTCGTCCGACCCAGGCACGAAGGTCACCGTCGTAACGGTGCTGAAGCTCTGAAAATGTCCCTTTCCCTCCAATGGGTCTCGTCCTCGATGGCGGCGTAGACGCGAAGGTTAGCGAGCCGAAATCTCCCGTAACGGGCAAACTCGTCCGCGAATCGTCGCTCGCCGAACGCTCTGTACACACACCTCGGATACCTACCGTGAGCCTTCAGATTGCGTCCCGAAGCTTTCAGCTCAGTCATCTAACTTCTAAATCTGCAGAGCTGCATACCCCACCTTTGCAACATATCTCGCAGCATCGCGCGGCCGATGCACGTTCTGCTAAGCACGAGCTGATTGGACGGAGTCTTCGACTACAGCACAGCGCCCACAGGACGAGATACGCAGAACTGGATATCTCAACTAAAGTACCAGCCGCTCCCTGAAGGCCCGAGCCCGGTCGCGTGCCACCTGAAGCTCGGTTCCCGCGGCGTCCTTAAGTAGGACGAGCAGGCGGCCGCCGAGCTCGGGACGCACCTCGCCGACCCACGCGAGATTGACGATCGCGCTCCGGTGGATGCGGACGAACTGGCGCGGGTCGAGTCGCTCCTCGAGCTCTCCGAGCGCTCGATCCACGAGGTGGCTACCCGAGGCGGTCATCGCGAGGGTCCCCTTGCCTTGAGCCACGAAGTGCGTGATCTGCGCGGTCTCCACGAGCTGCGTCCGTTGCTGGCCGAGATCGACGCTGATGCGATCGGCATAGGTCGGGACGCGTGTGTCGCGATAGTGGCGCGCCAGGCGCTCGAGTACGGCCTGCACGCCGGCGGCGCCGGGATCGGCGCGGCGGCTCTCGAGGCGGTCGAGCGTGCGTTCGACCCGCTCGCGCTTGACTGGCTTGAGTAGATAGTCGACCGCCGCTGCTTCGAACGCCTGCAATGCATAGTCGTCGAACGCGGTGACGAAGACGACCAGGGGGCTCACCGTCAGCCGCTGGAGCAGCTCGAATCCGGTCATCCCCGGCATGTGGATGTCCAGGAAGAGCGCTTCGACGTCGCGCACCGGGATCTCGATCAGCGCCGTCTCGGCCGAAGTTGCGGCTCCAACCACATCCAGCCGTCCCGTCGACTTCAGGCTCTGGATCACCTGCTTCAAGGCGCCGGGCTCGTCGTCGACGACGTAGGCGCGAAGCGGACCGCTCATGACCGCTCGGCGAGCGCAACGCGAGACGGCAGCGCCATCGTGATTGTGGCGCCTTCCGCGTCGCGCGTGGCCTCGAGCGTCGCGCCAGGCCCGAAGAGCACCCCGAGCCGCGAGCGAAGCGTTTCGAGCCCATGTTCGGCCGGCGCGCCCGCGAGATCGAATCCAGGGCCGTCGTCCCAGACCGTCACGAGCAGCCGGTCCTCGACGCGCCGGGCCTCGATGCGGATCTCGGCGCCGCCAGGCCGCGCGGCGGCCACGTGCTTGACGCTGTTCTGCGCCAGAGTGTGCAGCGCCAGTGGCGGCACCGGCCAGGCCCTGAGCTCGTCGGGCACGTCGATCTTTGTGCGCAACCGCTCACCCAGGCGGGCGTGCTCGATCTCGAGATAGGACTGGACCACCGTCACCTCGTCACCCAGCGGGACGGTATGGCGCTTGGTCGCATCGAGCGAGGCGCGGAGCAGGTCGGCGAACTCGACGAGCAGCCGCTCGGCGCGCTCGGGGGCCTCGCGCACCTGGCCGGCGATTGCCGCGAGCGCGTTGAACAGGAAGTGCGGGTGCAAGCGTGACTCGAGCGAGGCCAGCCGCGCATCGGTCGCCAGGCGCTGCGCGCGCTCCACCTCGAGCTCACGGACACGCAGCCCCTCACGCGCCTCGTCGAGCCGGGCTCGCATGCTCTCGTAGACCGCAATGCCCATGCCGACGGTCATCGCGAGAACCAGGGCGATCCCGAGGCCGCCGCGCTGTGCCGTCCAGAATGGAGTCGAGCCGAGCAGTCCGAGCGCGGCCGCGATCGTGCCGGCGACCAGCGAGCCGACCACCGTGAGACCGAAGAGCGTGCCAGCAAGGCTCAGCCAGTGTATGGCCGGCGCGCGCCCCGACAGGCGCCCGCCGACCACCGGCATGATCAGATGGGCCGCCGTGCCGATCACGTTGGCGTAGATCAGCGAGATCAGGAAGTACGTGAGCACCGACGGCCAGCCGACCATCGAGCCCAGCAGCAGCGCGTACATCGCCGCGGCGATGGAGTTGATCGCGAAGATTCTGAGTAGCCGTCCCACCAGTCGCGCCGATCGTAGCACGCCGGCCCGCGTCAGAAGCTCATGCGGCCACTCACTGGCGATGGCAGGTGAGGCACGTCATGGGTCCGGATTGCGGCCCGTCCTCGAGCCAGGCCCGTGCGCGCGCCTGATAGCGCGTGTTGGGCAGCTCCTTCACGATGCGTTCGAGATACCCGCGCGAGCGCTCCGTGTCCCCCAGGCGCGACCATCCCTCGGCCAGCCCGGCGAGGAGCTCGCCGCGCGAGTGCTCCGAGAGCCGGTCGAGATAGGGCGTCTGGATCGCCAGAGCCCGCTCGAAGCCTGCGACGGACGCCTCCTGCATCTGCCTCCCCTGCGCCTGATCGCGCATGTTTGGCGCCGAGGCGCTGAGAACGACCGCCCGCACGAGCATCACGCTGAGCGAGTCGGGCGCGAGCTGATCGGCGTGGTCCACCTCGGCTCGGCCGCGCTGCGAGCGCGCGCCCGCGATCGCGAAATCCTGTCTCCGCGCCGCCTCGCCGGCCAGGAACATGAGCCCGGCGCCGTGCCACACGAGCGCGTCGGCGTTCGTCGGGTTCGTCGCCAGCTCGTCCTCGCAGAGCTTCATGCCCCGCTCGAGCCTGGCGGCGTCGCCGCGAAAGCCGGCGAAGAAGTCCGCGCGGACGATCTCGTCGAAGCGTGGTGGGGTCGGCGTGCTCTGCGCCCGCGTGGCGGCCGCGAACACGAGCATCTTGAGCACGAACGTCGCAAAAACGATCGTGGCGACAATAACAGTGGCGCCGAGCCTAGATCTGGTCATGGTGGCTCCTCCTCGAACGCCAGGATCGACGGTCGGGAGGCCCCTGTCCGGGCAATCGGACGAACGGCCGGAATCACGGATGAAGGGCCGTCCTGGGAGAACGAGGGGGGCCGGCGAGCTCAGCGAAACTTCGGGATCACGTCCTCGCTGAAGCGGCGCATCGAGTCCAGGATCGTTCGATGCGGTAGGTATCCGTAGCTGATCTGACACAAGACGTGGCGGACGCCGGCATCGCGGAGCTCGGCCATCTGCTCGGCGACCCGCTCGGGGGTGCCGTAGAGCGTGGAGGCCTGGAGCGAATACCGCACGCCGTCCTCGTGGGACACCTTCGGGTCGTTCCACGGGTTGACGCGCCCGGCCTCGACGTGGAAATCGGGCGGGTTGTTGGTCTCACGCGCGTGGACCATGTGGCGGCGCGTCTCCAAGAGCGCCTGCGTCAGCTCGTCCTCGGCCTGCGCCTGGCTCTCCGCGACGTGCACGAAGCGCCACAGGGCGGCCTGCTCAAGGAGATCGCGCTGACGGTCGGGCGTCAGGCCACTCTCGGCCAGGCCGGCCTCGTAGGCAGCCAGCCGCTCCGGCACGCGGGCGACCGGAAGGCGCGCCATCATGAGCGGCGCGCCGAGCCGGCCGCAGTCGCGGATCGAGCCGCCGGAGGAGACGGCGCGCCAGATCGGTGGATGGGGCCGCTGGCGCGGCCGCGGCCGCAGCTCAGGGAGCCGGAGCCGATAGAACTTGCCGTCGTGCACGAGCGGCGATTCGGTCCAGGCGCGGACCATCACGTCGAGCGTCTCTTCCATCCGCTCGCGGCTGTCGTCGCTGCGCAGGCCGTAGCCGACGAACTCGTACTCGTTGAAGTTGGTCCCATGCCCGACACCGACGTCGATCCGGCCGTCCGCGAGGTTGTCGAGGAGCGCCAGCTCGGTCGCCAGCCTGATCGGATGGCGTAGCGCCAGCTGGATCACCGCGAAGCCTATGCGGATCCGCGACGTCCGCGCCGCGACGACCGACGCGAACGGGATCGGGTCGCAGTACACGCTTTCGCCCGTGAAGTTGTGCTCGGTGAGCCAGATGCCGTCGAAGCCCCCCGCCTCGGCGAAGCAGGCTTGCTCGACCAGCTCGTGCACGTGGGCGTAGTCGGAGTCCGGCGACGCCGAATGCGCGAGGGTTATCCAGCCGAAGCGCATGCGATCCATTTTTACCGGGCGCCTCAGAGCGCGCGCCGGTGCGAGAACGCGATCTCCTCGCTGGTGATGAACTCGAGCAGCACGGCCTGCCCGTCCTGGTTGAGCTTCCGAGCGCGCTGAATCGCCGGGATGATGTCGTCCGGCTTCGTGACCCGCTCGGCCTGCCCGCCCATTGCTCGGCCCATGTCGGCGTAGTTGCCGCCGATGTCTCGCGTCCGGTAGCGGTCGTGCGACACCACGAGCGCGTGGCGCTCGATGGCCATGGCGGAGTTGTTGAGGACGATGGTCGTGATCGGGATGCCGCAGCGCACGGCAGTCTCGAAGTCGAGCCCGGTCATCCCGAACGCGGCATCGCCCATGAGGTTCACGCAGAACTTGTCCGGCGCCGCCAGCTTGGCGCCCATGATCAGACCGAGCCCGGTGCCGAGCGCGTGGGACTTGCCCCAGCCCATGTAGCCGCGCGGCGCCGTCGCCCGATAGAACGGCACGAGCTGGTTGCGCGGGCTGCCCGAGTCGTGGGTGACGATCGCGTCCTTGGGATCGACCGCCTGCATGAAGTCCCAGAGCACGCGATACGGTGTGATCGGCGTCTCGTTCGAGGTGAGCTTGGGCATCCACTCTTGGAGCCAGGTGTCCCGCGCCTGCTTCACCTCGGCGGCGGCGCCGCCGTCACGTGAGCGTCCGCCGAGCAGATCCCTGGCGGCGTCGATGAACTGGCGCAGGACCAGCTTGGCATCGCCCAGGATCGGATGGTCGGCGGTGTAGTTCTTGTTCAGGTCGCGCTCGTCGTTGGTGGCGTGGATGATCGTCTTGCCCGCCGGGATGTTCGAAGCCATGCCGTGCCTGGTGAAGCTGCAGCCGATGCCGAAGACCAGGTCGGCCGACGACAGGAAGTGATGCGACGGGCCGGACATGACCCCGCCGCCGCCCGTGCCCAGCGCCAACGGATGATCCTCGGGGAACGCGCTCTTGCCCTCGAGCGTGGTCATGACGGGGATCTGCAAGAGCTCGGCGAGCTCGAGCAGCTCGGGACAGGCCTCGGCGTACATCACGCCCTGACCCGCGTGGATGATCGGCTTGCGCGCGTCGAGTATCGCGCGCGTCGCGGCCGCGATGTCCCGGGCGTTGCCGGACGGCGTCGTGGCCTTCACCGGCTTGTACTGGAGCGCGACCTGGTCGGCCACGTCGGCGATCGCGACGTCGGCGGGGATCTCGACCATCACCGGGCCGCCGCGGCCCATCTTCAGGAGATTGAAGGCGCGGCGGAACACCTCGCCGACTTGCTCGGGCTGATTCAAGGTCTCGACCCACTTCGTGACCGACGCGTACGTACGCGCCGAGCTGAACAGCGGAAACACCTGGGCGCGATCGCGCTGGTGGCCGAGCGGCAGCACGAGCAGCGGGACCGAGTCGGAGTACGCCGTGGCGACGCCGGCGAAGGCGTTCTCGGCGCCGGGGCCGTACTGCATCGCGAACACGCCGAGCCGCCGGCCGTTGGTAGTCCGGCTGAAGCCGTCGGCGATGCCCACGCCCACGCGCTCCTGGCGGCAGAGCACCGGGCGAATCCCAGCCGCGGCGGCCGCGTCGATCACCGGCGTCGTCGGATAGGTGCTGAGGAACTCCACGCCCTCGCGCTTCATGATCTCGGCAATCGCGTCCACGATCTTCATGGCGGTCTCCTATGTGGTCGGCGGCAGGCCGAGCGCCTGACGGCCGAATTGTTCGGCGTTGAGGTCCCAGGTGAGCGCGGCGTGGTGCGAGGCGCCGTGGGCGTCGCGATGAAAGCGCTGGATCGGCTCGGCGTCGAGCACGGCGCGAGCGCCGCTGCCCTCGAACAGGCGATCGACCGCCCGCACGCAGAGCCGCGCGATGAAGGCCTTGTCGCGCCGATAGCGGATGCGATCGAGCTCGGTGAACCCCTCGCCGCGCGCGGCGCGGTCGAGGATCTCGCGGATGTCCTGGCGATGGAGCGCGCGCGCCGCGTCCACCTCGGCCGCGGCCTCCGCCAGCCTCATCTGGAGCGCCACCGACTCGACCGTCCGCCCCGGACCGGTTCCGCGCTTGGCGCGCGCGGTGAACTCGTCGATTGCGCCCTGCGCAATGCCGATGAGCGGCGCCGCGAGATCCCAGCCGGCCAGGCACCGGAGCGGCGCGCGATAGCTGAGCCGGCCGTGCAGCTCCCAGCCCGTCATCTCCTCGGCACCGCATCGATCGGGATCGACGGCGCGATGCGCCGGCACGAAGGCGTCCTTGATTACGATGTCCTTGCTGCCGCTCCCGCGCATCCCGGAGGCGAACCACGTGTCGAGAATCTGATAGTCCGGGCGCGGGACGAGGAGCCAGCTCATGCCGTTGGCGCGCGGACCGGGCACGGACACCATGACCCAGGTGGCCGCGTCGCAGCCGCTCGAGAATCCCCACCGGCCGGAGACTTTGTACCCACCGCTCACCGGCTCGACCTTGCCCCCGGCCGGGTTCAGGCCGCTCGAGAACAGGGTGTCAGGGCCGGTCGCGAAGAATTCGTCCTGACACCGCTCGGGGAAGTGACCGAGCCACCAGTTGTGCGCGGTCCACAGGGCATAGCACCAGGCCGTC
>JACXTT010007841.1_pt1 | contig 14958 bp, 11 predicted proteins | sample 9270951 | NCBI WGS metagenome assembly JACXTT01 (sample SAMN15532306, study PRJNA645909) | rock metagenome | isolation source: weathered quartz diorite | place: Puerto Rico | collected 2017-06-21
AGAATCCCAATGTCGTGTACGCGCTCGTGGAACACATGACGCAGGGGGGAATCTATCGCTCCGAGGACAAGGGCTTCCACTGGACCAGTATGAGCAACACAAATCCGCGGCCGTCCTACTACAGCCAAGTGCGTATCGACCCGGCAAACGACCAAAAGGTGTGGGTACTCGGCGCGCCGCTCTACTACACCGAAGACGGCGGCCGTACCTTCAAGGAGGATCGCTGGCAGAAGATTCACAGCGATTTCCACGCATTCTGGATCGATCCTGCAAACTCCGATCACATGATCGCCGGCGCTGACGGCGGCATCACCATGACCTACGATGGCGGCCGTTCTTGGGATTTCGTCAACAACATTCCCCTCGCCCAATATTACGAGATCGCCTTCGACATGGACAAGCCGTATCATTTGTGCGGAGGATTGCAGGACAACAACTCCTGGTGCGGCCCGAGCGCGACCACGACCACGCGCGGAATCAGCAACGACGAGTGGACAACAGTGAGCGGCGGAGACGGCTTCTATTCGCAAATCGATCCCACCGATTCGAATATCGTCTATGCGGAATCACAGGACGGCAATCTTTCGCGCCGGGATTTCCGCACTGGTCAGTCTCGTTCCATCCGTCCGCTCGAAGACAACGATAAAGCGCCGCGCTATCGCTTCCAGTGGAATTCGCCGCTGATCATTTCTCCGCACGGTCACAACACGCTGTATTACGGCGGCAATCATCTGTTCAAGTCCACCAATCGCGGCGACGCCTGGACGCGTCTTGGCCCGGATCTCACCACTGGCGCCGAGCGGGATAAGCAGTCGATCCTCGGCAAGGTCCCGGACAAGGATACGCTTTCGCGTCATGACGGCGTTCAGCAGTGGCCTTGCATCACGACTGTAAGCGAATCGCCGCTGCGCGCCGGGCTGATCTGGGTGGGCACCGATGACGGTAACGTGCAGGTGACTCGCGACGACGGCAAAACCTGGAGCAACGTTGTCGGCAAGATTCCGGGTGTCCGCAAGGGTGCTTATGTCAGCCGCGTAGTCGCGTCCCCGCACGATGAAGGCATGGCTTACGTGGCGTTCGACAATCACCGCAGCGACGACTACGCAGTCTATCTCTACATGACTTCGAACTATGGCGACACTTGGACGCGCATCACCAGCGGAATTCCGGAAGAGGCCGGCACGGTGCACGTAGTTCGCGAAGATCCACGCAATCGGAATCTATTGTTCGCGGGAACAGAATTCGGGCTGTTCGTTTCGTTCGATCGTGGAACGAGCTGGCAGCGTATGAAGAGCGGGCTGCCGACCGTCCCCGTCGATGACATCCAGATTCATCCGCGTGAGCACGATCTGATTCTCGCCACGCACGGCCGGTCGCTGTGGATCATGGACGATATCACGCCCCTCGAAGAGATGAGCGACAACGTCTTGTCGGCCGATCTGCACTTGTTCGGTATGAGGACCGGCACGTCGTGGCATCTGGGCAATATTAAGGGCTTTACCGGCGCCCGGGAGTTCATCGCGCCGAATCCACCTTACGGTGTGATCATCGATTACTTCGTCAAGAACAAGCAGGAAGGCCGCAACCCCGCTCGCATCACGGTTTCCGATAAGGCCGGCAACCGCATTCGCGAGCTGACCGGGCCCGCCGAAGCAGGCATCAATCGGGTGAATTGGGATCTGCGTTACGATCCGCCGATTCAACCGGAAACCAATGCGGCGGGAGCCGGAGGTGGCGGTGGAGTCGGAGCTGGAGGCGGCCGTGGAGGGCGGGGCGGTGGTGGACGCGGTGGAGCTCCGGCTCAACCGACTGCTACATCGGTGGCGCCTGCTGCTGGTGGCGCGCCCGCGGCGGAAGGTGCTGAGCCTGAAGCCGCCGGAGGTCGTGGAGGCGGAGGTGGTGGCGGCGGACCATTCGGATTTGGCGGAAATCGCGGCCCGCTCGTCGATCCTGGCGAATATACTGTCGCAATCACGATCGCTGGTAAGACGGAATCGAAGTCCGTCGCTGTGGAAGAGGATCCTCGTATCACTCTGTCAGCGGCCGATCGCGCCAAACGGCGTCAGGCCCTGACCAAGCTCTATGGCCTGGCCCGCGACGCCGAGAGCGGGCGCAGAAGAATCGTTGCGATGCGGACTTCTCTCACAGCGCTGACGGACTCGTGGAAACGCCCTGGCGCTCCGGCAGTGCCCGATGGCGTAAAGAAGGCCGGCGACGATCTGTTGGCGCGCGTCAAGGAAGTGGCCACTGTTTTTGAGCAGGACCGCCAGGGTGGGCTCGGGAACGCGGGTCCGCCGCTAACGTTTACGCCGCCGCCGGTGAACCAGAAAATCGGCCGGCTGATGGGATCAATCGATGGTTACTCGGCTGCGCCCACCGATCGCCAGATGAGTGACATCGATCTGGCCGCCACTGAACTACAGCCGGCGCTTGCGTCAGTAAACAAACTGGCCACCGACGATCTGCCGCGCTTCAATAAAATGATGGCCGAAGCCGGAATTCCGTATGTGAACGCTGGCGCAGCCCCGGCACCGCCGCAAGGTCCGCGAGGACGGTAAGAACCGACGTAGTCGATCGTTAGCTGAGCCGTGCGCGGTTGCGTCGGCGGGACGCCAGCAGAAGTCCGATGCCGCTTACTACAAAGATGATCGAGCCGGGCTCGGGGACAGTCACAGCCGCGAGATCATAACCGATAACATCCAGGTTGATGCCCTCCGGCGAAGCTGCGGAGACATCGGTGAACTGGCCCGGACAACTGAAAGCGTTCTGAACGAACGGATCGGCTTGGGGGCAGGAAGCGCTCAGCCAGTCACCAAAATCGCCCCCTCCGTTTTGATTCAAGCTAACGATGTTGGTCACTCCTCCGTCGATCGAAAGGTAGCGCGAGCCGCCAGTCGTAAGGTTTCGAGTACCGGGCGCCGACCAGGTAAACAAGTCTTGCGGCCGGAGGTTCTGCCCGCCCAGGTTCAAGTAGGACCCCAGGCCGAGAATTTCATCAATCTCGTGCTGGATGGCTCGTTGCGCGTCAAAGTTGGAGCCGCCGGTGGGGCGGTTGAACTGAAAAGGCTGCGAAGAATTCAGCGTGACGATTCCATCGTAAGGCCCGCCGACGCCCACCGTGCTATCGGCGAACATTGCCGGGGGCGTGTTCAGTCCGATCGCTCGGCCGTCCGCGCTGCTGGGAATTATGTTCGTCGATAAAGCGCCGAGGGGAAGAGAGGCATTCGCAAGAGCGTCGTTGGCGGTCTTGCCGTCCGCAACCAGTGCATTCTTGTACGTGTTCCAGCTGATGTTGTTATAGATAACGAAATTGCTCTGGGCGAGCGTGCCGCCAGAGAGCGGAATACCGTTTGGCGCAGTTGTCGAATAGCGAAACAGAATATTCACCGTGATGTTATCGTTGAACAGCGACTGAAAGATATTAATGCTGTTGTTGATCGCGCCCTGGAGCGCAGCCGAGTTCACGTTGCTTGTGATAGTGCTGTCGAGAGTCGGAGCGATGATCAACGTCGCGTGGGCGGGCCCAATCGCCACCATTGCGGTGAATATGGCCAGGCGGCAGAATCGACTTCGACTTGTGATGCCGCACGCTCGTAGAGCCTTAGCCATTGGGCCTCCTTGAACCACGTCGATGGCTGTTGATGCCGGAGATGAGTCGATTATCAGCGCTGCTATCTGTCTCCGCAAGAACTAGAAGTGCTCGTACTGGACCGGCAAGTACCATTACTTGTGCGCTAAAAGCGATTATGAGGAAGGCGGGCGGGAGCGTCTAAGGATCCGCGCCGAGGCCCGGCCGTGTGTGCTTCGGCCGGACCTCTCGCGGGCAGTGCCCCTCTCCAGATCGATAGACCAGCAGAGCAGTCGTGAGACGGGCTGGTGGAACTACTCGAACGGCACGCGCCGTCCAAAACTTCGGTTACGGTTTATCCCCAAACAGCGATCATTGGTCGCATGTCTTTAACTACCTCGCAGATCCATTTAAAGCAGTCGAGGTACCAAGGGCCAGTCAACTGGTAAGTTCCAGGGAGAACAAAGCTTACGTCTGGGTCTTGGGCTAAGGGGGGGTGGGCGAGCGACGAAATGTCCCCGGTTTCCGCGACAAGTTGTCGTGAGCCCAACCACTGGAACCCAGAAACAAGAAACTGGTATGCTTGAATTTGTCCTCGTAGAGGCGCGGAGGCCATTAGTAGCCGGTTGCGCAGTTCCGGGAGTTTCGGAGCAGCCGGTCGAAAGGGGCCAGCTTCATTTCCGCCGAAATCGGCTGCGGCAGCTCTCGCCGGGGCGCGATTGGGGGGTAAGGCTAAGACCTGCCCACTGTCATCCGGATCTGGTTGTAACACGGATCGGATGGAGCGCTACAGGGAAGCACGCGAAGGCTGTCACCGCGTACCCTCCTCCATCCACTCCATTTTGCTATGAAAGTTTTCGAGCTAACTCGGGCGTTAGTGGATGTCGAGTCCATCACGGGCAATGAGGAGCGCATCGGTCGTGTGCTGTTCGAGCATCTGTTGGAGATCGCGTCTCAATACGGCGGTCATGCCGAGTTGATTCAGGTGGAGCCAAACCGGTTCAACGTGTTCGCTCGCTGGGGCGATCCGATTGTTACGCTATCGACTCACATGGATACGGTCCCGCCGTTCTTCCCTTCGCGCGAAGACGAGACTCATATCTGGGGGCGCGGTGCGTGCGACACCAAAGGCATCATCGCTGCCATGATGTTCGCCGTCCGCGAACTGCTCGCCGAAGGTGTACGCAATGTAGCGCTGCTTTTTGTTGTCGGTGAAGAGCGCAACAGCACCGGTGCATTCGCCGCCGCCAAGGATCCGCGCGGATCGAAATTCCTGATCAACGGCGAGCCCACCCAAAACAAGTTGGCGCTTGGCTCAAAAGGCGCGCTTCGCTTGGAACTCATCGCGAGCGGTCGTATGGCCCATTCGGCGTATCCGGAACTCGGTGAATCGGCGATCGAGAAATTGCTGGACGCGCTGAACGCCGTGAGACGGATGCCATTGCCGGCCGACAAAGTCTTGGGACCTAGCACGCTGAACATCGGGACCATTTCAGGCGGTCGCGCGCCGAATGTCATTCCCGATCACGCCCGCGCCGAGGTCTTCATTCGTTTGATCGACGACGGCTCCGCGATGCGGCAGGCGGTGAAAAACGCCGTGAACAGCATCGACGTCCGTGAAGTTCTGCTAGTCCCCGCCGTACACTTGGGATCTTTACCGGGATTGGAGACCACCGTTGTCGCATTCACTACCGACATTCCCGCTTTCGGCAATAGCTGGGGCAAGCCCTATTTGCTGGGGCCCGGCTCCATCCACGTCGCTCACACCTCGGAAGAGTGCATTCCTAAAAACGAACTGGTGGAAGCGATTCAGATTTATAAGCGAATGGTCAAACAATTAATGAACTAAGGAGTCAAAGACCCAATGAACGAACCACGAATCGAAGTAGGCATTTTAGGCGCAACCGGAATGGTCGGCCAGCAGTTTATAAAGTTCTTGCAGAACCATCCCTGGTTCGATGTCACTTGGCTGGGGGCCAGCGACCGCTCGGCGGGTAAGACTTATCGCGAGGCGACGGGCTGGCGTCTGGACGGCGTCATGCCCGCGAATGTTGAAAAGATCAAGGTTGAAGACTGCAAACCCGGCAACGCTCCGCGTCTCCTCTTCTCCTCGATGGATGCTTCAGTCGCCACCGAGATTGAGCAAGCTTTTGCGCAGGCCGGCCACATCGTGGTTTCCAATTCACGCAATCATCGAATGGAGCCGGATGTCCCGCTGTTGATTCCGGAGATCAATCCAGATCACCTGAAGATTATTCCGCTGCAGCAGCGACGGCGTGGTTGGAAGGGACAGATCGCGACGAATCCCAATTGCTCAACGATGGCCCTCGCCCTGGCGCTCGCTCCGCTCAAGCCCTTCGGCATCAAGCGCGTGATGGCGACGACCATGCAGGCCATCTCGGGCGCCGGTTATCCCGGAGTCGCATCGATGGACATCAACGCCAACGGGAGTTCCTTCATCGCCAACGAAAAGGAAAAGATGCAGCAGGAGACTCAGAAGATCCTGGGTGATTTTACAGGTGATTCGATCCGTCCGCTTGCCGCCAAAGTCAGCGCGCAATGCAATCGCGTGCCGGTGGTCGACGGGCATATGGTCGCCACCAGTGTCGAACTGGAGCGCAAGCCAGGCGTTGCGGAACTGATTCAGGCAATGTCCAGTTTTCTCAGTGTGCCGCAGGAACGCAAGCTGCCGAGCGCTCCTGTTCATCCGGTGATCCACATTGAGGAGAAAGATCGGCCGCAGCCGCGCCGTGACGCCGCTCGAGAACGAGGGATGGCCGTCTTCGTTGGCCGCCTGCGCGAATGCCCAGTGCTCGATTATAAGTTCATGGCGCTCGGACACAACACCATTCGCGGTGCGGCTGGCGCTGCCGTCCTCAATGCCGAGCTTATGTATTCAGAAGGGCTTCTCGACTGATGATCGTCATGAAATTCGGCGGGACCTCCGTCGAATCTGCCGAAGCCATCGAACGCGTCACCGGAATCGTGAAGTCGAGGCTCGACCGCAAGCCCGTTGTGGTCGTTTCCGCGATGGGCAAGACCACCAACCGGCTTCTCAAAGTCGCCAACCTTGCGGTAACAGGCCGGCGCGAAGATGCGCTTCAAGAATTGGTGGCGTTGCGCGACTATCATCTGCGCGAATCCGGAATGGAGCGTACGGTCGATGAGCATTTTCAGGAAATCGGTGAACTGGTCAGGGGCTTGGCGGTGCTCGGCGAGCTGACACCGCGCTCCATCGACGCCATATCGAGTTTTGGCGAACGGCTTTCCAGCCTGATCGTTACCAATTATTTCAAGCACCACGGCCTGAGCGCGGTCCACGTCGACTCGCGCAAAGTGATTGTGACCGACCGCCGCCACACCCAGGCAGCGCCACTCTTCGATCAAACCTACGCCAAGCTGAGCGCTGCCATTCCGCCGCTCGCCAAGCAGCAGGTGGTCGTCATGGGCGGTTTCATCGCGTCCACTGAGGATGGCGTCACTACTACTCTTGGCCGCGGCGGGTCCGATTTCACGGCGGCGATCGTGGGGGCGGGCATCGGAGCCGAGGAAATTCAGATTTGGACCGATGTCGACGGCATGCTAACCGCCGACCCGTCGATCGTGCCCGCGGCCCACCGCGTCAAGGTCATCTCTTTCACGGAAGCCGCTGAAATGGCGTACTTCGGCGCGAAGGTATTGCATCCTGCAACTGTGGTTCCCGCGATCGATCGCAACATTCCGGTCTTGATATTGAATTCCAGGCGGCCGCAAGTAGAGGGGACGCGCATTGTTTCAGACGCCGTCGCCAGCAAGAATGTCGTGAAATCGATCGCGTGCAAGAGCAAGGTGCTGGTGCTGAACATCCGGTCCACGCGAATGTTCATGGCGCATGGCTTCATGCGGCGCATTTTCGAAGTCTTCGATCGCTATGAAACATCCATCGACATGGTGGCGACCTCCGAAGTCAGCGTTTCGCTGACCGTCGATCAACCGGAGCGTGTGGAAGCGATCGTTGGAGCGTTGCGCGAATTCTCTGAAGTTTCAGTTGACGAGAATCAGGCTATCATCTGCATGGTGGGCGAGAATATCCGCCATACTCCCGGAGTTGCGGCGCGCGTCTTCAAGGCGCTCGAGGCCATTAACGTTCGCATGGTCTCGCAGGGAGCATCGGCGCTGAATTTGGGATTCGTCGTGGGCGGCAAGGACCTTGGCGCAGCCGTCGGCGCGTTGCATCAGGAGTTTTTCAGCGAACTGGATCCGGCGGTGTTCGATGCCAGAAACTAGGGAAACTAGGGACAGTACACTCAAACCCCGATTTACTGCGTCGCTCGCCGCCTCAAAATTGGGGTTTGAGTGTACTGTCCCCGGTTTTTCCCGGTTTTTCTTATGACTAACCTCGCCATCGTCGGCTACGGCAAGATGGGGCGCTTGATCGACCAGCTCGCGCCCGAGTACGGCTTCAACGTCACGGCGCGTGTCGACATCGGCCGCGACGAGCCGCTAGCGAGCGCAGACGTTGCAGTGGAGTTTTCGGTTCCGGCATCCGTGATCGGCAATATCGGCAAAGTCGCCGCGTTGCGCATACCGATCGTGGTCGGTACCACGGGTTGGGCCGAGCATCTCGCCGAAGCGCAATCGATCATCGCGAAGCACGATTCCTCCCTCATCTGGAGCCCGAATTTCTCGATCGGAGTGAACGTCTTCACGCGGCTCGTGGCGGAGGCTGCCCGCTTGCTCAAGAACGAAAAGGAATACGGCGCTTGGGCGTGGGAGATACATCACATTACGAAGAAGGACGCGCCTTCCGGCACGCTGCTCAAGCTGGTGGAGCAAATGAAGAAGGCGGGGTTCGATCGTCCCATCAACGAGAGCTCCAACCGCGCCGGCGCGCACCCCGGCACGCATGAAATCGGTTTCGACTCGGCCGCTGACACCATTATCCTGCGCCACGCTGCGCGCAGCCGGGAAGGCTTCGCTCGAGGCGCATTGAAAGCGGCACAATGGATTATCGGACGTAAAGGATTCTATGAATTCAGCGACGTCCTGTTTGGAGGTTGAGATGTTATTTCAAGGCTGCGGCACTGCAATGGTCACACCGTTCCGCAAGGACGGTTCTCTCGACGAACTCACGCTGCGCTCATTAGTGAAGCGCCAGATCGAGGAAGGCATCAACTTCCTGGTTCCCTGCGGAACCACCGGCGAAAGCCCGACTCTCTCGCATAAGGAACATCTGCGCGTGGTCGAGATCACACTCGAAGAGGCGAAGGGCCGCCTGCCGGTACTCGCCGGCGCGGGTGGCTACAACACGGCCGAGGTCATCGACCTCGCAAAAGAGCTAAAAGTCATGGGCGCCGACGGCATTCTTTCCGTCACGCCGTATTACAACAAGCCCACGCAGGAAGGTCTGTACCAGCACTACAAAGCCATCGCCTCCGCGGTCAAACTTCCGGTCATCGTGTACAGCGTTCAGGGACGCACTGGCGTTAACGTCGAGCCCGCGACACTAAAGCGGCTCGCAGACGTAGATTACATCGTGGGTGTGAAGGAAGCCTCGGGTAACATCAGTCAGCAGGCCAACGTGATCCATCAAGTGCCCCGCGACTTCGCAGTGCTTTCTGGCGACGACGCGATCACGATTCCCCTCATCGCTCTCGGCGGCCACGGCCTCGTTTCTGTTGTGTCCAACGAAATTCCCGGCGAAACCGCGATGCTCGCTCAACGCGCCCTCGCTAACGATTTCTCCGGCGCGCGCGAATTGCAACGCAAGTACATGCCCCTGATGGAAGTGAATTTCGTCGAGTCGAACCCGATTCCGGTCAAAGCCGCGATGGCGCTGATGGGTTTGCTCGAGCCGGTGTATCGGCTGCCGCTTTGTCCGCCCAATCCCAGCAGTCAGGCCAAGATCGAGAAGGTGCTCGAAACGCTTGGTCTGCTTGCCGGCCGGAGCGTGCATGCAGTCTGAGATCGAGAAACTGTTCGACGCAAAGCCTCAATCCTACACCGACGAACATTTCCATCTTTTCCAGAAATTCAAACAGGCGCTGAATGCAGGCGAAATTCGGGCCGCGCAGCCGGATTCCGCCGCAAAGACCGGATGGCGTGTGAATGCGTGGGTCAAGAAAGGCATTCTGATCGGCTTTCGCATGGGCGTTACCGTCGACATGTCAATCAATCCAGCGCGGCAGCCTTTCTTAGACAAAGCAACTTTTCCGGTGCAACACATTACTGTAGATCGCGGGATTCGAATTGTCCCTGGCGGGTCGAGCATACGCGATGGTTGCTACATCGGAAAAGGCGTTACCTGCATGCCGCCCATGTTCATCAATACCGGAACGTGGGTGGGAGACGGTACGATGATCGATTCGCATGCGCTGGTCGGGAGCTGCGCGCAGGTAGGCGTCAACTGCCACATCTCGGCGGCGGCGCAGATCGGTGGCGTGCTCGAACCCGTGGGTGCACTGCCCGTGATAATCGAGGATGAAGTGCTGATGGGCGGTAATTCCGGCGTTTACGAGGGGACTGTCGTGAAGCGCCGCGCCGTGCTCGGCTCCGGCACGATTCTGAATAGGTCCACGCCGGTGTACGATGTGGTGCGTGGTGAAATCTACAAGGCTACCGACGACGAACCGCTCGTAATCCCGGAGAACGCCGTTGTGGTTCCCGGTTCACGCGCCATCAGCTCCGGACCCGGCCTCGATTGGGGACTCTCGCTCGCTGCGCCGGTGATCGTCAAGTATCGCGATCTGAGAACGGACACCCGGATTCAGCTCGAACATCTGCTCAGGTAATTGAGCGTTGCACGCGCCGTCTTTTCCCAACTGAACTGGGCGGCCTGCCTTGCCGCCGCATCGGTTGGAATCGCGCCCGAAGCGAGGCGCAACAACGCATCCCGAATTTCGCTCTCGCTCGCAGGATTGAAGAAGTGTACTGTCGATCCCGCAACTTCCCGAAGCGGCGGAATATCGGAGCAAGCCACCGGAACCCCGGCTGCCATGGCCTCGAGAACGGGCATGCCGAAGCCCTCGAACGTCGAGGGATAAATAAAACCACGCGCACTGCGAAACAGTTCGTAGAGCTGCTCGCGTGGAATCCAGCCCGTGATTCGCACGGAGCCGCCTGCCAGCTTCTCCACTTCCTTGGCCGCGAAACCGCGCACGCCAGTGATCACAAGGCCCGGCGGATCTTTCAACTGCTGATAAGCCCGCAGCAATCGTTCCAGATTTTTGTGTGGATGCGAAGTCGAAGCGCACAGCAGATAATCGCGCGGTTCACGCCTCTTCGCGATTTCGAAAAACTGCCACTCAACGCCATGGTGGATCACCGTCGAACCAACGCCGTAACACTTCAGCAAGTCGTCGCGTGTCGAAGCCGAAACCGAGATGAGGCCCCGCGATCGCCGCGCTGATTCCCGGAGTAGAAACTGCCAGAACGGCAGATCGAACCAGCGAAAATGCTCGGGATGCCGCTTATGTTGCAGATCATGAAAGACACTGACCATTGGACAGCCACATACCAGCGGGGATGTGAACCCCGGATTGAACAGAACATCCAGACGATGCTTTCGAACTGCAAATGGAAGTGCGATTTGTTCCCACAGGATTCGCGCCGGACGAAACGAAGCGGGCACCGGCTGCGCGGCACGTTCAAAGCGCGCGGGCACCAGGTCCGGGCCAGTTTCTCGATTCGTGAACACGACGTATTGGTTGACGGAATCGATCTCGGCCAGCGCCGCGAGGAGGTTGCGGAGATAGATTTCCGTGCCGCCCACACCACCTGGAATCAGATAAAGCGCGTTGACGCCGATGCGCAGCATCTAGCGGCCGAGGCGAGCCAACTTGTCGCGCGCCGTTTGATTTCCGGGATCTATTGCGAGAGCGTGCCGGTATTCTTCCGCAGCCTGCAATTTGTTGCCTTGCGCGCTGAAGACATCACCGCGGTAGATGTAGGAAATCCCGCCCATGAAGTTGGGATCGAGCTGAATGGCCGTTGCCAGCGAGTCTAGCGCTTGCGGGTACTGGCCCATCTTTCCGTATTCCATGCCGATCTGCGAGTAGACGTGCGCGCTTTTCTCGATGTTCGCCGCTTCTCTCAGTTTGGCGATCGCCTCCGCCGGCTTACCGACGCCATCGTAGGCTAGCGCCCAATCTAGGAGCAGATCGAAGTTGGGCGGCTCGATCTGTGCCGCTTTTTCGAAATGTTCGATCGCCTCGGGATAATGCCCGGTCAGGAAGTACGCCATCGCGAGCTGGAATCTCGGCCGAAGTTTGTTCGGTGACTTGGCGACGGTATCACGCCACAGATCGATCGGCGTGCTCCACGCCTCGTTTCTTTGATAGGTGGCGGTAGCCTCGGCCACCAGGATCACGGTGAGGACAGCGATCAAGGCGTTCCGGCTGATTTTCCACCGTCTGAGAAATTCGACTGTTATGAACAAGAGTCCGATAAAGGGCAGATACAACCGGCGCTCAGCGAAGGTATCTTGAATCGGTACGAAGGACGAAGTAGGCGCGATCAAGATCAGGAACACGAACCAGCCGTAGGACGCCAATGGAAATCGGCGCCGGTGGATCCAGGCAGCGACCGTCGCGGCCAGCAATCCGAGGATGCCGAAGATGGCGCCGTGATCTGTGATGCTGCGAGAGATCGGAAACTCTGCGTCAACGTTCTGCCCGGCCGGCAGCAAGAACATGAACAGATAACTCCACACTGCGCGGCACTCAGTGAAAAAGTATTGGTACCAGGTGAACTCCTTCACACCGAACCCAGCGGTAGTCGCCTGACTCAAGACTCGCCATACAAATGTCAGCCCGAGTGCGCCGCCGGCCAGGATCGGAACATACAAACGCCAATTGCCCCGAATAGCGGAAAATGAAAATCCAGGATTCCAGTAGTAGTCGGTGAGTAAGAGCACGACAGGAAGCACCGCCGTGTGCTCTTTGCTGAGTACCGCTGCGCCAAACAGCGCGAGCACGGCGATAATTCGTCCCATGCCGAGCTTGTCCGTTTCACGATACAAAAAAACCACCAGAGTTGCGAGCACAAAGAATACGCTGAGCGTTTCCGATCGGCTGGCGATGTAACTCACCGATTCGGTCTGCATCGGATGCAAAAGAAAGAGTCCAGCCGCGAAGATGGCAAGCACGCCGGAGAGCCGCTTCTCCACGCCCGCCCAACTCAGCACTTTGCGCATGGCGAGCAGCACCAGCACGCTGTTGGAAAAGTGCAACACAACGTTCACTAAGTGGTACGCGAAGGTGTCCTGCATGCCGGCCCGTTGCGGATCGGCGAACTGAAAATTGAGCCAGTAGCTAAGCATCAGCAGAGGGCGCAGGCCCTTGATCCAGTCGATCAGCGGCGCGTTGACGTAGCTGGGTAGCATGTACGGAAGGTAGGTATCATCGAGCAGGAATTGTCCGTTGATGGCCGGCCAATACACCTCGAAGACCGCAAACAGTGCTACCAGGAGCCCTACAGCATAGGGCCAACGCTGTGGCTGACTGGGTTGCGTGATTTGAACCGCGACCGAAACAGAGCGCTTCGATTTGACCGGCTTACTGGTCTTCATTCCGGTTCTGCAATTGGAATTCGACGATAGCGAGCCGCTGGGCCATAGCGATGTTGGCGTCTTTCAGATCCGAAATGACTACCGAGAACCGGTAGATCACCACCACGAACACGCAGAAGACCAAAATCATGAGTGCCAGTGGCGGGTAGGTGAGGCCCAGTTGCTCGGCGATCCAGTTTAATATCCAAGGCGAGCGCGAGAGCGCCAATAGGATGAACGCTGCTGCCAGCCAGCTAACCGAATATTCCACTCGTATGTGCGAACGCCTCACCGAAAACAGAATCACCACCATCAGAACAAGGCTCAAGATGGTCATCGCATCCAGTAATCGTTCCATTTATTCCTTTCTGCGCCGGCCCTCGAACTTCAGAACATTCACGAACACTCCCAGCAGAACGTGAATGACGTAATACAGCGATTTTACCGCGGTGATTGTGCTGCGGCCGGCTTTGCGGCGCCGCATCTGGCAGGGCACCTCCTGAAAACGGAATCGCTTGCGCTGCAAAACCACCAGGGCCTCGATTTCCGGATATTCGAGCGGAAAACTACCGGTGAATGTTTGCAAAGCCTCGCGGTTCACGCCCACAAAGCCGGACGTCGGATCGAGCACGGGCTTGCCCAGGATAGGCCGGAGTACCATACGGAAAAGCCAAATCCCGATGGCGCGCCCAGTGCTGGTGTGAGCGCCATTGTTCTGATAGAAGCGCGATCCGATCACCATGTGGCAGCCGCTCTCGCGCAGGACTCTCAGCAAATCAGGAATGTACTTGGGGTCGTGCTGGCCGTCACCGTCCACGCGGATGACATAGTCATAGCCGAGTTCGAATGCCAGCTTGTAGCCGGCTTGCACGCAACCGCCAAGGCCGAGATGGTGTGGCAGGCGCAGCACATCGGCGCCCGCGTTTTTGGCCTGATCGCAGGTGGCGTCTTTAGACGCATCGTCGACAACCAAGATCGGCGTCTTCGGCACGACTTGGCGGACTTCGCGAATGACATCGCCTATCGCCCCGGCTTCATTGAAGGCCGGAATCAGGATGAGCAAATCGTGCCGGCCCGCGGCCTGCCTCACAGCGCGGCCACCTGGCGCGGGCTGATGGCGAATCGGCGAATGAGCCGTCGAAACTGCCTGGACGTGAAGCGGCGTTTCATCGCGCGGCGCTGTTTCCACAGTCTCGGAAGGTGCGCCGCCAATTCCATATAAGCCCGCAACACATACAACGGCAAATGTTTCGGATTATTTCCGGCTCGTCCGAATTCGGCCGCCTTTCCGCGGCCCTGGAGCGCGTAGACAAAGTGCCAGAAATAGCGTACTGCCGAATACACTAGCGACAGCAACAGTTCCGGCATTGGCAGATTCTTTACCGCAAGAAACAACCGGTTACGCTCCACATAGTAGGCCTTCAGCGCCGAAGCTTGGCCCGCCGAATGGGAATAGCGATGCCGCACCACTGCGTCCGGGACATATAGACACTCCCACGCCGCCCAACGCGCGCGCAAACCGAGATCCGTATCTTCACAGTATAGAAAGAAACTCTCGTCGAACAGTCCGATCTCTTCCAGCATCTCGCGACGGTAGAAAGCAGCCGACCCGCTCGGCAACAGCGCTTCCTGGCGGCGCGCGAAAGACGCTGGCGATTGGAGATGCCCACGCTGCTTGCTACTGCCATCCAGGCACAGCAGCATTCCGGCGGAGTCGAGCCTTCCGTCATCCGCCAGCCGCACTTGTGAAGCGCACATTCCGACATCAGGGCGCGCTTCGACCGCCTTCAGCAAAGCCTCGAGCCAGCCCGCATCGGCGACGGCGTCGTCGTTCAACACCGCGAGAAACGGCGCTTTCGAATCG
>JACXTT010007842.1_pt1 | contig 14958 bp, 15 predicted proteins | sample 9270951 | NCBI WGS metagenome assembly JACXTT01 (sample SAMN15532306, study PRJNA645909) | rock metagenome | isolation source: weathered quartz diorite | place: Puerto Rico | collected 2017-06-21
CTTCTGGGTGTGTTGTAAGAGGCCAAAAAGCTCTGATAAAAATTGGCCATGTAGGCCTTCAGAATGGCAGGCGTGTCACGCTCGGGATCTACCGTGACAAACAAGCCCTGCAGACGTTCACCGTCGGCGCCCAAAGACTTTTTCACCTCGGCCAATTCGAGCATGGAGGTGGGGCACACATCGGGGCATTGCGTGTAGCCAAAGAAAACCACCACCACCTTGCCGGCAAAGTCCGAGACATGGCGCAGCTTGCCGTAGTGATCCGTCAGTGCAAAGTCGCGGGCGTAGTCAGCCCCGGTCACGTCCACCGATGCAAAAACCGGGGCCTGCGGCGTGCAGGCCACCAGCGGCGACAGGCCGGTCGCAGCCAGCAATCCCCAGCCCAGTGGTGTAATGGCAATCCGTTTGTTGATGGTCATAGAAACTCCAAAATAGCGGGGGCTGTTACGCCGCCTACAACAGGTAGTGATCCAGCAGCAGCGCGGCAAACAGTGCGCTGAGGTGTATCAGCGAAAAACGAAACGTGCGCCTGGCCAGTGCGTCCGAATAGTCTCGCCACAGCATGGCGGCATAGACGCAAAAGCCCATGCTCAGCACCACGGCCGCCACCAGGTAGATCCAGCTGCTCATGCCATAGACAAAGGGCAGCAGGCAGGCCGCAAACAGCACAAAGGTGTAGAGCAGAATCTGCAGGCGGGTGAATTCGCTGCCATGCGTGACCGGCAACATGGGCAGGCCGGACTTGCGATAGTCCTCGACGCGGTACAGGGCCAGCGCCCAGAAATGCGGCGGCGTCCACAAGAAAATGATCAGGAAAAGAATCATCGCCTCGGGCCCGACTTGACCCGTCATGGCGGCCCAGCCCAGCACGGGCGGCATGGCGCCCGATGCGCCACCAATCACAATATTTTGCGGCGTCAGCGGCTTGAGGATGACGGTGTAGATCACGGCATAGCCGACAAACGTGGCAAAAGTCAGCCACATCGTCAACGGATTGACCCACACATACAAGATGCCCGACCCCAGCAGGCCCAACACGGCGGAGAACAGCAGGGTCTGTCGATTGCTCAGTTCGCCACGCGCTGTGGGACGCCAGGCGGTGCGTTTCATCTTGGCGTCAATGCCCTGCTCCACAATGCAATTGAAAGCGGCAGCGGCAGCAGCCACCAGCCAGATGCCTAGACAGGCCAAAGCACCCACACCAAGCTGCGCACGATCGGGCATGCCCGGCACGGCCAGCACCATGCCAATCAAAGCGCAAAACACGATCAGTTGAATGACCCGCGGTTTGGTCAAGGCATAGAACTGGCGAAACACGGACGGTTGGGGCAAGGTAGTGGAGGCAGTCATGCGCGAAGTCCGAAAGTTTGCGCGCCGTAGGCTGCGCGGGAATAGGTGGCGGGCATGGCCACCAGCAGCCGTGTCAACACGACAACCATAGCGCCGGCACCACCGGTGTGCAGCACAGCGGCCAGCATGGGCCAGTCCAGCACGACATTGCTGATTCCCGTCGTCAATTGCAGGGCCAGCAGCGCAGCCAAGGCACGGGCATATCGGGCTACGGTTGAGAATTTTGACAGGTACCACGCCAGTGTGGCCAAGACGGTCAGTGTCAGCACCGCCAATAGGCGGTGCACGTAGTGGATGGCGGTCAGCGCCTGAAAGCTGATATGGCCGCCGTCTTGACTCAGACCCAAGGGTCGCCACACCTCCAACGCGTGGGCAAAATCCATCTGCGGCCACCACGTGCCCTGGCAACCTGGAAAATCAGCGCAGACCAGCACCGCATAGTTGGTGCTGACCCATGCGCCCGACAGTGCCTGCGTCAGCAACAACAGCAACGCGGCTGCTACCCACCACCCCAGCCTGGGCGGAATCTGCCGTGCGGACGGTGCCGGGGCAGCCTGTGGTGCGCCCATCAGCCCCACCTGGACAGTGAGCAGTGCGAGCAGCACATAGCCCCCCAACAAATGCAGGGTGACGATGGCAGGGAACAGCCGCATGGTCACGGTCAACGCGCCAAAGCCACCTTGTACACCGACCCAGACCGCCGTCAAGAGCGCCCACCAAGGGTGGGTGGATACGCGGTCCTTTTTGACCCAGCGGCCCACCGCATGCGCGACTGCCAGTAGCAGTGCCAACAGACCCACTCCCTCCGCGAAGTAGCGGTGCACCATTTCAACCCAGGCCTTGCCCGGCGTAACCGGCCCGGTGGGCATGGCCTGCTGCGCCGCGTCGATGGCAGCACTGGCGCCAATGGGGCTGGCGTTGCCGTAGCAGCCAGGCCAATCCGGGCAACCCAAGCCACTGTCGGTCAGCCGCGTAAAAGCGCCAAACAACACCAGGTCAAAGGCCAGGAACAGGGTGACCACGGTCAGCGCCTGCAGCAGCCCCAAGGGGCTGCTGCGGCGGTTGCGCAAATACACCAGCAACAAGGGCCCGGATGCCACCAACACGCCCACGCACAGCATGCGTGCGACGGGGCTCAGGTCGTAGAGTGCGGCGTTCATGACCAGCTTATTTCGGGCTCTCGCGGCCCGCTTTGTCCCACGACGCCGAGGCACGCAACAGTCGATCCAGATCGCGCTTCACGTTGCTTACGAAATCAGCGTTGACATGGGGTGGGAAGCGCATCATCAGCGTCCCCAGCCGGTCCACCACATAGAGGTGGTCGACCATGTTAAAGCCCGGCTGAGGCTCCAGCCATTTCGCCAGGTCTTCGGCCGGTACGCGGACAACTGTGGCCTCTTTGAGTGCGGGCAGCAGCGTATCGGGGACTGGCGCGCTGTCACTGACCAGCCAGACCCAATCCAGACGCTCTTTCTCCTTGCCCAGCATTTCACGCAACTGGCGCTGCAAATACAGATGGCGGGAGCATCGGGCATCACATGCGGCCGACGCTACGCTGATCAACAGCCATTGGTCCTTCAAGGATTGCAGGTTGATGGCCCTGCCATTTAGCAGGGTTCCGTTGACGTCTGGCAGCGGTCGCAGTGGCTTGACGAGTGCGCCAAAATTGGGCTTGCCTTCGGGCTTGACCACATACCAGGTGAAGTAGGACGCCACCACCGGTGCGGCGCAGACCAGCATGACGGCCAGCATCTTCATGCGCCCGGATCGGGTGCGGCCGTCTGCCTGATTGGCCATATTGGACGGCTCCGGCAGCGTATGCACGGTCAGACCCAATGGCTGATCCTGACTGGGGGGAGCGCTAGACATCGAAAATTAGTCCTTTGGGCGGTGAATAAAACGTCGAACAACCTGAAACCACAGGTAGAGCAAGGTACACAGGGTGGCCAGCCCGAACCACTGCAGGGCATAGCCGTAATTTTTTTCCACGCCCAGGTTGGCAACCGGCCAGTCTCGCAGCAGACCGTCCTGGGCACCGCCCATTTGTTGCAAGCTAAGGGGCAGCAAGGGCAGCTGGGTTTCCGCCCTGAATTGCGTCAAGTCCAGATTTTGCCGGATTGGGCCTGTCGTTGGTGCGCCAAGGGCATACAAGTCTGATGGCGGCAGGGCCAAACGTCCGTCAATCTCCTGCAATCCGCTGGGCGTGGCGATGGTGGGCAATAGTGTGCGGTCTTCAAATCCGCGCGGTGCCCAGCCCCGCTGCACGGCCAGGGCCGCACCGCCGCCTTCCAGCAGAAACGGCATCACAACCAAGAGACCCACGCGGCCATTCATGGGTCGGTTTTCCAGAAACACGGTGTGGGACGGCACCCACGTACCGCGCAAGTGCGCGTGCTGGTGCAACAGCTGCAAGGGGTCTTGCGCTGTACGCAATACATCGCTGGTCACGGCGAGCTTGGCGCCCTGGGCTTCAATGGCGCTTTGACGGGCCTGTTTTTCACTGGCGCGCGACAACTGCCAAAGACCCAGCCTGGCAGTCACCCCCACCGCGATGACGGTGGCCAGCGTGACCAGAACAAATTTCAAACGCGTATTCACCAGATAATCCTGTCCATGACCTATCTCGTTAGCTTCGCATTTGTTGCCATTTTGGCCAGCCTGGGAACTGCTTTGTACTTCATGCTGCGTGGCAGCCGCGGCAAGCGGGCACCCTCCAAGAACATGGCCTGGGCGCTGGCCGCCCGGGTTGGTGTGTCCGTACTCCTGTTTATTTGCATCTTGATCGCCTGGAAGCTTGGCTACATCCACCCAACTGGCATTCCACAGGGCAAGTAACAGTTCGGGACCCAATCAAAAAGGCACCGCAAGCGGTGCCTTTTGCTGGGGCAAGCGTGGGGGCAATATTTACAGCCAGTACACCAGGATGTAGAGGCCCAGCCACACCACGTCCACGAAGTGCCAGTACCAGGCAGCCCCTTCAAAACCAAAGTGTTGCTCTGGCGTAAAGTGGCCTTTTTGCAGGCGCAGCGTGATGAACAACAGCATCAACATGCCGACAAACACGTGGAAACCGTGGAAACCGGTCAGCATGAAGAAGGTAGATCCGTAAACGCCGGAGCTGAGCTTGAGGTTCAGTTCAGAGTATGCGTGGTGGTATTCGTAGCCCTGCACAAACAAGAAGGTCAGACCCAGCAGCACGGTGATCCACATGAAGCCAATGGTCTTGGAGCGGTTACCCTGGATCAGCGCGTGGTGTGCAATGGTCAGCGTCACGCCCGATGTCAGCAGCAAACCGGTGTTGATGGTCGGCAGCGGCCAGGGACCCATGGTCGCAAAGGGCTCAATGATGTCGGCTGGCGATGCCGTCACACCAGCGGCCAGACTGGGCCAAACGGCCTTGAAATGGGGCCACAGCACCGCGTTGTCCAGGCTACCCAGAGCTGGCACGGAGTGCTGGCGGGCCCACCATAGCGCGGTGAAGAACGCGCCGAAGAACATCACTTCGGAGAAGATGAACCAGGTCATGCTCCAGCGGAACGACAGGTCAATCTTGTGGCCGTATTGGCCGCCTCGGCTCTCGGAAATGGCATCGCTGAACCACTGGTACAGCACGCCGGCCCACCACAGCAATCCAAAAGCCAGCAGGTACTTGTAGGAATCGGCACCGTTGATCCACTGCGACGCGCCGAAGATGACGCACAGCAGGCCGAAAGACGCCATCACCGGGTGGCGCGATGGCCCCGGGATAAAGTAGTACGGTGTTGCCCCGTGTGTTGTTGAACTCATTTCAGCTCCATTCCTTCGATAACTTATTTTGCAACGACCCAGTGCACCAGGCCAATCAATCCTACAACTATCAGCAGCACCGCCACCAATGCAACCACCATGACGTGCAAGGGGCTGACTTTGGCCAGGTCGTCCTGGTATCCGCGCTTGCTGCGAATACCCAAAAATGACCAGGCCACCAACTTCACACTGCGCATGAACGACGGTGAACCAGTCACCGGCGCCTGCGGCTCATTTGTCACGTATGACTCCCCACCACCGGCGCCGCCGCTACTGGCGCGACCGGTGTCTTGCTGCCCACCTCAAAAAAGGTATACGACAGCGTAATCGTTTTGACATCTTTGGACAGCTTGGAATCAATCACGAACACCACTGGCCAGGACTTCTTCTCGCCCGGCTCCAATGTGTACTGGTTGAAGCAAAAACATTCGAGCTTGTTGAAGTGCGCCTGTGCCTGCTGCGGCGCATAGCTGGGAATAGCCTGCGCCGACATGCGGTGGTCCTGCGTATTCTGGAACTCATACATCACGGTGGTGAGTTCGCCCGGATGCACGTCCAGTGAGGTTTTGCCGGGCTTGAACTGCCACGGCCCGCGGCTGTTGGCATCAAACTCCACGGTGATGGTGCGGCTCATGTCGACCTGGGTGTTGGCCGGCAATGTGGCCTTGACCCCGGGCACCGCCTGCTCGCCCAGCGCCAGGATGTTGATGCCGGTGATCTCGCACAGGGTTTTGTAAATCGGCACCAGCGCGTAGCCGAACGCGAACATACCGGCTGTAACCACAGCCAGTTTGCCCAACATCCGTACATTTTCGCGCTGCAGCTGCATACGACTACTTGCCCAGCAACACCATGCGCGCCATGAAACCGACAAAGAATATCAGTGCGATGGAGGCCAGAATCAAACCGGTTCTACGGTTTGCCTTTTTTTGCGCAGGTGTCAGCATGGTATTCAACCAATCACGCGGGTTGCGGTAGCGTCCAGCTTGGGTGGTGTCTCAAAGGTGTGGAACGGTGCGGGTGATGGCACTTCCCACTCCAGGCCCTCGGCGGCTTCCCATGGTTTTTGCGTGGCTTTTTCGCCCTTGCCGCGCATGGCGGGCCACACCACGAACAGGAAGAAGTAAACCTGGGCAAAGCCGAAGAAGAATGCACCCACGGATGCCACTGCATTGAAGTCAGCAAACTGCATGGGGTAGTCCGCATAGCGGCGTGGCATACCGGCCAGACCCAAAAAGTGCATCGGGAAAAAGGTCACGTTGAAGGCGATGATGGACCACCAGAAGTGGAGCTTGCCGCGAAACTCGCTATACATCACACCAGTCCACTTAGGCATCCAGTAGTAGAAGCCCGAGAACATGGCAAACAGCGAACCCGCCACCAGCACGTAGTGGAAGTGGGCCACGATGTAATAGGTATCCTGCAACTGGATGTCAATGGGCGCAACGGCGGGCACCAGACCGGTGAAGCCACCCATGGTGAACACGAAGATGAAGCCCACGGCGAACAGCATGGGTGTCTCAAAGGTCATGGAACCTTGCCACATGGTGGCGATCCAGTTGAAGATCTTCACGGCGGTAGGCACGGCGATCAACATGGTCGCGTACATGAAGAACAGCTGTCCGGTCACCGGCATGCCGGTGGTGAACATGTGGTGCGCCCAGACGATGAACGACAGAATGGCAATACTCGATGTTGCGTACACCATGGAGGCGTAGCCGAACAGGCGATTGCGGGCAAAGGCCGGCACCACCTGGCTGATGATGCCGAACGCCGGCAAGATCATGATGTACACCTCAGGGTGACCAAAGAACCAGAAAATGTGCTGGTACATCACCGGGTCACCGCCGCCGGCGGGGTTGAAGAAGCTGGTGCCAAAGTGGCGGTCTGTCAGCGTCATGGTGATGGCGCCGGCCAACACAGGCATCACGGCGATCAGCAAGTAGGCAGTGATCAGCCAGGTCCAGCAGAACATGGGCATCTTCATCAGTGTCATGCCAGGTGCGCGCATGTTCAGGATGGTGACGATGATGTTGATGGAGCCCATGATGGAGCTGGCACCCAGGATGTGCATGGCAAAAATACCGGCGTCCATGCTGGGGCCCATTTGCAGGGTCAGCGGTGCGTACAGCGTCCAGCCAGCAGCGGGTGCGCCGCCAGGCATGAAGAACGAGCCGACCAGCATCAAGGCCGCAGGAATCATCAGCCAGAAGCTGAAGTTGTTCATGCGGGCAAAGGCCATGTCGCCAGCACCGATTTGCAGCGGAACCATCCAGTTGGCAAAGCCGACGAAGGCCGGCATGATAGCGCCGAACACCATGATCAGACCGTGCATGGTGGTCAGCTGGTTGAACAGCTCGGGGTTGACGAATTGCAGACCTGGCTGGAACAGTTCAGCGCGGATGATCAGCGCCAAGATGCCGCCAATCATCAACATCGTGAACGCGAACAGCAGGTACAGGGTACCAATGTCCTTGTGGTTGGTGGCATAGACCCAACGACGCCAGCCCGCTGGAGCGTGGTCGTGGTGGTCGTCATGGGCGTGGTCGTGGTGGTCTAAAACGGCGCTCATCCTGATTTCCTTCTCAATTCGCTAATTCGTCGTTGGCTTGTGCAGTGCTGCGCTTATTTGCGCATCGCCTTCACATCAGCCGGCTGCACGACCTGACCAGTCTTGTTGGACCAGTTGTTCTTGGTGTAGGTAATGACGGCCGCCAGATCGGTGTCGCTCATGCTCTTCCATGCTGGCATGGCACCATTGTTTTGACCATTCAGCACCACGCTGATTTGCTTGTTCTTGTCGGCATCCTGCACCACGGCGGCACCGTCCAGTGGCTTGATGGAACCGCCGCCCTTGCCGTTGGCCTGGTGGCAGGTCACGCAAGCGCCTGGTGCGTTGTAGACCTTTTCGCCGCGCTTCATCAGGTCGGCCATTTCCCAGACCTTGGCTGGATCATCGGCCATGGCGGCCATCTTCTTCATTTCGCCACCCACCCATGCGGTGTATTCCTCAGCCGACAACACCTTCACGTGGATGGGCATGTAGGCGTGTTCCTTGCCGCACAACTCTTGGCATTGGCCATAGAAATCGCCGGTTTTTTCGGCACGGAACCAGGTGTCGCGCACGAAGCCGGGAACCGCATCTTGTTTGATGCCAAATTGCGGCACGGCAAAAGCGTGGATCACGTCGGTTGCGGTGGTAATGATGCGAATTTTCTTGTTGACAGGCACAACCAGGGCGTTGTCCACCTTCAACAGGTAGTCGTCCACAGCCACACCCTTCGGTGGACCGCCGGCATCGGACATGGCGCGCTGCTCAGCATCCAGGGTGGACACAAAACCAATGCCTTCGCCTTCGCCCTTCAGGTAGTCGTAGCCCCACTTCCACTGCATGCCAGTGGCCTTGATCGTCAGATCGGCATTGGTCGTATCCTTCATGGCCACCACCACTTTGGTGGCTGGCAAGGCCATGCCAATCACAATGAAGAAGGGAATGACGGTCCAGATCACTTCCACCGTAACGGATTCATGGAAGGTTGCAGCCTTGTGACCCTTGGATTTGCGGTGCTTCCAGATGGAATAGAACATCACCGAAAACACCAGGACAAAAATGACCGTGCACAAAATCAACATGAACCAGTGCAGCCAGGCCTGTTCTTCTGCGATTTTGGTCACACCTACGGGCAGGTTCAACTGATTAACGGCAGGGCCGCCCGGCAAATCGTGGACCACGTCCGCCCATGCGTAGGTCGCAGTGCCGGCCCAGGCGCTTGTAGCGAGGAGCAGTGAAGCCAATTTATTGAAAATGCTCTTCATCTTGGTCATTTCTTCGTCGAATCAGATTAAACAGTGCCCAATACCTGCCATGCTCGCGCCGCAGCAGCAAGCAGACAGGAAGGGCCAGAACGCGGTTTGGCGACTATTGTAGCCCACCAACCACTTGTAAAAAGTGGTTATCGCCGGGGGCGTCAAGCATGGCAATCAGCCGCCGGCGTCTTTTTTCCTGCCCTGGCGCAATGCCGTGCGCATTTCGTCCAGCGACACCCGTGTTTCGCTGGCTACCGCCATGCGGGCCGGCGCTTTGAAGGCATGGCCATAGACAATTTCAAAGCTCAGGTGCAATTGGCCGTCGCCGTCCGGTTCCGCCAAGCCGGCCAACCGGGCCAGCAGCTGGGCATGCCAGCCCCGCCCGCGCAAGGCGGCAAAGCGCTGCGGATGCAAATTGCGACCCAGTTCGCGCAACTCGGCCAACAGCCGCTGCGGTGTGGCAAACGACAGCGTGATGCGCTCCATGTCCATCACCGGCTCAGAAAATCCGGCGTGCACCAGCATGTCGCCCCAGTCATGCATGTCGGTAAAGGCGTGCGAGGCCGGTGGCCATCCCTGTGCGGCGTACAGCGCGCGCAGTTCACGCAAGGTGTCGGGCCCCAGGCAGGAAAACATCAAAAAACCCTGCGGCTCCAGCAAGTCGTGCCAGCGTGCAATCAGCGCCTGGGGATCGGCCGCCATGTGCAGGGCCATATTGGCCCACAGCATCTGCACCGGCTGCTGTGGCAGCGCAAATTGCGGCACTGGGCCCCGCCAGCGGGCCGGTTTCCACCACGGCGGCACGATGGTTCGCGCCGTGGCCTGGGCGTGGGCGGCATGGGCTTGCACGATGTAGGACTGCGCGCCAGGGTAGCGCTGCGCCACGCGTTCATGGCCCTGCAGCCCGCCCTGCAAGGGCTCCCAGTGCAGCCAGTGCGCGGGCTGCAGTGTCATCCATTGCAAACGCTGCTCCATACGCCGCGCAACTTCCTCGTGCAGCCACGCCGATTGCGCCGGCTGGCGCGCCGCCCAGCGTGCTGCGGCGGTGGGTGAAATGGTGGGGGGCAAATCGGTCGACATGGAGCAAATGGCGCAGGTTTGCGCAAGAACAGACGGCTTGGCGAGTATATTGGCTCCGTGTTTCTCCAACTGCTCCAGGGAATCAGCCGGCGCCTGCCCAGCCAATGCGCGGTATGCCACGCCTGGCCTTCGCACAAGATCTGCGAGGCCTGCGTGGAGACCTTTGCCCAGCCGCAACCCCGTTGCCAAACCTGTGCACTGCTCGTGGCGGGTGGCGTGCGCCAATGTGGCGCCTGCATCGTCGCGCCGCCACCACTGGACAGTTGCCTGGCGGCCCTGCCCTACGCCTTTCCGTGGTCCAAGCTGGTGGCAGACTTCAAGTTCCACCAGCGACCGGCCTGGGCCACCACCTTCGCCACCTTGTTGCGCGCCGCACCCTGGGTTGAACCCGCGCTGGAAGCGGCCGACCTGGTGCTGCCAATGCCACTGTCCAGGGAGCGCCTGCAAACACGCGGCTACAACCAGGCCCATGTCTTGGCCCAGGCACTGGCCGCCAACAAACTGGCCCACAGCGTGCTGCTGCGCACCCGTGACACACCGGCACAACGGACCCTGACCCGCAGCGAACGCCTGCGCGCCGTGCACGACGCCTACGCCGTAGACCCCTTGCAAATTCACCGCGTGGCCAAGAAAAGACTGGTCTTGGTGGACGATGTAATGACCAGTGGTGCCTCCTTGCACGCCGCCGCCCGCGCCTTGCGCCAGGCCGGCGCCAGCCACATCACGGGCCTGGTACTGGCCAGGACCGAATGAGACGGCAAGCAGATTGGCAACATTGGCGACAATAGCGCCCATGTTCCATATTGTTCTGGTCGAGCCCGAGATTCCCCCCAACACGGGCAACGTCATTCGCCTGGCGGCCAATACGGGCTGCACCCTGCACCTGGTTGAGCCGCTGGGCTTTTCCATGGATGACAAGCACATGCGCCGCGCCGGGCTGGACTACCACGAGTACGCCACGCTACACCGCCACGCCAGCTGGGCTGACTTTCTGGAAACTCAAAAGCCGGCACCCGAACGCATGTTTGCACTGACCACCAAAGGCACGGGGCAGGTTTATGGCACAGCATTTCTGCCGGGCGACTGGCTGGTGTTTGGGGCCGAGACCCGGGGCTTGTCCGAGGCGGTGCGTGCGCACTTTGCGCCGCCGCAGTGCCTGAAGCTACCCATGGTGGCCGGCCAGCGCAGCCTCAATTTGTCCAACGCCGTGGCGGTGACGGTGTTCGAGGCTTGGCGCCAAAACTCTTTCGGTGATGGTGCCCCCACGCTTGCCACTTCGTGTGCTGCGCTGCCCCCCGAGGGGGCCGTCGTCGCCTTGGGGCGGCCCGGCGGCGACTAAGCCTCGTTCCAACCTACGGATAGTGCCGTGCAATCGACTCGGCGACGCATACCGGCTTGCTGCTGCCCTCACGCTCGGTTGTAACTTCCCAGGTCATCTGTCGGCCATTGTTGTCTATGGGGTCACAGGCCAGCAGCTTCATGCGCGCCCGCAGACGGCTGCCGACGGGCACGGGCGCCACAAAGCGCACCTTGTTCAGGCCATAGTTCACGCCCATGCGGGTCTCCACGATGCGCAGTGAGGATTCAAAAAAACGGGGCAGCAGCGACAAGGTTAAAAAACCGTGGGCAATCGGCGCGCCAAACGGCCCCGCTGTGGCCCGCTCCACGTCCACGTGAATCCATTGGTGGTCGCCAGTGGCCTGCGCAAACAGATTGACCTGCTCCTGGGTGATGGTGATCCAGTCGCTGACGACCACTTCCTGCCCAATCAAGGGCAGCAATTCTGCAAGGGTTTGAAATGTTTTCATGGCTGCACTGTAGAGCCAGGCCGGCCTGGGCCGTGTCAAGCCAGCGACAAGCTACGCGAAATTGTTGCCCCCAGGTTCGCCCACTGCGTGTGGCTCTCTGCCCCACCCAACGGGGGCCGTCATCGCCTTGAGGCGGCCCGGCGGCGACTCAGCCGTCCAGCCAATGGCACAGCGCCTGCCATTGCTCGAGGTCCTTCTCCACGCGGCCAGGGGCCACATCGAACAGTGTCAGACCGCGCGCCGCCAGATGCACATAATTTTGCGTATTGCGCAAATAGCCCAGCACGGGCGAGCCTACGGTCTCTACAAATTCATGCAAATGGTCTGCCGCAATGGTGCGGGCATCGACCCGCATGCCAACCAGTGCGATTTGGGTCTTGCTGGAGTGCTTGTTTTGCACCAATTCGTCCAGAAACGCGCGGGTGGCAAAGATATCAAACACGCTGGGCTGCAGCGGCACCACCACCTTGTCGGCCATTTTGACGACCTCATTGAGCCGCTTGCCATGCATGCCGGCTGGCGTATCCAGCACCACGTGGGTCGTTCCTTTGGGCGGCTTGGCGATGTTGTCGGCATCGGTCTCCCAACTGGCAATCGGGCGGGCGCCGGCGGGCCGCAAACCCAACCACAAACGCGACGACTGCTGCCTATCCACATCACCCAACATCACGGCGTGCCCGCACGACGCGTAATAGCCGGCAATATTGGTCGACAAGGTGGACTTGCCGACACCGCCCTTGGGATTGGCCACTACAACGACTGGCATGGTATTTCCTATTCGGTTGAAGAGCAGTTGTCCGTCCATTTTGGCCCTGAACCGACGGACGAGGTTTCAAGGCCTGAAAATTTGCTATGTTAGCGCCATGGAACACACACCCGCCTGGCTGGTCAACAGCTTCATCTACCTTAGCGCCGCCGTCATTGTCGTGCCCTTGAGCCGCGCCTTGGGCCTGGGCTCCATCATTGGTTACCTGGTGGCCGGCATTGCGATTGGCCCCTGGGGCCTGGGCTTTGTCAACAATGTGCAGGACATTTTGCATTTTGCCGAGTTTGGCGTCGTGTTGATGCTGTTCTTGGTCGGGCTGGAGCTGGAACCACAGCGCCTGTGGAGCTTGCGCCGCCCCATTTTTGGCTGGGGCAGCGCGCAAGTTGCCGGCTGCGCCGCCGGCATGGTGTTGTTGGGCCTGTGCCTGGGCGTGCATTGGAGTGTGGCCTTGGTGGCAGCCCTGGGCCTGGCGTTGTCCAGTACCGCCATTGCACTGCAGGTCATGGGCGAGCGCAATTTGCTGAACACGGGAAGCGGCCAGGCCGGCTTCTCGATTTTGCTGTTCCAGGATGTGGCGGCCATACCCATTTTGGCCCTGCTGCCCTTGTTGGCCGGTGCTGCGGAGTTCAGCCATGCGGCAGCCCCTGTGGATCGGTTGATAGAGGCTATCAAAATAATAGCTGTCATAGCAGTCATCATTGTTGGCGGCCGCCTCGCGCTGCGCCCCCTGCTGCGCTGGATTGCGCGCAGCAAGACGCCGGAAATCTTTACCGCGGCGTCACTGCTGCTGGTGGTCGGCATTGCCGCGCTGATGCAGATGGTGGGCCTGTCCATGGCATTGGGCGCCTTTTTGGCCGGCGTGCTGCTGGCCGAAAGCGAATACCGGCGCGAGCTGGAAACCAATATCGAGCCCTTCAAGGGCCTGCTGCTGGGCTTGTTCTTTATTGCCGTGGGTATGGCCGTAGATCTGGGCGTGCTGCGCGCCTCACCATGGCAAATGGCGGCCATCGTGCTGGCATTCATGGCGGTCAAAGCACTGGTGATCTTCAGCATTGCCAAGGGCATGCAACTGCCGTTTCAGGAGCGCCCGGTTTTCACGCTGCTGCTGGCGCAGGGTGGCGAGTTTGCTTTTGTGGTGTTCCAGACCGCAGCGGGCGCCGCCGTGCTGCCACCACAAACTGCTTCTTTGTTGATTGGCGCCGTTGCCGTATCGATGCTGCTGAGCCCACTGATTCTGGTGGCGCTGGACAAATACCTGCTGCCGCGCTACGCGCATTGTGGGCGCCCGGTGCTGGACGAGATTTCGGAGCAGCAGGAAGCGCCCATCCTGATCGCTGGTTTTGGACGCTATGGGCAGATCGTGGCGCGCGTATTATTGGCCCAGGGCCAGGCTTGCACCGTGCTGGACCACGACGCCGAAATGATTGAAGCCGCGCGCACGTTTGGCTACCGCGTGTTCTATGGCGACGCCACGCGGCTGGACCTGTTGCGCACCGCCGGCGCTGCCACAGCCAAGGTGCTGGTGCTGGCGGTCGACAACGTCGAGCAATCGCTGGACATTGTGGATCTGGCGCGTGCGCATTTTCCGCAACTGCAGATCGTGGCCCGGGCGCGCGATGTAACGCACTGGAACCAGTTGCGTGACCGCGACGTGATGCTGGTGCAGCGAGAGTTGTTTGAGTCCAGCCTGCTCAGTGCAGGCAGCGTGCTGGAGTTGATGGGGCAAACGCCAGAGGCCGCACGCACCATGGTCCAACGCTTTCGCCAGCACAACCTGGAGTTGTTTGAGCAACTGCACCCCCACTACAAGGACAGAACCAAGATGATCTCGGTCGTCAAACAGGGACGCCGCCAGCTGGAAGAGCAAATGGCGCGCGAGCGCGCTGACCAGACGCCGCTCAGCTGACGCCTGGTATCAGGCGCCGGCTGAGGCTTGCGACCTTATTGCGGTGGTGGCGGTGGGTAGTAAGGTGGCGGCGGTGCGGTGGGCGCCGGAGCCACAACTGCGGGCGCCTGCTGCACATACACCACGGGCGCGGCTCGGCGATAGCCGGCAGCCTGCGCGGGCACATTGTTCTTGGAAACCATGCACTGCTGGTAGGCAATGTCATAGCGTTGCTGTGCACTGCGCCCTTCCTGGGCAGGGCCACCTGCACCAAGGGCAGTCCCCATGACCAGGCCTGTGGCAGCACCGGCCGCCGGGTTGTCATGGTGGCGGCCGCTCATGGCAGAACCGACGGCGGCACCCAACAAGGTACCGACCACGGCGGCGCCCACCGCATTTTCGTTGGCCCGGTCAACAGGCCCCACGGACTGCTGCGCGTAGCCTCGGCAATACTGGTCTTCCTGGGCAAACAGATC
>JACXTT010007843.1_pt1 | contig 14957 bp, 18 predicted proteins | sample 9270951 | NCBI WGS metagenome assembly JACXTT01 (sample SAMN15532306, study PRJNA645909) | rock metagenome | isolation source: weathered quartz diorite | place: Puerto Rico | collected 2017-06-21
CCGCCAAGATGCAGGCCCAGGTAAACGACTGCGAAAATAAGGAGAATCGATGCGTCCATTCTTGTTCTTCGCGTTCCCCGCCGAACGCAAGTCTACGTGAAATGTATCAGGCTGCGAACGCGCCGACAGACCGGATTGCCTGGCTGTCCCGCATGGTCTGAACCCTTGTGCGAACGGCCTCCTATTCGATTTGGAATTGTCGGATAATCCCCTTGGGCGGCGCTGCAGCCGTCCCTGACAACAATGCCGGTCAATAAAAGGGGGAACGAAATGCAGATCAAATACTTTGCGGCTGCGCTGGTGCTGATGTCCCTGCTGGGTGCGGAGTCCCGGGCGCAGGAGGGCCCAGTGATCTGGAGCGATCCGACCTGCGGTTTTTTCGTGGTGCAGTTGCCGCCCGCAGATCCCGCCGACGCCTTCGGGCTGTATTCCTGGAAGGTGCACCCGGGTCCGCAGGTCGGTGACGTCGTCGAAGGCGAAAATATGGCTGCCGCGAAGGAACTAGTGCTGGTGAACCAGCGTAGCGGCGACAAGCACGTGGTCATCCACTGGGCGAACGCCAAGGCGCCGGAAATGCTGATCCGCAACACCCCGGTTCAATGTGCAGCCAAGTGGAAGAAGAAAAAGAAATGACGCGGTTCGCCGTGGGAGCGGCGTGAACCCGGCCACGGTGCTGCTGATCGTCCTCGGTACCATCTTCGGTCCCGTTTATCTCGCCTACTGCGAGTACCTCAGCGGCGAGACCGCGGAAACGCATACGCTCACAGAACGTGCGGATCGCTGGGAACTTCCCGATGGCTCGATCCTGCGGTTGCGCGGCGGACGGGGTTACCGGCCGGTTGCGCTGGAACTCGCTCCGGACTTGAACCTCTACCGCTTCCGCTTCACTTTCGACCTCGCGCGCAGCCGAGCGTCTCCGGAAGAGCCAGCTAACGAGTATCAAGTGAGCGTGCTGCAGGGTGATGTCGGCATTTACGAGCGCAGCTTCCGCGCCGCCGGCGACGGCGCGGTTTCCGTGGCACTCGACCCGATGGAGGTGCTCTACAGCGGCAGCTATGTGCTCCTGCTCGAGGAAGTCGGCGCGCCGCGGCTTGAAGTCGCGGGCGTGAAGCTGGAGGTGCGCAACAAGGTGGAGAAAAGGCGCACGTGGCTGGTTTGGTGCGGCCTGGTCATGCTTCTTGTCGGCGCGGTAATCATGGTTCGCGATCTCGTGATGCAAACACTCAAAAAATGAAAGCTTTCGACCCCCATCAGTTTCGCGGCCTGAGCGCCGCGGTGCTCTCGGACGTCATGGACGCTCTGGGCCTGATGAACCAGGCGATGCGACCGTTCGTCCGCCCGCTCGACGAAAATCTGGTGCTGGCCGGACGCGCCCGCACCGGGTTGTACATGCTCGCCTACGAGGTGCGCGAGGGCGAAAATCCCTACGAAGTCGAAATCGCACTGGTGGACGATCTCAAACCCGGCGACGTGCCGGTGCTCGCCTGCAACGGCCCGACGCAAAGAATTGCACCCTGGGGCGAACTGCTGTCCACCGCGGCGCAGGCGCGGGGCGCAGCCGGTTGCATCACCGATGGCCTGGTGCGCGACGTGAAGCAGATCCGCGAGATGCGCTTCCCGGTCTTCCACGGCGGGATCGGTCCGCTCGATAGCAAGGGCCGGGCCAGGATGGTGCAGCGCGATGGGCCGGTCGAATGCGCCGGCGTGAAGGTGCGTAACGGCGACATTTTATTCGGCGACATGGATGGCGTCGTGGTCATTCCGCAGGAACGCGCCGCCGAAGTTCTCGCAAAGGCAAAGGAGAAAGTGGCGGGAGAGGGCCGTACGCGCGACGAGTTGCGGCAGGGCCGTCTGCTGCGCGAGGTGTTCGAGAAGTACCGGATTCTCTGAGCACCCCCATACCGACGAAAGGAGAGTGAACGATGTACTGGCTGATCGCTGGACTGGTCATTTTCTTCGGGATACATATCTTCTCGGGTTTCCGCGCCGCGCGCGAAAAAGCAATCCAGCGTCTGGGCGAGAAGCGATACAAGGCCGGTTACTCGCTGCTGGCCGTTGCCGGGTTCATACTCATCGTGATCGGCGTCGGCAAGTCCGAGCCGGTGCTTTTGTGGATGCCGGCCGAATGGGGGCGTTACGCCGCCGTGTGGTTCATGCCGTTCGCCTTCATCTCGCTGGCGGCTGCGTTCATCCCGAGCAACTTCCGGCGCTTCACGGCGCATCCCATGCTGTGGAGCGTCACGCTTTGGGCCCTGCTCCACCTGCTTGCCAACGGCGATCTTACCGGCCTGATCCTGTTCGGTACCTTCGGGTTGTACGCGGTTCATGCGATGTCCTCGCAGAATGCCCGCGGCGCGCGGCCGTCGCAGTTCAGGCGCCCGCTGATCAACGACGTCGGAGTGGTCGTTGCGGGTTTGATCCTGTACTGGCTGTTCCTGCATTTCCACGGCAAACTGTTCGGCGTCCCGGTTGTTTACTGACAATCGATAAGGACAACGGGGAGGAAAAGCGTCGTGGCGAAACCGATCCCGCCGGTGTTGCTGACCTATGTCGAAGGACTGAAAACGCACGACATCCGGAGGATCGCTGGCACCGCGTCCGAAGAGCTGACGTTCATCTCGGCGACGCGCATGCTCGACAAGCCCCAGTTCCTTAAGATGCTCACCGCGCTCTACTCTGGATTCCCGGACTGGAACTACGCCTACGACGGCATCGAGGACCGCGGCCAGGGCAACTATGCGATCAAATGGCGCCAGGGCGGCACCCACACCGCATTATGGACCATGCCGGGAATGGACCCGATCCCGCCCACGGGCAGGAAAGTCAGCATCCCCGAGCACTACTTCTATTACCGCGTCTCCGGCGACAAGCTGACGCTCATCTTCCCCGAACCGATTCCCGGCGGAGCACCCAGGGGAATTCTGGAGCAGATCGGCGTCAAGCTCCCGCCGCTGTAAGAGAACCGCGCTCACCGCACTGGAAAATCATACTTCTCACCGCCAGGCGTCAACCCAGGGACGCCAAGGGAGACCGAAAGCAATAATAAGGTGAGTGTTCTAACAGGACATTAACGCAGCGGCCGCTGCACTTCCGCCAGCACCAGCGAGGTCTTGATCTGACGATCCGGAATCGTCCAGTACTTCCTGAGAAGGCGATTCTTTTCCTCTTCCGGTAATACGCGAAAACCGTGCTTGCTGTAGAAGTGGATTGCCCAGGTTGCGGCTTTCCAGGTGCCGATCAGGATCGGCTTTTCGGCAAGCCTGCTTAGATGGAAGAGCAGTGCGGCGCCTATCCCGCGACGGCGGAATGCGGTACGCACGTAGGCATGGCGGATCAGCGTGACATCAGCGACATCCTGAATACCCATCACGCCGACCAGTTCGCCGTTCTCCTCGTAGCCCCAGAACACTACGCCGCCCGCGAGCTCATGCCGCAGTTCCTGCTCCGGCATGTATGGATCTTGCCAGCAGTCGGCCGGAATCACGCCACGGTAGGCTTGCGCGGCGTCGTTGACGATCTCGAAGATGACGGTGAAGTCCGTATCTTTGCAGCGTCGAATCATGGGAAACGAAAGGTGGAAAGTATAGGTGGCCCCCTGAATTTGCTATGCTCGCTCAGGTTTTTACTTTCGGCATTTACCTTTCACCTCTGGCCTGCTGTTTCGGCAAGTCGAAGATCATGCACGTCGTGGTGCCGTGCGCGTAGAGCTTGCCGTCGGGACCGAACAGGCGCCCTTCCGAGGTGGCGATTTGCCGGCCGGCGTGGATGACCTTGCCTTCGGCGCGCACCGGCCCGGTCTGGTCGGTCAGCGGGCGCACGAGATTCAGCTTCAGTTCGGCGGTGGTGTAGCCCTGGCCTCTTTTCAGCGTCGTCTGCACCGCGCAGGCCATGCAGGAGTCCAGCAGCGTCGCGGTCCAGCCGCCGTGCACGGTGCCGATCGGATTGTAGAAGTCAAAGGTCGGAGTTCCCTGGAACACCACCCGCCCTTCGTCCGCTTCCAGCAGGAAAAAATTCAACACCCTGCCGATCGGCGGCAGCGGCAGCACGCCCGCGGCGATGTCCCGGAGAAATTCCAGTCCCGAGCGGATGCGCAATTCGTCCAGCGAACTGACACCCGGGTTGCTCATCCGCGCCACCGCAGCTTGTGCCTGCCCGACCCATGCTTCTGCCGTCATCTACCCATCCTCGCGTATCATGTTTGCGCAGGGTAACGCAGCCGGGCTGCCCGAAAAAGGGGCCTTACGCCGGGTTGTCGATTGGCGAAGGGTGGGAGAATGAGAATTTTCGTGTCCGTCGGTTTCGCGGTTCTGCTCGCACTGGCGGCGCCCGCCCGGGGCGCTGACCCCGAGTACGACGGCCACTGTGCACTGGGCATGGCGGAAGGAACCCCGATTTCCACTGATTGCGCTGTCGTCTGGCTCTCGCCCGAGGGCAAGATCTACTGCTTCTTCAATCAGGCCGCCAGGGAGAAATTCCTGTTGGCGCCGCAGGAGAATCTGCAGCGCGCGCAGGCGTTCTGGGACAATCCCGCGGTACTGAAACAAATCAGGCGCCGGCAATAACTACAGCCACGAACCGGCGCCGATTCACCGGCTTCCAGGATGCCTGCCCCTGGTCGGCCTACGCTTGGCGCTTCTTAGCCCTCGTGCCTCGCGCCTCGCGCCTCGCGCCTGCGGTCGCCGGCAGCGGCAACGCCGTCTGGTACTTCACCTGCTTCAACGCGAAGCTCGACTTGATGTTGCCCACTCCAGGTACGCGAGACAGGAAGTTGAGGATGAAGTGCTCGAGAACCTGGATGTCGGGTACCACTACACGCAACAAGTAGTCTGCGTCCCCGGTCATGAGATAGCACTCCATGACCTCGGGCCTTCCGCGGATCGCCTTCTCGAAAGTTTCGAGCGCCGGCTCGATCTGCCGCTCCAGCGTGACCTGGATGAACACGCTCACCTTCAGCCCGACGCGCAGCGCATCGAGCAGCGTCACGTAGCGGCTGATGTAGCCCGCCCGCTCCAGCGCCCGCACCCGGTTCAGGCAGGGCGAAGGTGACAGGGCCACCGCTTTGGCGAGCTGCACATTCGACAAGCGGGCGTCGCCCTGCAGCAGTCCGAGGATCCGCCAGTCTATCGCGTCGAGCCGCATATCCGGCATCTCGTGCTGTTTCATCGATATTTGTCAGCATTCTATGCTTAAGTCCTTCGATTTTACCAGGGCAAACGAAACCACGTGCTTCACGAATCGGGTTAGCATTCCGGCTTCGAAAATCGAACACCCGGCCGCCGTCGCCTGCCTGATGCGGCGGCCGCGAGGAGAAATCGCATGACCGATATTTCCGACATCAGCGTTTCCGGCCTGTGGCGCGTTCTCACGCAGGACCACGACCCGGTCGAGACCAAGGAATGGCTGGACGCCTTCGACGCAGTGGTCGAGAACGAGGGCCCAGAGCGGGCCACCTTCGTACTTAGAAAACTGCTGGATCACGCGCGCATCGTGCGTGTACCGATGCCGCCCGTCCTTAACACGCCATATGCGAACACGGTTTCGCTCGCCGACCAGCCGCAGTTCCCCGGCAATGCGGAAATCGAAGCACGGATTTCCGCGCTGGTGCGCTGGAATGCGCTGGCAATGGTGGTGCGCGCCAATCGCGCCCACCCCGAACTGGGCGGCCACATCGCGACCTACGCCTCGTCCGCGGACCTGTTCGATGTGGGCTACAACCATTTCTTTCGCGCCGGCCAGAACGGCGATGCGATCTACTTCCAGCCGCACTCGGCGCCCGGCGTTTACGCCCGCGCTTACCTCGAGGGCCGGCTGACCGAGGAAAACCTCGATCATTACCGGCGCGAGACCGGCGGCAAGGGCCTGTCCTCGTACTGTCACCCGTGGCTGATGCCGGAGTTCTGGCAATTCCCCACCGGCTCGATGGGCCTGGGTTCGATCACCTCGATCTACCAGGCGCGCTTCATGCGCTATCTCGAGGACCGCGGCATTCTCGAAACCAAGGGACGCAAGGTCTGGTGTTTCGTCGGCGACGGCGAAATGGACGAACCCGAATCCATTGCCGGGCTGGCGATGGCGGCACGCGAGGGCCTCGACAACCTCATATTCGTGGTGAACTGCAACCTGCAGCGCCTCGACGGCCCGGTGCGCGGCAACGGTTCGATCGTCCAGGAACTCGAAGGCCTGTTCGCTGGCGCTGGCTGGAACGTGATCAAGGTGATGTGGGGCTCGGACTGGGACCCGCTGTTCGCCCGCGACCGCGACAACGTCATCCTCAAGCGCCTGCACGAGACTGTCGACGGCGAATTCCAGAAGTACGCCGCGACCGACGGACGCTTCAACCGCGAGGCCTTCTTCAGCAAATACCCGGAACTCCAGCAACTGGTGGCGCACATGTCCGACGAGGACATCGACCGGCTGAAGCGCGGCGGCCACGACCCGGTCAAGATCCATGCCGCGTATCACGCCGCGGTGAACCACAGGGGACGCCCTACCGTGATCCTCGCCCAGACCAAGAAGGGCTACGGCATGGGCACGGCGGCGCAGGGCAAGATGGCTGCGCACCAGGCGAAGAAGCTCGAGGACGATACGCTGCTCGCCTTCAGGGACCGGTTCGCGCTGCCGCTTTCCGATTCCGATGTGCACGACCTGCGCTTCTACAAGCCGGCCGCCGACAGCCCGGAGATGAAGTATCTGCACGCACGCCGGCAAGCGCTTGGTGGTTACGTTCCTGCGCGCGCGCCGAAAGGCCCGGCGCTGCAGGTGCCTGCCCTGGACAGTTTCGCCCGGCTTCTGGAAGGCACCGGCAATCGCGAGCAATCCACCACGATGGTGTTCGTGAACATGCTGTCGCAACTGTTGCGCGACAAGGCGCTGGGCCGGCACATCGTGCCGATCGTCGCCGACGAGGCGCGCACCTTCGGCATGCAGTCGCTGTTCCGTCAGGTGGCGATCTACTCTCCGCACGGCCAGCTCTACGAGCCGGAGGACAAGGACGAGCTGCTCTATTACAAGGAGACCAGGGACGGCCAGATCCTTGAGGAAGGCATCACCGAGGCCGGAGCGATTTCCTCATGGATCGCCGCAGCGACCTCGTACAGCGCACACGGTGTGCCGATGCTGCCGTTCTACATCTTCTATTCCTGCTTCGGCTTCCAGCGCATCGGCGACCTGGTGTGGTCAGCGGGGGACGCGCGCGCGCGCGGCTTCCTGCTCGGCGCCACTGCAGGGCGCACCACGCTTTCCGGCGAAGGCCTGCAGCACGAGGACGGATCCAGCCACCTGCTGTTCTCCACCGTGCCGAACTGCGTTGCCTACGACCCCGCATACGGTTACGAACTCACTGTCATCGTTCGCGACGGCATGCGCCGCATGCTCGAAAACCAGGAAGACGTGTTCTATTACGTCACGGTGATGAACGAGAACTACGCGCATCCGGCGATGCCGCAGGGCACGGAGGAAGGGATTCTGAAAGGAATGTACCGCTTGCACGAGGGACGAGCGGCGAGGGGCGAGGGACGAGGGAAAGAGCAGACTCCGCAGGTCCAGCTTCTGGGTGCGGGGACGATCCTGCGCGAGGTGCTGGCAGCGGCGGAACTGCTCGAAAGCGACTGGAATGTTTGCGCCGATGTATGGAGCGTTACCAGTTTCACCGAGTTGCGCCGCGACGGCATCGGCGTCGAACGCCATAACCGCCTGCACCCGATCGGAAATCAGAAACAGACCTGGGTCCAGCAGTGCCTCGGGAAAACCGCGGGCCCGGTGATCGCCGCCAGCGATTACATGCGCACGGTAGCGGACCTGATTCGCAACTGGGTACCACGCCGGTATGTCGCGCTCGGCACCGATGGCTACGGCAGAAGCGACATCCGCGCCGCACTGCGCGATTTCTTCGAAGTCGATCGCCGCCACATCGCGGTTGCCGCGCTCAAGGCGCTTGCCGACGAAGGCTCGACCGATGCCAAGACCGTGCAGCAGGCGATCGAGAAATACGCCATCGGCGCCGACAGGCCCAGCCCTTGGGACGTCTAGTACCGCTCGTCGATTATCCGGAGCGGGTATTCCGGGACGCTCCGTCGCACCCCGTCGATCATCAGCACCATCCCGAATGCCTGTCCCCGCAGCGGGATCAACGCAGCAACTGATACTCGCCGCCTCTTTCCATCGCCCGCTTGTAGGCCGGGCGCGCGTGGATACAACCGAGAAATGCAATCAGATTCGGCCATCGCGAGTCCAACCCGCCTCGAACCACGGCCGCCTCCAGGGGAAAGCTCATCTGGACGTCGGCGGCGGTGAACTCGTTGCCGGCAAACCAGGGCGTCTTGCCGAGCTCGGCTTCCATGTAGTCCAGGTGCCGCTTGATATTCGGCTCGATGAACGAATTCTTGGTGTTCCTGGAGATGCCCCTGGCGATGGGGCGGGCGAAGAAAGGCATCGGCGCCTTCTCGATCCGGTCGAAAATCAGTTTCATCAGCAGCATCGGCTGAATCGAGCCTTCGGCGTAATGCAGCCAGTAGGTGTAACGCTGTTTCTCGGCTGTGCCGGCCGCCGGCACCAGTCGTCCATCGCCATAGCGTTCAACGATATATTCGATGATCGCGCCTGACTCGCCGAGCGTCAGACCGCCGTCGGTGATCACCGGCGACTTGCCTAGTGGATGCACCTTGCGCAACTCCGGCGGCGCCAGCATGGTCTTCGGATCACGCTGGTAGCGCGTGATGTCGTACTCGATGCCCAGTTCCTCGAGCAGCCAAAGCACGCGCTGCGACCGTGAATTGTTGAGATGGTGAACGATGATCATCGGCTGGCGCTCCCTAGGTATTCTGCCGGATCGACCGGGCTTGTCCGTTCAGCGGATCTGCGGTCAGTGATCGGCCATCGAGTGCGGGTCGCCATTATGCAAGTATGCGAGCTCGCATAACTCCTTCACGTTGTCTCGCCTGGCTTTTGGCCTGCGATTTTCAGGGTCCCGTTTAACGCGCTAATGGTAATCAGTGATCGACGATCGCTACGACCGTATCACGCTCGACCCAGAATCGCCAGGGCCTCGCAGCCCAGTACGGCCCTGCGAAGTCGACGCCGATGCGAGGTCCGCGCCTGATGGATTTCGCTGTAATGCGAACTCCACGGTCCTCGAGCCAGATCTGCCTCGAGTCCATAGCGTCCACGCCGTCGAGCTTGTTGTCGATCCGTAGATATTTGGTGACTCTGCCCGGCCCGGCGAGGAGTTTTCGGTGTCCGTCGGGATCGGCCAGGATCCCGCGAATGAGGACGCCCTCAGGTTTGCCCTGTCCGGCAGTACTGAAATTGAGCATCCAGTGCATTCCGTAGACAAGATAAACGTACACCGTTCCGCCGTCGCCGTAGAGCGCTTCAACCCTCGCGGTACGGCGCCCTCCGTATGCGTGAGAAGCCCGGTCCTTCGGACCCCTGTATGCTTCCACTTCGGTAATCATCGCGGAGATTCTTCGGTCTCGATAGCGCCGCAAGATGAATTTACCTATCAGTTCGCGTGCGACTTGAAGGGTGGATCGGTTGAAGGCGGTGCGAGCAAGGCGGCGCGGCTCTCCTCCGGTCACTCTCCGTTTGCAAGCGCTGTCGCCGAGGAAATTCGACCGTGCCATCGACCTGGATCGCAAGTAGTTACGCAATTATGCAATTCTGAGGTCCTCGCCCTCGATTCAAGCAGGAGAATTCGGTAAGCCGTTTTCATTTGGCGTGCCTTCGCGGGATCACCTCTCCAGCACTCTTTTCAATGTCTCGAGGTCCCGCGTCACTAATCCAGCGTCCTCCGCGTATCTCTCGTCCGACATTCCGGGCAACCGAAACAGGGTGAAGAGCAGCGTGGATCCGGAGCCGTTGGGCAGAACCCGTATGGGTACGTAGACCTCGACCCCTGGCGCAGCAGTCACGTAGTGGTCCAGCACGCCCAGGTCGTTTTTTTTGACGAATCGCACGTCCATCGGCCCCTGGGTGGTCTCCACGATCCATCCCGCACCCGACTTCCTGATGGATTTGCACAGTCCTGCCGCCCATCGGGGAAGATTCTCGGGGTTCGACACGAACGCATACACCTTGTCCGGCCGGCAACCGATGGAAATACTCAGCGTTCGCGATTGCAGGAGGGTCGTCATGGAACGCCGCGCGAAGGCCACCGCGCGGCCGCTCAGGCGAGCTTGAGCACGAAATCGAAGCGCCCGTCCCTGGCGCCCCCGGTGTTGCGGATCTTCATCAGCAAATCGGGGCGGAAAAGAAAGTCGTCTTGGTTCTGCGCTTCGCCCGGAAAGTACACTTGCGTGGTGAGCACCGCACGGTTGGGGGCCTGCACCTTGACGTGGATATGGCGCGTACGCCCCGGATACGGACCGGGAACGATGGTTTCCAGGCGGTAGCGCCCATCGCCGTCGCTGAACTGGTGGCCGCGCAGGCGATAGCCCCGGTAATCGTAATCGCCATGGTCGTCGGCCTGCCAGAAATCCAGCAAAGCACCCGCGACCGGCTTGCACGCGGTCGAAAGCACGAACCCGGTAAGCACCAGCCTGGTTCCATTGATCCCGGGTTCCAGCAGTGAGGTACGCTGCGGCGCGCGCGGTTTGAAGAACGGACCCTCCATCTGTGGCGGGGTCGGATCGTCGCCGTCGCTGCACTCGGGAGTCGGCGCGGCCTGCGCCCACCTGGGCAAAGGGACACCGCTCGATGCGAGCGCCAGCGGCAGCGCCGCCCAGGTTCGCAAAAACTGCCGCCGCATCGCTAGAAAGCCGTTATCACGCTCCATGATCCCTCTCCCTGGCGTTCGGGATACTCATTACTCTTGATCGCAATGCCGCGGTTTGGTTCTCGGTCGCGCGGAACTTCCGGACATTATCCACCTGCACTCCATGGGCGGCGACTCATCGCGGCGTCAGGCCACCGCCACCAGGCGGTTAAGCGTTTCGGCATCGCGAACCAGACTGGCACTGTCGGAGCGGTGCGCGATCCGGCCGCGTTCCAGCACGATCGCGTGGCTGGTGAGCGACAAGGCGAGCTTGGCGTGCTGCTCCACCAGAATCACCGCCATGCCGCCGTCCGCCACCAATTGCCGGATGACCGCCATCATTTCCTGCACGATGACCGGGGCGAGGCCCTCCATCGGTTCATCGAGCAGCAGCAGGCGCGGATTGACCATGAGTGCACGGGCGATGGCGAGCATCTGCTGCTCGCCGCCTGAGAGTTGATTGCCCAGGTTGCGCCGACGTTCCTCCAATTTGGGAAAGATGCGATACATCCGCCCGACGTTCCAGTGCCCAGGCCTTGCCACCGCGGTGAGATGTTCTTCCACCGTGAGCGAGGCGAACATGCAGCGCTCCTGCGGCACCCAACCCAGCCCTGAGTGCACGCGCCGGTGCGTGGGCAGCGCGCCGATATCGGCACCGCGCAGCCGAATCGCGCCGCCATGCAGGCGCGTGAGCCCCATTAGCGTGACGAGCAACGTGGTCTTGCCCATGCCGTTACGGCCCAGCAATGCCAGGCTGTCCCCGTCCGCGATGGAAAGCGATATGTCCTCCAGCACCACGGCTTCGCCGTAGCCGGCGCTGACCTTGTCGAGGCACAGCAATTCAGCCATGCTGCACCTCCCCGAGATAGACTTCCTTCACCCGCTCGTCGGCAGCGATCTGCGCGGGCGTGCCTTCGGTGAGTACCTGCCCGCCGACCAGCACGGTGATGCGCTCGGCGAAACGGAACACCAGGTCCATGTCGTGTTCGATGAGAAGAATGGTCACGTCGCCCGGCAGCCCGGCGATGACACCAAACAGTTCCGCGCTTTCCGCCGACGGGATGCCGGCGGCGGGCTCATCCAGCAGCAGGATTTTCGGCTGGGTCGCCAGCGCCAGCGCGACCTCCACCAGGCGCTGTTTGCCATAGGGCAGGTTGCGCGTGAGCACATCGGCTTCCTGAAGCAGGTGCAGCGACTCGAGCAGATCCTCTGCTTCCTCCACGGCTTCGCATTGTCTCGCCACGGTGGTCATGCATCGACCGGCGATACCGCAGCGCTCGCAGGCCGCAAGCACGACCGATTCCAGCACCGTGAGCCCCGGGAACAGCGTGTTGATCTGGAAGGTACGGGTAATGCCGCGTTTGACCCGCTGATGCTGGGGCAGGTGCGTCACATTCTCTTCGCCCAAGTACACCTTTCCCGCGGTCGGCGCGAACACCCCGGTCAGAAGATTGATGAAGGTGGTCTTGCCCGCGCCGTTCGGGCCGATCAGTGCATGGCGCGCTCCTACCGGCAGCGCAATGCACAGATCGATGTTGGCCTTGAAGCTGCCCCACTGCTTCGAGAGGCCTTCGGTGCGCAGTGCAGCTTTCATTTTCCTTTTCCCCGCAGCCGCATGTACAAACCCTCCGCGGCACCCATGATGCCCCCGCGCGCGAACAGCACGACCATCACCAGCAGCAGCCCGATCCAGAACTGCCAGTAAACCGGGTTGAGACCGGAGAGATATTCCTGCGCGACCATGAACAGCGCCGCCCCGATCAGCGCTCCGTACAGGCGGCCGGCCCCGCCCAAGACCAGCATGATCAGCAGTTCCGCGGAGCGCGGGAAGCCGAGCACTTCCAGGCCGACGAACTGCGTGGTCTGCGCCAGCAATCCGCCGGCGATGCCGGCCACGCCCGCAGCGATGGTGAAGATCAGGACCTGGTGCCGGCGCACCGGCGCGCCAATGGCGGGCATGCGCTTGCCGCCTTCGCGCAAACCGCGCAGGCTCAGGCCGAAGGGTGAATCCACCAGCCGGCGCATCAGCACGAACAGCACGAACAGCACCGCCAGGCTGTACACGTAAGCAACCTTCCCGCCGAGATCGAACGGGAGTACGCCCAGCAGTCTCCACATCGTGACTCCGGAAAGGCCGTCCACGCCGCCAGTGATGTATGCCGCCTTGTTGGCCGTCTCGTACGACAGCAGGCCGATGCCCAGCGTCACCATCAGGCGAGCGAGGTCTTCGCCGCGCACCACCAGGAAGCTGACCAGATAACCGGCGACCGCCGCCATGGCGCCGGCCAGCAGCAGGCCGCTCAGCGGTTCGCCCCAGCCGTGCACGGCCAGCAGTCCCGCCGTATAGGCGCCGATGCCGAAGAAGGCGGCGTGGCCGAGCGAGACGATGCCGGCGTAACCGAGGATGAGATCGAGCGAAAGGGCAAACAGCCCGACGATCAGGATCTGGCTCCCGAGCACTAGATTGCCGGGCAGCAGGAAGAACGCGGCCAGCGGCAGCAGCCAGAAAATGATTTCGATGCGATGCCAGCGGCCGTCGGGAAGACGGTGCGGCTTGGGACTCGCCACCCGCGGCGTCGGCACAGCGGCCACGACGGTCATGCCCGCCTTCCGTACAATCCGGCAGGGAAAAGGATCAGGAGCAGCACCATCAGCGCGTAGATGACGAAGGCGCCGACTTCGGGCACGTAATATTTTCCTGCCACGTCGGACACACCGAGTATCAGCGCCGCCACCAGCGTGCCCCTGATGCTGCCGGCGCCGCCGACGGAAACGACGAGAAGAAAATACACCATGTATTTGACTGGGAAAGTCGGATCGAGGCCGAGCACGTCGATGCCGAGAGCGCCGCCCAGCCCGGCAAGACCCGAGCCGAGCGCGAACGTGAGCGCGAAGATCCTGTTGACGTGAATGCCCATACCTGCGGCGGCCTGTTGATTGTCGACCGCGGCGCGTAGCTGTGCGCCGAAGCGCGTGTGCGCGACCAGCCACACTAACGCAAGAGTGACAACGATCACCAGCCCGATAAGGAACAGACGGTACGCGCCGAGATCGAGACCGAACATGCGCACCTGTCCACGCAGGAATCCCGGGAGTTGCACCGGTTGCTGGCCCGGGCCCCAGAAATAGGTCGCCGCTGCCATCGCCATGAAAGTCAGACCGATGCTGAACAGCACCTGCTCGAGATGGCTGGCCCGATACAGCCGCTGATAGAGAGTGCGCTCGAGGACGACGCCGGCGACCGCGGTGACGATGAACGCGACTGGAAGTGAGACGAGGAATGGGAATCCGAGGCGCGTCATCGCCGCCACGCACACGTAGCCGCCCAGCATCGCAAAAGCGCCGTGCGCGAGATTGATGAAGTTCATCAGGCCCATGGTCACCGACAGGCCGATGCCGATCAGGAACAGCAGGCTGCCGTAGGCGATGCCGTCGAACAGAATGCCGGCGAAGTTGGTCAGCATACCGGCATTCCCTTGCCGTAGAGTTCGCGGTCGTCCATTGCTACACCCCTTCTATTCATCAACACACTCGCCGCGGAGAAAAAAAAAGAAGATCGAGTCGGGGCCAAGGGCAGTGTGACTGTCCGCAAACCCGTGCCGCCAGGTCTTGAAGAATCATCACCCCCTGAAATCTTCCGACCCGAACATTTTTCCCCCTTGCCTTTCCTCTGTGTCCTCCGTGGTTGACGATTTTCGTGGGTTAGTTACTTCCGACTGGTACGCGCAGCCAGCACGCGCTCGACCAATTGCTCGGCCACACCGAGATAGTTTTCCGGATCGAACAGCCGATCCAGTTCGGCAGGCGAAAGATGCGCGGCGAGTTTCGTGTCCCTCTCCAGCACGTCGCGCAGGCTTCTGTCTTGCTCGACCGCGCGACGGCACGCCGCCTCCACCTGCTGATGCGCGGCCTGCCGGCCCAGCTTCGCAGCCAGGGCCGAAGAAACGGCTTCGGACATGATCAAGCCGCGCGTGGCGTCGAGGTTCTCGCGCATGCGCCCGGCATCGATTTCGAGTCCTTCCATGACTTGAGTCATGTGGCCGAGCGCGCCTGCGGCGAGCATGCAGATCTCCGGCAGCGTTTCCCATTCCGCATGCCAGTTGCCCAGGCCGCGTTCCTGCTCCTGCACCATCGCGGCAAGCATCACCGATACCAGCGCCGGTACCTTGGCCGCCGCTGCCAGCACCACCGCACAGGAAACCGGGTT
>JACXTT010007844.1_pt1 | contig 14957 bp, 24 predicted proteins | sample 9270951 | NCBI WGS metagenome assembly JACXTT01 (sample SAMN15532306, study PRJNA645909) | rock metagenome | isolation source: weathered quartz diorite | place: Puerto Rico | collected 2017-06-21
AGAGTTCTGGAAGAAGGGCGGTATACGTTCCACGGTAGAAGAGCGTGAGGTGGTTGATCGATGGTGCTGCTGTATGAGAGTGATCCATTGGATGACGAACACGCACGCGGGCGTTTCTACCACGTCTGCCGAGGGAGAATCGATCGTATCCCGTTAAACGTTCCAGAACCGGATCGACCGTACGAATGCCCGCAATGCGGGATTGATCTCGAAGCCGAAGATTTTTTTGTGGCTCTTCAAAAAGGATCGGTGTAGCTCATGGGAAGCGGTGGAAGGAAAACGGTGGCAGTCTCGCGTGGCCTTATCATGCTGTGCGACACCTGCCACGATCAGGTGGTGGCCGAGAAACTGCCGGATGCCAAGAATTTCGTCGCGGATTTTGAAGCCCTGTTCGACACGATGTGTCTTGGTTGCACCGACATCAATCGACCCCTCATCGACGACATGGCTGGCAGCGGAGAATAGCCTCCTTCCGTTTTCCCCCGTTAGTGAGTTTGGTTCTCTCCTTCGTGATCGGTTGGGCTGGGGTCATGACCGTCGGCGAGGAGGAATCGCGGAGGCCCCTGCTGTGCGCAGGCTGAGAGATATCAACCTATACCATATCCCATGCCTTTCGAATCTCGTTAACTCCGACGACTGAAGGAACGGAGCCAGGCGAGACGTTTCTTGGCGCGGTCAAGATACTCGCGAGACTTCTGCCAACGTTGCTGCAACTGCCCATACATCCCATCCAATCGGATCTGTTGTTCTGCGGATAGTTTTCCCTTCAGTTCGGCCATCCCTCGAGTCAGGATGTCTTCCACTTCCGCCTGGTGCGCAAACCTCAATTCCAAGATCGCGACATGCGCCCGCGTCACAATGGGCTCGATATCGGCTTGCTGGGCAGCTGTGAGCGAAAGTTCGTGTGTGAGGCGTTTCATGAGTCTCTCGTGCTGTGCCTCGGGCCCACGCTCACCCCGACGATCAAGTTCATAAGAATGATAGAACCAACTCCCGGCGACTCCACAAAGGATCCCGGCGCCGAACAGGACGACCAGCCCTGCCCATAACGTGCCTCGTGACATGGCGCAACCCTCCTCCTCACGACGTGCTATTCGAAGAACAGCGGAGTAGACTCAAATTCCTCCGTCAACAATCCCATCCCTTCGTGTAATGGGGCTTGCGACCAGGCAACGATCGAGACTGTCACGATCAGTGCAACGGCGGCGGCGAACGCGGCAGTCTGCCAGACAAGACGCTCGACGTAGATGTGTGGATTCGCTAGGGTGTCGACAGCACGGACGTCGCGCATGACCCGTTCAGCCCAGCCTGGTTTAAGAATCGGCACGTGTCGAACCTGATGAGCTTCGGACAAGACCCGCTCAAGCTTTTGCAAGTTTTCATCTTCCGACGACATGGTCGCTCTCCCAATGATTGTTGATGAGGATCGTGCGAAGCGCATGACGAGCGCGGTGCGCTCGGACTTTGACGTTAATGATACTCCATCCCAATAACTGGGCCGCTTCGCGAACGGAATACCCCTCCAGATGGACCAGGGTCAGTACCGCGCGATTCTCTGGAGAGAGTTGCTCAAGTGCCCACTCCAACACTTCTGCCGCTTCCCGTCTCCGGGCCTGTTCACAAAACTGGTCGTCCGACTGGCTCGCCAATACACGGTCCATCCATTGCTGATGTTCAGTGGTCAGGGCGCTGACCGGTAGCGCCTCGCCCTTCCGCATTCTCCAGAAGTCATAGCAGGTGCGTACGGCGATTCCGGCGAGCCAATGCTCAAAGGCGACCGAACGGGAGAATTGTGATAACCCGATATAGGCTCTGACAAATACATCGTGGGCGATTTCGTCGACACGATCCGTGGGGACTCGCCGACTGACGATTCGAATAACGTGTTTTTGGTATCGGCTGATGAGATCGGCAAAGTGATCGATTTCTCCCCGGCCGATACGGCGAAGAAGCTCCTCGTCGTCTGTGGTTGTCCGAACTGGCAGCGATTCATCGGCCATCGGCAGTCCCACCACACTGAGCGCATTCGTCGGAAGCGAATAAGCACTCATCATATCACTTCGGTATGTCATGGTCTGGCATGCTGACGGTTGATAGAATTACCCGGCTGACAAACCATCGTCTGAGTCGGTCATCTCAATCCCGGACACATCTCTGTCGCCGTTCGAACCGTTGGATTCGTCAATCCCATGCCCGATTGTTCCCTCTGTTTCCTAGTCGTATGAAGATTGAAAATGGTTACAGCCGGTTACAAGGAGGAGTGATCCCGGGGTTCGACGGGACATTTCCCGTTATGACGACCGCTTCGAAACTTCGGATTGCTGTTGGCTAGGTAGCCCGATGCCGGGAGAGGTGCGGGAATGCCGGGTATTCCTGGATGAGCAGTCAAAGCCAGAAGGGCAAGTCGTTCACCGAGTTTATCTGCATTCCTTTCCGTTGAAGTACATGCAAGTGGACTCGCCGGATTTCACCTTCCAGGTCTTGATCAGAGGAAGCTGATCCTCACCGCGCATTTCGACGACAAAATCCACAAGGCCGGAAATAGGCAGCTTGTCGATGTGCGGCTTCGCCATCTCCGGCACTTCCACGTAGAACACTTTTCCGCTTGTGGAGATGAGGATCTGATTCTGCTCCTTGTCGATGTAAATCACGGGACTGTAGAAGCTTCGGTCCTCAGCGAAGGCCGGCGTCAGCATCGACGCGAGCAAGGACGTCACGAGGGAAAGACCATAGCTGAATACTCGCCGCCGAACGCGCATGCGCAATGCCTCTTGGTTAGGATCCAAGGCAACATTAGTACATTCTTGCGAAGATGTGAACCGTAAAAATCTGGCTCAGCGGATCAGGACAGTGGCGAGGGTGACGTGGCCGGACTTGATCCAATAGGTCTTGACGTCCGGTTCGGAATTCATGAGCGAGACAAGGAGATACGCGGGAAGCGAAAGATTGATCTTCGGCCAAATCTCTTCGTAGTCGGTGGCGATCTTAATATCGGTGACCGAAGGACGGGCCGGGTCGTGGGGATGGGAGTGATACACGACTTGAAGATCCAGACCTTGGTTGCGCATGTCTTTCTTGGCGGCTGAGAAGTCCTGCATGTCCATGACGAAGGCGATTTCCGCGCGCTCTTCGGGCGACAGCCGCTCAAGATGCGCGGCTTTCGCCGAATCGAACGAGGACAGGTGTTGAGCGCCTTCCATCGCGACGATATTCTTGATGCGATACACATGGCTGACGACGCCTGTGGTTCCTGCCAGAAGCCCGCAGCATTCGTAAGGAGCGAGTTCTTTGGCGTGCGCAATGATGTCGTCGAGAATCTGCTGTGGAATAACCAAATCAGCCACGATGATCCACTAGATGGTGCAGCTGACGGCATAATCCAGGCTCAAATCCTTGATTCTCGGATTTGGTCCACAGAGAGGACAGGCCGGATCCTTCGGACGGTTGACCTTTCGGAATTTCATGTCGAGGGCATCGTAAATCACCAGCTTATCGGCCACCGTTTCTCCAATACCGAGGATTTCCTTGATGGCTTCCGATGCCTGCATGATTCCCATCGTGCCTGCCAAGACACCCAGTACACCGGCCTCCTGGCAATTGGGCACCAAGCCGGCCGGAGGCGGCTCAGGATAGAGACACCGATAGCAGGGATAGCCCTGGTGCGGCTTGATGGTGGTCAATTGGCCTTCAAACCGAAACATGCTGGCCGAGATCAACGTTTTCTTGGCAAAGAAACAGGCGTCGTTGACCAGGAATCGCGTCGTGAAATTATCGGAGCCGTCCAGCACGAGATCGTACTGCGAGACGAGGGGGAGGATGTTGTCCGCATCGACCAACTGATGGTAGGCGTTGATAGCGATGTCCGGATTGATCGCCGCGAGAGTCTTTCGACCGGATTCAACCTTGGGTTGCCCAAGCGTCGCCGTCGAGTGCATGATTTGCCGCTGGAGATTCGAGAGGTCGACGACATCCCCATCGACTAATCCGATTGTTCCAATGCCGGCCGCGGCGAGATACAGACCGGCAGGGGAGCCGAGACCACCGGCCCCGATCAGAAGGATCTTAGCCTGGTTGAGTTTCAGCTGGCCTTTTCCTCCGACGTCTTGAAGGAGAATGTGTCGGCTGTAACGTTGGATTTGTTTCTCGGTGAGTTCCATCTGATTCGTCTCTCGTCGTTTGTGAATCGTGAAGCCGACTTCACCCGCGATACGTCACAAGCAGCTACTCCACCACGTTCAGTTCAATCGGATCGACGACACAGCCCTTGGCGCGTAGCCCGGCGACGGCCCGTTCGATCTCCGCAGTATCACCGGAGAACTCCACATCGGCCCAGCCGGTGGTGTCGCGAACGTCGGCTCGCCGGACATCGGTGATCACGTTATATTCGCGCCCGATCTGATAAATAATCGGCTCACGAATCTTGTCTTCGGGAAATCGAATATGAAAACGCAAATGGGCCATGGCTATCCTCCCGCGATCGCCGGGACGATGGAAACCTCGTCTCCATCCTTGAGGGAGGTGTCTTTCCCCTTGAGGAAACGAATGTCTTCTTCGTTGACATAAATGTTGACGAAGCGACGGAGCTCCCCCGTTTCATCGCACAGGCGATCTTTGATGCCGGGATGTGTGCTGTTCAATACCTCGATCATCTCCACCACGCTGCCGGCTTTGGTTTCGACCTCGCCCTGGCCCTTGGTCAGGGGGCGAAGCGGAGTTGGAATACGAACTTTGATCATGCGTCACCACCACCATTCTTTCCCATCTTAAATGTCTTTTCGAAGTCCACCAGGCTGGGCTGAATGCGTACCGGGCGACCGACGGAATCGATCACCGCTTCCTGGGTCTTGAGGCCGTTGCCGGTGACATACGCCACCGTCACCTCATCTTTCTTGATCACCCCTTGCTTGACGAGCTTCTTGAGCACACCGATCGTGACGCCTCCGGCTGTCTCCGCGAAGATGCCCTCGGTTTGGGCCAGCAGCTGGATACCGTCAACTACTTCTTCGTCCGTCACCATATCCATGGATCCCTGACTCTCGGTGGTCGCCTTGAGCGCATAGTACCCATCGGCCGGGTTGCCGATGGCAAGGGACTTGGCGATCGTCTGTGGTTTCACAGGCTTGAAAAAGTCTCGCCCCGCCTTGAATGCGGTGGAAATCGGCGAGCAGCCTTCCGCTTGGGCGCCGTTGATCTTTGTGTGGACGGCGTCGATCAGGCCCAAGGCTTTCATCTCATGCAGCCCCTTCCAAATCTTGGTCAACAGGGAGCCTGATGCCATGGGAATGACGACTTGGTCGGGCGTTTTCCATCCGAGTTGCTCCACCGTCTCGAAGGCAAGCGTCTTTGAACCTTCCGCATAATACGGGCGAATGTTGATATTCACGAATGCCCAACCGTGTTCCCCGGCGATCTCGCTGCAGAGGCGGTTGACATCGTCATAGTTGCCTTCTATCTCGACGACGTGCGGCTTATAGATCAGGTTGCCGAGCACCTTCGCGGCTTCGAGGTCGCCGGGGATGAATACATAGCAGTGAAGATTGGCGGAGGCGGCGTGGGCGGCCACCGAATTCGCCAAGTTGCCGGTCGATGCGCACGCCACTGTTTCGAAACCCAGCTCGCGCGCGCGTGTAAGGGCCACGGCGACGACGCGATCCTTAAACGACAGGGTCGGATGATTCACCGTGTCGTTCTTAATGTACAGCTCGTCGAGTCCGAGATAGGCGCCGAGATTTTTGGCGCGCACGAGCGGGGTGAATCCGGCGTGCGAACCGACGAAATTCGTTCCTTCGACCGGCAGCAGGTCGAGATAGCGCCACATGCTGCGTGGGCCGTCCTCGATCTTCTTGCGGGAAATGGTTTTCTTGATTTCCTCGTAGTTGTACTTCACTTCGAGCGGGCCGAAGCACATCTCACAGACGTGGATGGCTTTTGTCGGGTACTCCTTCCCGCACTCGCGACAGACCAGCGCTTTCATTTTGCTCATCGGCGCACCACCTTTTCAGCCCTCTGTGGAGGAACGCGCGGCACATCCGGCATAAGGATCCCCATCGTCGAATAGCTCGGTAATCGTCGGATGCTCTCCGCAGAGCGCACAGCTTGGGTTCCGGCGGACTTTGATTTCTCGAAACACGGTTCTACGCGCGTCGAAGTCGAGCAGGCGGTCCGTCAGCGGTCGTCCGATGCCGAGTACGAGCTTCAACGCTTCAGTCGCCTGAATGGTTCCGATAATACCTGCCAGCACACCGATGACTCCGGCCTCTTGGCAAGAAGCCACCAATCCGGGCGGGGGAGGCGCTTTGAACACGCAACGATAACAGGCCGACTTCCCCGGGATGATGGTCGTGACACGCCCGTCGAATCGAAGAATACCGCCGTGGACTAGCGGCTTTCCTGCGAAGAAACACGCGTCGTTGATCAGAAACTTTGCGGTAAAGTTATCGACACCATCGATCACGACATCGTAGTCGCCGAGGATCTTGATCGCGTTTCCGGCCGTGAAACGTTCTTCGTACATCGATACCGACACGTCGGGGTTCAGCGCTTGGATCTTTTCCTTGCCTGAGACGACTTTGGGGCGGCCGACGTCCGGAGTATGGTGAAGAATCTGACGTTGGAGGTTTGTCAGATCCACGACATCGCTGTCGATCAACCCGATTGTGCCGACTCCTGCTGCAGCCAAATACAAGGCCGCCGGTGAGCCCAGACCGCCGGCCCCGACGAGCAGAATCCTGGACTTGGCGATCTTCTTTTGCCCCTTGCCGCCTACTTCGGGCAACAGAATATGCCGGCTGTAACGGTTGATCTGTTCTTCAGTAAAATCCATGTCAGTTGGGGATGCTGAAAATGGTCTCCAGCTTTGTTCTCGGCTCGAAGAATTCCTCAACGTACCTCAGAGGGTACGCTTCCGAATTCTTCTCGCCTGCGGCCTTGCTGGCAACCATTTTGAGCATCCCCCCTCTAACTAGTCGATCATCAAATATTGAAATACTTTTCAATGCTGATGTACCGTTCGCCGGTATCGCAGAGCACGGTGACGACATTCTTGCCAGGCCCCAGCTCATCGGCGACCTTTTGGGCGGCGAAGACGTTCGCGCCGGCTGAGATGCCGACCAGCAGGCCTTCTTTCTTCGACAGCTGTTTTGCAGTTTGATAGGCCTCGTCATCCGTGACGGTGATGACACGATCGAGCACTGTTCGGTTGAGCACCTTCGGAATGAAACCCGCCCCGATCCCTTGAATCTTGTGTGGGCCAGGATCACCTCCGGACAACACAGGTGAGCCAGCCGGTTCAACCGCAATGATGTGTACGTGCGGATTCCGTTCCTTAAACACTTCACCGCACCCCGTGATGGTGCCACCGGTTCCGACCGCGGCCACAAAGGCATCGATCTTCCCTTCCAGCGCGTCCCAGATTTCCAACGCTGTCGTCATCTTATGCATCGCGGGGTTGGCCGGGTTCGAGAATTGGTCGGGCATGAAATACGACGGATTCTGGGCCAGGATGCTTTCCGCCTCCTTGATCGACCCCTTCATGCCTTCCCAGGCCGGGGTTAAGACCAGCTGCGCCCCATACGATGACAGCAAGCTGGCTCGTTCCATGCTCATGCTTTCCGGCATCACGAGGATCAGCTTGTACCCGCGCACAGCGGCGACTAAGGCCAGGCCGATACCCGTGTTGCCACTGGTCGGTTCGACAATGGTTCCCCCCGGTTTGAGCTTCCCCTGACGTTCCGCCTCATTGATCATGTTGAGGCAGATCCGGTCCTTGACGCTGCCGGCTGGGTTGAAAAACTCCACTTTTCCGTAGATCGTGGCTGAACCAGTATTCGACAGGCGATTCAGCCGGACCAGCGGGGTCTTGCCGATCAGCTCGGTGATGTCCTTGTGCACTGTCGTACTCACCGGCCCCCTCCCATATAGAAGAGAAACTCCACGTGATCTCCTTCATTGAGCTGGGTTGTGGAAAAATGGTCACGCTCCAGCACCTTGTCGTTGACCTCCACGGCGACCATCTGGGGCTCGATGTTTTTGGCTTTCAACAAATCAAGGATAGTTCCGCGCTGGATCTCTTCGGCTTTCCCGTTGATCTTGACCTGCACAAAGTCTCCCAAGTTGGCTTAGAGATTAAAGAATTTTGAACCTAGCAAAGGCGTGTGTCCCTTGTCAAGGCTGTCCCTTTGTTCGTGAGAGACAAGAACCTCCGATTGGATTCATCAAAACAATGTCCGATCGCGGCATGAGGTAGACTGACTTGACTTTGATCCGTCTCGTCGCCACTATGCCCGCTGGCAAGGACGCCAGGATGTGGAAAAAGAACTTCCTCTTTCGTGCTGCAGAATCTACTCCTTTAACTGAGTCCGAGAATGAACTGTTCCATGACACGGAACCGGCGCTCGATAGCGCCGGCCTCGTCTTGGACAAGTTTCTTTCCGTCTGGGTTCAAGGCGACGGGACAGAAGAAAAGCCGTCCGCTTTCACGAGTCTGTATGTCCGGACCGCGATGCTGGATGTCGGTAAGCAGGTGAGTCTTCTTCAGCCTCTCCAGGGACGATCGCATCAGATCAAGCAGCTGCTCACGCGGGAGCAAAAGCAGTTTCTCCGACAATGGCTCCAAGTTCACGCGCCACAGGCCTGGGAAACTTCCGAAGACCACTTCCGCGACCTCTTCGAGTTGGAATGATCCGGTCCGCGCAGTTTCAGCTAGGCACACAGCGCTCTGTCGGTCTCTTGCTCTTCTGCGCCGCAACCGTTCTGGCGGCGTCGTGTTGGAACGTCTCAGCCGCATCGGTGGAAGTTTGGTATTCCCCTGAGGATAAACCGCTGGAACATGTCGTGAGGATTTATGATCGTGCCAAGCGGTACATTTTCGTCTCCGTGTACGGTTTGACATCGCCGCTCTCGGTGAAGGCGCTGGTTGAAGCCAAAAGACGTGGGGTTGATGTGCGTATCCTCTCGGATCGTGATCGACTTCAGGATGCGAAACAGCAAACGGCTCTTGCAACGTTGCGGGAAGCCGGAATACCGATCAAGATCAATCGACATGATGGGCTCATGCATCTGAAGCAAGTCGTCGTCGATGACGAGGTCAATACCAACGGATCCATGAATCAGACCACCAGTGGAAACCGCTACAATGATGAGCGGGTCGATGTGATTCGAGATCATGCGATTACCGTCAAAGCCCGTGAAAAGTTTCTCTCGCTCTGGAAAGACCAGGAGCGATTCGCAGAGTGGAAATAACGAGAACGTTGCATTGATTCGTGGGACTTCGGAAAAGAAGGCGCAATCTGTATCATTGCCCGGCTGCACAGTGGAGTGAGCATAGGCGCGAGGGACAATGGTTGAGGAAACGGATATTGCGGTGGTTGGAGCAGGCGGGGGCGGGGCTGTGCTTGCCCTGGCCTTGGCGCAGAAGGGGATCAACACGATCGTCCTCGAACAGGCGCCCGGCCCGCCACAAGGGCTGCGAGGAGAAATCTTGCAGCCGAACGGACAACACGTTCTTGATCGCTTGGGGGTGCTGGGCCGGCTACCGGTGGAGTCCACGCGGATCGTGCACAAGTTTCATTTCTGTCGGGTCGGCGGCGAGCGGCTGTGCACCGTAGACTATGGGGATCTTCCTGCACCATACAATCGGGCCGTGGTGACATTGCCCAATGTGGCGCACCATGCCATTCTGCATGCGATCGAAGGCGAATCGTGCGTCTCGCTGCGGTATCGCGCGACCTTTACTGGATTGCTTCGTGAACATGAGCGGGTCGTCGGCCTGACGGCCAAGCAGGGGGACGATCACGTGAGCGTGAAGGCGAAGGTGGTTGTCGGCGCTGATGGAGCATTCTCAAAGGTACGCGAAGCCTTACAGATCTCAGCCGATCTCCACCTCTACCCGCAAGGGTACTTGATTGCTATGTTGGAGGCAGCGGCGCCTCTGGACGAAGCCAAGTATTTCGTAGGCACACGGACGATCCTCGGGATGTTTCCCGCCGCCGGAAACAAAGTCTACGTGTTCTATATGATCAAGGCCGGTTCATATGAACGTGTGAAAGAGGGGGGTATTCCGGCCCTGCAAGAGGCCTGGATTGCGATCGATCCATCCAGCGAAGTCCTATTTCGGACGTTGGCCGATTGGAAGCAAACCGCCTTTATGCCGACCGGGCGTGTCAGGACCCCGACATGGGTGGCCGACGGGGCTGTGCTGATCGGCGATGCCGCGCATGCCATGAATCCGCATGCGTCGCAGGGGCGCATGCAGGCTATGGTGGATGCGATGACGTTGGCCGACCTCTTGCCGGAGTGTCTGGCGACGAGCGATTATTCCGCCGGAAAGCTCAAGGCCTACGAACACGCGCGTCGGCCGCATGTCGCGATGCTGCAGAAATTGGCTGACGAACAAGTCTTATTCTGGAACACGGCGAATCCGGTCATTGCCTTTCTCCGCGATCGCGTCTTTCGCACGCTCGATCACAATGCGCGCCTTCGCTATCGAGTCTTGTCTACCACGGCGGGCCTTCGCAAGACTCCTCCATTCGGTCCACTTGATCGGCTCATGGCGGCTGGATTTTTACCGGACCCTTCAGCGCGTCACACGACGGGAGGTAGGCAGTAGGATCATGTCTCCAATAGACTGGACCATAGATGGCTTGCCGGAGGAAACTCAGAAATTATTAAAGTTATACATAAAGGATGTTACAAAAGTATATGGAAATGAGATAGAAGGTATAATTTTATATGGTAGCGCGGTACGAGGAGAATTCCTGTCGGGCCGATCCAATCTCAATGTGCTGTTGGTAATGTCGTCCTATGATCTTGCCGGCTTAAAAAAATATAACGCCATTCATAAACGCTGGAGTAAGGAGCAAGTGGTCGTTCCCTTGTTTCTGACAGCGGACGACCTCCAATCTGGTTCGTCCGCCTTTCCTCTGGAATACCATGACATTCTCGAATGCCATCGGTTGCTCTGGGGGCAAGATCCCTTCGTCGGTCTCAAGATTGACTCTCGGTATTTGGCCGCGGAAGTCATCCAGGTGTTACGCGGAAATCTCCTCCGTCTCCGCCAACGGCTCGTCGAGGGACAAAGTTCAGAAGAAGCCGTTATTATCCTCCTACCCCTGTCCGTGACGGCACTTCTGCCGGCATTGCGGGGTCTGCAACGATTGCTAGGCCGTCCGGTTCTTGCGCATGGAGAGCCGCTACTGAAGGACCTCGAATCCTATATGGAGATTGATTTCACCGGGCTTCATGACGCCCTGTCGCTCAAGCGTGGTCACATTTCTCCAGGCCAGAAAGAGATTCCAAGGCTCATGGACCGCTACCTTGAAACTCTGACTCGGCTCGTCCACTCCGCAGAAGAGCGTATCAAGCGATGATGCTTCGATCCGGCCGACGATTCACACGTGTGGCGGTATTGAGTCTGGTCGTCGTGCTATGGGCGGCTGCCGCTCACGCGTCATTGTATGATCGACCGAAAGAGCGTGTGCCGCTTCCCAACCCCATCGGCTACGTCAGTGATCATGCGCAGGTGGTGGAGGCAGAGTGGAAGGAACGCATGAGGTCCGTCTGCATAGATCTTGAAAAGAAAAGCGGTGTCGAAATGGTCATCGTGACGGTGCCCACTATTAAACCGTATCCATCGGCCAAGGAATACGCGGATGCGCTGTATGAAAAGTGGCAAATCGGCTCGACGCAGCAGGAACATGGGGTGATGGTGTTGGTAGCCGTGCATGAACGGCAGGCGGCGATGGCCTTGGGGCGAAAAATGTTTCCGGTGATCACACCGGCTATCAGGAGTGAAGTCAGCCGACTCTATCTCCAACCTGCGATCGAGCGTGGGCATTTCGGTGAGGGCCTGTACCGAACAGCGGTCGCGCTGGCCACACCCGCGCAAGAGGTAAGGTTCGATGCTCCAACAAGGACTCGCTTTCGGGGACTTGGGGTCTGGATAACGCTGGGAACCACCGTTGCGGTTATTTCGTTTTTCTGGTGGATCAGTCGGCCGGATCTGCGGCATCCCTACAAGCGCATTCAAAAGGGTGAATACTGGGGAACCGGTCAAGGCGGGTTCGGGGGGAACTGGGGCGGCTTTGGCGGTGGCACGAGCGGAGAGGGGTGGAGATAGCAAAGGAGAGAAACGAAACTGGCCCGTAGGAGTGGTGCGAATTTTACGTGTAGTGTCCCATATCTGCCGGAGCACAATCTTCCAACCGTATTGGAGACCCATCAATGGATAGTCCCTCAATCTGGAGTCGTTCCCAGTCAACGCTGAGTGTCTGTGCGATCCTCGCTCTGTTCATGTCCGGCTGTGCGACCACGGCCCACGAGAGTAAGACCGCCTCAGTTCCGTCTCAGGACCTCACCGATGCCGTGATCGAGCGCTACATTCGCACCCACCCGGAAGTAATTGTCCAATCGGTACAGGCGATGGAAACCAAACGCCAAGCCGAGCTGCAAGAACGTCAAAAATCGGCTCTTGCTGCGAAACAACAGGAACTGCTTCACGATCCAGCGTCGCCGGTGAGCGGCAATCCGAAGGGCGAGATCACCTTGGTGGAGTTTTACGACTACCGCTGCGGCTACTGTAAGAAGGCGGCTTCGGCAGTTACGGAACTCCAAAAGGAAGATCGCCGTGTGCGGGTCGTCTATAAAGACTTCCCCATTTTAGGCGAGTCGTCGGAGCTTGCGGCCAAGGCCGCGCTCGCGTCTCAGGCGCAAGGTAAACACCAAGCGTTTCACGAAGCCCTGCTCGCCTCTCATGCCGATATGACGAAGGGGGCGATCTTGAAGATTGCCGTTCACGTTGGGCTCGACGCGAAACGTCTGGAGGCTGACATGGCCGATCCTAAGTGGCAGGCGGCTATTGAGAGGAATCGGGTGCTCGCCAACGATCTCGGCATCTCGGGAACTCCTGGTTTCATCGTGGGTACTGAACTGATACCTGGGGCGTTGGATTTGAATGGATTGAAAGAATTAATTGCTCGAGCGGGACATGGGCGATGATGGATGATGGCCTCGATCTACAATGAAACCAATATGGAACGACGGACACTTCAGCGGCGCTTGACGAAGGCAACGAACCGGTCGAGAATGTGCCTCACGTGGGCTCGCATAGTCTCTTGGACAAGCTTTGAACTCGATCTGCCGGGGAACCATGGCAGTCAGCGCTGGTGATAAGATCAGGGAAAGTGCAGGAAAGGATGCCACCATCAGAGCGCAAGAAGCAGTTACTCCATGCAGGGGATGAAATCACCATCCAGACCGGTCGCGCCGGAATACACATGAAAAAGAACGGGGACATCGTCATCGAGGGAAAGAAATTTCGGTCAAAGCATCGGGTGATCTTGTGCTAAACGGTCGAAAGATTCTGCAGAATTAAAAGGGCTTCCCGGAGCGGGCACATTCTGGAATGATCACGGCCTCAAGCTGGGTCCACTGGGCGCTGCTGTCCGCGGTATTCGCGGCGCTCACGGCGATTTTTGCGAAGATCGGGCTCGAGAATGTAGATTCTGATCTTGCGACGCTGATCAGGACCGTTGTGATCATGGGGGTTCTCAGCGGCTTCGTGTTTTTAGCAGGAAAGTGGACGAACCCCTTACAACTGTCTCCCAAAACCTGGTCTTTCTTGATTCTGTCCGGTCTAGCGACGGGAGCCTCGTGGGTCTGCTACTTCCGAGCACTCCAAGTAGGCGATGCGTCAAAGGTCGCCCCGGTGGACAAATTCAGTCTCGTGCTCGTCTCCATCTTTGCGTTCACATTTCTTAATGAACGCCCTTCGGGTCGAGAGTGGCTTGGAATTCTGATGGTCACAAGCGGCGTTCTTATCTTGGCCATAAAAAGGTGAGTCTTCAGCAGCGTCTGACGACATCTTGTCCCGGCGACGACGGATGCATGGCCAACCCCCGGCGTGCCGTCATTGACAAGGCTCGAGTGCTAAGAGAGGGGGTACGTCAACCTGACCTCAATGCCGGGGCTGAACGATCAACAGGAGGTCCTTTATGACTGACATCGTGCGGTGTCAGCATGGGAGGCTGGTCGGTGTAGCGCTGGTATACTGCGCCACATTTCTGTGCGGCCTCTCGATGACATTCGCCGAAGAATCGGCATCGCCAGCCACGGCTGACACGAGCCGTGAAGAGGCAAGTTCGACACCAGAGGGTGTTGACACTCAGGAACGAGGAGTCCTGCCGGGGTCTGTCGTGCCCGATGCCACTGCACGCGTGATCGCGCCGACTGCTAGTCTCACCGCGGTCCGAAACGCAATCCAGGTGACGTCGAAAAGCGTCTCCGTGAATCTGCGCATCCCCCCGAATCTCCCGGTGACGGTTCCCGTCGAGGTTAGCGTTGCGTATATCTCTCCGACCCAAACCCAGCGCCAGACGAAGACCTATAATCCTGCCACTGGTCTGACCTTTCTTCATCACGAAGCCGAAGGGGACGGGAAGTCTCGATCTATGCATCTGGATATTACTGTGCGCGAGTTGGTTTCCAATGGGCAATCCTTCTCATCCGGCAAAGACTTCACAATCATCCCGCTCTACGACGTCTCGCTCAGTCAGTTGAGGTTTGCTATGCTTTCCAATTGTGATATCCGTGGGAAAAATGACATCACATTGCGCTGGGACTCGCCTGATGGACGGAGGAGAGAGGCTCAGTTTGGCGCCGCCAAACACGGGGAAAAGGTGATCAGGCAATTCTCGTGGGGCCACAGGGGAATCAGCGCGCAGTCAACCCTCGTTGAGCCAAGCATGCAATTTTTTGAGCGTGATCCTCTCCCTGATTTCGGCTTCAACCCGTTACGTCGTTCATCAACACCCTTAGTGCCAGGACCGAAGACACAGATCTTTAACTTTGTCTTGAACGAGAAGGCGTCAGGGCCGTCTGACCAGACGACCGTGATTGCCGGTTGCCAGGCGAGGATTAAATACCGCATTGACCGCAAGGTGATGACGTTCGATCGATTCTAA
>JACXTT010007845.1_pt1 | contig 14956 bp, 16 predicted proteins | sample 9270951 | NCBI WGS metagenome assembly JACXTT01 (sample SAMN15532306, study PRJNA645909) | rock metagenome | isolation source: weathered quartz diorite | place: Puerto Rico | collected 2017-06-21
CTTCTGGGCGGCCTTGGTGTTGGCCTCGAGCTTCTCGACCTTCTCCTGGACCTTGGCGAGAACGCCGCGCGACATCTCGCGCGACATCAGGTCGCCCTTCTCGATGACGATCTCCTCGTCGCCGTTCTGTCCAATCGTCATCTGGCGGCGCGACTTGGTGCCGATGCCGGCCTTGATGTGCTCGGTCGCCTTCTTGCCCTGAGTGGTCAGCTCGTCGACGGACTCCTGCAGCGCTTCTTCGAGCCGCGCCACCTCCGCGTCGACCTCGCCCTTCAGCTTCTTGGTCTTCGTCTCGTGCTCCTGGCGGATCTCCCGCGCCTTGGCGTCGACGTCGGCACGCAGGCGCACGGCCCGCTCGTCCTTGTCCATGTTGAGGACGGCGAGCATGTCCTGCCGCACTTCCTCGTGGACGTCGGTGACGATGTAGTTGGCGAAGTAGAGGATCTTCTCCAGGTTGCGCGGAGACATGTCGAGCAGCAGACCCATCCGGCTCGGTATGCCCTTGAAGTACCAGACGTGGCTCACCGGCGACGCGAGCTTGATGTGGCCCATGCGCTCGCGGCGCACCTTGGACCGCGTCACCTCGACGCCGCATTTGTCGCAGATGATGCCCTTGTAGCGGTAGCGCTTGTACTTTCCGCAGTGGCATTCCCAGTCCCTCGTGGGTCCGAAGATGCGCTCGCAGAAAAGTCCGTCGCGCTCCGGGCGGAGCGTGCGGTAGTTGATCGTCTCCGGCTTTGTGACCTCGCCGTGCGACCACGACATGATCGTGTCGGGCGACGCCAGCGAAAGCTTCAGCGCGTCAAAGTTCTCCAGCTTCAGCACCTAGGCGACCTCCCATGCCAATGACGCAATGCCCATCGGGGTCCCCGCGAAATCGCCAGATTTCGTGGGGTGATCACAGTTCTCCAGCTTCAGCATTACTCCGCGGAATCCTCCCCGAGCTCCTCTCGTTCAAGCGAGATCCCGAGGTCGAGCGGGATCTCCGGGATGTCTTCTTCGCTCAGTACGATCTGGCGCTCGTCCTCGCTCAGGATCTCCACCCCGAGCGCAAGGCCCTCGAGCTCCTTCACCAGCACGCGGAACGACTCCGGGATGCCGGCCTCGAGCGTGTTGTCGCCCTTGACGATCGCCTCGTAGGCCTTCACGCGGCCGACGATGTCGTCGGACTTCACGGTCAGGATCTCCTGCAGGACGTGCGCGGCGCCGTAGGCCTCTAGCGCCCACACCTCCATCTCGCCAAAGCGCTGGCCGCCGAACTGTGCCTTACCGCCCAGCGGCTGCTGGGTGACCAGGCTGTAGGGGCCGGTCGACCGGGCGTGGATCTTGTCCTCGACCAGGTGAGCCAGCTTGAGCATGTAGATCATGCCGACGGTCACCGGCTCGTCGAATTCCTCGCCCGTGCGCCCATCGCGCAGCCGGACCTTGCCGTCGGCCGGCAGGCCCGCCTTTTCCAGCTCCTTGACGATGGTCTGCATCGGCGCCCCGTCGAAGACGGGGGTCGAGATCTTGACGCCGAGCGTGTTGGCGACCCACCCGAGGTGGGTCTCCAGGACCTGGCCCAGGTTCATGCGGCTGGGCACGCCGAGCGGGTTGAGCACGATGTCGACAGGCGTGCCGTCCGGCAGGTACGGCATGTCCTCCGCGGGCATGATCCGGGCGACCACGCCCTTGTTGCCGTGGCGGCCGGCCATCTTGTCGCCGGCCGAGATCTTTCGCTTCTGGGCGATGTAGACCCGGACCATCTCGTTGATCCCCGGTCCCAGCTCGTCCTTGTTATCGCGCGAGAAAACCTTGACATCGACCACGATGCCGCGCTCCCCGTGCGGCACGCGCAGGCTCGAGTCGCGGACCTCCCGCGCCTTCTCGCCGAAGATCGCGCGGAGCAGGCGCTCCTCTGCCGACAGTTCGGTCTCACCCTTGGGCGTGATCTTGCCCACCAGGATGTCGCCCTGCTGGACTTCCGCGCCGATGTAGACGATTCCGCGCTCATCGAGGTTGCGCAGCGCGTCGTCCGCGACGTTGGGGATGTCCCGGGTGATCTCCTCCGGGCCCAGCTTCGTCTCTCGCGCCTCGGACTCGTACTCCTCGATGTGGATCGAGGTGTACATGTCGTCCTTGACCACGCGCTCCGAGAGCAGGATCGCGTCCTCGAAGTTGTAACCCTCCCATGGCATGAAGGCGACGAGCACGTTTCGGCCGAGGGCCATCTCGCCGTTGTCGATCGCGGGTCCGTCGGCCAGGATGTCGCCCTTCTCGACATGCTGTCCCGGCTTCACGACCGCACGGTGGTTGAGGCATGTGCCCTGGTTGGACCGCTCGAACTTCTGCAGCGGGTAGTGACGGTCCGCGCCACCACCCTCCGGCTTGACGACGATCTCGAAGACCGGGGTCGCGTGGACGGTCTTCATCTCCTTCGGGTGCGCGATGTCGACCACGGTGCCGGCGATGTCGGCGACGATCATCTCGCCGGAGTCCTTCGCCGCGTAGTACTCGACACCCGTGCCGACCAGCGGCGCGTCGGTGACGAGAAGCGGCACCGCCTGGCGCTGCATGTTGGCGCCCATGAGGGCGCGGCCGGCGTCGTCGTGCTCGAGGAACGGGATCATGGCTGTGGCCACCGACACGATCTGCTTCGGCGAAACGTCCATGTACTGGATGTTGTGGATCTCTTCGATCTTGAAGTCGCCACGTGCCCGCGCCGGAACGCGCGCGTCTACAAATGTGCTTTCGGGCGTGAGCGCCGCGTTGGCCTGGGCGATTCCGTACATGTCCTCCTCGTCGGCGGACAGGTACTCGACCTCGGCGGAGATCCAGGGCACGATGTCGACCGAGGTGACGCGCGCCTTGAGCAGCTTCTGGATCGCCTTGGCGTCGAGCGCCTCATGCGCCGCCAGCACCTCGTTGCCCTTCGGGTCGACCGCGGCACGGCGCAGCGTGCGCCCTTCGAGCTTTGGCGCGACCTCCTCATTCAACGCAACGCGGTTGTAGACGCGCCGGAACGGCGTCTCGATGAAGCCGAACTCGTTGACCTTGGCGTACGTGGCAAGGTTGCCGATGAGTCCGATGTTCGGGCCTTCCGGCGTCTCGATCGGGCAGATGCGGCCGTAGTGGCTGTGGTGCACGTCGCGGACGTCGAATCCAGCACGCTCGCGGGACAGTCCTCCGGGACCCAGCGCGGAGAGCCGCCGCTTGTGCGTCAGCTCGGACAGCGGGTTGTGCTGGTCCATGAACTGGGACAGCTGGCTCGAGCCGAAGAACTCCTTGATCGCCGCGACGACCGGGCGCGCGTTGATGAGCGACGCCGACGTGACGGTGTGGGGGTCACTGATCGTCATACGCTCTTTGATGATCCGCTCCATTCGGATCAGGCCCATGCGGAACTGGTTCTGGAGCAGCTCTCCCACAGCGCGGACACGCCGGTTGCCGAGGTGGTCGATGTCGTCTGGGATCTGCTTCTCACGCGGCGCGTTGTTGAGCTCGATCAGCTTGCGCAGGAACGCGATGAAGTCGCCCTTCTCCAGGATGCGCAGCTCGCGCTGCCGGACGCGAGCGAGGATGTCCTCCTCATCGCGGCCGAGCCGCTTGTCGACCTTGTATCGACCGACCCGGCCAAGGTCGAACCGCCGCGGGTTGAAGAACAGGGACTGCAGCAGGTTGCGCGCGTTGTCCACGCTCGGCGGGTCGCCGGGGCGGACGCGGCGGTAGAGCTCGAGCAGGGCGTCCTCGGTCTTGGTCGTCGTGTCCTTCTCGAGCGTCGACTCCATGTAGCGGTGCTCGGGGTTGTTGTCGACGTCGCCGAACAGTTCGTGAAGAGCGCGCTTCTGCGCCTCGCGGTCGTTCTCGGTGCCCTTGAGCTGGGGCAGTTCGAGGGCCTTGAGAAGGACGGTGACGGGAACCTTGCGCTTGCGGTCGATCTTGACGGTCAGCAGGTCCTTGGCCGAGGTCTCGATCTCCAGCCACGCGCCGCGGTTGGGGATCAGCTTGGCGCCGAAGAGCTTGCGTCCCGTGTTCGGGTCTTCGGCCGCGGTGAAGTACACGCCCGGCGAGCGCACGAGCTGCGACACGACGACGCGCTCGGTGCCGTTGACGATGAAGGTTCCCTCGTCGGTCATCATGGCGAAGTCGCCCATGTAGACCTCGGACTCCTTGATCTCGCCCGTCTCCTTGATCGTCAGACGGGTCCGGATGCGCAGCGGCGCCGCGTAGGTCATGTCGCGGTTGCGGCACTCTTCGACCGAGAACTTTGGCTGGCCGAACTCGTAGTCCAGGAACTTCAGCTCGAAGTTCTTGCCCGTGTAATCCGTGATCGGGTTGATTTCGTCGAAGAGCTCCCGCAGGCCGTCGGACTTGAACCAGTGGAACGACTCGAGCTGCGTGGCGATGAGGTCTTTGAGCTCGACCAGGTTCGGGATGCGGCCATAGCTGAGACGCGCGGGGGCTCTCATCTCTGAGATCAATTCGGTACTCCTTCCAGGAAAAAGGGCGCGCTCAGTTAGAGGGCTTCGTGAGCGGCCGGGACGTGCACAAACGGCGAGTATACGACAGATTACCCCTCTTTAGGGGCGCTTAAACAGGACCAGGCGAGTGGCCGCCTGGCCGAGGATTTCCGGGCACTATACCACCGGCCGGGCCAGGCCGGATAGCCTTCTTTGCGATGCCTGACTGGGGGGCTCTGAGGGCCGAATTCCCCCTCCTCGAGCGCTACATCTACTTCAACGCCTGCTCGCTTGGGCCTCTTCCCCGCCGTGGACGGGCTGCCCTGGCCCGATACGCGCAGGACTGGGACGATCAAGGGACGCCCGTCTGGTATTCGACCTGGTTGCCGCTCCTGGCGCGCTTCCGGGAGAAGGTCGGCGAGCTGCTGCGCGCGCCGGCGGCCTCCACTGCGATCGCACCGTCGGTCTCAGTCGCGCTGACGACGCTTGCCACCGGGCTGCCCCTGCCCAGGGGGCGGAGCAAGGTCCTCATCGGCGAGCTGGACTTCCCCACCATCGGCCACCAGTGGCTGTCACGACCTGAGTTCGAGGTCGAGTTCGTGCGGAGTCGGGATGGCATGACGATCCCGCCCGACGCCTTCGCCGAGCGGATCGACTCCCAGACGGCCCTTGTCGCGACGACCCATCTCTTCTACACGACCGGTTATCTGCAGGACGTGCGGACGATCGCCGACGCCGCCCACGATGCGGGAGCCCTGTGCCTGATCGACGGCTACCAGACGTGCGGATGCGTGCCGCTCGACGTGTCGGCGATGGACTGCGACGCCTTCGTCGGCGGATGCCTCAAGTGGGTCAGCGGAGGACCCGGCAACGCGTTCCTTTACGTCCGGCCCGAACTGATACCGCACGTCCGCCCGCAGGGGACGGGCTGGTTTGCGACCAGAGACCCTTTTTCCTTCACCCTCCAGGAGCTGGTGTTCGCGGACGATGCCCGCCGGCTGGAGACGGGAACGTGGGCGATGGCCTGCCACTATGCCGGCCTGGCCGGCCTGGAGTTGATCCTCGAGGTTGGCGTCGCCAACATCCAGGAGAGGCTGCGAGACCTGACCGACCGCATCCTCGAGCGCTGCGACGAGGCCGGCGTCAAGACCTTCACGCCCCGGGAGCGCTCGCTACGGTGCGGCATCGTGACCCTCGAGTCCGCGCATCCGGAAGACGTCGAGGCGAAGCTGCACGCTGCGGGTGTGATCGTCGACTCGCGACCCGGTCGAGTCCGCCTGTCACCCCACTGGTGCGTGACCGAGGAGGAGCTGGAGCGCGGCATGGACCTTGTCCTGCAGCATGTGCAGGCCGCAGCCGCGGCTCGCTAGCCCTCTACTTCAGCTCCGCTGTCGCGCCGGCTTCCTTGAGCCGGGCCACCGCCTTCTCGGCGTCGGCCTTGGAGACGTTCTCGAGCACCGGCTTCGGCGCGGCGTCGACCAGGTCCTTGGCCTCCTTGAGGCCGAGCTGGGTCAGCTCGCGGACCGCCTTGATACCGAACTCGTCTTCGATGGCCTTCACGGCCTCGACGACGTCGAGGATGCTCCAATCCTTCAAAGCCTCGACGAACTCTTTCGGGGTGATCTTGGTCGCCGCCATTTACGTCGCCTCCTTTTTATTACGGGGTCCCCGCGAACTCAAGCCGCCGGCTCTGAGTTCGTCGCGGTGAGTTTGTTCTTGTACGCGTCCAGCACTCCGAGGAGCTGCTGAAGCGGTGTTTGCATGATTCCAACGAGCTGGCCAACCGGGGATTGCAGCGTGCCCAGCAGCTGGGCGATGAGCGTCTCGCGCGACGGCAGGTCAGCGAGCTGCCTGACCTGGTCTGGCGTGAAAACGCGGCCCTCGACGAGACCGCCCTTGACGTCGAGCTTCAGGCGGCTCGTGCGCACCCATTCGTTGATCAGCTTCGACGGCATCGCAAGGTCGTCGTAGCCGAACGCGATCGCCACGGGGCCTTCGAGCTCCTTCTGGAGCGCGGGCACGCCGGCGGCTTCCGCGGCGCGCCGGGCGAGCGTGTTCTTGACGACGCGATACTCGACATCGCCGCCGCGAAGCTTGCCGCGCAGCTCCTGGATCTGAGTCACGGTCAGGCCGCGGTAGTCGGTCAGCACCGCCACCTTGGCCTTCTTCAGCTTTTCCGTCAGCAGCTCGACCAGCTCGGCCTTCTGCTCCTTGCGCGCTCTCGGCAAATGAAAAATCCTCCCTGCCACGAGAATTCGAGGCAAGAAGGATCCATGCGTCCCTCACTTGCGAATCGCCTCGGTAGGAAATTAAGCGGCGCGCGCCGCACCTACGGTCTAGGGCAGGACGGTGATTATACGGAGTTGGCTTTGGCCCAGTCCTCCCGGAGCAGCTCGGTCAAGACGTGGTCGGTCCACTCGCCGTCGATGAAGCGATCGCCCTTCCATCGCCCAACCTCTTTGTAGCCGGCGGCCTTTTGCGCCCGCGCGCTGGCCACGTTCCCTTCGAGATATCCCGACTTGAGCTTGCGCAGTGGAAGCTGCGTGAAGGCGTACCCGGCGCGGAGCTGCATCAGCTCTCGTCCCACGCCCTTGCCCCACGCGGTCTTGTCCCCGATCACCGTGCCGGTGGTGCCGAAACCGTTCTTCCAGTCGATCTGGACGATGCTCGTACCACCGACGATTCGCCCGTCGTGCTCGACCACCCAGAAGATCACGTTCGGATCTCGTGCCATGCGATCGAGGAATTCCTTCTCGTAATCGACCGATGGCGGGTTGCGCAGCTTTATGAAGCGCGTCACCTCGAGGTCCTCGAACCAGGCGGCCATGGCCGCGGCGTCCTCGGACTTCGGCGGCCGCAAGCAGACGACTTTGCCCTGGAGGATCGGCCCGTACATTTACCCCACGAAGTCTGAGGACCCGCGATGGCGCCCGCAATAGCGGGCGGCTGAGCGGCAAGCCGTGACCTCGCGGGGACGCCGAAGAGGCCGGTAAGGCTAGCCCGCGACGTGCAGCTTGGCTGCTTCCCTCACGTCCACCGGCACGGACGGGCCCTGCGTCGAGACGAGGTAGAAGCTCCGCAGGTACTGGCCCTTGGAAGAGGACGGCTTGTTGCGGATCAGTGCATCCACCAGAGTGGACAGGTTCTGGTGCAGCTGCTGCTGGTCGAACGACACCTTGCCGATCGGCACGTGCACGATGCCGAACTTGTCGGTGCGGAACTCCACCTTGCCGCCCTTGGCCTCCCGGATGGCCCGGGCGACGTCGTTGGTGACCGTGCCCGACTTGGGGTTCGGCATGAGGCCACGCGGCCCGAGCACCTTGCCGAGGGGTCCGACCTTCGCCATGATGTCCGGGGTCGCGATCGCGGCGTCGAAATCGGTCCAGCCCTCGGAAACGCGCTTGACCAGGTCGTCGCCGCCGACTGTGTCCGCCCCCGCCTCCTGTGCCTCTCTCGCCTTCTCCCCCACCGCGAAGACGGCGACGCGCACCTTCTTGCCCGTTCCGTTCGGGAGCACAACGGAGCCGCGCACCATCTGCTCGGCATGGCGAGGGTCGACGCCGAGCCGGATGTGCGCCTCGACGGTGGCGTCGAACTTCGAGATCGAAGTCTCTCGGACCATCCGGCACGCCGTCTCGGGATCCAGGCCGCCGGTGCCGTTGCTGCTGACCGCGGCCTCGACCTTCTTGGCGGCTTCGATGTACTTCTTTCCCCTCTTCTTCGGCATGTGGCCTACTCCACCACCTCGAGTCCCATCGACCGAGCCGTGCCCTCGATCATTTTCATCGCATGCTCGGCGTCGTAGGCGTTGAGGTCCTTGCCCTTTACGTCGACGATCTGCCGGATCGCCTGCCGCGTCACGGTGCCGACCTTCTCGCGGTTCGGCTTGGCCGAGCCCTTCTCGACTCCTGATGCACGTTTCAGCAGCTGGACGGCAGGCGGCGTCTTGAGCACGAACGAGAAGCTGCGGTCTTCGTAGATCGTGATCAGCGCGGGTACGACGTCACCGGTCTGCTGAGCCGTGCGCTCGTTGTAGGCCTTGGTGAACTCCATGATGTTGATGCCGTGCGGGCCGAGGGCCGTGCCGACAGGCGGCGCCGGTGTGGCCCTGCCTGCCTGCAGCTCGAGCTTCAGCACCGCTCGGACCTTCTTCTTGCCCATTACGTTTCTCGATGCGGCCCTAGTGGACCTTCTCGACCTGGAGCAGGTCGAGCTCGGGGCATACGAGACGGCCGGAGTGAATCCGGCCTCGTGCTCCACATTGGTTTCTGTTCATCAGTGGACCTTCTCGACCTGGAGCAGGTCGAGCTCGACCGGCGTCTCGCGGCCGAACATGTTGACCAGCACCTTCAACTTGCCCTTCTCGGGGTTGATCTCGTCGACCTTGCCGTGGAAGTCGGTGAACGGACCATCCACGACCCGCACCGATTCGCCGACCTGGAACTCGACCCGGATCTTCGGAGCTTCTTGCCGCATCTGCTTCTGGATCGCCCGCACCTCTTTTTCCTGCAGGGGCACCGGGCTGTTGGCGGAACCCACGAAGCTCGTGACGCCAGGCGTGTTGCGGACGACGAACCAGGACTCGTTCGACATCTTCATCTTGACCAGGATGTAGCCGGGAAAGATCCGCTTCTGCACGTGGCGGCGCTTGCCGTCCTTGATCTCGATCTCGTCCTCCATCGGGACGAGCACCTGCAGGATCTTGTCCTGCATGTCCATCGACTCGATGCGCTTCTCGAGGTTCTTCTTGACCTTCTCCTCATGCCCGGAGTAGGCGTGGACGACGTACCACTGCGCGTCTTCGTCGGGCGACGGGGCCGGGCTCTTTTCGACCGCCATCAGTGCACCCCGTTGTTGTAAAGGGTTCGCCTGGCAGCCTCGGCCAGTACGTAGTCGGTGCCGCCGATGAAGATCCCGAGCAGGATCACGGTGAAGATCACGACCAGCGTGTAGCGGTACAGCTCGCCGGGGGTGGGCCAGACCACCTTGCGCAGCTCCTCGATGACGTCGCGCATGAACTGGCCGATGCCAGGCTGCTGCGCCCTCGGCTCGTCTCGCTTCCGTGCCGTTACTGCCATCGACCTGTTACTTGGTCTCCCTGTGGAGTGTGTGCTTGTGGTCCCACTTGCAGTACTTGGTGAGCTCGATCCGGTCGGGATCGTTCTTCTTGTTCTTCAGAGTGGTGTAGTTCCGCCTTTTGCAGACGGTGCAGGCGAGGGTGATGACTTCTTCCATGCTTGGCTCTTTGGTGGGAGAAAGAAAAAAGCCTAGGTTCCCTAGGCGCTGTCAATAGTAGCAGAGGATTCACCGGCCCCAGCCTTCGAGCGCCACGCCCGGATTCCCGGCCGCCGGGGTCCGCCCGATACCGGCCGGAGGCCCATTGACCGAACGCCGGGCAGGGTCTATAGGGGCCTCGCACCGTCTCCGCTAGCCAGGAGGGGAAGCCATGTCGGGGTCCAAACGCCTTGTGGCGGCACTTGCGCTCGCGTCCGCCGTGGTCTGGTTTGGGTCGGCCGGCGTCGAGGCCGGCGACAACCGGCAGTCGAACTCGCTGCCGCCGCCCTTCACCCAACCGATGTGCGGGCCGGGCATCGGCGATGTCACCGTGTCCATCGACCCTGCCACCTTCCGTTCGTTTATCAAGACGTTCACGCTTCAGGACGGAACGACCAAGATCCAGTTCAACGGCTTTGCCAGCCAGATCGTGCAGGGCAACGGCAAGACGCTTTCATTCAACGTCAGCGGGCCGGGATACTTCCTAGTCGCGCCGAACGGTGATTTCGTGACCTCGGTCGGGCAGGGCCACGGCTTCTACATCGGACCTGTCGGGTCGCCGCAGGAAGGCCTCAAGCTGTACACGGGCCTCGTGGTCTACGCGATAACCGTGGTCGACCCTTACGGTCCCATCTTCGTGGTTGCAAGCTCGACCGGTCACGTCACCGACGTGTGCGCGATGCTCGCCTAGTCGCAGCCGGACCGCCCGGTCCAGCGCGCACCGGGCCATATCATTCCGATCGATGCCAGGCGCGACGATCGCCGTGCTTCACGGCGACCAGACCGGCGAGGAGCTGCTGGAGGAGGCCCTGCGGCTGCTCGATCCGGGGGTCGTTGGCGTGCCCCTCGAGACACAGGACTTCGACCTCTCCCTTGAAGAGCGACGGCGGACACGCAATCAGTGCGTGCTCGACGCGGCCGAGGCCCTGCGCCAGTTCGGCTTCGGGATCAAGGCGGCCACCATTACCCCCGAGGGCGCGCGCGACGTAGGAAGCCCGAACGCCATCCTGCGCAAGCAGATCGACGGCAGGGTCATCGTCCGGACCGGCCGGCGCATCCCCGGCGTGAGACCGCTGGCCGGCGTGCACGCGCCGATCTCCGTGATCCGCATGGCGGTCGACGACGCGTACGGCGCAAGGGAGTGGCGCGAGGGTCACGACCTCGAAGAATGGGCGTTCCGCACCGAGAAGATCAGCCGCCGCACCTGCCGGATCGTCGCGGACTACGCGTTCCGGCACGCCCAGCGCATCGAGGCGAAGGTGTTCGGCGGCCCCAAGTTCACGGTCAGCCCGGTGTACGAGGGGATGTTCAAAGAAGAGCTCGATGCCGCGGCCGAACGCCACCCGGAGGTCCGCTACGAGCCGCAGCTCATCGACGCCACGTACGCGCTCCTGCTGGCCACGACGGGCGAGGCGCTGGTCATCCCCGCGCTCAATCGCGACGGCGACACCCTGTCCGACCTCGTCATGCAGATGTTCGGCACCATCGCCGGCGCCGAGTCGACGCTGCTGGCGTTCGACGAGGCCGGCGCCGTGAAGGTCGCCATGACCGAAGCACCGCACGGGACTGCGCCCGCGCTGGAAGGAAAGAACATTGCGAACCCCATGGCGATGATCCTCGCCGTCGCCTCATTGCTCGGCTACATGAGGGGCGAGCCCTCGCGACGGGCCTCGCGCGCCATCTATGAGGCCGCGCTGGAGGCGGTCTCCGATGGCGTACGGACCGCCGACCTCGGCGGCCAGGCCTCGACGAGCGACTTCACGGCCGACGTCATCCGCCGCGTGAGGACAAAGGTCGAGGTGTGGAGCGCGCTGGCCGACATCGAGCGTTGAGATATCTCGCGCTGGGTGATTCCTACACCATCGGGACCGGCGCTTCAGACGAATCGCACAGCTGGCCCTCGATCATCGCCCGGCGCTTGAGCGCCGAGCTGACCAATCCGGCGGTGAACGGTTACACCACGCTCGACCTCATCCGCGACGAGCTGGCTTACCTCGAGCAGCTGAAGCCAGACCTCGTGTCGATCCTGATCGGGGTCAACGACCTGGTGCAGGGCCGCTCGCCAGATCAATACCGGGACTCGCTCGCGCGAATCTATGACGCGGTCGACGCGCTCGAGCTGCCAAACCGCGTGGCAGCGATCGCGATCCCGACGTGGTCTTACGTGCCGGCGGCCGCCGACTTCGGAGGCAAGGAACGCGTCGAGAGTTTGACCGGGTTGTTCAACGCCGTCGCGAAAGGAGAGGCGCGCGCCCGCGGCTACATCTGGGTGGACATCAGTGAGGCGAGCACGCTGGGCATCGGCTCGCCGGGCTGGATTGCATCCGACGACCTGCATCCAGGCGACGCCCAGTACGCGTTGTGGGCGGAAGCGATCTGGGCCGCAGTCGCCGACGACTGGGCTAGACCTTGATCCTCTTGAACGACTCCGCGTAGTGGAAGCCGGCCTTCTTGCCGACGTCCCGATGTCGCTTGCGCATGAACTTCTCGAGGTCCCAGGTCCGCCCTGGCTTCGCCACCTGGCTCTTGTGCTTGCGCAGCGCCTCGATCTTCCGGTCGAGGGTTGGCGTGATATCGACCAGGTAGTCGCCTAGCGTCCAGAAGGGGATCCAGACCTCCCTCACCTCGTGCGGCTCGAAGCCTTCCTTGAGCAGCGAGCGAAAAGCCCGCGGGTTGCGCGAATCGGGATAGACCGCCGCCATCGTGGCCTCGCCCACGGCGAGGTGGTCCGGGTGCGATCCGCCCATCGGCGCGTCCAGCACGCGCCCTGGAATGTGCGTGATCACCAGCTCGGGCTTGTGCTTGCGGATCATCCGCACGATGTCCCGCCGGAGCTTGAGGTCGGGCGCAAGATGCCCGTCCTTGTAGCCAAGGAACTCGACGTTCTTGACGCCCAGCACCCTTGCCGCCGCCTTTTGTTCCCTCTGCCGGATCGCCACGAGCTCCGAGTCCTTCTGCTTCGGGTCCTCTCCGCCCTGCCTTCCGTCGGTGACGATCACGTACGTGACCTCCGCCCCGCTGTCCGCGAGCCGGGCCACCGACCCACCGGCGCCGAAGTCCGGATCGTCGGGGTGCGCGGATACGACCATCACCTTCTGGAACTTCGGAAGTCGCCCGTTGCTGCGCGCGTTCGCCACCGCAAAAACGATAAGAGCTTTCGGGCTCTACCGTCTCACCCTGGCGGGCGCGTTCAGCGACGCCAGTGGGATCGCAGCCTGGATCGGCTCCCAGAGCGCGGTCAGCTGCTCGACGGTCAGGCGGGTGCGGACCGCGATCACGCGCCCGCCGAAGGCGGCGGTCTTGACCGCTGCCCATCCCCCACTCCCGGCCAGCCGCATCGGAACGGTGACCACCGCGCTCAGCGCAGCGGCCTCCTCGCCTGACCGCGCGGCTCCATCCGCGACCGCGCTGGACAGCACGCTGGAGAGGGCGTCCTGGACCTGCCACGGGCGCGCCAGTACGGCGCACTGGCTTGCCCCAAGCCGCCCCACCGCCGTGACGTAACGCGAGACCATCGCACCCAGCGACCTGGGGTTCGTCACCGGGATGGCCGAAGCGAACGGCGCGTATGAAGCTGCGAACTTGATCGGCGTCAGGTGGTGGCGGTGCACGAGCGCCGAGACCGCGTGCCAGGACGCCACGGCCTCGTCGTCGGAACGGCCGCCGAAGAAGTCGATCAGCGCCGTACCCGCGTTGACCAGCGGCGCGATCGCCTCCTCATTGGCGTCCGGCGCGGCCATCGCGATGCGCTGCCAATCCATCTTTTCCAGCGCGGCGACCTTGTGCGCGAAACCGCCGCCGTTCAGCTCTTCGAAGGCGACCGACCGCGCGAACGGCGTCAGCACGTCGCGGACCTGGTCGAGGTTGAGCCGGCCCCGCGACTCGAGCGCGAACCCCGCGCGCTCGACCGCGACGAATGCCCGGCAGCGCAGGTAGGAATCGAGGTCCCGAGTGCCCTCGAGCATCGCGAGGATCGACCTGACCACGGCTGCCGGCTCCGCGGCCACCTCTCGGGTGACGCTCGAGACCAGCTTGCGGCGGTCGAGCACCCGAAGCCACTGGATCGGGCTCAGCTCGGCCACGCCCCTGATGAAGGCCGCGACCTCCCCGTGATTGGGCCCATAGACCGCCGGGGCGCGTGCCGGAGCGGGTGCGGCGGCGACGGCGCGGCTCCGCGGCGGTCGGGTGATGGTCTTGATCGCGGTGTCGACGGCGGCACGGACGCGCTGGGTGGTGGGAACCACCGCGACTTCGGACAGAGAGGCCAGGGGGATCACCGGTTCGATCGGTGCCCAGAGCTCGGTGATCTCCGCTTCCGTAAGGTCAGCCAGCGCCCCCAGCACGCGACCGCCATGCACGGTGGTGCGAACCGCGGCCCAGCCCGGATCGCCCGTCAGCTGATGCGGGATCAAGGAGAGCGCCGCGATCGCCACGGCCTCTTCGCTCTTGACGTGCCGGTTCTTGGCGACCGCCTGCAGCAGCGCCCGCGATGCTGCCGGCTCGATGCGCCAGCGCCTTGCCAGGACCTCGTACTGCTCTCGGGTCAGCTCCTCGAGGCGGGCGAGAAGACGCCGCGTCTTGGGTTCGAGGACGTCGGAACCCGAAAGAGGGATCGGGGCGGCGAACGGTGCGTAGTTGACCGCGAACTTCAGCGCCGGAAGCTGCGAGCGCATCACCAGCGCCGTCATCGCCTGCCAGGCAGCCACCTGCTTGTCCTCGCTCTTCTTGACCAGGGTGTCGAAGAGCACTTCGCCGGCCCGCGCGATCGGCTCCGAGATCCTGGTGTCGCTGGTCCTGATCGCGGCCTGGATCGACCGGGCGGAGTCAGGAGCGCCCTCCTTGCTGACCGAGCCGACAAGACGGCGCACCGCCAGCACCTGCCGCCACTGCCACGGCGTCAGCTGCGCCGTCGCGACGATGAAGGCTTCGACCTCGGCCGTGTGCGGCCCGAAACGGTGCGCGGCGTCATCGTTGGCTCTCTGGATGCGGCCGAGAAGACCGTGGGAGGCGGGCGCCACGGGGTTAATTCTCGTTCGCCGGGGCTCGCCCGGAGCCGCCTAAATGGTCTGGACTTTGAGCAGGTTGGTCTGGCCGGGGCGGCCGACCGGGACCCCGGCTACGACGACAACGCGATCTCCCGGCCGGACCATGCCGCTCTGCAGGGCGGCCTCGGCGGCGTTCGAGATCATCTGGTCGGTGTCCCGGCCTGGGCTGACCAGGAGCGGGATGACGCCCGAATACAG
>JACXTT010007846.1_pt1 | contig 14956 bp, 16 predicted proteins | sample 9270951 | NCBI WGS metagenome assembly JACXTT01 (sample SAMN15532306, study PRJNA645909) | rock metagenome | isolation source: weathered quartz diorite | place: Puerto Rico | collected 2017-06-21
CGTTGCCTTGACGATCATCGTAGACCACGGGCAGAACGCCGGTGAACTTTTGCGGATCGACGAAGTTTTTGTAGGGTTCCTGGGATCGCTTATCCGGAACGTACACCGCATCCACGGCGAGGGCTTGGAGCCAGAGTACGGCAACCAGCGGGTCAGTTCCCTTTAACGTCTCGCCCTGAGCGAACTGAGGCATGCTATTGAGCAGACCTTGGTCGGAGCCGCCGCCGAGTTCCGCCAGATCGTGCCAGGCATCGAACCAGAATCGGACTGAACCGCTGGGAAGGGCGCGCGCGTCGGGCATATTTTTCCAGAACCATTCGGATATTCTGTATTCGACACGATCGGTGTAATCGTTGTAGCGCGGAAACATGGCCCAAGCATTCGTCAGATAGGTGGAGCTAGGAATGAAGGCGACTATGGTCAAGATCGCCGCCCCGGCACGGAATGCAAGACTCTTGTGATTCCACAGCCACCGCAAGACCAGGAGCACGCCCATGATGCAGGCGAGGTCGAACTCGGGAACGAGTCGATAAGGTTCGCCGGAGATGCGGAAGTTGAAGTAGACGCCGCCGATCACCAGGAGCGAGAGACACAGGAAGGCACCGCATACAAAGACGTCACCAGCACTGTCTTTGCGCCCCCGGGCGAGCCGTGCACTCACAAATGCGAAGAGTATCGCGAGGCCGAGAGCCAACCAAATCGACAGCGCGTTGCCCGGCTGAGCTACCCATCGCATGTTCTCGACGGTGACTCGCAGATAGGAAGGAACCAGCCAGAACGCAGTCAAGCCGTAGGCAAGCGAGGGGATCAGGACAGCGGGCACGATGATGCGCCGGTCCTGGTGAGTGATCCAGATGCTCCAAAGGAGGACGAGATAGAAGATGGTGAGCGACGTTGCGCCATAGAAATTGTGCGAGACGACGGCGCTAGAGAAGATCGCGGCGAGGGCGATGGCAGCGGGACGCAGCGTCACAAACGCGCGCCAGCCGAAGACGAGCGCGAATGGAAGAAGGGCCAAAGCGCTCATGTGCGGTCCCTCGCCATACTTGATCAGTACATGCAGCCGCTGCGGTTCAAGCAATACAGTGTCGCGCGGCAGATTGGGAAAGACGAGGTAGGACGGCGAGAGCAGCGCCGTCGCGGCAGCGCCGAGATAAGCGCAGCCGCGCGATCCGGTGACGGTGCGAATGAGCAGATATGCACCCGCGATTCCGACGCAGTAAAACAAAGCCGTGTATACGTGATAAGCCTTCGAAGGCGTGTAGCCGATCAGCATGGAGACGACGGCCGTGCCGTAGCGCAGAGCCGGTGGGTAGATGTAATCGAAACGTGTGCCGGTGTACCACAACGGTTGCCATTGCGGATGCGGCCAATGCGCGATGAGGAATCGGGCATCGGCGATGAACGTGCTTTCGATGGAGCCCCACATGTCCAGGTATCTGGTCTTGATGAGCGGCCAAATGAGAGCGGCGGTGAGAGCGAAAATTGCGACGGAGTCGAGCAGAAGTTCCCAGCGGGCCGGACGCGAATCAACTCTCATACACGAAGAACGGAAACCGATCGATGGGCAGCGTCGCGCGCTTGACGGCCAGGCACCAGGACTGTTCACCGCGGTTTTCGGTGTTGTAGTCGTGCTCTTCGAGCAACGCCAGGAGCGGCTGGTGCGTGGCGAATTCTTCGATGAAAGTGGTAAACAGTTGCTGGATCTCAAACCCCGCTGACTTGACGATCTCGCCGAGCTCGTACGCCGTGTATTCGCGAACGTGCCCGATCTCGGGCGGAACGCCAGGGGCAGTCCGCTTATAGAGAAAGTAAATCTGCGGGTTGTCGCGGCCGTCCAAGGTCTTGGCGACGCTGGTGATGCTGCCGACATTCGGTGTGGTCACAAGAAGGAAACCGCCATCGCGGAGAACGCGGCGGCACTCGAGCAGCATGTGCATCGGATCGGAAGTGAGGTGCTCGATGATCTCGCCGACGACGATGAGATCATAATGATCGTCGGGGTAAGGGAAGCGATCCAGCTCGGCATTGAAGTGATCCACGTCACAGGTGAAATCGCGGTCAGGGAAATGGAGGAGCTTGTGATCGGTGCGGCCAAGTTCGCCAAAGTAAGCGCCGCGCACTTCCTGATAGCCGCACAGACGTTGGAGGAAAGGCGTGATCTGCATGTAGCAACCGAGTTCGAGCGCGCGGCCGTTGTCAGGAGCGGTGGGAACCAACGCGAGCGTGCGGGCAAGCCGGGGAATATGTTTTTCGAGGTAGGCCCTGGCGTCACCGTTCGGCGCCGGGAGCGCGCGCAAGGCCTGCTCGGCGCGCTGGAGTTTTGCCGCATCAAAAGACTCCTTGGCGCGTTCAACATAAGGAGTGGAGAGGCGCCGATGTATCCGGCGCAATAATCCGCGAACGATTCTCAGCGGTAGCGCGGTCACATGCCAAAGTTTAACAGTGCGAGCGAATGGACTAAGCGCGGCGCGAGCCGGAATTCGCGCGCCCAATGCCGAGAGCCAGACGGCGCAGCGCCAGAATGAGGAGCACGGAAATCGTGGCGAGGCTCAAGTAGCGGCACACCCGCAGTTCCCAGCCTCCGTCGTAGTCGAGCCAAGTCTCACAGGGGCCGGAGCACTCAGGCCGGAGCCACATCAGTCCGAGACCGTCGCGCCGCACTTCGATCTCACGGCCGCCCATCGTGGCATGCCAGCCCGGATGATAGGAGACCTGGACAGAAATCGCTTGTCCGGGGCTAGCTGTGGTTCGGACTTGAATGCGGTTGCGTCCCATCCATTCGAGGACTGCAGGCGGGAGCGATACATCCTCCAACGCGGCGGCATATTTCTCAACGTCGCCCGTGTCGCGCGGCGAGGCGGGAGGGCGGGTCACGACGGCTGTTTCGCTTACGACATGCGCGAGCGATCCGGTGCGCCGCGGCACTTTGTAGATCGTCACGCCAGAATCGCGCCAGAGCACCGGCAAGAGGTCCTGGAATTTATCGGGATGCGTGAACGGCTTCCAAAATTCCGCGCTGTTGGGACCACTGACAGCGATCGCTCCCACACCAAATGCTCTCAGCCAAGCAAGCGAAACGCGAGCATCCTGCTCCGGTGTGTCGCCTCCGTTGTAAATCGCCTCCAAACCTCGCTGCTGAACCTGGTTGTAGGCCAAGCTCCACGAACTCCCGGCGAACTGTTCGATATCGCGGAAATCGTTCACCCATGACGCAACCGATCCCGGAAACATGATGCGCACGCCCGGTAAGTTCTCGCTCGACCAGGCCGCGGCGCGGTATTCGACGGTTTGCGTGAGATCGGCGGGGCGTATATTCTTTTTCGCGAATTGACGATACCCGACGATTTGTTCAGCGGCCAGCGAGAGGAACAAGAATAGAAGACCAAGTTTGAGTGCGCCAGGAGCTCTTTGAAAGACTGGCCGCAGACCGAAGATGACGATTAATGGGATTGCCAATTCCATCTCCAGCGTGTAGCGGCGCGGCTGCGGCAAGAACTGCCGGTGAATCGAGATCGCTACTAGTGGCACACTGCTGGTGAGGTACGCGAATAACGCGAAGAAACGCAGTCTCCAATCGCCGGTCCACCGTTCCAGCGACCGAAAAAGAACGATCCATCCAATCGCCACGATCGCTAGCGCCGTCAGAGACTCGACGCTCCATCCGCCACCTGAGGTGGATGTTGCCTGGATGATCGCCAGGATCAACGACGGCGGAAGAAATGGCGCAACGATCGCGTAGGCTAACGCGCCAATCGCGATAACGAGGGCCATGTTACGGCCGTAATCTCGGCGGGGAAAAACAGAGATCAGACACAGAGCGCTCATCGTAACCTCGACGGGTCCGAAATCGCTCGCCAGCGCCATGATCGTAGCGACGACAACCGCGCTCATGACGTACGCCGCCCGGCGTTTCTGCATCGACAGTGCCAGAAACAGAATTGACAACGGAAGAAGCGACGCCGCGGCCAGATGTGGCGTATCATCCCAGACGGTGATGAGATAAAGCCGATGTGCATCCCAGAAATGACGGAATGAATAATCGGCAGCGGGTGCAATCAGCTCGGTTGGTGAAGTCAGCGAATAGAACAGAGCCGCGAGGAAACTGTGGCCGGGCGCGCGAGTCAGCAACCACGCCATCAGAAAGAGCGTCAGAGGAGCGAGACAATAGACGACGCCGCTTACGCATTGAAAGGCGAGTTCAGGCGTTATCGAGCGCATGGCCGAAAACGCCAAAGTTAGGCCGGGAACGAGAGGCGCATAGGTAAATTCAAATGGTATTCCGCAGTCCCAGAAAGGCCACCAGTTAGAACGGAGCAGGCCGTCGGCCGCGTGCTTCGAAAGGGCGGCCCAGAATCCATGCATCGAGTTCATGTAAGCGGTTTGCGATGTGAAAAGGCCGCGGCAGATGTAAGCGTTGATCCAGACGACGATCACCGCGTATATTGCAGCGGAGAACACTTCGAGGCGAGTAAAGCGCTTGTCAATTCGATCGAATTTCAGTGATTCCTGCGGCAGCATTCAGGCGGACCGTGCGGCAATAAACGTTCAGAATGGCACAGCGCACCTGTGGCCGCAACGCGGCAGGGTGGGCTAAACTGGGCTTTGACGCTTCCATCGAAACCCCGAGTATCAGTTGTCAGCTATCTCAACACGGTCCCCCTGGTGTGGGGCATGCAGCATGGCGATCAGCGCGGACTGTTCGATCTTTCCTTCGCTGTCCCGGCCGAGTGCGCGGACCGGCTCGCGGATGGCCGCGCCGATATCGGCATCGTGCCGGCCGTCGAGTTGAACCGGCAGAAGCTCGAGATCATCCTCGGTACAGGTGTCGCGTGTTATGGCGCGGTCCGCAGCATTTTGCTGATCTCAAAGGTGCCATTCCCGGAAATCCAGACGCTCGCCACCGATTCGACGTCGCGCACCTCAGTCGCACTCAGCCGGATAATCCTGGCGCGCAAGTACGGAGTGGAGCCGCGACATTCTTCACAGGCGCCGCACATCGGAAAGATGCTCGAGAACTCGGACGCGGCGCTGATTATCGGAGATACGGCGCTGCTCCTCGATCCGGCGACGCTGCCATTTCACGTGCTGGATTTGGGAAAAGAGTGGACCGAGATGACCGGCCTTCCGATGGTGTTCGCCGTTTGGGCGGCGCGCGACGGGGTGCCAAGGCAGGATCCGAAGCCGTTCCTCGACTCGCTACATTTTGGGCAGGAGCACATGGACGATATCGTGCGCGAGTGGTATCCGAAGTTGAGGCTTTCTGAAGCGTTGGTGCGCGAATATCTCACGCGCAATATCGTATTCGAGCTGGGCGAACGTGAGTACGCGGGGCTGCGCACTTTCCTGCAATACGCCGCTGAATTGCGCGATTTGGTGGAGGCGAAAAGGTAACCGTATGATGACGCGTCAGGAAGCGATCGATTTGTTCAACAGCGACGATCTGATCGGAATTGGAATGGCCGCCGATGCGGTGCGGCGCAAGCTGCATCCTCACGGCATCGTGAGCTACATCATCGATCGCAACATCAACTACACGAATTTCTGCACGGAGTACTGCAGCTTCTGCGCGTTTTACAGGCCGATGGGACACGCCGAGGGTTACGTGCATCCCAAGGAAGTGATCTTAGATAAGATTCAAGAGACCATCGATCTCGGCGGCACAGGCATCCTGATGCAAGGCGGGCTGCATCCGGAGCTGAAGATCGACTGGTACGAAGACCTGCTGCGGTCGATCAAAGCTCGATTCGGCGACAGGATCTGGAATCATTGCTTTTCGGCGCCGGAGATCGTAAATATCGCCGAGGTGAGCGGTTTGACGTTGCGCGACACCATCGCACGGTTGCGCGACGCAGGGTTGCAATCGATCCCGGGGGGTGGCGCGGAGATTCTCGACAACGACGTGCGGCGCCGGATCAGCCGGTTGAAATCGTCGGCGCAGGACTGGATCGACGTGCATCGGACGGCGCATGCTCTGGGTATGCGTACAACAGCGACTATGATGTTCGGCTGCGGCGAGACGATCGAGCAGCGCATGAATCACTTCGACATCGTGCGCCAGATCCAGGAAGAGACGGGCGGCTTCACGGCCTTCATTCCCTGGTCATTCCAGCGCGAGAATACGTCGCTCGGAAAATTCGTGAAGGAAGAAGCGACCGGCGTCGAGTATTTGAAGGTGTTAGCGATTTCGCGCATTTACCTGGAGAACATCCTCAACATACAATCGTCCTGGGTGACGCCGGGATTGAAGACCTGCCAGGTCGGCCTGCGCTTTGGCGGCAACGATGTAGGCAGCATCATGATCGAAGAGAACGTTGTCTCAGCCGCCGGGACCCACAATCGTGCGACTGAGGAGCAGCTTCGTCAGTTGATCCGCGATGCGGGGTTCGTTCCCAAGCAGCGAGATACGCTGTATCGCACGTATTTCCTGAATTAACCGTTATACAGATAAATCCAGGCTTTGAGAGATCGGCCGGAGTCGAGCCGCGGCCGAGCGAGCGTGCGCTCGTAGTCTGAGCCTTCGTATTCGTCCAAGATCGGAAAGATTTTGCCTGGATCGTTGACGCGAAAGACCTCGCCCGGAAGTTGATGGGCCGGATCGCGCGAGAGCTCGGCTCGGCGATGCGGGCGCGTGCCTGTAATTCGAGCCTGTAGAGTCGCCTCGCCGAGAAAGTCAGCGTTCGCGTGCAACAGCCGGGCGAATTTGTTTTTTCCACGCCGGCGAAGAGTGCCGTAGACGAAGAGATTGCGGACCGGTGTGCTGATGCTACCTCTTGGGCGTCAGCGCACCTTGCAGCTCACGCGCATAACGATCGATGTCCGCGGGTTGGGCCGTCACCAGCGTCTTCTCCATATCCTCGCCCGACTCAATCATGTGCTTCAAGTGGAGTCCCGCGATCTTAAGACACCAGGCGTCGGTAAGGGCGTGTCCGACGTTTTTGCTGATGACGAGCAGGACCGGATGCGGAAGCGCGATGATGCGTTCTTCGAATGCTTCCCCATCGGGCGCGGCGGCAAACTTCACGTCAACCGTGTCGGCGTGCCGGATCGAGATCCCGGTCTGTAGCCACTTGAAATGCACCTGCCACATTCGGCCGAAGGGATCGGGCCCAGCCTGGAATTCGCGGAAATTTTCGAGCATCTAGGTTGATTCTAGTAGAACGGATGGTTCTTGTGCGACACTAGCGACAGAAACTCATCGCGAGTCTCCTTGCCGTCGCGAAAAGCGCCCAGCATCGCGCTCGTAACGGTGCCCGAGTGCTGCTTCTCGACGCCGCGCATCATCATGCAAAAATGGCGCGCCTCGCAGATGACGCCCACACCGCGCGGCTCCAGAACTTCTTGCAGCGTTTTCGCGACTTCCTGGGTCATGCGCTCTTGCACCTGCAGCCGGCGGGCGAACATATCGACGATGCGTGGAATCTTGCTCAAGCCGATGACCTTGTCTTTCGGCAAGTAGGCCACGTGCATGGTGCCGAAGAACGGAAGCAGGTGATGTTCACACAGGCTGTAGAACTCGATGTCTTTCACCACCACCATCTCGTCGACTTTTTCATTGAACAAGGCGCCGTTAATGATGGTTTGCACATCCGTCTGATATCCGCTCGTCAGGAATCGCAGCGCTTTCTCGGCGCGCTCCGGGGTGCGAACCAGTCCTTCGCGCGACGGATCCTCGCCGATCTTCAGCAGGATCTTGTTCATCATGGAAGCGATGGACTCTTCGTCCCGCTTGGGTTGCATCATTTTGACGACGGCATCGTTGGTCTTCATTATTTCAATCCACTCTCAACTCAAATCGATTGCGCTTGGTCTCCTGCAGCCGGATTTTTTCGAGGCGCGGCCACTGGCCCGGAAACGTGCTGCGCCAATTCCTGTTCAAGCGATCCTCGATCACGCGCAGAATGTTTTCCGATGTTGGAACCAAGCCGCCGCTGAACTCCGCAACATCAGCATTGAAATACCGGTGATCGAAATCCCGCAGGATTTTTTCGGCCACCAACCGGTCGAGCGCGGGAAGGTTCACCACCAGGCCGGAACGCGAATCGCGAGGACCGGTGACGCCCACCTCGAGCACATAATCGTGGCCATGCCCGTAGGGGTTGTTGCACTTTCCGTAAACATCGCGGTTTTGTTCACCGGAAAACTGCGGCGAATTCAGCCGGTGCGAGGCGGCGAAGCGATACCGGCGCGTCACGCGCGTCATGCTCTCTCCCCCGAATAATCGACGTACAGATCCTCGGTCTCAAACAACCGGACGTTGTGCAATGTTGCCCCGCCCGCCTGAATCTGCGGCCTGAGCCGATTCCAGATCTCGGCCGCTATATTTTCGGCCGTGGGAACTATCTTGTCGAAGGGCGGGACTTCGTGGTTCAGGAACCGGTGATCCATCGGCTCCACGACATTCTTCTGGATCAGATCCTTGAGTGTCTTCAGGTCGAAGATCATGCCTGTGATCGGATCGGGCTCACCTGCGAGCGTTACTTCCAGCACATAGTTGTGACCGTGACCGTTGGGATTCGAAGCCGCGCCATACAGTTCGCGATTCTGATCGGCGGTTAATGACGGCTGGTAACAAACGTGCGATGCAGAGAATTCGGCCCTGCGTGTAATTAGCATGCCTTAGTATCTGATGTTCAACAGCGGCTTTAGGATACTCTAATATTATAAGAAGGAAGCGCGTAACAGACAGGTTTGAAATGACTCATTCCAAAGTAGATCAACTGATCAAGGGGGCCATTGCGGCACTCACCGTAGCGCTGGCCGTCGTAATTGTCTATACGATGCAGGAACACATCGTGCAGGAGGGGGATCGCGCACCCAATTTCACGATTTCGACCGACAGCGGCAAGCGGATCTCGCCACGCGACTTTGGCGGCAAGGTGCTGGTCCTGAACTTCTGGGCCACCTGGTGCGCTCCCTGCGTCCAGGAAGCGCCCTCGCTGAACGAGTTCCAGAAGATGCTCGCCGATTCTGGCGTGGTGGTGCTGGGCGTGAGCGTCGACCGTAACGAGAAGCTGTACCAGAATTTCATCAAGCGCTTCCAGCTAGTGTTTCAAACCGCGCGCGATCCGGAGGAGAACATCAGCGCGCTGTACGGGACAGCCAAGTTCCCGGAGAGCTATATCATCGATCGCACCGGCAAAGTGGTCCGCAAGTATGCCGGGCTGCCGGATCGGAACGGGCAGGCGATTCCGTGGACGGATCCGGAGCTGGTGGCATACGTGAGATCGCTGCTCTAGGCAATGTCCCGCCCGGCCGACTGGTACGCTGATACGGATCCAAAAGCGCTGGAAGTGTTCCTCGACTTGCAGAGGAAGATGACAACGGCGGAAAAAACCGCGGGCGTTTTCGAGATGAATGAAATGCTGTGGCGAACAGCGGAAGCTCACGAACGCCGCGCCCATCCGCTAGCCGATGAACGAGAGATTTTCCTGCGCGTTGCGGCTCATCGCCTGGATCGGGAGACCATGATTCGTGTGTACGGCTGGGACCCAATGTGTCAGAGTTGATGCGGGCAGTCGCCAACGCATTCGAGCGTGTGCTGGATTCGTTGGAAAAGCTAGGTGTTCGTTACATGGTCGGTGGGTCTTTGGCAAGTTCAATCCATGGAGTACAGCGCTCTACACGAGATATCGACATCGTTGCGGCGATAGAGAAGCAACATGCAGAGCCTCTGGCATCCCATCTCACGGGCGAATTCTACGTCGATGGAGCAGCAGCAGAAGACGCACTAAAGCGCGGAAGGCCATTCAATCTCATTCATTTTGCAACCAGCTACAAGTTTGATATTTTTCCTCTTCCGAATGATCCGTACTATGAAATGCAATTAGAAAGGCGCGAACTGAAGGAGATTGCTTTTGGTGAGTCAGTAACAGTAAAGGCTTTCGTCTCGTCCGCGGAGGACACCGTCTTGTCAAAGCTGGTTTGGTACCGGCTTGGCGGCGAGCAGTCCGACCAGCAGTGGAATGATCTGCGCGGGATCCGAGCAGTGCAAGGAACCCGGCTGCATGAAGCGTACTTGCGCCAATGGTCAGGCTATTTGAAAGTCCAGGACCTGCTTGATCGGTTGTTCACCGAGGAGCTCTAGCATGATTCCCTCCGCAGTGCTCGAGTCTGTCGACAAACTGCTCGGCCCGCGCGGCTACCTGCATCGGCCCGAAGACCTCACGCTCTACGAATACGACGGCAGCGTCGACAAGGCGCGGCCGGATCTGGTCGCGTTCCCTCAGTCGGCCGAGGATGTCGCGGCGCTCGTCCGAATTTCCCGCGAGAACAACATCCCCATCGTCGGGCGTGGCGCGGGCACTGGGCTGAGCGGCGGGGCGATTCCGCGCGCCGGGGGCATCGTTATTTCCTTCGCTCGCATGAATCGCGTACTCGCGCTCGATCTTGTGAACGAGCGTGCCGTCCTCGAGCCGGGCGTCGTCAACTTGGAAATCACGCAAGCGGTGGAGCGTGACGGCTATTTCTACGCGCCCGATCCGTCGAGCCAGAAAGCGTGCACCATCGGTGGAAACGTCGCCGAAAACGCCGGCGGTCCGCACACGCTGGCTTACGGAGTCACGACCAATCACGTGCTCGGGCTCGAAGCGGTTCTACCCGACGGAACGACGATCACCACGGGCGGCAAATCGCCCGACCAGCCAGGCTACGATCTAACTGGACTATTGACGGGCTCGGAAGGCACTCTAGCTCTGGTGACGAGAATCACGGTTCGCCTGATGCATCAGCCGGAACTGGTCAAGACGATTCTCGCAATCTACGACACCGTCGACGATTGCGCCGATTCGGTAGCCGAGATTACCGGCCGTGCCATCACACCGGCCGCGCTCGAGATGCTGGACGGCGTCATGTTGCGGATGGTGGAAGAGGCGACGCACGCAGGATACCCCATGGACGCCGCTGCCGTGCTGCTGATCGAGCTGGAAGGTGTGCGTGAAGCCGTTGAGGAACAAGTGCAGCAGATCGAGCAGGCCTGCCGGCTCTGCCGTGCCCGGGAAGTCCGTGTGGCGCGATCGGCGGCGGAGCGCGAGCTGTTGTGGAGGGGCCGCAAGAACGCATTCGGCGCGGTGGGTCGAGTCAGTCCGTCATACTACGTGCAAGACGGCGTCGTACCGCGCACCAAAGTTGCGCCGACGCTGCGGCATATCCAGAAGGTTTCGGAAAAGCATGGGTTGACCATCAGCAACATTTTCCACGCCGGCGACGGCAACATGCACCCCATCATTTTGTTCAATCCCCACAAACCCGGCGAACTCGAACGCGCCAAGGCGGCCGGTGATGAGATCTTGCGATTCTGCGTGTCCGAAGGCGGATCCATCACGGGCGAACACGGCGTCGGGATGGAAAAGATGGAACTCATCGCCGAGCAATTTTCCGACGACAGCCTGGAGATGATCCGGCGCTTCAAAAACCTGTTCGATCCTTCGTGCCGTCTCAATCCCGGCAAAATGCTGCCCACTGGAAAAGGCTGTATGGAAATCCGGCAGCCGGCAGGTATGCTGGTCTAGTGGCCTCTGCGATGACGATTGGTCAAGTCGCCCAACAAGCCGGCCTGCGCACATCGGCGATACGATTTTATGAAAAAGCCGGCCTGCTCCCGCGAGCTATGCGCTCCGGCGGTCAGCGCCGCTACAGCGAGAGCATTCTTCCCCGTCTCGCTCTTCTTGAATGGGCGAAAGGCTGCGGGTTCACCCTGGATGAAATTCGCGAGTTGTTCGGCCGATCGGGCGAGGCGCCGCTGTCGTTGCGCATGCGGAAACTATGTAGCCAAAAGATCGACGAGCTGGAAACCATGTTGCAGCGCATCACGGTCATGAAGGATCTTCTCGAGCGCGCGCAACGGTGCCGCTGCATCGACGTCGAAGAATGCGGTGGAAGGATTCTCAACAAGCGCCGCAGCACCACATGACGGCCTCTGACATCGGGCAGGCCGTCACACGATATCGCGGTGCGATGGTGGAACTCACTCGCGAACTGGTCGCGATTCCGACCGAGAATCCGCCCGGCAATCGATACAGCGACGCGGTCGATCTGCTCTCCCGGTACTTGCGTGAACTCGGTTTCGACAACACACGTGTCGAAGGTGAGTGCGTTCTGAGCTTTGTGGGTGCGGGCGACCGCACGCTGTACTTCAGCGGCCACTACGACGTCGTGCCGGCGCAGAGTTCGGAGCAGTTTACGCCTGAAGTGAAGGGCGCCAATTTGTTTGGGCGCGGATCGTCCGACATGAAGAGCGGTCTGGCGTCGATGATCTACGCGGCGCGCGCGGTTGTCGATTGTGGCGCGCAGCTCGATGGCCGCATCGGCTTGGTATTCGTGCCCGACGAGGAGACTGCCGGATCGAGAGGGTCGCGGTATCTCGCTGAGCACGGCTTGCTGGGGCAGAACGGAATCGGTATGTTGACGCCGGAGCCGACGGGTGGCATGGTGTGGAACGCGAATCGCGGCGCGATTACGCTGCGGGTCATGTTGAAAGGCAAAGCCGCGCATGTCGGCCGTCAGCACGAGGGTATCAATGCGTTCGAGCGCATGCTGGATGTCGCGGAAGCGCTCCGGAGGCTGAAGGCGGACGTGGAGACTCGTACGACTGGCTTCCGCATCGCACCCGACGCAGCCCGGCGTTCGATCCTGATGCTTGGAGGACGCACGGAAGGCGGCGCGAATTTCAATGTTGTTCCGGACCGCTGCTCATTCACCGTGGATCGCCGAATCAATCCGGAAGAAGATTTCGAAGAGGAGAAAAAGCGGCTGCTCGGCTTGTTGCATCAGTTCACGGACCTCGAAGTGGAAACACTACAAGAGGGACGTTCGTGCGGAGTCGACGAGAATTGTTCGGTGGGCCAGGCGCTGGCAAATAACATCCAGGCTGTCACCGGCCGCGCGGCGCAATTCGAAATGTGTCCCGGCCTGCTCGAGATCCGGTTCTATACCGAGCGCGGGATTCCGGCCTTTGCCTATGGACCTGGGCTGCTGACAGTCTCGCATGGACCCAACGAGTTTGTTCCGATCGATCGCGTTGTGCAGTGCGCCGAGATTTACGCCTTGACCGCCGCAGATGTCTTAGGGCAGCGCGGCAAGTAACGCGTCTACGGGCGCATTATCGCCGAATGTCTGGCTGCGGTGAGCGTAGCGGTCCACATTGCCGGGCCCAAACACAAAACTGCCTCCCAGTTGGAACGGATTCTGCCCGAGCTTGTGCTGGCGGAATCCCCCGCTCTGCGCGCGCCTTCGAGCCTGGGCGTTGTCCGAGCGCAGCAGGTGCAGAAGATTGGCGGACTTCAATCCCGCGGCCCGATACGCGAGCCGCCCCTCGTCGATCAGCAACGGAAACGTAATCCCGGTCTCTTGACGAAACTGCGCAGCGTAGCGAGCGTCGCCCAAGCCGATCGCTGCCAGAGTGGCGCCTTTGGCTTTGAATTTGTCCTCGTGTTCACGCAACTGCGCGACATTCTCGCGGCAGAAGATTCAACCATAGTGTCGAAGAAAGACGATCACCGCAGGCTTCGATTCCCACAGAAAACCCAGCCGGACGTGCGCGCCATTCGAATCAGGCAGCACGATGCCAGACAAAGCCTGGCTGAAAGAGGCGGCCATCAATGAGACTGTATCAACTTCCGCCGTCCCCTTGACAATCTAGGGATGGTCTTGCATACTTACCCTAGATCGTCATAGGGAGCAACGGAAGTGAGCAAATCCCCTGCGCCAAACCTCCTGCAAGGCACGCTCGATCTTCTGATTTTGCATTCGCTCCAGCGCGGGCCGATGCATGGCTACGCGATCGCGCAAACCATTCATCTGTTGTCGAACGAGGTGCTGCGCGTAGAGGAAGGATCGCTGTACCCGGCGCTCTACCGCTTGGAGCTTGACGGTGCGATTTCCGCCCGCTGGGGCGTCTCCGAGAACAAGCGCAAAGCCAAGTATTACGAAATCACCCGGCGCGGACGGAAAATGGTGACCGAGCAGCAACAGATCTGGAGCAGGCTGTCTACGGCTGTCGAGCGAGTGCTAGCGAAATGAAGGAACCATGCGACGAGCTTTGCTGAAACTTTGGCGCCGGCGGAAGCTGCACCAGGATCTGGACGCCGAACTCGCGTTTCATCGCGAGATGTCGGCCACCAACGAGGACTCGATTCCGCTTGGCAATACCATGGCGCTCCGGGAGCAGGCGCTGGAGCTGTGGCGATTCACCATCATCGAGAACCTGTGGCGCGATATTTTGTACGCGGCTCGCGGTTTGCGGCGAAGCCCCGCGCTGGTAGCAAGCGCTCTGCTGTCGCTCGCGCTCGGAATCGGCGCCAACTCCGCCATCTATTCGCTGGCCATGGAATTCCTGTTCAGCACGCCTTCAGCGCAGGACCCGCGGTCGCTAGCGGAAATTCGTGTCGCTGGCAACAGCAATTCGCCCGAGAAGGTGATCGACTTCATCCGCGACAGCGGCGTGTTCCAGAGTGTGGTGGCCGAGAACCAAGATTTCGTCAACTGGAACGACGGGAACGAGACCCGGCCGATCTTTGGCGTCTACACTACGATGAATTACTTCGTCGATCTCGGTATCCCAGTCGCTTATGGACGAGGCTTCCTGCCCTCCGACCCGCGCGAAGTGGTCGTCCTGCACAACGATTTCTGGCATACACGATTCAACGCGGATCCATCGATTGTCGGCCGCGCGATCAATTTGGATGGACGGCCGTTCACAGTCGTCGGAATTCTTCCACCGGGTCATCGCACGCTGCTGGGCTTAGGGCTGGCGCCCAACGTGTACCTGCCTCGCATCCTAGACAATATGCAGCTGCAAATGTACGTGCGCCTCAAGCTCGGAATGTCAATCTCGGAAGCGCTCGCAGGATTGCGAACCGTGGCCGCGCGGCTGGATGCAGCCATGCCCGAGGAGTTCAAATATGCGGACTACTGCCGCGTCACCGCCGTTGCCGGAGTCGCACGCCTCCAGCAACAG
>JACXTT010007847.1_pt1 | contig 14955 bp, 13 predicted proteins | sample 9270951 | NCBI WGS metagenome assembly JACXTT01 (sample SAMN15532306, study PRJNA645909) | rock metagenome | isolation source: weathered quartz diorite | place: Puerto Rico | collected 2017-06-21
CAGCGCAAAGCCAAGATCGTTGCCACGCTCGGTCCCGCGAGCACCGATATCGCGGTGATCCGACAGCTGTTCGAAGCCGGGGCCGACGTGTTCCGCCTGAACTTCAGCCACGGCACGCATGAAGATCACCGCGCACGCTACGACGCCGTGCGCCAGATCGAAGCCGAGACCGGCCGCCCGATCGCGGTGCTGGCCGACCTGCAGGGCCCGAAGCTGCGCATCGGCGTGTTCGCCGCCGGCAAGGTGGCGGTGCGTGCCGGCGATACCTTCGTGCTCGACAGCGATCCCACGCCCGGCGACGGCACGCGCGTGCATCTGCCCCACCCGGAGCTGTTCCGCGCGGCGCAAGCCGGGCAGTCGCTGCTGATCGACGACGGCAAGGTACGGCTCGCGATCGAAGCCGTGGCCAGCGGCAGCATCACCACGCGCGTGGTGAACAATGGCACGTTGTCGGACCGCAAGGGCGTGAACGTGCCCGACGCGGTGATCCCCATCCCCGCGCTGACCGAGAAGGACCGCAAGGACCTGGACTTCGCGCTGTCGCTCGGTGCTGACTGGATCGGCCTGTCGTTCGTGCAGCGCCCGTCCGACATCGTGGAAGCGCGCGAGATCGTCGGCACGCGTGCCGGCATTCTGTCGAAGATCGAAAAGCCGGCCGCGCTGCAGCAGCTCGAAGAGATCGTGCGCGTGTCGGACTCGGTGATGGTCGCGCGCGGCGACCTCGGCGTGGAACTGCCGCCCGAGCGTGTGCCCGGCGTGCAGAAGCGCATCCTGCGCGTGTGCCGTCAGCTCGGCAAGCCGGTGGTGATCGCCACGCAGATGCTTGAGTCGATGATCGACTCGCCGGTGCCGACGCGTGCCGAAGCCTCTGATGTGGCAAGCGCGATCTATGAGGGCGCCGATGCGGTGATGCTGTCGGCCGAGTCGGCCAACGGCCGCTATCCCGTGCCGGCGGTGTCGATGATGAACCGCATCGTCACGGAAGTGGAACGCGACCCGCTCTATCGCAACCTGCTCGACGCCCAGCACGAAACGCCGCTCAACACGCGCCAGGACGCCATCTGCGCGGCACTGCGCGAAGTCACGCAGATTATCGGCGCGGCAGCGACCGTGACCTACACGTCGTCCGGCGCCACCGCGCTGCGCGCGGCGCGCGAGCGGCCGTGCGCACCGATCGTCAGCATCACGCCGAACCTCGAGATCGCGCGCCGGCTGGCGATTGCGTGGGGCATCCACTCGACCGTGAGTCCGGATGTGCAGAGCGTCGACGAGATGGTCGAAGCGGCCACGCGTGCCGCGCTGGCCGAAGGCTATGCCGCGCCTGGCGACCAGATCACGATTGCCGCCGGCATGCCGTTCGGCCAGGGTGGAACGACCAACCTGCTGCGCGTGGCGGAAGTGGGCGGTAATGCGGTGGCTGGTACGGAAGCCGTTCGGGAGACTGCCACGGTCTGACCCGGTCTTGTTGTCGGGGCACCGGCCGTGCCCCAGTGGTGCCAATTGCCGCCCGCCACCCGCGAGGGCCTTCTCCAAGGCTGTGCGGGTGGCGTTTTTTTGGAGAATGCGGTGCTGGATATTTGAGGCCATGCCAGGTGCGTCATCCCTCCAAATACCCACCAACCCTCATTGCTATACTTCAACACCGCCCCCTTCCCATCCCCAATCCCCCCGGAGCCCCCATGCGTCTCGATGACGAAGCCGAAAGCCAGAACGTTGAAGACCGCCGCGGCGGCTTTGGCGGTGGCGGGTTCGGTGGTCCGAAGACCATCGGCATCGGCACGGTCATCATCGCCCTTGCCGCCTCATACTTCTTTGGCATCGACCCGACGGTCATCATGCAGGGCGCATCGGTGCTGCAGGGTCAGCAGCATCCCCCCCAGCAGCAACAGGCCAACCGACCACCGGCCAATGACCAGATGACGGTGTTCACGCGCAAGGTGCTGGGCAATACCGAGCGGACATGGGAGCACATCTTCGAGACCGAGCTCAACCGCCGCTACGACCCGCCGAAGCTCGTGCTGTTCTCGGGGGCGACACCGACCGCGTGCGGTACGGGGCAATCCGCGATGGGTCCGTTCTACTGTCCCGGCGACCACAAGGTCTATATCGACCTGGCCTTCTATGACGAGCTGCGCCAGCGCTTCGGCGCGGGCGGCGACTTTGCGCAGGCGTATGTGATCGCGCATGAAATCGGCCACCATGTGCAGAACCTGCTGGGCGTCTCCGACAAGGTCGATGCGGCGCGCCGGCGCATGGGCGAGGCGCAGGCCAACCAGCTTTCGGTGCGCATGGAGTTGCAGGCGGACTGCCTGGCCGGCGTCTGGGCGGCGAGCGCGCAGCGCGCGAACCAGCAGTTGCTGGAGCCCGGAGATATCGAGGAAGGCCTGAAGGCCGCCGCCGCGATCGGCGACGACCGCCTGCAGCGCCAGGCGCAGGGCTATGTGGTGCCGGAAGCCTTCACCCACGGCACCAGCGAGCAGCGCGTGCGCTGGCTGCGGCAAGGCCTGACTACCGGCGATATCCGCAAGTGCGACACCTTCGCCGCGCGCCAGCTTTAACCCGTCCAACCTGTTGCATGTGATGCGAACGTTGTTCGCGGCATAGTCACTGTTTATAATCGCCGCCAAGGCCGCAATCCGACGGCCGCGGCCCGGCATCCCGCCCTCGCTCTTCTCGCGCGGGCAATGACTCCCCGGCCCAGCTCCGCGGCGCGTTCCGCGAGCATCTGTGCAGCGCGTTGCAGCGGCCATGCAGGCCGCGCACAAGCGCGATCCATTTCCCCGCAAGAGCCGTTCCGTTCCAACCCGCACCGGAGCCGCGGCCGTCCTTGTTCCTGCCGTGCCAGCCCGACCTGACATGGCGTCGTTTTTCCTGACCCGCCCGGCCTTTGCCTGGGTACTCGCTATCCTGACCGTGGTCGCGGGGCTCGTGGCCCTGAACCGCATTCCCATCGCCCAGTATCCGGCGGTGGCGCCGCCGACGGTGATTCTCTACGCCGATTACCCCGGTGCGTCCGCGCGCACGGTGGAGGATCGCGTCACCGCCGTGCTCGAGCAGCAGATGCATGGCATTCCGGGCCTGCTCTACCTCGATTCAAGCAGCGAAGGCGGCAGCGCGACCGTGACCCTCGGCTTCCGCCAGGGCACCGATCCACAGCTCGCGCAGGTCAACGTGCGCAACCGCGTGTCGCAGGCCGAGCCGCTGCTGCCGGAAGCCGTGCGGCGCGGTGGCGTGTATGTGGACCAGGCGAGCAGCAGCGCCTTCATGTACGTGTCGCTGGTGGCGGACCGCGGACATCTTGACGAGACCGCGCTCGGCGACTTTGCGGCCGGGTCCGTGTTGCCGCTGCTGCGGCGCCTGCCCGGCATCGGCAAGGCCGAGCCCTACGGCGCCGAGTACGCGCTGCGGATCTGGTTCGATCCGGACAAGCTGCATGCGTACAGCCTCACTACGGCCGATGTGGAGGCCGCGATCCGCGCGCGCAACGGCAACGTGACGCCGGGCCAGCTTGGCGCTTCGCCGGCCGTACCGGGGCAGCCGTTCCAGGCCATCGTGTGCCCGCCGGCGCCGATGAGCGACCCGGCCGCGTTCGGCCGCATCGTCGTGCGCGCTGCCGCCGATGGCTCCGCCGTGCTGCTGCGCGATGTCGCGCGCGTGGAACTGGCCGCGAGCGACTACCGTTACGGCTCGACACTGAATGGCCACCAGGCCGCGTCGATCGGCTTGAAGCTGGCCGACGGCGCCAATGTGCTGGCAACCTCGCGCACCGTGCGCGCCGTACTCGACGCTGCGAGCAAGGGCTTTCCGGCCGGCGTGCGCCATGAGATCTCCTACGACGGCGCGCATTTCGTCGAGGCCTCGATCTCGCGCGTGCTGCTCACGCTGGCCGAAGCCACGGTGCTGGTATTCCTGATCCTGTACCTGTTCCTCGGCAACCTGCGCGCGACGCTCATTCCGTGCATCGTGGTGCCGGTATCGCTGCTCGGGACCGTCGCCTGCCTGTACGCGTTCGGCCCTGAACGTGATCACGCTGTTCGGCGTGGTGCTGGCGATCGGCATTCTCGTCGACGACGCCATCGTCGTCGTGGAAAACGTCGAGCGCATCATGCGCACCGACGGCGTCGGCGCCATGGAGGCCGCGGCACGATCAATGCGTGAAGTGTCGGGCGCGCTGCTCGCGGTCACGCTGGTGCTGTGCGCGGTGTTCGTGCCGATGGCGTTCTTCGGCAGCGCGGTCGGCGTGATCTACCGCCACTTCGCTGTCACGCTGGCAATCTCGATCGCGTTCTCGCTGTTCTTCGCGCTGTCTCTGGCGCCGGCCATGTGCGCGAGCCTGCTGCGCCACAGTGCAACGCCGGCGCGCGGGCCGCTGGCCTGGTTCGATGCCCGCTTTGCGGCCTTCACCACGCGCTATGCGGGCAGGGTGCAGGCACTGCAGCGGCGCCGGATGCGCTGGCTCGCGGTGTACCTGGCGCTCACCATCGCGTGCGGCTACGTGCTGTGGACGATGCCTGGCGGCTTCCTGCCCGAAGAAGATACCGGCGAGCTTGTCGTGGATATCGAACTCTCAGCGGGCAGCACGCAGGCCGAGACCCGCCGGCTCGTGGCGGACCTGGAGCGCTGGATGCACGCCGAGGCCTTTCCCGTGCGTTCGAGCCTCGCGGTGCTGGGCTGGTCCAGCGGCGGCAGCGGCGAACAGCGTGCGAGCCTGTTTATCGGACTGACCGACTGGAAAGCGCGCGGGCGCAAGGACAACGCGCATGCCGTGCTCGCGCGCTTGCAGAAGGGGCTCGAACAATGGCCCGGCCGCGGCAGTGCTCAGCTCTTCGCTTACAACAGTTCGGCGCTGCCCGAGCTCGGCAGCGTGGGCGGGCTCGACATGCGCCTGATCGCGCGGCAGCCCGTGGGCCGCGAGGCGCTGTTCGCCGCCCGCGACCGCCTGCTGGAAAACGCGAAGGACGACCCGGTACTCGGCGAGGTACGCGCCAGCGTCGGCGAGCCAGTGCCCGCGCTGGATCTGTCGATCGACTACCGCAAGGCGGAGAGCTTCGGCGTGGACGCGGAATCGATCCACCATGCGCTGTCGGCCACGCTCGGCTCGCGCTATATCGACGAGATCGCGCGCGAGGGGCGCGTGCGGCGTGTGATCCTGCAGGCCGATGCGCCATACCGCATGCATCCGCAGCAGCTGGCACGCGTGCATGTGCGCAATGCGGGCGGCACGATGGTGTCGCTCGGAGCCTTCGCCAGCCTCGAGTGGGGCCGCGGCGAGACAACGCTGGAGCGCTTCGATGGCTTCAGCTCGGTGCGCGTCAATGCAGAGGTTGCGCCAGGAAGCGCCACGGGCACCGCTATGGCAAGACTCACGGAACTGGTGCGCGAACTTGGCCCCGAGTACGACGTGCGCTGGACCGGCCGCGCGTTCGAACAGCAGCAGACCGGCACGCAGGCCCCGTGGCTGTTCGCGCTGTCGATGCTGTTCATCTTCCTGTGCCTGGTGGCGCTGTACGAAAGCTGGACACTGCCGCTGGCCGTGCTCGCCATCGTCCCCACGGGCCTGATGGGCGCCGCCGCGGCGATCTGGTTGCGCGGCATGCCCAACGATGTCTACTTCAAGGTGGGCGTGGTGGTGATCATGGGCCTGGCCGCGAAGAACGCGATCCTGATCGTCGAGTATGCGGAGCAGTTGCGCCGCGACGGTCGCGGTGTGCTGGAGGCGGCCGGCATGGCCGCACGGCAGCGCCTGCGGCCGGTGGTGATGACTTCGCTCGCGTTCATCCTGGGCGTGGTGCCGCTGGCCATCAGCACCGGGCCGGGCGCGGGCGCGCAGCAGGCAGTGGGCACAGGCGTGCTGGGCGGCATGCTCGGTGCCACGGTGCTGGGCACCCTGGTCATTCCGATGCTGTATGCGTGGATCGCGCGCTGGTCGGCGCAACGGCACAGCCGCACCGCGCAAGAGGCGCCGGTTACCGGTGTCGAACCGTGATCGTTGGGGAAAAATCGCCTGCCCGGCGCAGAGAGAAGGAGGAGGAGGTCTGCCGGGCAGGCGGGAGAGAAAATTTGCGGCCACCGTTGGTGGCCGCCGCAGGTCCTGGGAGAACCCTGGTGAAGCGCGTCAGACGCGGTACCCGTAGAGCGAGCCGTCGCCAGTGCGCGAGTTGTCGGTCGAGCTCGCGGAAATCTCGCCGCTAAACGCTGCTGCACCGTCCGTATAAGGATTGAAGCGGTCCTTGCGCGTCCCGTCCGTATAAGGGTTGAAACGGTCCTTTGCGCCGTCGGTGTAGACGTCGTACTTGCCTTGCTTGGTGCCGTCCACGAACGGGTCGAACTTGCCGCGCAGTGCATCGGCGTAGACATCGAACTTGCCTGCCTTGCTGGTCGCGGCAGGGGCAGCGATCGACGCGGCCGATGCGGCCAGGGCCGCCACCACGAACGCGCCGCCGAGAATGCGTTTGGCGATCATTTCGGACTCCTTCAACTGATTTCGTCTTTCTTTGTGTGACTGGCTGACTTCTTGCCGCTACGCAATCTTTGTTGCGATGCGAGCACGGACTGAAGCTTAGTCACTGGGTGCGCCATGGGAAATGACGCTGCGACGAATGGTGAGTTGCTAGTCGTGAAACGACGGACTTGCTGACGAACGGTGCAGGTGAATCGCCATCCCCACATGGCGCGGCGCAGGGCCTGCGGGGCGCGCACTCGCACGGGGTGCGCGCCCGTTTCACCTGCTCAGAGCGTGTACTGGCCGCTGGCCTCGGGCTGGAAGGCGATCTCGTTGATGGTCACGTGCTGTTCGCGGCCGTCGGGCATGCGGTAGCTCACGGTCTGGCCGGCACGTGCGCCCAGCAGCGCCTGGCCCACCGGCGACAACACCGACAGGCGCCCGGCATCGAAATCGGCTTCGTCGGGGTAGACCAGCGTCCACTGGCGCGGCGCCGCATCGCCCTGCAATGCGCAGACCAGGCGCGAGTTCATGGTGACCACGTCGGTCGGGATGTCCTGGGGCGCGACGATCGCCGCGCGCGCGAGCAGCGCGTCGAGCATATCGGCCATCGGGCCGGCGCCGGGGCGGCTGGCCATGCGCTCCAGGCGCGTGACGTCGAGCTCGGTCAGGTAGAGGGTCGTTGCGGTCGGGTTGGTGGCCGTCATGGCTAATCCTCCGTCAATAGTCGGTAGCGGTCAGGTTGGGTCCGGCACGGCGGCCGGACGGCATTGCCGACGGCCCATGCAGGAACATCAAGGAAACAGCGAATCAAGGCCGGCGTTGCCGGATCACACAGCGCTTGCAGCACGCATCGACGTCACGACGCAGGCGTGGGGCTCGGGCCCGGTTCGGCCTGGGCCCTTGGTGAGGACAGTCAGGCTGGGAACCGGGCAGGATCAGGCGGAGCGCTGACCCGGCGGCGAGGCGTCATGCGCGTGGCCCGGGCTGCGGCGCCGGCGCGTGCGCGGACCTGTCGCGCAGGGCGGGCAGGAACGACGGGCGGCGAATGGCGGGCTGGCATGGCGGTCACGCGGATAACAGAAACTGGGATCTGGAAAGAAAAACCGGACCCATGTCCGGCAATTCTGGATTCTGGCTTGCTGCGCGTCCGCACCGGACTGGTGCAGGAACGGCAATAACCATCGTAGCACAGCCAGGCGGCATGCGCGGCGTGCGCCGCCTTCAGCCCGCGTGACCGGTTGCGTGCGCGTGGCATTCGCACGGCGCGCCGGCTGCGGCCTGCTGCAGGTTCTGCAGGATGCCGCATTCGCTGGCGGCCTGGTGCTGGTGGTGGCAGGTCTCGCGCAAGGCGCGCAACTGGCTCTCCAGCGCTTCCAGCGCCACGCGCTGTGCGTGGATCTGCTCGATCTGTCGGTCCAGCAACGCGTTGACATCGTCGCAGTCTTGCGACGGGTTGCGCTCGAAATCGCGCAACCGGCGCACGTCCGACAGGCTCATGCCCAGCGAACGGCAGTGCCGGGCGAAGTTGAGCTGCACGAGATGGCTGTCGCCATAGCGGCGATAGCCGTTGTCCTCGCGCTGCGGGGCATCGAGCACGCCTTCGCGTTCGTAGTAGCGGATGGTTTCGACATCGCAACCGCTGTGCCGGGAGAGTTCGCCGATTCGCATGGACTGGAATCTCTGTAGTGACTACGGGGTTCGGCCTAGTCTAGCGCAGATGCGCATGGCGTGCCGGGGCGGCGTCAACGACACCCGACAGTGCTGCGCGGCCAGCGCTTGTAGCGCGGCTGGATGTGCTTCACCAGGGGGGACATTGGGGCACCCGCGCTGCCGCCCGCATCGTGAGCTAGCGATCATTGCGGCACCGCGAAGGCCGGGACCATCCTGTAGAATTCGTGGCATCCAAAATGAATTCTCGCTGTCGCGTGCGCACCATCCGGCTCTTCCTGCTGGTTCTGATGCTGGCCTTCCTGCCGTTCCAGGCGTGGGCCGGTACGGGCGCGTACCTACCGGACGCCGCGGCCAACCCGGCGCAGCAGACGGACAGCCATCCGGCCGGACTGTGCAAGGCGGCGCAAGGTACCGCACCCTGCACCACTTCGCCGGCCGATCTGGCCGAAGCTCCCGACACGTCACCGGCCGGCATCGACCTCGCGGAGCAGCTCCTGCCCGCATCCCAGTTCCGCCTTGCTGCCGGTCCTGCCCAGTCCAGGCCGCCGCGCTATGCGGGTACTGCCCTGCCTGACCCCGACCTTCCGCTCCTGCCGCGCCCTCCGCGCGGCTGATCCCCACCTGCGCGGCATGCGCCGCGCATGACCGTTCCTGCGTGCCGTGCTATTGAGGCGCCGCGCGCGCCTGCGGCCCGTCCGCGCCTATCCCGTTGTCCTGTTCCACTCTCATGAAACGCGTCCTGCTTTTCCTGGCGACCAACCTCGCCGTCATGCTTGTCCTCAGCATCACCGCCAGCGTCCTTGGCGTGAACCGCTTCCTGACCGCCAACGGTCTCAACCTCGGCATGCTGCTCGCCTTTGCCGCGCTGATGGGCTTCGGCGGCGCCTTTATCTCGCTGCTGATGTCGAAGGCCATCGCCAAGTGGTCCACCGGCGCGCAGGTCATCACGCACCCGGGCACCAGCACCGAACTGTGGCTGGTGCAGACCGTGCAGAAGCTGTCGCAGAAGGCCGGCCTGCCGATGCCCGAAGTGGCGATCTACGAGGGCGAGCCCAACGCCTTTGCCACTGGCGCGACGAAGAACAGCTCGCTGGTCGCCGTTTCCACCGGCCTGCTGCAGTCGATGTCGCATGACGAGGTGGAAGCCGTGCTCGCGCATGAAGTCGCGCACGTGGCCAATGGCGACATGGTCACGCTCACGCTGATCCAGGGCGTGGTCAACACCTTCGTGATCTTTCTTGCGCGCGTGGTCGGCTACTTCGTCGACTCGATGCTGCGCAAGAACGATGAGGAGTCGAACGGGCCCGGCATCGGCTACATGGTCACCGTGATCGTCTGCGAGATCGTCTTCGGCATCCTGGCCAGCATCATCGTCGCCGCCTTTTCGCGCCGCCGCGAATTCCGCGCCGACGCGGGCGCGGCCGGCCTGATGGGCTCGCCGACGCCGATGGTCGCCGCGCTGCGCCGCCTGGGCGGCCTGGAACCGGACGGCCTGCCGCAGAACATGCAGGCCATGGGCATTGCCGGAGGGAAATCGTGGATGGCGCTGTTTTCGAGCCATCCGCCGATCGAGCAGCGCATCGCGGCGCTGCAGTCGGCACGCTGAAAACCATCGATCGCCGCGATCGGTTCGAGGGCCCTACCGCCATCGCCAGCCGACCAAGATCATCATCCACACCACCAGGGAATGGGGCCGCGCATGGCTTCTCGCGGCTGCACCTTGGCGGCGGGCTCGGCTCGGCGGTGGACTCGCTGCACGAGTTCAAGCGCGGATTCTCGCCGGACACGCACGTGTTCAGCACCCAGCGCGTGGTCGTCAACCGGGAGGCCTACCGTGCGCTCTCAGCGGGCCGCGCCGCTGCGGAAGGCGATCTTCATGGCTATTTCCCGGCCTATCGGCAGCCTGTCGTCGCCAGGGTACCGGCCAGCAGCAGGCTGATCGCGCTCACTCCGTGACGCGGCCGCGCAGCGCTTTCACCTCGCTGCGCTGGCTCTTGCCCTCGAGGCGCCGCTTGCGTGAAGCCAGCGTCGGGCGTGTCGCCCGGCGCGCGCGCGGCGGTGTCGCGACACTCGCGACCAGCTCATGCAAGCGCCGGATGGCATCGTCGCGGTTCAGCTCCAGGCTGCGGTGCTGCTGGGCCTTGATGACCACCACGCCATCGCGCGTGATGCGATGGTCATGCAGTTGCAGCAGGCGCTCCTTGTGGTCCGGCGCGAGCGATGACGCGCACACGTCGTAGCGCAGGTGCACCGCGTTGGAGACCTTGTTGATGTTCTGCCCGCCCGCGCCCTGCGCACGGATCGCGGTGATGTCGTACTCGTGGTGGGGGATGGGGAATTCGCCGGGCATGCACGCATCATAGCAAGGCGCATGCCCGGGACATCCTTCTAGGCAGCGGGCAAGATGTTCTGGTTCACGCAGAACAGGTTGTGCGGATCGTACTTCTGCTTGATGTGAGACAAGCGCTCGTAGTTGGGGCCATAGGCCGCGCCGATGCGCGCCGCTTCATCTTCGGTGAGGAAGTTCACGTACACGCCGCCGGTGGCGTACGGCTCCGTGGCGCGGAAGAAGTCGCGCGCCCATGCTACGCAGGCGGCATCGTCGCCGGGGCTTTCCCATCGCGTATGCACGTTCATGACGAAGCGCGCATCGCGATGGAGGTAGGCGGTGGCATCCGGGGCGACGCTGCCGGCCCGGCCGCCGACATGGCCGATGAAGATCTCCGAATGCGGCGAAGGCAGGCGGCCGGAGTAATCCATCATCGCGTCGATGGCCTCATCCGGCAGTTGGATGAAGTTGTGCGATTTCCAGTAATTGCGCGCGCCCGGCGTCAGCAGCGGGTCGAACGCCTGCTGCCAGGCCGCGTACGGCATCACGCCCGCATGCTCGCCCAGCAAGGTACCGAAGCCGCGCAACGGCGCGAGCAACGGCTCGCCCTGCGCCGGGTCGCCCGCGTAGAACACGGCAAGCACCACCACATCGGTGCCATGGACGGCGGTCGGCAGGAAGGGCAACGGCGGTGCCTGGCGCAGCACCACCCAGATATTGAGGTCTTCCGGCATGGTCTCGGTGAACAGGCGGTACTGGCTGAGCACGGCACGGCCCTCCGCAGCCGGGAACACCAGCAGTCCGGCCAGGATCTGCGGACCGACGGCGTGCAGCCGGAACTCGAACAGCGTCACCACGCCGAAGTTGCCGCCGCCGCCGCGCAGGGCCCAGAACAGGTCGGCATGCTGCGTTTCGCTGGCATGCAGGCGCTGGCCATCGGCGGTCACGACCTGCGCCGAGAGCAGGTTATCCACAGTCATGCCGTACTTGCGCGTCAGCCAGCCGAAGCCGCCGCCAAGCGTCAGCCCTGCCACGCCCGTGGTCGAGTTGATGCCCAGCGGCGTCGCCAGCCCACAAGCCTGGGCCTCGTGGTCGAAGTCGGCCAGCAGCGCGCCCGGCTCCACCCAGGCGCGCCGCGAACCCGTGTCGATATGGACGGCGCGCATGGGCGAGAGGTCGATGACGAGGCCGTCATCGCACAGCGCCTTGCCGGCAATATTGTGGCCGCCGCCTCGCACCGCCAGCAGCAGACCGTTGTCGCGCGCGAACGCCACCGCCGTCGCGATATCGGCAACTCCCGTGCACTGCACCACCAGCGCGGGGTGCTTGTCGACCATCGCATTCCAGATGGCGCGCGACTCGTCGTAGCCGGGCTCGCCGGGCAGCAGCACCTTGCCTCGCACGGCCGTGCGCAGTGACGCAAGCAAGTCATTGGAAATCGCGGGCATGGCAAACCTCCGCATTGACATCGGGGGCCGCCAGGCACGGGTGGACAGGGGCCATGGCGGCCCGTCCAGGGCTTTCAGCAATGCAAATTGCGCGCCATGTGCGGCATCGCACGGACAGGCCGCGCGTTTCGACGCGAGGGCCATGGCGCATCGCCGGAATCGGGCCGAAGTGTTTCAACCATGTTGCAACGCCTGGGCACCGGCGTCCGCGGCGCGACGCCGCTCTGGCGCGGGTTGTGACGTAGAGCCGCCGCGGCGTCGGTGGACGATCCGTTACAGCCGCGACACGCGGCGCACGCTAACGCCACGCGTAGCCGACCCCGACGCCATAGGTAATCTGGTTGCGTGTGCCGCGCTGGGTGACAATGGGGCTGTCGGCCGCGTCGCCAGTCAACCGCTGCGCATAGACCATGGCGCCGGCATACCAGTTCTTGTCGAACTGGTAGAGCAGCGCGAGCCAGCCGGTGTACTGCTCCAGTCCGCCCCCGGGGTTGTACGCCGGCAGGCCGCTGGCAGCCGAGTCGCCGTCGGTCACCCCGAAATAGGTGCGGTTGAAGCTGTCGCTGACCCAGCTGGCGCCCAGGCCGACGCCGGCGTAGACGCGCCTGTGCACCGGCACCCATGCCGAGGCATTGGCGGTCACGCGGGCGCCGCCGTAGACGATGCCCGCATTCGTCATCACGTTGATGCCGCCGCGCAGGCGGAACGGGACAGAACCTTCGTGCAGGTACTCGTAGCCAATCCAGCCGCCGGCCTCGACCGTGGTGTCGATCTCATGGATGCGCGACACCACCGGGTCGTCGACACCGCTGCGCCCGAGCCGCAGCGACGCGGCGGGCCCCCACTGGAAGCCGGTCAGCCCGCCAAAGTTGAACTGTGCGTAAGGCCCGTACCACTCGAGCAGCCGCCCGCCCGGCGTCACGTAGCGCACGCCGGGCACGACTCCGATCATGCGGTCCTTGCCGCCCGCGAACTCGGTGGTGGTGCCCACGCCGAGGCCAACCATATTGGGCAGCCCTCCGGGCAGGTCGAGCGGCGCCGCCGCACCGCTTCCTGCGGCCAGTGACAAAGTCAGGCCTGCCAGGCCCGGGCTTGCGAGACGCCGGATCAGTGCCGTCAGTGCCATGTCTAGCCTCTTCCGATCGAGTGCGCCAATTCGGGCGAATCTATCAGCACATGGACGGCTGGGACGCAAGTCGGTGATATGAAAGTTTTCGGCGGCACGCCGAAGACGGCTTGCCGACCCGGCGCCGCGCCGCAGGTTGGCGCATGGCGGCGTGGCGGTCACTGAAATAGCGACTACTATGAAAGCGCGCCAGCCGGCACCTGTGGCTCGGAGACGGGCGCGTCGCTAAGGCGGGCCACCGCGCAGGAGTGTGCAATGACAACAAGGCAGAAACTGCACGCGTTGACCGCCGCGGCATGCCTGGCGCTTGCCATGGCATCCGGCATGGCCCGTGCCGACGAGGTCCCGCTGGTGACCGGCAAGCAGTGGACCGAGTCCACGGAACAGATGAAGAAGGCCTACCTGGTAGGCATCGCCAACGTCGTGCAGGTCGATGTCGCCTATCACGCCGGCAATGTCCCGCCCGACTCGCAAACCATCGTGCCGCGCCTGGCCAGGGGGCTGAAGGGCCATACGCTCGATTCGGTCCGCGACGGGCTGGACCGCTGGTACGCCGCCCACCCCGACCGCCTGCAGCGGCCGGTCATCGAGACCATCTGGTTCGAGATGGTGGTGCCTGGACTGCAGGGCAAGAAGTAAGGCAAGGCCATGAAACGACTTCAATGGATCGGCGCAGCGCTGGCGGTGGCCAGTGTTGCCGCATGCACGGGCATGACGCCGCAGCAGCAAGGTACGGTATCGGGAGCGGCAATCGGCGCCGCCGCAGGCGCCGGCATTGCCGCCATCGCGGGCGGCAGCGGCTGGACCGGCGCGGCCATCGGTGCGGTGGCTGGCGGCGTCGCGGGCAATATCAAGGGGCGTAACGAGCAGCAGCGGTACTGATCGCCGGGGCTTCAGCCGCGCCACCGCGGCGTGACATGCTGCCCAACCATCACGAGCCGAAACGTTGCTATCCGGCCGCGCGTTGCCCCTGCAATGCGCGGCGCCGGCGCACGCCTTGTCGCTCAACGAAATTCAATCCTGGCCTTGGCGCAATGCCGCTCGTCCGGGTATCCGGCTCCGCCCAGAAAAAGGCCCGCATTCAGCGGGCCACGGGAAATGCCGGGAGGGGTCAGCTCGCGACACTCGAATGTTCCTGCAAAGGTGCGGACGACGACACCCCACGTTAGGGGCAGGAGACGCGCAAAAAGAAGCGCGGTCCATGCCGCGCTATTCTAATGTCCTGTCAGAAACGGGGAGCGTTCTGCAGGGAGAGGCCTCAGTGGCACTCTATGTCCGCACTCCGATGAAGACAATTGAAACATCCTTAGGTCGGATTTAAGTGTCCGCCGGAAAGTGTCACAAACGAAGGCGGTGCAAGGCGGGCCGGGGGACGCATGTGCGCAATTCTGCCCGGCCAGGCGCAGTCAGCCTGCAGGCAGAAAGAAAAAAGCACGGAAACCGGTGGGGAGACTCACGGAGATTGGCGCGCCCGGCTGGGATCGAACCAGCAACCCCTGCCTTCGGAGGGCAGTACTCTATCCATTGAGCTACGGGCGCGCGGAAAGCGGTCTGGCACTGGCGGCAGGCACTGCCCCGGGGTGCAACCGGCGCGACGGGCGAATGCCGCCGCAGGAAAGTCGCATAGGATACCGCGTTTGCGTTGACGCGTCCATGAGCGGGAATCCGGGGACGTCGCCGGACGTTTCGGAACCGTCTCTTTTGGCCCAGCCATGAGGCCTTTAGGGCTATAATCGCGAGCTATTTCCGTTAAAACGCAGCCGCACCGCGGTGGCGAACGGGGGACAGTACCGAACCACGCAATCAGAAGGACCCACGCGTTCAAGGGCCCGATAAATCAAGCCGAGCGTGAGCGGCTGAAGGTTTCCTGCAAAACTGAGAGTTCTGTATGAGCGACGTCCAACACCAACACGACGAACACGAGTCTCCCATCAAG
>JACXTT010007848.1_pt1 | contig 14955 bp, 23 predicted proteins | sample 9270951 | NCBI WGS metagenome assembly JACXTT01 (sample SAMN15532306, study PRJNA645909) | rock metagenome | isolation source: weathered quartz diorite | place: Puerto Rico | collected 2017-06-21
ACCCTAGCTCAGTCGGTAGAGCAACTGATTCGTAATCAGTAGGTCGCCGGTTCGACTCCGGCGGGTGGCTCTCCCCGATTCACTTCTTCTTCCGCTAGGATCGCGACAACTCGGCGCCTTCTACATCAACCGCAGCAGGGGGCACAACACGGGCACATCGTGGGCACAGCGATGGGCACAGCGTCCGCGTCGCGAACAACCCCCCCGACGCGGACGAGCTCGCCGCCCGTGCCCGTCCTGTGCCCGTCGCATTCCCCGGCCCGAGCGCCGTCCGGCGAGGCACAGCACGACCGCCTTGTCCGAGCCGCCATCGGTTCCAGTCGGGAACGCCACCTGGCGTATGCTCGAGCCCGACGAGCTGCGAGGTGTGCACGACAGCGAGATCACAAAGCACCCCGCTGGCTCGGTCGCGGTTCGCGGACCGGATGCTCGCCGGCATGGCAGTTCCCGATAGCGGAGAGTCGGCACTCTCAACACGCAGTCGTCGGCGAGCGCGAGAGGTCAACTACGCACCCCGGCCAGGGGAGGTATCGGGACACCTGCTTCCGGAGCGGGTTCCCATCGCGCGGCCAACCCCTCCGCTACGAAAAATCGAAGACGTGACAGAGGTTCGCTCTCTTACGCTTGACTTCCTCAAACTGGAACCCTTGACCGCCTCCCCTGCACCTGGCTCTGGGGCCCTAGTCGCGGTACCGTGTGCCCAGTCCGCGACTACGCTGCCGGTGCTCGCAATCTAACGTGGCGGGAGGCGCTCCGAGGGCCACGAAGCAAGACCGCAGACTCGTTTGCGAGTCGTCCCCGACCGAGCCCACGGGCGCATCGACCTATACGGCCACGCGCGGCAGGATTTGCGCGTTACACAGAGCTGTCCGACTGTAGTTGGCTGCACTGGGATGGGATGGACCTCGACGAAAGACTAGGCGCGATTCGAGAGGAGGCGTCTCAGACGGAAGGCCTCGTCCCCTATCTCGCGGTCAACGGTCTATGGCTGTGCTTGGTCAAGACCGCGAATCTTCTTCCCCGCGTCGCTGGGGAGCACGAACAGACGGCATCTCTGCTCCGCCGGTTTACCCGTTCTGAGGCGGTCACGGTAATTGAGAACGCCGGGGTACGTCAGCTGGTCGACCTGGATCCACCGCTCGAGACTGTGCGTTCCGACGAAGGCGAAGGGCTCGTGCCGCTGCAAGCGCAGAAGCACCTTGCTCGCATTCGCGAACGACGATCGACTGATCCAAAGGCGGCCCTCGCTGCGCTGTTCGAGGTCCTTCAGACCATCCGGGACAAGCGTGAGCACGCGTTCAAGACCCCGAAGGGTGCACGGGACACCGCCATTCTTGGCGCGGCGACGTCAATCCTCAAGACGATCGTTGCGATTGCTCTCACGAAGGTTCCACGTCATGCCACTGCTCGAGACGACCAGCATCGAAGCCGCGAACGTAGCTAACCCGCGGTTGCAGCGGCCGCCGCTGCGCGCCGCCCCTGAACCGCCGAGCCGTTAGACGACCAGTGCTCGCTCGCTGCTCGAAGATATGACCGCCACCGGCTATAGCCTCACCTGCCGGTACCTCGGCTTCCAGGATTCCCTGGAGATATCGCAGGCCGAGTTCGAGGCTGCTCAGGGTTCAAAACTCGCGCTGACTGTCGGGCTTGGGGTCGAGGAGAAGTTCGACATCGTGCTGGAGAACCACGCCGATCTCGAGGGCCATCTGCTAACGATGGCATTGGAGTATTCGCTTTTTCGAGGCCGCATTGAGGAACTGCTTAATCACGGACGCCGGACCATCAGTCGAAGAATGTCCAACTATCTTGCAGCGGCGCGACTCTATATCGACCAAGTCCAGCACGACATCGCCGAGAGACTTGGGAAGGACGGGGTAGCAGCGACCCGGCTACGGGAAGTTATGAGTCTGCAGTACGACAGCCGTCTTGGCTACCGGACGATGGAGGCTCTACGAAATCACGCACAGCATCGAGGGCTACCCGTCCATGCGGTTACCTTCCCGGCAGAACGCGATGAACGCTTCGATCCCGCGCGCTTCCGATTTGGCGTTGTCCCCTCTGTCGGGATACCCGAGCTAAAGGACGATCGTAAGTTCAAGAAGTCGATTCTCTCCGAGCTCGAGAAACGGGCTGACAAGAACGGCCTGGTACCTCTTATGCCCCTCCTTCGGGAACACAGCGAAGGAATTGGTAATATCCACACGGAGGTCAGATCGTTGCTGGCAGGGCTGATCCAAGATGCCGAGCGGTTGTTTGCCGATCTCAAGCAACGGGCCATCGCCAAATTCGGCGAGCAGGTGCCATTCCTGGCCGCGGTCAAGTACAACGCCGACGGAACGCATGCGGACTACGAATACATCACGGACGCCTACAGTGAGCGGCGCCGGGAACTCGAGGAGAAGAACAGTGACATCGGAGATCTGGTGCGGCGCTACGTATCATCGGAGTGAATTGCGCGTGACCCGTAACCAGCTACGGTCGCCTAACGGCGCAGCGGCCGCCGCTGCGCGCCACGTCTGAACCGCCGGGCGTTACGCGACCGTCCGTGATTCTGAACAGTGCCGGCGTGACGGACAGGAGCTCGGCTCAGGCTACGTCACGTTGTCGCCGTTTGATGACCGGCGCGAGGTGGCAGCGGCACGACCCTGGGCGCTCGGACCCTCGTGTCGCAGCTCGATCCAACAGACCGGTCCTCGAACGTCTGCCTCCTGGTCTTCGAGACAGCATGCGTGGCAGACCCAGTCCTCAGCGATCACCACTATCGAGAGCGTGAGTGGTTCGGCGCACCAGTAACAGACGAGGCGCCTTCGTGGTCGACGGTCAGTGTGCGCCATGCGGCCTCCACTTCGTCTCGTTGACCTCTCCTCGGCCGACTACGCTGCAATTTGGGGCGAGGACGCCGGCAAAGGCCGGGCAATGGCGAGCACGTAGACGTCAGGACGGTCTGGGTCGGGCATGAGGTACCGGCCCTTCCACCTAACACCGCCCCGTTCCGGGTCGAAGATCGGCGCTGGCCGAGGCTGCTGCACGAGCCCCGCCCGCAGAGCTTGACGGCGTCCCGTCTCGGCTTCGCGGCGGGCGAGGTGCGGGCAGCTCGGCAAGGACAGCCGCAACGGCGGCGGGCACACGATGAGCGCGAGCCGGAAGATCGCGGGTGAGGCGAGCAGCGCGAGCGGCAGACCCACGATGCCGGCGGTCAGGTAGAGCAGACAGAAGAACAGCGGCACACCGAGCGTCGTGAACCCGCCGATGGTGGTGTCGTGTCGCTCGACCGTCATGGGCACTCCTCGTACGCCAGCGCGAAGTGCAGGTCGTACAGAAGGTGCCGGTCCTCATACGTCGGCTCGGAATGGTCTTGATCGCGTAGAGCCTCCAGGCGTGCGATGGCCTTCCGCAGCGAACGGTCAGCCGGCAACCAGCGGCGGACGCGTGCGCGGGCGGCGAGACCATCGAGCTGGTCGAGCAGGTCGGACAGAGAGAGCTCGTCGTTGATATCCCAGTTGACGCCTGCGTAGAGATCGCGCACGACACCGACGGGCAGCAAGTCCGGGGCGTAGTTCCTTATCTCCAGCGGCACGGACGAGCCGTCGAGACGGCGGGCGCACTCGTCGAGGTACGACACAAGGGCGCCGGGGCGACGTGGCGTCGGCAGGCAGGCGAGGATTACGAAGTCGAGCTCGGGGATCGTGTCATCGCGCTGGATCAGGAGGCCGCAACCCGCGCTCTCGATCAATCCGAACCAAACCGCCGACGAGTACCCGCCCTCCCAACGGAAGCTTATCAGCGTCGCGCTTGGTGCGTCGTCAGCGACCTCCTGGAGCGTGTCCCGGGGGTAGTCGTAGTCCGCGAACTTCTCGCGCTCTTCGTCATCCTCGGCCGCCGCGAACATCGCCTTCCGCACCTCGTCGTCGGTCGGCGCGCGGCCAGGTGCGAGCACCACCAGCGACTGCACAAACGTCGGCCAGTTCAACGGCTAGCCTCCTCGACGTTGATGATCTGCCACGTCTCGATCCCCACGAGGATCGGTTCCACCGCCCCTGCGAGGGCCTCGCCAAGGTCACGCAGCGGGCGCCAGTCGCTGGCGAAGCGCACACGGCAGCCCCGCTCGTCGACACCGAGGCCATATCCGATCGTCGAGCCGGCCGGCACGCTGACGCGCTCGAGCCTGATCGTCATCACCTATCTCCTTCCCGGCGATTCCCGCCGAACCGAGTGAAGACATCACGGTCGAAGTCCCGCCGCTCGCGGTCGGCCTCGACATGGGCCGCTAACTGGCGGCGCCACGCGGCGAGGGCGTCGAGGTCCCCGCGGTCGCGCGCGAAGGCGAACAGCGCCGTGCAGGGGGCGCAGGCGTCGAGGTGCTGGACGAGCTCCCGACGGGGGACGTTGGGGTCGAGCAGCGCGGCCATGCCGTCGAGCGTACCGAACGCGGGCCGCAGGATCTACGGCGCAGCCCGCAGGGATCCCGCGGTAGATCTCCCCATGCGTGCAACCAAGGGCTGGAAACGTATGCGCAGGCCGCCAAGCCCGGTGGTTCGACGCGGACTGCCAAGTCGAAGGGGCTTCGGCTACAAGTTCTGCTGATCCTGTAGGTACTCAACAGCTGGAGGGTCTTTTCCCCGTTCTCGCTACCTGGGGTGAGATCGGAGGTTCGGTCAACATGTCAGGATCGTTCCCATGGACCGACCCGCGGTCAAATCCGAAGCCCGGCACATGCAGGCCGTTGGCGCGCTCAACACCCGATCCGGGGGCGATGACCGAACTTCACCGACTCTGTCATGAGGGTCGCCTGTACGACGTAGAAGAGTGGATTCGTGCAGGCCGGTCGCTGCAAGCACCACGCGGAGCGACAGGCCAAGGACGCCGACTCACCTCGGCCCTTGAGATCGCCCTTGAACAGAGAAACCAAGCCCCTCGCCCTTCTACTGCTTTGTAACGGCTATGACCCCAACCTGGAGCCCAGCTCTCCGTTGGATCTCGCACTTCGTGCGAGGCGCTGGGATCTCCTCGACCTGCTCCTCGAATGGGGCGCCGACCCACACCGCGCGTGCCTCACCGATCTCTTCGACACCTACTGTTCCGAGCCCTTCGAGCGCTTCTTCACTCTCGGTGTCGATCTGACCGCGAATCACGAGCTCGCGTCGGCGCTCGCGTACCACCCCGGCAACAAGCCCCTCTTTGGCTTCGCGAAGCGCCATCGGGAGGAGGACGCGAAGTTCCAGAAGGAGTTGAACATCGCGCTGGTCCATCACGCGAGCGAGGGTAACGAGAAGGGCGTGCAGCTCTGCCTTTGGGCGGGAGCCGACCCGCACGCACCCGTTTGCCAACGGCGGCAGTATCCCTCCCGCGACAGGTTATTTCCCGCCGGCAGCCGGCGATATCATGGTCTTCGACAAGGGAGGGACTGTTACGTCAGGGCACGTGGCGATCGTCGAGAGCGTGACGAGTACCAAGGTCACACTCGTTGAGCAAAACGGCGAGGTGCATGTCGACCTCCCATGCGATCAGGCCGCGTTGCAGGCAGGTCAATGGAAGTTTTCGCCGCGCTCACTCTCCAGCGGAGGTAGCATGCCGATTCTCGGCTGGTTACGTCGGGCTACCTGCGACCCACGTAGAATATGCGATAATGGCACCTGCAGCACCGGAGTCTGTAACAACGGTGTCTGTGTGGACGGCAAATGTGGTAATGGCATCATCGACCAGCAGTGTGGGGAACAATGTGACCCCAACGCGTTGCCCGACGGATGTCTAGATCCAACCACGAAGTGCGATCCCGCTTCGTGCACGTGCGTCAGCACTCAAAACGAGACGCCCTCAATTAACTCCATCAAGTTCAACTCGACCACCAGCAGCACGATGACCGTTGGTGACTACACATCCGTGACTCTGACAATTTCCGGGACACACTTAGCGAACGCGTTAATCTGCTATGGCTCGAGTTCAACTGACAGACGGTGTGGCATCACTCCCACGTCGCATAGCAGTGACGGTACCACCCTCACATATAACGTGCCACCGACAACGGGCGGATCGGGTACGGGATTCGCTGCTCCCCTCTCTCAAGCTGGGTACTCGTACCTCACCGTGTACAACCAGACGGCGGGGTTGTTTAGTAATGTTTGGCCGATCACAATCTACAATCCGGCGCCAGAGATCACCGGCTTCTCGAATACTTGTAACGCTAATAGCCCATGCAACGTGTACGCGAACGACACAAATGATGGCGGTGGCTTTGTCGCTGACGAGGACTGGATTCCGAGGGGAAGTGGCCAGTGGACTATTAACGGCAATCCCATGCCGCAGGCATCACCGACTCCGACACCCGTCGGAACACAAGCCCTGATCCTGTTGAGTGCAAGCCAAATCCCCGCGTCGGGGGCCTACACAATCCAGGTTTGTAACTATGATACTGCCAGCGGCCAGAACTGTAGCGGCAGTCCGCCACTATGTACGGCGTGCACGAGTAGCGTTTTGACAGTCAACTGACAATCCGACAACGAGCAGGGCCCGTTGCCAGCCTAAGTCCCGCAGCCCCTGTCGCCTTCCGCCCCAAAACGGGACAAGCGCTCCTCAACCTCACCAGAAAGTGCTGGAAAACCTGCAAGCGAGTTATCCACAAGTGCGACACGCCGTCGCAATGTTCTATAATTAGCGACATGGCCCATTCACCACTTCAGTGTGTCTCCTGCGGAAAGCGCGTCGGCGAGCACGACGCAATCCTCGCGCGTGCGAAGAAAGGAGAGCTCGAACGGCTCCCGATCTGCCGGACGCACGGAAAGGCCACAGCACGGCTCCTCCGCAACACCGGCCGGGCCGAGGCCGTGTGGGTTCCCCTCCACTTCTACGATCCGCTCTGTCATCGACCTGCCGCCTAAACCCATGACCCCAGCCCACGAACGCAAACCAACGAAGGCAGAGCTTCAACAGCTCTTCGCGCAGCCCGGCGACGAGCTGACGGCCTTCAAGGTCGACGCCTACCGCTACGCCGATACCCAAATGCTGCGAGAGCTCGAACAGCTAGAACGCACTCTCCGGGACGCCATCGACGACTTCGAGAAGTACAAGCCAACGCACTCATGACCCTCCTCCGCAAACCTAAACGCGCCCCCGGTGAGAACCCGGTCCTCCGCCGCCACTTCCTGCACGTCCTCATCGCTCACGCCGCCCCGCACGACCTCGACGTATTCCTTGGGGACCTCCTTGGCCGCGATTTCCACAAGGACGACGTACTCATCACCCACTTCCGCCACCTTGACCTCGGCGATCTCTTCACGGCCACCTACCACCCCCAAGCTACCGTCCTCGGCCGCGCCTTCTTCCGCTCCTGCCTCCGGGTCCACGGCATCGACCCCGAGACCGGCAAGATGACCCCTGACGGCCTCGCCTTCTTCGAACAGCTCGTCGCCGACCAGAACGCCCGCAATCGCGCCCCGCGCGCTCGCCGGCGACGCGCCGCCGCTAGCTACACGGATCGACTTCCCGACGTAGAACCGGCAGTAGCGGCGACACGGCTGGCGCTCGACCATTCCCTGCCGCGTCCGACGACCTCGCGACGAAGCGGCTCGATCGCGCGTTGCTTCTACTGCTTTCGGGCGGCGGTCAAGGAGCTCAGGGATCCAATGGCGGGTCGTCGGGAGATGTCGCGAGCCACCACGTAGAGGAATCCGATCCCGTCGAACACGATCTCCCGTCCCCGGCGCACGAGCCAGAGGGTGAGTGCGACATCCGGAGCGATGCCGAGCCACCGGCAGACGGCCACGCCCCCTCCCTCCTGCGTCCCGAGCGCGCCGGGCACAACAACGCCCGTCGCCCGGATCGGCTGCGCGAGCCCTTCAATGATGAGCACGTCTCGCCACGGGACGGGACTCTTGAGCAGACGGAGCAGGACCCAGACCTCGGCCGCGGTCGCGAGCCAGGCAAGCAGATGCCAGGTCGCGGCCGCCAAGAGCGGCCGACGCGCGCGCCGGTAGACCGTCGCGAGATACGTGTCGACGGCCGCGGCGCGCCCCTGCAGACGGGATACGCCTGTTCCCGCAGGAAGCAACCACGCGACCCCGCGCGCGAGGCGGAGCGCGAGGCCGCGCTGCTGCACGCGCACGAGGAGAAGGCCGAAGGCCGCTGTGCAGAACAGCAGGGTGACGATCACGCCCGGGGCGGCGAACGTCCAGCCGAGACGCGCGCAGAGGGCGCCAACCCCGAGCACGACGAGCAGGGCCTGTGTGACGGTCACCGCGGTTCGGCTCACGACCACGGAGGCCGCCACGGCGGGACCGGACGCGCCATCCCCCCGTAGCATGACCGCTTTCAGCGGCTCTCCGCCGATCCCGGTCGGCACGGTGCTGTTCATGGCCTCGCCGGCGAGGCGGACGAGCCAGAGGCGGGTGAACGGAACGCGGACGTCGAACACACGCAGCACCGCGCGCCATCCGAGCGCGTCCAGCAGCGACGCGACCGTGTAGGGGACAAACGCGAGGGGCAGGAAGGGCCCGAGCAGCGCGAGCCGCCGGGTGAGCTCCTCGACCCCGGTGTCACGGATCAGCCAGACGAGCAGCACGGCCCCGCCCAGCCCGGTCAAAAGCCCACGTAGCCGCCGGCGTCGACGTGGGGCGTCGCGCGGCCCCTCCGTCGGCAAGGTTTCGCTCGTGACGATCGTGATCGCGCCCGTCAGATGCGGATGTCCACGACCAGCCCGAAGTGGTCGCTTGCAAAGACATCGCCCACCGGGGTTGTGAACGCGAGGCGCGCCGACTCGACCCGCCCGCGCCCGTCCGAACCCGGTGGCCCGACGAACACGTAGTCGATCCGCCGGTCGGGCTCCCACGCGTACGCCGCGAAGCGATTGCGGTTGTCCCAGGTGTACCCGCTGCCGGGCGCGATGTCCCAGGCGTCCTGGAAGTAGGTGCTCCGGCCGGCGAGCGATGCGAGCCCGCGGAGAAAGCGCATCTCGTTCGAGTCGGGGTGGGCGTTGAAGTCGCCGAGGAGCACGGCGGGCAGGTCTGCGTCCGCGGCCCAGGCGCGCGCGAAGGCGTCGAGCGCAAGGACCTGGCGTTCGCGGACGTGGCCGTGATGCAACTCGCAGTCGAGGTGGGTGCTGAGCACCGGCAGGATACCCCCGGGAGACTCGACGAGCGCCGCGGTGACCGCGCGCGGCTCCCCGCCCTCCAGGCCTGGCAGACGGCGCACCTCGCTCTTCACGATCGGCCAGTGCGACGCGATCAGGTTGCCAAAGCCGCTCCCGTCGCCGTTGGGCGCGAGCATGGTGCCATCGTCGCTCCACGAGAAGGTGGCGCCGAACACGCGGGCGAAGCTCCGGTCGAGGAGGAGGCGCGCCTGATCGAAGCCGTCCCGCCGGACGACGACCTCCTGGAAGCCGACGACATCCGGACCCTCGCTCTCAAGCCCGTTACGGATAATCGCCATCCGCTCCCGGAACGGCTCCGCGACGTTCCAGCAGTTGAGTGTCACCACCCGCAGGCGTCGGGCCATCGAACCTCCTTCACCTCGCCGCCCGACGCCCCCTCGTCAGACAGCCCGGCAGGCCAGGCAGATGGACCATCCGTGCGGTCCGGTCAACCCGGTCATGGCCCCGATCGTGTGAAATCCGTCGCCGTGGGAACCCGCCGGCCGTACCGACCGGCTCTTCACGCGACGGACGGTCCGCGAGCACATTCGGCCTTGCCCTCCAGATAGACCATCCTGTTGCCGTACTTCTCCTCACGCGTGAGCCGCTCGGGCCACGGGGAATCGATGTGGGCGGCGACGACGCGTTGATCCGGGGTCTCCGCCGGGTACGGTACCCAGACGGACACGTTTCCAGCGGCTGGAGCGATCTCCTGCAAGCGGACGCGATACACGAGGTCGTAGCGAGCGACGCTCTTCCACGGGTCGGCGCGCTCGTCGGCCACGGCTGCGGTCACGACCAGACCCATCCCGACCCCGAAGAACATGCGCGACCGCCATCGCATCAGAGACCTCCTCCCGGAGCGGCGAACATGAGCACGTCGGCGGTCTTGCGTCGAGTGGGTCACGAGTCGGGGCGTCATCGAGTCGCGACCCCCGTTGACGGGCTGCGCGATACATCGGATAGCAGCGGAGCTGCTGTACACGCAGCTCGACCCGTCGCGTAGAGATCGCCCGCGGCGTCGCTTCGCTGCCCGGACGCGCCGAACCCCACGGCGAACCAGTTAGGAGGACTGATCATGCAAGTGGCCCAGATCGGCAAGGCAGGCGGCGACTTCGAGCTGGTTCAACGCGACGTTCCGGAGCCGGGGCCGGGGCAGGTGCGCGTGAAGGTCGAGACGTGCGGGATCTGCCACAGCGACGTCCTCGTCAAGGACGGGCTCTGGCCAGGCCTCCAGTATCCGCGGGTCCCGGGGCACGAGGTTGCCGGCACCGTCGATGCGGTCGGAGCGGGCGTCACGAGCTGGAAGAAAGGTGCTCGCGTCGGCGTCGGCTGGCACGGCGGTCACGATTTCACCTGCGATCATTGTCGACGCGGCGATTTCGCGATGTGCGTCAACCGCAAGGTGACCGGGATCGACTACGACGGCGGCTACGCCGAGTACATGCTCGCGCCGGCGGAAGCGCTGGCGGCGCTTCCGCGCGCGTTACCGGCGGAGGAAGCGGCACCGTTCATGTGCGCTGGCGTGACGGTCTTCAATGCCCTGCGGCACTCCGGCGCGCGTCCCGGCGACGTCGTCGCGGTGCAGGGCATCGGCGGCCTCGGCCATCTGGGCGTGCAATACGCGCGCAGGATGGGGTTCGAAACGGTCGCGCTGGGACGCGGCAAGGACAAGGAGCGGCTCGCGAAGGAGCTCGGCGCCCATCATTACATCGACTCGTCCACCGCCGATGCGGTGGCCGAGTTACAAAAGCTCGGTGGCGCACGCGTGATTCTCGCGACGGCGCCGGACGCGAAGGCGATCTCGGACGTCGTCGGTGGGCTGGGCGTGGACGGTAATCTGCTGATCCCGGCTGCGCCGAGCGATCCGCTCGCCGTGAGCGTGATGCCGCTATTGATGGGCCGCCGGAAGATCTCCGGGTGGTATTCCGGGACGGCTCGCGACTCCCAGGACACGCTCGAGTTCAGCGCGCTCAGCGGCGTGCATCCGGTGATCGAGAAGTTCCCCCTCAGCCGCGTGGCGGAGGCCTACGAACGGATGCACAGCGGCAAGGTACGCTTCCGCGTCGTGCTGACGATGGGGAGCTGACGGTAAGCTTCTGCTTTACCTCCGGGCAGGTCGACGCTAGCCCGAGGAGCTTCCCGAACCAGACGCCTACATCGAGGGCGCGAGGCAGCGAATCACCGTCAATGCCTATGAACGGAATCCTGCCGCGCGGAGGAGCTGCCTGGAACACCATGGCACGACTTGCGCGGCGTGCGACTTCAACTCCGGGCGAAGTACGGCGACGTCGGAAGGGGTTTCATCCACGTCCACCACCTTCGCCCGCTGGCGAGGTGGGCGAGGAGTACGAGCGCCCGGTCGCGTTGAGCATCGAGGAGCTTCGGTCGCTGCTGCGGACGAGATCAGGGTCAACGTGAACCCTCGGACTTGCGCCCAGCCAGCCCCTGTGGCGAGGAGAACGGCTGATGAACAAACCTGATCGCGGTCCCCTGCTCACCGTCTTCGCCCTCCTGTTCGGGCTGCTGGCTATCTCGGACCTCGCGAAACCCATCGAATCGAGTCTCGAGGGCGGGCTCCGGCCAGGGTTTGTTCTCTTCGGGCACCGGCTGTCGGGAACGGCGAACGCGGTCGTGGGACCGCTCTTTGGCCTCTTTCTCCTTGTCTACGCGGCGGGCATCCGGCGGATGCGGCGGTGGGCGTTGCCGATGGGCACCGTCTACGCCGCCTACGTGATCATGAACCTGATCCTATTCAGGGTTCGAGACCCGGAGCCGATGCGCGAAGGTGTCCTGTTCGGCGTGGTCTACTTCGTGGTTGCCATCGGCGTCTCGTGGGGCGCGGTGCGGGCGCTGTCCCAGCGGCGGGCGGTGCTCACCTAGCTACTTCCGCGCCGAAACAGCATGAGTCTCAAGAGGCGAGCGGCTCGATCCGAAATCTCGGGCGACGCGACGCGAGCCAAGCGTGTCCTCCGGTTCCCCGTGGTCGCCCTTGGAGCAGAACACCTCGACCTCATCTGCATCCACCCCGATCCGCGATTCGCCACCGGCAAGATTCGGGTGCAGGTGAAGAGTCGCCTCGCTACCGATTGCGATAGAGGATTTCCGGTGAAGGCTCGCACCTTCGCGGCGTTCGACTACTTGATCGTGGTCTTCCTCAACGTGGGGTACTTCTTCAGAAAGCACAACAAGGGCATGGTTAGGGAAGGCGCCTGCGACGCCGAGTTCTACACGTTTCCGGTCAGCTTCATCCGAAAACACCACGACGCCACTACCACGTGGGAGAAGGTGTACACACGAGGGCTCGACATCGCCCGGTTCAAGAACGAAGACGGTTTCGAGCAAATCGCTCGCGACCTCCGCATTCCGTATCCCTGCCGTCCCGCTCGGTAGCAGTCCCAACGGACGGGCTCGACCGTTTCCAGACCTACTCAATCTGAGGTGGTCTACCGGCATTCATCCAGCCCGCGCAATTGCGAATACTTATGGAGCAGATTTTCTGACGGGGTTGATGAACACCCCGCGTCCGCCACGGCAGACGGGTAGCCCTCATCAGTTCAGGGATGGGAACCTGACCGCCGTGGTCGTACCCTCACGGCGGCACAAACTCGAATTGCCGAATCACCACTTCGACCTCTTGGCCGTCCGTCGGTCCGTGCCGGCGATTCAGCCAAAGGTTCATGTGGACGACCTCACCACCGGGCTGAGGGATGCCGGTCGTGAAGGTGTGCTGAGCGATCACCCCGCCCTGCGACGTACTCGCGAACGACGCCTGGGGCATGCTCCACGTGAACTCGTGGACGGTCTGCGGCAGATCAGCCGGCTCCTCGAAGCGGACTAGGTTCCCAGGCTGCGTGTACGGTTGCACGACAAATTGGGCGTTCTGGTTCGCCGGGTCGCTCCAGCGCGAGAACTCGATGTCTAGCTCGCGGTGCGCGTAGTCTGGCGCATCGCTCCATGTGAACAGACCAAGGACGACGTTCGGGTCGAGCGCGTCCACCGGTGTGTCGAGGGTGAAGCGGTAGGTCCCAAAGCCCAGCGAGGAGGTGGTGAGCACCTCGGCGCACTCCCAGCGACGGCGGTGAAACGGGTCGTGGGTGATGCGGAGGTGAAGGCGACCTTGGTCGTCCACCCACACGTTGTTGGCGCTGTCAGAGAAGAGGTTCCGTCCCGGTCCGACGCGCCCCCTGCTGCCCTTCACGAGCCACGTGAGCCCGGAGAAGCTGACGCTCCGGTTCTCGAACTCGACGCCGGCACGGGCCGGTGCGGCGGTGATCGCGACGAGAGCCATGGCGCCCGTGATCAGTGCCAGGACCCGAGTCATGTCTCCTTTTAGCTCAAGGTTGGAGAAGCGGATAGAGGATGATCCTCACGACCACGATGAAGTGAACCTCCTACGCCGGAGTACTCGTCAACATGAACTTCGCGTGGACTGGATGCTGGCAGCAGCCAAAATAACCAAGCACCGTCGCATGGACCGTTCTTCTTCGCAGAGGCTCAGACGCCGCTGGTAATCACAACCGCGACGCGAGCGAGTTGTCAATCCGACTTCGCCTTGAACTCCCCCGAACCGTTCACGATGGCGGTCGAGAAGTTCGCACCCCAGCACCTCGTCGCAACTCCCACCTACGACACACGCGAAGGCGGACGAGTCCGCGAGGGTCAGGGCGGCGACGAGCGAAGCGGCAGCGATGAGAAGATCGTGCGCGCGCGTGCCCACAAGGGCTGACGCGCACGCGCGCCGGCCGCAACTCGTCGTGCTCGATCTTTGCGTCGCGGAGTCTAGTAGGGCTCGCTCTCCGGAATCACCCGCCTCCGCTCCTGCTCCGGAGTTTCGATCGGCCTCGGCTCCTGTCGGCCCACGCCCGAGGTCGGGTGGCCCGTCGACTCGCGGCGGAGGGCGGCCAGCGTCTTCGAGTCGATGTGACCAGTCGCGGGCAGGGTCCGGGCCTGCTGAAACTGTCGGAGGGCCGACTCGGTCTGCGGCCCGAGGAGGCCGTCGACGGAACCCGCGTGATAGCCGATGTCATTCAGCGTCTGCTGGACTTGACGCACTTGCTCGGCCTGCGCCGAGGAGAGGAGATCATGCGCGAGCGCCGCCGGTGCGGAACTGATCCGTAAGAGCGCGAACACTATCGCGCCTGCCGTGGAGAGCTTCATGGATGCACCTCCTACGCCGGGGTATGCAACCGTGGTGCCAAGTTGGGTGCTGAGGTCCATCCAATTGGGAGCCTGAGAACCGCGTGCACGATCGTAGCGATCTCCGACGTTGCTACTGAATTGCGCGATCACAACGTCGTTGGGCCTGCTCGGCCTCGGTCATCGGCGACCAGAAGAATGCCGTCAAGCGCGCGCCGCGCGCTCCGCGACTGGGGGCGGGGAAGGTCGCGCTCGACGGGTTCACATCGCGAGCGCGCCGAGGATCGTCACCGGATAGTCCCTTCCCGCCGAGCCTTGCCGACCGCCATCGCGGAGGACGCACTCCTCTTCGTCACCGATCCGATCGGCCTCCAGCACCTCCACCTGAGACTGCATGCACGTCACCAAGAAGGACGTTGCCGAGCTTGTGGAACCCAGTTACCTCGGTGCGGTCCTGCCCGCATGGCAATCAGATGACGCGGACTGATCCCGGAATATCGCGGCGCCTCCCGCCGTCGCGGCGCACGCCATGATTGCCGAGACCGACATCCGAGTTCCGCCCGACGCGTCCGGCAACGCGTCGGAATTGACGGCCCGTCTCGCGCGGCGGCTCGGCGTCGCGGCGAGCGCGATCACGCACCACATGGTTCTCAGACGCTCGCTCGACGCCCGCCAGCGAGCACCTGTCTGCGTCC
>JACXTT010007849.1_pt1 | contig 14953 bp, 18 predicted proteins | sample 9270951 | NCBI WGS metagenome assembly JACXTT01 (sample SAMN15532306, study PRJNA645909) | rock metagenome | isolation source: weathered quartz diorite | place: Puerto Rico | collected 2017-06-21
GTTCACGTTCAGGCCGACGTCAGGCGGAAGGGCGACCGACTTCGCTCAGATGTTCGCGCACAACAATCCCTATTGGAGGGTGGGGGGGACAGTGCTCCAAACGCTCTTGCACGGCAATCCCCTCCTGCACCGGCAGCGCTCGGCCGCGGCAGGCTTCGAGCAGGCTGCCGCTCAGTACCGGAGCACTGTCCTCACCGCGGTCCAGAACGTGGCCGATACCCTCTATGCCCTGCAGGCAGACGCCGCGAGCCTCACCGCGGCGGTCGCCGCCGAGCGCGCCGCCAAGCGGACCCTCGATATCACGCTCAGGCAGCAGCAACTCGGCTACGCCAACTATCTGGCCCTGCTGAGCGCCCAGCAGGCCTATCAGCAGACCGTGATCACCCGCGTTCAGGCCCAGGCCAGCCGCTTCACCGACACAGGCGCGCTGTTCCTGGCCCTCGGTGGGGGCTGGTGGAACCGACCCGACGCCGGCGCCACGATACCCACGGCTCCGACGGCGGAGGGACACTGAAACGCGGGAGCGTCGAGGCAGGGGACCGGCGGAAAGCACGCACCGAAGGAGTAGCGCAACGGCCATGAATCCGCGAAGCGCAACGAAACGCCCCTTGCGATACCTGCCGCTGATCGTCGCCGCATACGTGTTGACCGGCTGTGCCACTGACGTGGCGATGCAGAACCCGCGAACGGGTGACACGGCGACGTGTCGGGCCAGTCTGTGGGGCCTGAATCCTTGGTCGCAGCAGGACGCCTGCATCGCCGACCACATCGCCCAAGGGTGGAGGAGACTGGAGCCAAACTAGCATCGCTCACGCAGGGGCCGCGCCCGAGGTCAGGCCGTGCGAAACGCTCGCTTCACCTTCTGAAGATTCGCAGAGCATCTTGATCGTCTCGAGGCCCCGCTTGTAATCCGCGAGAACCGCGTTGGTCATTTCTCGCGGCGGACCGGGGCTGGACAGCCACTTCGCGTGGAACTCCAGTGACGTTTTTCGTTCTCCGAGACGCTTCAGGACGAACGAAGCGCGAGCCGGCAGGTCCTTTTCCACGATCCTGCCTTCCTCCACATACGTGATTTCATCTTCTCCGATATCGCTCTTGACCGCGACCCACTCGACGGTCAGGCCGTGGAAGATGCACGTGTGCCGCAGACCGATCCGCTCCGTGGTCGCAGGCCGGTCGAGGCGCTCTACGGCCGACAGCCATCGAGGTCGCTGGTCGAGATCGATCGCCAGCTGATAGACCTCCAACATCGGTGCGTCGATCTCCACGGCCACCGAGTCGTCCCCGAGCTCGATCACCGGGCTGATTCGCGGGGCTGGATCCGGGATGTTCTTCCTGATTCCGGCGAGCGGAGCATACTGATACTCCACCTTCCCGATGGCCGGGTAGTCTTCGCTCGATCGCTCCCACGCGAGGGCACCCGGGGATTGTCCGAGGCTCGAGCAATCGAAACAGCTGGGCGTCACGAGAATGTACTCGTCTGAACCAATCCGGTTCTTCAGCAAGCGGTGGGCGACAACCATGTCGAGTCCCGAGCACTTCGTGAATTGCATCACCTTGATTTCCTGGACCATGCCGTGATGAGCGATGAACTTCAGGGTCAGGTTCGACGCCGTCATGCACGCCCCGCACTGGCATAGCGAGTCCCGCTCGATGAGCTTGATTTGCTTGTGGAAGCTTTCGAACATCCTCAGGCACTGCTCGACGAGGGCGTCGGCTTCGATCGGCTTGCCCTTGTGATAGAGCAAGAGCGCGTCGCCCTCAACTTCGGAGAGCACGAAGTCGCCGCTGTTGGCGGCGAGGATCGCCTCCAGCAGCTCGTTGATGATGTGAGAGCTGTGCACGAGTTCGGTCTTGGTCAGGAACTCCGTGTAGCCGCTAATGTCCGGAATCAGGATCGTTGCGCTTTCAGCCATGGAACGTCCACCTCCAGAGCAAGTGGTGGTTTCTGGCCCCATCGTGCCGTCTTTCTTGGCCCGCCAGTGTTACACAGACCGACCTAGTTCGGTAGGTAGGGCAACACTACCGGGTCGGGATGGCTCGTTGATGGATGGAAGAGGTGACCCACCTCGAGACCTGCTGCTTGCTGGGGACTTTAGCGCTGGCACTCCCGATGCACCATCACTGGTCGTCCCCGAAAGGGGCCCGAATGATGACAACCAATCTGCGGTGGCGAGGTGATGAGTGGGGTGCCCACACGACTGCGCCTGCGACCCTCGTCAACCGCTTGGGAGTAGGCGATGCCAGCTATTCGACTCCGCGAGTATCGATCCGAGACGATTGAGGGGCACGTGATCGGGACGTTTGAGTTGAGCGACACGCCCGACGGCGCATGGATCGGCCGGTTCGAGGAGTGCCTGGGGCAGTTGAGCCCGATTGGCGTGGCCGTGGTCGGGTCCCGCGTGCGAGCTCAATTGTCGGAAGGCCAAGACATCCGCGATCTCGTCCAACTGGTGCAGCGGTGCATCGACGCCGCCAACCAGAACGGCGACGGCCACCACGCGCCCCGCTAGGCGACAGGGCGGCGGCTGTGACTGTTATCCCTGACCCAGTGGGCACGGCGGAGGCGAAGCCGAGCCCTCGGGGGAAGATCCTCGTGCGTCCGAGAGTAGTCGGTCGACAAGGGGACGCAGCGAGGCGGTCAACGACCGCTTGTCGAGAAGCGCATCAGCCCCGGCCGCGGCGGCTTCACGTTGGACGAGCGCCGTGACCCCGGAGGTCACGATGATGACCTTCGTGGTGGGCCACCAGCGCTTGATCCGTCTCGTCGCTTCGAGGCCGTCGAGCCGCGGCATCATGAGATCGGTCACGACGAGCTGTGGCTGCTCGCGACGCACGAGTTCGAGCGCCGTCAGACCATCCTCCGCCTCGAGGATCACACCCACATGAGGATGTGCCTGCAGGATGGTCCGGAGCATCCAGCGGTGGTCGTCGGAATCATCAACAACCAGAACGCGCGCCGGTGCGTGGCTATGCGTAGCCACGCGGTAGGTCTCCGGCGCGCGCGTTCATTCGGGCGTATCTCGTTTTGGCTTCGGACCCGTCGGGTGCCAAACTTCACTCCCTGTGGCCGAAGCGGCGCTTGCTTCCGCTGCTACCAGACCGACAAAGGTGGAGCGGAGCCTATCACGTCGTGGGAGAGCTTCGAGCGGTTGATTTCCATATGGAAAGTGGCCCGGGCCGGCACATCCGACCCGGGCCACTCTAGGCACCGGCTCAGCGAGACTTCGTGGTAACGAGTTATTTGCCCGTGATGCAGGCAAGATACGCCTGCCGATAGGCGGGGTCGCTCTCTCCGATCGGCGCCATCCCCAGCTCAGACGGCGGCGTTCCTGGCGGGCTGCTGTCGGTTATGCGGCCCCCAGATGGATTGGTGCTCGGCTGAGGCGTCGCCGGGGCCGGCTGGGTTGCCGATCCTGGCGAGACCGGTGTCCCGGGCTTGCCTGTGTCGGTCTGCATGGCGGTCGCTGGCGGTGTTGCGGGCTGACTGCTCGTGCTCGGCTGAACCGGCGTTGCCTTGGTGACTTGTGCGGCCTTCAGGTTGCACGAGTCCATGTCAGCCTTACTAGGGCCGAGAGCCAACGCGCCGCTAGCCAAGCTCGTGAGAGTCAGCAGCTCTGTTCCGATGACGATCCAACGCTTCATATGTCGCCTCCTTCCACTACGTCCAAATAGTCTCCTCCGACATTGACTCGCAGCAAGGTCTGTTCCAAGGAGTGAGGGCGGAAGTAATTCGCGATTGAAGCCCACTTAGGCCTAGGGCGACAAGTAAGCCTTACGCGACCGGGATAACCGAACTACTTGCCTGCGCCCAGTAGCCAGCCACGTCCGCGCCTCACGCAGTGATCCCGGCGCCGATCTCTGACAAAGATGTCAGGAACTCTTCAGTGGCGCAGCTTCGTGGGGCGAGTCAGTCGCCCCTCATCCAGCCCTCTCCCTGGTGGGGAGAGGAGGTGCGGTGACGCCCGCGTAACGTCTAGCCGTCGCGACCAGCTCGTCCACGTCCTCTTCCATCGTGTCGAAGGCGCAGACGATGCGGATGATACCCTCGCTCGGGGCGCCGCGGCGGGAGAAGCTGTAGCCTTCGGCGACCAACCCGTCCCAGATGGGCCGGGGCAGAGCCACAAGGACAAAGTTGATCTCCGTCGGCCCGCGGAGCCGGACGCCGGGAATCGCCGCCAGCCCGTCACGCACCCGCCGCGCCATCAGGTTGGCGTGGCGCGCATTCCGGAGCCAGAGGTCGTTGGTGATGTAGGCCTCGAGCTGGGCGGAGAGAAAACGCATCTTCGAGAAGAGATGGCCGCCCCGCCGGCGGCGGTAGCGCATGCTCTGGGCCAGCTCGCGGTTGAAGAACACGACGGCGTCGGCGGTGAGCGCCCCGTTCTTGGTAGCGCCGAACGACAGAATGTCGACGCCGGCCTTCCACGTCACCTCGGCCGGCGTAGAGCCGAGCCGGGCCACGGCGTTGGCCAGACGCGCGCCGTCTAGGTGCACCCAGAGGTGCCGCGCGCGGGCGACCTCGACGATCTCGCGCATCTCCGTGAGGGTGTACACCGTACTCGCCTCCGTCCCCTGGGTGATGCTGACCGCCCGCGGCGGCACGTCGGCCGGGCGCGCCAGCGCCTCGTCGACCATCCGCGCCAGTTCGGCCGCGGACATCTTCCCGTCGGCGGCCGGCACCCGGATCGTGCGCGCGTTGCCCCCGGACCAGAACTCGGCCCCGCCGCACTCGTTGTCGTGGACATGGGCGGAGTCGGACACGTACACGGCACCGAAGGGCACCGTGACGATCGCCGTGCACAGCCCGTTGGCGGCCGTCCCTGTACCGACCGGGAAGACCTCGACCTCCGTCTCGAACAGCGCTCTGAAGCGCGCCTGGAGTCCCTCGGTGGCCGGATCGGCGCCGTACGGCGTGGCGTCACCGGCGTTGGCGGCGACCAGGGCGGCAAGGATCTCGGGCGCGGCGCCGGACACGTTGTCGCTGTAGAAGTTCTTCTTCACGCTCACTCGAGCCTCCTTGGCGAGATCGCTTGCCGAGGGCTGGCGTCGGTCCAGCGCTGCGTAAATTCGCTGACCCCTGGCCGAGGTCGGGATGGAGCGCCGCCCGTATCGATGCCGACGTAGATGAAGCCGATGATGAGATCATCCGAGCCGATATCGAAGGCCGCTTTTACCGCTTCGTCGTACGCGGCTTCACCTGTGCGCCAAAAGGCACCGAGGCCTTGAGCAAAAGCTGCAAGCATGAGGCCGTGAGCCGCACACCCGGCAGCGATGAATTGCTCGACGATTGGAATTCTCGAGGACCGGTCGCATCGCGTCGCGACCACGATGATGAGGGGAGCCCGGAGCGCCTTCTCCCGCTCTCGGGCCAGCGCCTCGTCGCCGGCGAGTGGATTCCGCCGGGCTAAGCTCTCGGCGAGGATCTCGCCGAGCGCTCGACGAGCGTCTCCTTCGATCAAGATCAGCCGCCACGGCTGGAGCCGGCCGTGATCCGGGGCGTGAGCGGCCGCCTCGAGCATGGCTTCAACAGCCTTCTTTGAGGGGGGCGGCGCGCCGAGCTTCGATGCGGAATAGCGGGTGCGAAGAAGCTCCATGGCTTCCATTGTGCTAGCCGGCATCCGGCCGCAGCGCGCGTGCGCCGCCCGAGGCGTACCACGCCGCGAGGCCGCCCCGGAGGAAGTGCGCGTCGAAGCCGCGCTCGATGAGCGTCTTCGCCACGTTGCACCCGACGTCGAAGCCGTAGGAGCAGTAAACGGCCACCGGCTTGCCCGGCGTCAGCTCCCCGATCCACTCCTCGACGCGATCCGGATCGCGCCACGTCGCACCCGCCATCAGATCTAGGTCGCGCGACATGTGCTCCCGCGCCCGTGCGTCGACAATCTGCACGCCGCCGCCATTCGCGATCCAGGCGGCGAGCTCCTCGACCGAGAGCGACGGCATGTCCTTCGTCGACGAGGGGTCTTCGTTCGGCAGCGGCTGACGGTTCCGTACGGCCTCGATCCGCTTCAGCACCGCCTCCCAGTTGATGTTGCGGAAGAACGTGTCGATGTACGTGGTCGCGTTTGCGCCGAAGTCCGTCTGGTAGGCGTGCTCGTGCATGTCCAGAACGAGCACGGGCGCGGCGTCGACGGCCGCCTGCGTATGGTCCGGCGCGATCTGGTTCCAGAATCGCTTCTGGCGGCGCGAGTAGGTGAGAAGCACCCATCCCGAGCCGCCCGCCAACGACTGCGCCATTCCGACGAACTCGCGACGCCACGCACTGGCGCTGCTGAAGTCCGCCGCGATCTCTGCCGCGAAGGCGTCTGGCACTTCGTGCCATTCGGGGCGACCGAGGCCCGAGTTTGGTCCGGCCCGGCGGAAGCCGCCGAGGTTGCCGAAGTAGAGCTCATGCAGCGCGACGGAGCCCATCAGCGAGAGCTCTTCACGCTTGAGCCCGCGCAGGCGGTACGGCGGTGTGGCCGCGTCGAGCGCGCCAAGCTCGCGGCGCACGGCGTTCAGCGCCCGCACGGTGCTCCCATACGTGTGTTCGTAGTGACTGACCACCATCCGTTCCGAGATTCCGCTGAGCGTCGACGGGCGAACGGCGATCGGGGCGATCGGCTGCTGCATGGTCGTTCCTCCCTTATAGTCTCGCGTTCAGCGCTTGAGGCTCACGACCCCCCCCCCGAGCCGCGCACGGCAGTAGCTGTACAGCGCATCGTAGGCTGGGAATTGCCGAGCCATGTTGTCGAAGTCGTCCCGTGCGATCGCCTGGAAGCCCGCCGCCATCGCGTAGAGGCCGGGCGACTCGGGCGTGAGGGTGCGCGCGGCGGTGTCGGCCCCGCGAACAATCTCGGCGAGATCCAGCAGCGCGGGATCCGCTAGCTTGTACTTCTCGATGAACGCGTCGAACAAGCACCGGTCTCCATGGTGACCGAGCTCGACGCCGGCCACATCGTACGGGATGGCGCTTTGCTTCTGAGCCACCGCCTGAACGTCGGATGCCGGCACGAACAGGAACGTTGGCTCCTTGTCGATGAACTGCGTGATGAGCCAAGGGCATGCGATCCGATCAACCCGGGCTCTTTGTCGCGTGACCCATTTCATTGGCGTTCCTCCCTGTGATTGTCTGTTCGTTAGAGCGTGAGCTGGCGCGCGGGCCTCAGCTCGTCCATCTCAGACCGCCGGTCGCTACGTGGAGTTGGGGCGGCTGGACCTCTCCGGCGGGAGCGCGAAGAACGCCCGCCCCTGAATCAGCAGGGCCTTGAAGAGGGGCAGCAGCCTCTGACCGGGGTTGAGCGAGGCGACGACGGTGGCGCGCGCGCTGGCCGCGGGCGCCTCGGCCAGCCGGTTCATTGGTGTGGTGTTCGAGCGCGCAGAGGTTCAGCGTTTCTGAGCGCACCGGGGAGATCGGGGTTAGCGGTCCCGCTGCGCGGGGACGCGGCGGCCGCGTGAGCCCACTGGGCGTCCTCGGCGCGGGCGGAGTCAGAACGACCCGGAACTGGCTTGACGGTTGTGCCGGCCGGGCGCCGAAGATCCGCTCGGTGATCCGCAGGATCGACGTGACCAGAGCCGGCTGATCGAGCGGCAGGGTGAGATTGACCAGCCATCGCCCACCAGGCCCGCTCTCGACGACGGGGGCCGCCGCCACTCCGAGCTCGCGGTGAATCGCCTCGGTGAGCTCGATCTGCCGGCCGTAGCACGCGGCGCGCCTGCGATCGCGACATGCCGCAAGCCCGAGCGCTAGCGCCGTGATCAAGAGGAGCGGCGTCAGCCCAACTGCGATTCCCACCAGCATCGTCGTCATAGTGTCCTCCTCACCGGTAGGGACGAGCTTCGAGGAGCGCGAGGCCGTGCGTCAGGACCTCGAGGCTCATGAACCAGCGATTCAAGCGCCGGCCGTAGCCTTGGCCCGCGCGATCTCCTCGGCGCTGTATCGGAGTGCCCGGAAGACCAGGTTGCCCTCGGTGGTCGGTGGTCCGGCAAAGAAGGGCTTTCCAAAATAGGGGTTGACGTACTCCCAGACGATCTCGCCGTCGGCGGTGACCTCGAAAAACCGGCCGAACGAGGACTCGCAGATCAATGTGTTGCTGTTGGGCAAACGCTGCGCGTTGCCCATGCGGGGCGAGAAGAAGTTCCAGGTCGGTCGATCTTGATATTTCCAGACCATCTGATTGGTCGCGGGATTGATCTCGATCACGCGCGAGAAGGGCATCGAGTCATCAAGACGATGCACGCCGTTGTCGAAGATCAGGATGTTGCCATTCGCCAGTTGAGTGGGAGCGTGCTGGCCCGCGACGGTCGGCGCCCCGAGCTTCCAGAGGATCTGGCCGGTCTTCCGGGAGATCCGTAGGACGGTCGAGGTCGGGCGGTAGCTGGTGAGGATGTCGCCGTCCGGGAGCTCCAGCACACTATTACCCTGCGCCCACAGCGTCCGCGGCGCCTGGACCTCGGTGATGCCGTCGGCCACCGGATCGAGATGCTCCCAGGTCCGCCACTCCCAGACCGTCTGTCCTGCCGGCGTCACCTCGGCCAGATAGTCGGAGTACATCTTGCCGGCCTCGGCCCGCGCCCGAGGTGCGTACTGTCCCGATGGGAACGTGTCTTCCTCGACACCTCCCTTGACACGCCGGGCGATGTCGTCGGGGACGCGGCCCATGCAGTTCAGTAACACGTTGCCATTGCGGAGAAGAATGCCGTCGTGATGGTGATCTGGGTGGCGCACTTCCCAGAGCACCTTTCCGTTCCAATCTGCTTCCAGCACCACGCCGCCCTTGAACGGAAAGCGGCTGAGAAAGCTGTCCTCTGGCGTGCGCCCGTTGTAGAAGAGGGTTCAGCGTTCAGTGAGATAGCCGGATAGACCCGGCGGGTACGGCAGGTGCCACGTGTGGACGACGTGGCCCTCAAGGTCGATGAGATATACGCGTCCCTCTCCGAAGATCAGTGGGGCAAAGAGGGTAAACCCTGGCGCGGCCCGCTCTGGGTTGAGAGCGCGCAGGCCGACACCCCGCCGTTTGGTTGTGTTCTGCTCGACCGCCGCCGGCGTGATCGCTGCGGTCGCGGCCTGCGTCAACCGCGTGCTAGTCGCCATGGCGGCGCTCACGAGGGCCGCGCTTGTGAGCAGGGTGCGGCGGTTCATCCGGAAGGACTCTTGATTCATCGTCGGATAGCCCTCCATCGATGTTTCGTGGGTGAAACAAATGTTGCCCCGCATGTGCGCTTGTTCTTCGCCAGGATGTTTTTATGTTTCACTGATGAAACTACCGTTTCAGGCGCATGTCAAGGGGCTTTACGAGCTACGAGCTTACCGGTAGGCACGCCCGGCCCGCAGGCACACGCCTGGGTCATCAGCGCACCTGACAAGAATGTCAGCAACTCGTCAGTAGCGCGCGTCTCATCCGCGGTCATCCTTAGCGCATCGACGGACGTAGCTCGGGAGAATCCATCGACTACGGTTGGCGGGACGAAAGGGAGGAACGGATATGGTGAAGCGGCTGTTGTTGATCTCGTGGCTCGCGGTGGCTAGCGCACTGCTCGTCGCTGGGTGCTCGGATCTCGCCGGGGAGGAGCGCCACACTGCGGGTTCGGGTGAAAAGGTGTCGGTTGATCAACTTCCACCACCGGTGAAGGCGGCGGTTGAGCGGGAGGCTGCGGGGGGACAAATCCAGGAGATTTCGAAGGGGACCGAACGAGGCAGAACCTCTTACGAGGTGAAGATCGCGAAGGGCGGTCTGGAGTCGACCTTCCGCATCGCAGCGGATGGTACGCCGCTCAAGCAAGGCCAGGACGACGACGATGACGATGATTGAGGCTCGCGGCCTCGCGGCGCCGTCGAGCGGGCATCGGCTAACTTAGTGCCGCCCCAGCGACGGCCAGTGCCGGCTTGGCATGCTGCCAGCCTTCGTCCGTATCCACTGGGCGCGGATACTATGCTCCCGCCGGTCGGTGGATCCCGACGCGTCCAAGGACGGACGGAGGCTGGCTCCAAGGCTTCAGCGAGCTGGGCCGGCGGGTCGGACTCTCCTCGACGGCGTCAAGGCGTGCCAGACGATCCGGCGAGCGACGCGCCCTCTCCGCCGCGCTCGGCTGAGCGGTAGGCGGCATCGACGATGGCAACCGCCCGCAGCCCGTCCTCGATGGAGATGGGGAACGGGGTGCCCTCGCGCAGGGCCCGCACGAAGGCGCCCAGCGTCTCTCGCACGGTGGGCATCGGCGAAGGGACGGGGAGCGTGAGGCGCTCAGCACCGCTCACGAGGTGGACGAACCCGTGCACGTGATCCGCCAACAGGTGACCTCGGGCGCCGGCCAGCTCGAGCAGGCCGACGCGGCCGCCCATTGCTCGCGAGCCCGCGATGGTGGCAATAACTGGCGAGTTGGTGAGCTGGCAGGTCATGGCGAAGCTATCCTCCGTTTCTCGCGTGATGATCTGTGCCGTCCGGCACCAGACCTGCGTGACCTCGCATCCCGTGAGGAAGCGGAGCAGATCGAAGCTGTGGACGCCGGTATGAAGCACGATCCCGCCACCACTCTCGGCACGGCGGTCGAGCCAGTCCAAGGGGGAAGGTTCGAATCGCTGACTCAAGTGAAGGGCGTGTAAGGGTCCGATCTCTGGCACGTGCGCTCGAACTGTTTGGACCGTGCTGTTGAAGCGGAGAGTGTGCGCGACCATGGCGCGCACACCGCTGGTAGACACCAAGCTCGCGATGCGCTGCGCCGCAGCGAGGGTTGTCGCCAGCGGCTTTTCGACGAGCAGGGCCTTGCCCGCACGGCATGCCGCCTCCACGATGGCGGGATGAAGTATCGGCGGGACCGCCACGACCACGGCATCCACGCCCGGGTGGGCTACGAGATCGCGGTAGTCGTCGTAAAACGCGCAGTGATACGCGCCGGCGAGCTGCGTCCCTTCAGTACGGTTCCGTCGACAGACGGCGACAAGGGCTGCGTCCGTCAGGTCCTCTACGATGTGGCGGGCATAGCGAGACCCGTGCTTGCCCAGGCCGATCAGCCCGATGCCGAGCATTGGGCCAGTAGAGCTGTCCGAAGTATGAGGCCGAGCATCGAGTGAAGCCGAGAATAGATGACGGTCGGGGTGGGAGCAAGCGGGCTGAATCCGGATGCGCGCGGAGGCTCAATGTGCCGGCGCCGCTTCGAGCCACTCCTCGACGGTGCGGACGATCGCCTCCAGCATGACCTCCCGCGGAAAGGCGTTGTGATCGAGGACCGCGCCCAGCCAGTTCGAGGTGCGTCCGAAGGGTAGGGCGATCGCGAGGTGGTCGGCCCGCACGTACCCCAGTAGCTTCGACCCGGGGATGACGGCGTCCGTCCACAGAACTTGGCCGTCGCTGCGGGGATCAATCTCGGCCAGTCGGCGCCAGCGGGGTCGCAAGGGCCACGAGGTGTCTGCTTCGTCCACGATCCCCACGAGTGAGAAGTACTGCACGGCGGTCGGCAGGCGTGCCGTGGCCAGAAAACGCATCCGCACGGCTGGGCGCAGGCTCTCGAGGGCGCCGCCGTCACCGCCGGCGCAGTCGGCGAGAGTCACGTGCGGCAGGATGGCGGCGGACGTGGGGTCGAGAGCCTCGACCAGCGGGGAGCCGTTGATCGCGCCGGCTATGCTCACCAGCGCGGCAACTCGCGGCGCGAGCTCTGGGTAGGCGACCAGGGCCTCGAGCATATCGACCGCCCCCTTGGAGTGCGCAACCACAAGCAGACGCTGGCCCGGGCCCAGCGGCGCTGCCAGGAAGGCCTCCCGGAGCTGGCGAGCGTTATGACCGCTGCTCGAGCGCCCGCTTACCCACACGATTTCCGTCTGATAGCCGAGGGTCTCCAAGTGCGCCAGCCCATCGCTGAAGGCTGCCGCTGTTCCCCTCATACATTCGCCGAAGAAGCCCGGGACCACGACGATTCGGAGGGCGCCTGATGCCGGACCCATGGTCACCGGCCGGCCCGTAGGCGCACCTTCTCCCCCGAGCCGCAAGAGGGCCTCATCGCACGGTCTATCGTCGGGCAGGTGCTGGCCATGATCCTCGCGAATGGCGCACCACACCTCTCGAAACCGCGCCCGGCTGTCGACAACGCCTGCATGGGCTCCGACCACCCGCACCTGGGGCGGCTCGGCCAGATCAAAAGACAGCAGCGGCCGGCGCAGGCAGCCGACGCAGCCCAGCAGCGTGACAATCGCGATGCCCGCCAAGATGCGGAGATCGCGTTCAGGTCGGGACCTCACCCCTGTGCCCCCTTCCCAGCTTCGGGGAAGCCGTCTCCAACTCGCTGGCCGCCGTCGGCATCAGGACCCGCGTCCGCACCTTGGAGCGTGCGACGTTCTACGAGAGCTGGCGGGCCAAGAAGCTGCGGGGGATCATCATGGGCGCCTCGGCTGTGCTCGGCAACGCCCCCGCGCGCCCCGACCTTCGAGCCGGCGTCGCCGCATGGCATCGGGCCACGACTAGCTCGGAACCTACATCAGTTGACGGGAATGCCGCTAATCTCGAGATCGACGAACTCGGTCATGGAGTCTGCCTTGGTCCAGAGTCCGACGTATCCACTCGTGAACGTGCGGTCAGCCCGATCGAGGAGCATGGTGTCGTTCAGGTATGCCTGGATCCGGTCACCCACGGCCACGACCCGGATTGTGTGCCACTCGCCGAGCTTGGGCGGGGTGACGCTCGCGGATGCGATGACACGGCGCCGGCCCGCGATCATCGTGTAGAGGCGAAAGTTGTTCTCGAGGGCATTGGCGCGGACTAGGAGATAGTTCTCGCCGTCTCTCGCGCGGAAGATGATGCCCCCGCTGGCGTCCTCGTTGCCCGAGATCGGCCGAAAGCGGACCGCGATGTCGACGTCGGTGAACCTGCGGTCCTCGAGGATTGCGACGGCCCAGGGCTGCGTTTCGGCGATCTGGGCGAGCACCTGACGGCCGCCGGACGGGCGGCGCACCCATCGACCCGCGGTGAACCTCCAGCGCGGATTCTCCGAGCCGAGATCTTCCTTCGAGGTGAGCCGGTCCGGCGAGGTGATTGCGAGGCGGGCGCTGTCGGTCGCGGCCGCGATCGGGCCGGCCAGCAGAAGCACCAAGAACACGGTCCGGGCGATCTTCATGGTGGTGCTCCTTCCTCGGGTTTCAGTCGAGCTGCTCGGTCACGACCTTCCAATCGTTGCCCCGAAGCAGGGTGACTTCGAGAACCGGTCGGCTGCCGTCTAGACGGGGCATCGCGCTGACGGCGCGGTAGCCAGGATTCGCGTTGACCGCGCCGGCAGTGGCCGCCGCGAGCGTACGGCTGGCCGCCATCATCGCGGCCTTCTGGTCCTGTGCGGCCGACACGTCGCCGCTGTCGGTGAGAGCGTCGATCTGGGCGATCATCCCCGCGCTGAAGTCCACGATGACCTCCGAGAAGGTGTCGCCCGAGAACGAATCCGCCTTCAGAGTGTAGACCGATAGCTGCAGTGCCCCATCCTCGATCTCGTACTTGGCGGAGAGCGGTGTGCCCTGAGTCGAGCCCAGGACCAGGCCGCTTTCGAGCGGGAGCCAGGCGCCCGCGAGGGCCCGCGCGAGCGCTTGGCGGCCGCTGACCGAGGCGGGCTGGGCGGGGGCTTGCAGCGGAGTCCCGGCGAGCACGCTGCCGATGACGAGCGCCATGATGACGATGTGTCGCATACCGTTTGCCTCCTCGTTGAGATTGACCGCTCGAGTGACGCCAAGGATGAGCGCGAATCTGCGGCGCGCGACTGACGAGTTCCTGACATTCCTGTCAGGTGCGATGATCGGCGCGGGTGGCTATACTGCCGTCCACCATGCGCATCTTGCTCTTGGAGGACGAGAAGAAGCTGGCGAAGGCCCTCCGGGATGGGCTGGAGGCCGAGCGCTACGAGGTCGTGACCGCCACGACCGGCGAGGAGGGCTTCTTCCTCGTGAACCACCAATCGTTCGATCTGGTGATCCTCGACCTGATGCTACCGCGGCGGGACGGGATCGAAGTGCTGACCACGCTGCGCAAGCGCGGGCTGGGCACTCCCGTGCTGATCCTCACCGCCAAGGACACCATCGAGGACCGGGTGCACGGCCTCGACAGCGGCGCGGACGACTATCTGGTGAAGCCGTTTGCGTTCGCGGAGCTCCGGGCCCGGATCCGCGCCTTGGTGCGGCGCGATCGCTCGGAGCCGCTGCTGCATCTGCGGAACGCGGATCTCGAGCTCGACGTCGTGACGCGCAAGGTCACGCGCGGGGGCCAGTCGCTGGACCTGACCGTGAGGGAGTTCGAGATCATCGAGTATCTACTGCGGCACCGCGGACGGGTGGTGTCCAGAGAGATGCTCGCTCGGGACGTCTGGCATGTGACGGCCCGCGCCACCCCGTTCGACAACGTGATCGATGTGACGATGGCTCGCCTTCGCCGCAAGATGGACGCCAGGTTCGACCCCAAGCTGCTCAACACGGTTCGCGGCGTCGGGTTCGTGCTGGGGGAGTGCCGATGACGTCGTGGGCGAGTCCTCCCAGCATCCGGGTACGGTTGACGCTCTGGCACGCAGGGGTACTGGCCGCGATGATCTGCCTGTTCTCGGTAGGGGTTTTCATCTTCGTGAAGGTACGACTCTCGCGGGGGCTGGACGAGCAGCTTCGCGCGGACCTGGCCGCAGTCGAGCAAGTCTATCGCGAGGACCCCGGAGATCTCGCGGAGCTGGATCGGCGCATGGGGATCGCTCTGTTCGAGGTCGTGGACCGGGGAGCGGTCATGCACCGGACCGCGGGCTGGCCGCCTCCCGAGAGCCGGTACCGGGTCACGGTGATGGACGACGCTGTCCATCGGGTGAGCGTCGCCCGCGACGAGGCTCCCATGCGCCAGACGCTCTGGACCCTGGCGGTAATCCTCGGGATCGGGATCCCGGCCGCGATCGGCATCCCGGACGCGGCGGGGTGCGTCCTCCGCGGGCGGCCTGCGGCACGGGGCGGGGACCCGGCCCCGAGAGCGACGAAGGG
>JACXTT010007850.1_pt1 | contig 14951 bp, 13 predicted proteins | sample 9270951 | NCBI WGS metagenome assembly JACXTT01 (sample SAMN15532306, study PRJNA645909) | rock metagenome | isolation source: weathered quartz diorite | place: Puerto Rico | collected 2017-06-21
CCACAAGCTGATCGACACGCCCCACGGCGACAATGAGTTCAGATCCCACGCTTGCCAAACCTCCTCGCGCGCCACCTGCAGCCCGCGGATTAGCGCCGGTCGCCTCGAAACTGTGGCGCTCTCGCTGCATCGAGCCGTCTTGACGCCGCGTTGACTCGGTTGCATTTCCTTTTCGGCCCTAGCGATAAAACAAACCCGGCGAAGGTCGGGGGGGGCGCAAACTCACGGGCCGTCGTTCAGTCGGCGACGACGTCTGGTACAATGCCAGCTGGATCCCACGATCGCCGAGGAGCCGAAGGGTAGCTAGGTGTTTGAGTTGTAGTTGAACTGGGTCGCAAGCCGGACTGATGGGGGGCTCCGCAAGGTGGCTGCTCAGATAGCACCTAGGGACTAGCATGCGACTTCCGGTTCTGGCCGAACTTGCCGAGCGGAGATTCGCCAGGCGACCTCAACTCAAAGCCCAGCGCCGCCTGGCCGGCGCGGCACAAGGGTCGTGTGATTGCCACAAAACGTCTAAGCGGAGGAACCGACCAATGCGCATCGTAATACCCCTCTCCATCGTCTGCCTGACAGGGTACGCCATGACGGCAGTGGCGCAGCAACCTGCGGCCCAGAAGACGCCCGCCACGCAGCCGGCCGCAGCCAGTATCAAGCTCGCGGATGTCGCCGGGACTTGGAACATAGAGAACACAGTAAAGACCGCCGCCGGCAAGGACACGGTCGTTACCTCAGAGCTGATAGCCGCTGTCGATGGGAAGAGTTGGGTGACCCACCTCGCAGGTCGCGACCCTATCCCGACGCGGATCGTCGCGATGGGCGGGGACAGCATCGTCACGGAGGCCGGGCCGTTTCAGAGCGTCGTGCGACTGGGACAAAAGGTCACCACCCATCAAACGCTCCATTTCAAGGGCGACACCCTGTCCGGCACGATCGAGGCGCGGTACGACAACGGTGATGTCGTCATGGGCTCGACCAAGGGCACACGCAACAAGAAGTAAGGCGCGGCTGTCGGGAGGGTTCTGCAAGAACCGGGCGGCGCCGCTCAACGCGGCCCGCTGGGGCGAGGCATGGGGCAGAGCCTGCAAAGCCTTGCGGCAGTGAGTCACCGCGGCTTGACGCGAATCGCCTCGCGCGCGCGTGAGACGCCGGCGCCGGAACACAGTGCTAAGTCGGCAATTAAGCGATTTACGCGACCGGCACCTCCGACGCGCGCGATTGAGGAACTGCGGTGTCGGCGAGTTAGCGGGTTAGGTCGTCCCGTCCGGCTCAGCGGGCGGCGCACACCCCCCCCACGACCACATTGCGACCCCCGGGCGTCCAGCGACCAGTAGATCACCTCGGGCGTCCAGCTCGACGCACCGGGGACAACCGTAAGGGAAAGAGTCACCGAAAAGTGCTACCCATCACCCGAGTACAAAGTGTTACCTATCACTTCGACCGTTCACACCCTAATACGTTCGCTTGAGAATTGCGACGTTCGCCGAATCACCTTGCCACCGGCGGCCGGGAAGCTGGTAAGGGAGACGTGGCTATACCAGCGACGCGAGACCGATTAGCGGTCGGTGTTTCGCTGACAGACGGATCGGGACAGAAATGAGAGGTTCATCAACCATGCGCATCCTCTATCTGCTCGGCGCCGGTCTACCGCTCCTGGCCACCGCTCCCGCGTCTGCACAAGCCGTCGCGACCGACACCAGCCTGAGCTTCGATGCCCGCGACTGGGGGGGCGGGCCGCCTGGGACGATCTATTACGACAGCTCCGTGGTTCACGGCGGCCGTTTCGCTGCTCGGCTGGAACGAAACGCGAACAGCCCCAACGCCTTCACCACGATCACCAAGCGCCTCCCAGTCGAGTTCGCCGGCCGGACAATCGAGCTGCGAGGGTTCCTCCGCACCGAAAACGTTCAGGGGTCCGCCGGACTGTGGATGCGCGAGGACGGCCCGAGCGGCCCGGTGCAGTTCGACAACATGCAAGACCGGGCCATAACCGGTACCACGGGCTGGACCGAATACGCGATCAAGCTGCCATTGGATTCGTCCGCCGATTACGTCTATCTCGGTGTCTTGCTCAGCGGCTCGGGGAAGGTGTGGGCTGATGGCCTGCAATTGCTCATTGATGGCCACCCGGTTGGTCTTGCACCCAAGCGACAGCGCGTCCCCACTGTCCTGGACCGCGATCAGGAATTCGCCGCCGGGTCGCGAGTCGAGGTGACCACATTGAGCCCGATCCAAACCGACAACCTTACACTGCTCGGGATGGTGTGGGGATTCCTCAAGTACCGTCATCCGAGCGTCGTAGGCGGTAAAGTGCAGTGGGATTTCGAATTGTTCCGGGTACTCCCGTCCGTCCTCGCAGCGTCCGACAGGCCCGGGCTGCGTCGCACTCTCACGCAGTGGGTCGAGAAGCTCGGAGTTCCCGCCGACTGCAACCCCTGCGCACAGCCAACCAAGGACGCGGTGCTGCGCCCGAACCTCGCGTGGATCCAGGACACCACGCTGCTTGGCACCACGTTGTCACGAGATTTGCAGGCCATTGACGCGCGGCGAGCTCCTGAAGTTTCGCAATTCTACGTGACGCAGGTACTAGAGGTTGGGAATCCCGTTTTCGCTCGGGAGCTCGCGTACCCGAACATGCACCCGCCCGATGCGGGATTCCGCATCCTCGCGCTGTTCCGGTTCTGGAACATCATCGAGTACTGGTATCCCAATCGCGAGATCATCGGCGAGAATTGGAGAGCGGTGCTCCATAATGAGCTGCCGCGGTTGGTAGCGGCCTCGACCTGGGACGCCTACCGACTCGAGATACTGGTGTTGATCGCGCGCGTGCACGACACGCACGCCAACCTCTGGTCGAGCCTGGATGTCCGGCCGCCGCGCGGGGCCTGCGCGTGGCCGGTCACTGTGCGGTTCCTGGAAGGACGCCCCATCGTCACCGCCTTCAGCGATACGGTCGCAGGGCCCGGCTCGGCGCTCCAGATCGGCGATGCGATCGTTGCGGTCGCGGGGCAGCGCGTCGACTCGCTGGTCGAGGCGTGGTTGCCGTACTATGCCGCCTCCAACCGCGTCACTCAGCTCCGCGACATCGGCAGTTCGCTGCCCAAGGGCGACTGCGGCAAAGGCCCGGTCACCGTCACACGACACAGGCAATCGCTGACGCTCGACATCCCCCGAACGCCGCTGCACCAGCAGTCGCTTACGCACGACCGGCCGGGCGACACCTTTCAGCTCCTGTCGCCGGATGTCGCGTATCTCAAGCTGTCCACGATCCGAGCAGCGGACGTGCCGGGCTATATCGAGCGCGCCTCGGGTACGCGCGGTCTAGTCATCGACATTCGCAACTACCCCAAGGAGTTCGTGGTTTTTGCCCTCGGCGGACACCTCGTATCAGAACCGACGCCCTTCGCTCGATTCACGGTCGGCGCCCTTCAGGAGCCTGGTGCCTTCACCTGGACCGAGCCGGTGCTGCTCCAGCCGCTGGCGCCGAGGTACAAGGGCGCGGTGGTCATCCTGGTGGACGAAGTGTCGCTCAGTCAGGCGGAGTATACGGCAATGGCGTTTCGGGCAGCGCCCGGGGCGGTGGTCGTCGGCAGCACAACGGCTGGCGCGGACGGCAACGTGTCGCCAATTCCGCTGCCGGGAGGTCTCGAGACGTTGATCAGCGGGATCGGCGTATTCTTTCCCAACAGGAGGCCGACCCAAAGAGTGGGCATCGTCCCCGACGTCGTCGTCACGCCCACCATCAACGGGATCATCGAAGGTCGAGATGAGGTGTTGGAGGTTGCGGTGCGACGGATTCTGGGTCCTGGTGCGGACCCCGAACTGATCCGGAAAATGACACGTCCGGAATAGCCTAGCCGGCTTCCCTCTCCAACAACCACCTTCGCCGGAGGCTTTGCGGCCTACCCCTCCTAGGTTCGCAGATACTGGCGGCGGCGTGGTGCGGCGGCCGCCATCAAGACAGATCCCTTCCCTTCAAGCGGCCGCCGCGCCACGGCAGCTTCATGCGCTGGTTAGGCGGCGCCGCTTCCCCACCGAAGCGGAGAGAGTTCTGGCATGCTCGGCCGACTCGACACCTGGTTGCGCAGCAAGACGATCAATCGCCTTCCATAATGTGTTCGCCGAACCGTCGGTGTTGATCTCTACCACGAAGTATCCGTTGGTATCCCCGATGCGCCAGCCTCCGACCACACGCCCGCACACTGCTGTGATGGCAGCTCGCCGCTGTTCGGCGGTGGCCGAGGACCGGAACATGACAAGAATCACGTTGCGCGCTGACGGCCGCTACGCCGAGGAAGGAGAGAGACTCGATTCGAGTCAGCGAACAAGCGGTCGTAGATCGCTTTTGGTACGGAATCGGGTGGTATGGCGGGCACAGCCGCAGAGCGGCAGGAATCATGCGGCGTAACCGTGAACGTGAAGGCCACGACGAGGAGCGTATTGAGCATTATGAGGCGCCGCCTAACGAATCGCGCATAAGCTGCGTGCTGGAGCGGCCACAAGCAAGAAAGACTTGTTCCACCAGTCGTGGCCGCTCCGCCACGACAGCTTCATGCGCATGTTAGGCAGCTTCTCCCCATGGGTTGTACTTGCGCTCGAAACGGCGAGCCAGTCGCTTGATCCATGCCGGCAACTGTGGTGATCCATCCCCCACCTGTTGCGCCCTCCGAATGTAGCACCGTCTCTCGATCACGAAGCTGCCTATCTTCCAAATCTCTTCAAGGACATCGCCCGTCCTGATCGCTTCGCAGACACTCAGTAGTTCGTTGGGGCTGGGATTCCAGTTCTCCCATCGGTAGCCGTCACCCCAGAAGAAATCGATACTGTGCGACGACCCCAGTCCGACAGAGAAACGCATGGCCCCAGGCGACTTGGGTCGGATCTCGAACAACAGGCCACCGTAGCCCTGGCTGGGGTTTTCACGGATCACGACCGACGCCGGAGGAAGGCTGGCGACCCATTTGCGGAGCTCTGTTAGCAGGGCTGTGGCGGTCGGCGAGAGCGAAAAAGTTGTGTGCATTGGAGAAGCTGCCTAACGAATCGCGCATAAGCTGCGTAGTGCGGCGGCCGCCATCAAGATGGATCGGTTCCCTTTCAAGCGGCCGCCGCGCCACGGCAGCTTCATGCGCTGGTTAGGCGGCGCCGCCCGGAGTGCAGGGCGAGAGGCGCATTGCGTGCGCAGAGGCCCAGTTAGAAAAGGTTTCGGCGCAGGAATGTCACGATCTGCCGCACCTCGTCTTCGTACTGAACTGGATCTGTGAAGATCGCGTTGTGCCCGCCCTGGTAGTATACGGCATCGACCTGCTTGTGCGCGGCCCGTAATGATGCCTCGAAATCGCGTGCCATCTGCACACTTGAAAGTGGAGACCCGCCGTCGTCCGGGCTGTCGGCTTGGCCATGCAGCATCAAGATCGGCACCGTGACTTGAGGGGCCTTGTCGGCTAAGTATGGAGGATAGCCTGTCGAGTTCAAAACGAGCGCCTGGACGCCCACTCCTCCGGCCAGGACGTAATGCAAGGCTGCTCCACCACCCCTGGAGTGGCCCAGAAGCGCTACATGAGCAGACTGAACCCCTGCCAGATTACGGACGGCCTGCACTAGCGCATTCATTGCTCGCAAGGCCGTGTCGCTTGATGCGCTGGACATGGGGGATGCGCCTGGACATGGGATCGGGGTGACAAACCGCACTCCGGCTCCCCGACCGTCCGAGAACCAACAGGCAGCCACCGCGAGAACGCCCTTGCGGGCCAGATCTCTGGCGAGGGTCACGTATTGCTGCGCGAAACCGTGAGTGCCGTGCAGAATAATGACAGCGGGGAATGGGCCGGTACCCGGAGGCCGAGCAATTGCGGCGATCATACGGCCAGCACCCGATGCCGTTATCTGCACCCATTTCACGGCCGTGTCGATTGCAATCGGTGGGCTGATGGGTGAAACAACGGGCGTTGAGACCTGGGCACCGACGCTCCCAGGTCTCGCGTGAGCGCTGGCCGCAACCTGACTCCACAAAATGACTGGAGGGGCTACTGCAACCAGCGTCAGAACTGCTCCGATCCGCATCCCTTCCCCTTCCGTCTTGTGCGGAGGGCGCCGCCTAACGAATCGCGCATAAGCTGCGTGGTGCGGCAGCCGCCATCAAGATAAACCCCTTCCTTTTCAAGCGGCCGCCGCGCCACGGCAGCTTCATGCGCTGGTTAGACGCTCTGTGCAGGGGCAGGAATCCGACGCGAAACCCGTAATTCATTGATTGGCTTGACGACTTGCCGGGATTCCTTCTGCAGACTACGACATGGTACCGGACGTCAACCGCGACAGAACCGCGCGGCGGAGACTTCTCGAGGTCTTAGTGTCCACCCACGACAACAGGGATCGGGCTGTCCTCGTCGACACGTTGCCGAGCTGACCTTAGGAGTTGGACCCCCAACAGACCGCTAGGTTGGCTTTCGTGGGAGTGACGACCATTCCCCAACCGGCCACCAGCGCCCCAGCCATACGCCGTGTGCGCGCTCGTGACCCCACAAGTGTGGGCGATGCCAGTGGTCAACTGGGAGAATGTCAATCCTCTGGACACCGGGATCGGTATCGCGTCAGGATCTGTTGTCCTGTTGCCGAGCTGGCCGGCGAAATTCTCCCCCCAACCGTAAGCCTTGCCCGCCGCTGTGATTGCGCAGGTGTGGAACGTCGCCGCATTGATGTTAGTGATCGAGAGGCCGCCTGACACGGCGACCGGACTGGCGCTGCACTGGTCGCCTGAACTACAGATCTCCGGTCCAGTAGTGGTCCCCACCCCGAGCGCTCCATCTCCATTGAGTCCCCAACAGTACGCAACGTGAGCGGCGGTAACGCCACACGTATAGGAATTGCCTGCGCTTAACTCAACGCAGCTGAGCCCTGTCATCGCCGACTTCAGATTGCACAGAATCGCCGGGTGAAATTGCACACTTGGGTATCCGGCATGGGGCCTGACAGTGAGGCCCCTTCATTGGGAGCTTGCCCTCTTCTCCTGTGGGGAGAAGGCCTGTGTACGGATGGGATACCCTCGTGCTACTCAAACACTATCTGGAGTCGGGGCTTTTCGAAGACGGCCATTGCGCGGCAGCTTGGTGTTAGCCGCCGAGTCATATATCACTGGATTACGACCGGGCAGCTCGATCGAGAGGTGAGCCGAGCCGCCGCGGGTCGGCTGAGTCACCGGCTCCGCACGCTGGTGTTCCCGAGTCTGATGATCATCGACGAGATCGGCTACTTGCCATCAGTCGCACGGGCGCAATGCTCTTTTTCCAGCTGATGAGCCGCCGGTACGAACACGCGAGCACCGTGCTCACGAGCAACAAGGGCTTCGAAGAGTGGGGCGACGTGCTGGGCGACGACGTCATGGCGGCCGCCCTCATCGATCGGCTGCTTCACCACTGCCACATTGTCAACATCCGGGGCAACAGCTATCGGATGCGAGAGCACCGCGCTCTCGCCACACGTCTGATGTTAGCGCACAGCTGTGGAATTCACCGACGCTCAAGCTGGTGAACGACAGGCCACCGTAGACCGCCTTGGGGGTTGGAGAGTCCTGGTAATTACCGCTGTCGCCGAGTTGGCCAAACGCGCCTGACCCCAGCAATAGGCCGTGCCCGTAGGGTTGACGCCGCAGCTGTGAAGGCCGCCCGTGCCGACGCTCGCGAGTGGAAAGAAGGGATTCGACCCTGTTGGACCGTTGTCCCCACCGCAGGCGGCGAGCGCCAGCGCCCACAAGATTCCGACACTTTAGTCCGACAGCTCTTTGCATTTTTTGTAGCCCTTGCTGAGGTGCCCTCCCGGGCTACTCGATCGTTGCCAGAATGTCAACTGACCAAGCCGACGCCCAGTCAACTCCACGCTCAAGTGAATGATGTCGTTTCGCTGCGAGTCTTACGTTAGGCACTCTCCGTCAGGAAAGAGCCCAGGACGCTACAACTTTGCGATTGTGGAACAGACATGACCGCTGCCGACCTACGGCTGCAACCCGAACTGATTCCCCGACGCAATTGGATGATCTACTGTCATTCTGTAATGGACCTCGGACGACTCTTGCACTCGTGCGGACGAGGGCAGGTCCTGAGCAGTTCTAGAGCCGTATCGCAGAGGGAAAAGTCAGCATCAGGTAGGCTGGCTTGCCGTGCCTGGAGAAACCCTGAGCCGGATTCGCTCAACTTCTATCAAGACAGCAGTGAATTGTGGCCCAAAATCGGCGTGGAATAGGGAGCCCATAACATCAATCCGTTCATCGACGTGCGAGGAAAGTCCTCCAATACTCCCCGAAAGTTGCAAAGCACTGATGCTATCCACAGCCGAGTGGCGTGCTCCCGGAGTGTTATCCGCACAAACGCGGACGGGGGCGTCTAGAAGGAGCACAAGTATTGTATCCCTTTCGTCCCGCCCAGGCGTTTCGCCATAACCAGGAGGTCCTAGCCTCACTTCCTGTCTAAGCGTTCCGCTCAACCAGAGCTTTGACGGTTGAACAGGAAGGCACGCGAGCGCGGGCGTAGTGTCGCTCCGGGGTGTAGCACCCACCGGAGAGGCCGAATCCGGTCTCGACGAGCGAGCCGAAGTCCGATGGACGTCGCTCGACCGTTCCGAGCACGAGGGAATCCAAGCAACCAGGGCTACCAAAATGGTTCCCATCCCCGGTGAGCGCGTCACTTAGGCCCTCGTCGGATCATTGGATCGGCCGGTATGTAACCGTCCCCTCCTCAAACCCCTCATGGCGCTGGATCGCCTCGATGAACGCGCTGAGTGAGGTTTCAAGCATGTTCCCCGTTTGCGAGTCGGCACCCATCCCAAATGGATGAACTGCACCAACGAGTGCATTCACGTAAGCCCCTTCATCATTGTTGTCCTTAGACGGAGCATACTTGTGAACAAAGTTGGTGATTGTTAGGTCGTTGTACTTCGAACTTGTCACGAGACTCCAAAGCGCTTCTCGCACCTCGTCCTAGTTGTTGAACACCGCAAAGCCTCCAACTGTCCCTACTTGTGTTTCGGCGCTGCGGAGGTTGCCAGGGTTGTTGTTTCTCCAAGCGATGGTACCCCCCTGGCGTACCTCCTCGGTCTTGTCGGCGCACTCAATGACGGTTGTCCGATGAGGCGCTTCGTATGCCCTCACAGCTTTAACTCCGGGCTTGCAGAGGCCGAACGGGTCGGAGAAATTCACAGGATCGCCGCTGGCAAACCCATAGAGGTTCACGCCCCCTGCGAGCCCAATAGGATCTTCCTGTGTAAACCGCCCAGTCGCCGGATCATAGTAGCGATTCCGCCGATAGTACTGTCCTGAATTGTCCCGACCGGATTCGATTAGACTGCCCATCCAGCTCTTGGGCCCCGCTCGGGTGCGCGAGGAGAACGTCTTCCACAAATATGGCGCTGGCCAGTCGATCTCCATACAATAGGCGCCGCCTTGGCGGCAGTAGTTATTGGCCGGTGGGTAACTCAGCGAACTCAAGACCGTGCCCACATCGTAGGCCCCGTTCCAAGTCGTCAACGGCAGGACCAAGATCGGCTCGGGGAAAATGTTCGTGAAGTCCATGCGGACTATTCCCAGGGGGTCGTCGAGACCGAAGCCGTGCGTGTACAGGACGCGACCATACGGAGCGTAGTTCGTATCACTCTGTACCATGACCTGCCCGGTATCCTTCTCGAGGTCCATGTATGACGCCAAAGTCCCTCCACGAGAACTAATTTCGTAAAGGATCTGATTGCCGTCCCACACGAACCGGGTGATCGCGTTGCGGCAGTTCAAGTAACAAGTGAACTCCGTGCGCGTCCGAACAAGGATGCGTCGCCCCAGCGCATCGTAGCGAAATTCCTCGAAGGCCGACCGATTGTTGTAAGCCGGGTATACGGCGGGGTCGCAGTTGTTCAGACTCACGGGGTCCAAGCAGGTCCGGCGATCCTGCAGGCGCAACCGCCCGGCAGCGTCGTAGAAGGAGGCGGTCCTATCGACGAGCCTCTCCACGTCCGCGGGATAGTCCCAGCTGTCGGCTTGATAGATGTTGCCCGCAGCATCGTAGGTCTTGTTGTACTCCGCGGTATGCGGATTGCCGCGCTGATCCGTATGCCACATTTGTTGCAAGCGGCCGGTAGTCGGATAGAAGGTGTATCCGGTCAAGTCGACGCCGGCGCCCGGCGGGAAGAAATGCGTGTCCTCATACATGTTGCCCAGTGGATCCGGCACGTGCCGTTCGGATCTCCGCTCAGGATTACAGTAACAGCCGGCCCTCTGAGTCCCGGATGACCAGGCCAACGCCCCGAGCCCCGTATACGTCAAGGTGGTTGAGTCTGCGTTGGTCTGCGCCAGCGTGACCTTAGCGCGTGCATCGTAGACCAATAAAGTGTCTCCGTGGATCAGTGGAGCTCCTGGGCCAGATCCCAGATACTGCATGCGTACACTGTCGCGTCCTTCGGCGTCGTACTGATAGGTCTCCCGTACCTCGGGAACCCCATTTGCTCCTAGTTTGGCTCGGTCGAGCTGCGTAATCCGATTCTCCAAGTCATAGGTATACACGTAGTCATAGCCTAGCACATCAGTAACGGTGTCCAAAAGACCCGTCGTCCGATCGTAGAGATAGCTCTGGGTCTTCCTTACTCCCTGGACATAGGGGGCCAGCGAATCGGGGATGGTCAGACTCGTGCGCCGTCCATCACGATCGTAAGTGTACGCGAGACCGTAGACATGCACGGTCGTATCGGTGCCGACATAGGGCAGCGTCTTGAGCGTATCATACGCCAGCGTGCCATTCTTGTTGTAGTGACGCCGAATGCGCGCGGCGGCGTTGTCGGCGGTTACCAGGTTGCCCACGGTATCATACGTGAACTTTTCGGTATCGGCTTTAATCGTCAGGCCGCAGACGCCGTGGTTGGGTGCTTTCAACGCGCCCGTGCCATCATCACAGTAGCCCGGGAAGTAAAAGATGTCGCTCCCAGGACCAGAGGCAGTCGGTGCCCACACTGGGTAGGTCACGGTCGGAGTGGTGCGCCGCGTGAGGCGATTGAGATTGTCGTACGTGAGAACAATGGTGTGTCCCCGGCGCGTCACTGAGTTCACCACGTTGCCGGCGGCGTCGTAGACCGTGCTGTCGGCGGCGCCGTCCGGCGCGGTCTCCTTTACTCGCCGCCCGGCGGGATCATATGTCCACTTCGTCGTCAGTGTGTTCACGGAGTTGAGGTTGGGCAGTATCCAGCGTCGCACGCTATCGGCAAGTCCCTCCGGATTGTAGTACGTCGCGACCCACAGCGACTCGGCTTTGGTCGAGGAGTCCGCGTAATTGGCAATGGGGTTCTTGTAGTGGTGCACCGGCGAAAACGTACGAGACTGTGTTACTCGGTCGGCAATATCATAGGTCAAGTACTGTCGCAACCAGGTCAACGAGTCCGGAGGGTTATGCATATGAACGAGATCCACAGTGTCGAGCGTGGGCGACCGGATCAGCGTGTCACGTCCGACACCGTCCTTGCTATAAAAGGTCCAGTAACCGTGCGGCGTCTTCATGCTGGCAATGTTGCCGACGGCATCGTAGACCACCGAATCCCGGTAGGGCGAGCTGGACGACTGCAGTGGGGTAGTAATCGACCGCAACAGTCCCGTTCCCGAACCTGTGCTGTAGTAATTGAAGTTTGTCCTGCTCGACGATCCACGCCCATCCTGTTGCCAAATGCGGTTGCCTGAGTTGGGATCGTAAGACATCACAATGCTATCGAGCTCCGGCCGAACCATGATCGAGTCGAAGTCCCACTTCATATTCCAGACGTAGCGCGTCATGGCGTACTGGCCGTTCTGGAACACGCTCGAATCCACCAGCGTATCCAGATTCCCGCGAGCGTCATACTTCGCGCCGAGCGCGCGCCCGTTCGGATAGACGAGGTGGGTCACCAAGGCCCGCCAGCGAGGGTGGCGACCTGTCCCTGGGGTGCTATCGGCGTAATCGAGTCTAGTTTGGTACCCGAGGGCGTTCATGATCCGGTAGGGAGTGAAGAATTTGGTCTCCCAGAATAGAGTCGTGTCCCCTACATCGATTCGCGGGCCGTCGAGTCGCGTGTAAGCCCCGGCCGTGTCGATCGCAGCTGGCGTCCCGACCCCGGCTATTCCATAACTCTGAAGGGCGCGGAATCGCGTGGTGATCGCTGGTTGGCCCGTGCCATTGGCAATGCTGCCTTTGGCAATCTTCTTCCCAGCATCATAAGTAAAGGTCGTCACCGTCCCACGGCGGTCGGTCCGGGTCACAATGCGGTTCGTGTCGGCGCCGGTGCCGTAGCTGAAGCCGACCGTCGAGTTGTCCGGGTCTCTGATTTGAGTTACTCGACGATTGGTGACGGTGAGGGTTGTAGTACGTGCAGTGGCCCCTATCGGAGGCGACGTGACGCTTTGCAGCTTGGTGGTACAATCGGTTGGACTCGCGTAGGTAAACGTGTAGGTCCGGCTGGAGCCGCTCGGCGGCAACGTAATGGTCTGGAGTCGACCACAGCCGTCATAGACGAAGCTCGTCTGCTGGCCGAGACGGTTGACCGTGTAGTAGTGTCGTCCGGTTGTGGCATCGAACTTGACCGTGTCGCCGTGCGGAAGGATCCGTAAGTAGTAGGCGCCGGCCAGTTTCAGCGTGTCGGGGCGATCGAGTGAATCAGTTGACCAGACGTTAGTGCCGACGGATCGGTACTGCCGCACGGCGCCGTCGCCCCCGGTCCAGATCTTCGAGTTGACGTCCAGATGCTCCAGGCCGGCCAACCACCACCCGGCCCCGAAGGGACTCGCGGAGCGATCGACGACGGCGAACGTGCCGGTGGCAGTCGCCGGAGTCGTGTTGGTATTCCCGTACCAGTTGACGACCTGCAGTGTATAGCTATAGATGGTGTCCTTCAGCGGGACGGCGCGAGTGAGCGTCGTATCGGCCACGACGATCCGGCTCGCTCGCCCGGGAATCCAGTCGGCGCCGTTCCACTTGAACTTCCCGTGCACGGCGTTGCTCGGGCTGATGAGCAGCGTCGCCACCACGCTATCCGGGGTCGCGGCCGACGCACTGAGCGACACGTTCGCAGCGATGAGTGGGTAGAGATGGGCGTGCTGGCTGTTGTAGATCAGAATTGGCGTGCGCGCCCGGTTCATCGTCCGCGTCGTCGGCAATGGATGCACGATCCGCAGGTCTCCGCACTGATAGGCCGCCCCGCGGGTAGCAGCGACCGTCACGCAGATCTGCGGCTCAAGAAGCGATCCCGGGCTCGTCCCGGTGATGTCGACAGCGGACGGCGCCGATTGGCTTCCCACGATGACCTTGACCCACCCGGTGTCTTGGCCAGGGGTGCTCGATGCCTGTAGGCGGACATGGCCTGTGTCACCGAGGGTCGCCGAGCTGTTGTACGTCACGTTGACGGTAGCAGCACTCCCTGCAGGGACGGCTTGGCTGGCGGGTGTGGAGCAGCTACTGACGGCCGTCCCCGTGCACAACACGCTGAACGTGTAGGTCTGCGAGGCCGCCGTCACATTCAGCACGGAGAAAGACTGGGTTCTGCCAACGACGGATTGCAGGACGCCTACGTTCCTCGCATCCGGCGTCACTGCCACGGGATAGGACACGACATTGACGCCAGCGATGTCGCTGGCACTAGCCGCACCCAGCGTTGCCGTGAGTGTCAGCCAGCCCCAGCCCGCTGCGACCGTTGAATAGGTAACCGTCGTCGTCGTGGACCCTCCGACGGCCAGGGTCACGACGGACGGGTTGACATTTGTGCACGAGATGTTGGTCGAGGAGCCCCCCGTTGGGCAGGTCAGTGTCAGCGTTTCGGTCGCGCTAGCCCTGTTAGTGACCGTGAACTGGGTCGTGAAACCGGCGGTATTGGCCGCCTGCGGTGGCGCCGTGTCCCTCAGCCCGGCGACTGCAATCCCTGCTGCGACCGTCGTCACGTTGTAATTGCCATAGTCGAGAGCCCCAGTACAGGACGAGGTGTCCGCGCACGCTTTGAGCTGGACGACTCCAGTGCCGATCGCCCCGACGGCAAACGTCGCTGGAACGGAGATATCTCTGTTTGGCGGAATGTTGGTGTAAGTGCTCTGTTGGGGGGAACAGGAGGTCACGACACCAGAGGGATAGCAGAAGATGTAGTACGTGTGGTTACTGCCGCTGGTGTTGACCATCGTAAACCATGCTGTCTGGCCGGTGGTGTTCGCGATAACCGTGAGGGAGCCGTTGTCTGGTGTCACGGATACTTGGGCGCAGAGTCGCCCGGCCGAAACTAGGGCGAACAACACGGAACAATACGCGGGCGAGCGGATCACGGGGGTCTCCTGCGACCTGAGTGAGAGGCGCCTCTACAGAGTCACGTCCCGAACTTCGTTCGAGGAGAGCTGGACGTGCTTCCAGTCGGTCCACGCGGCGGAGGGATTCGTCGGACCGGCGGAGGGATCAGTCGGAACCCGGTCCCGTCGCCAGCAGATGACTTGGTCGGAGACCACGGCCCATGTCTCGCCATTCCCCAGGATGTTGGGGCCTTGAGGGTTGTCTGCATTGCAATTCGTCGAGGGTCCAACACTGACCCACACGCGAACTGGCACCCCGAGAGTGTTGTGGAGCTGGAGGGTTCCGGGAGAGCCGGACGAACGCGCGCCACGTACACGGCCGGGATCGGAGGTAAGCCCAGCGATAGCGACCCAAACCGCTACTAGCACATGGAGTGAGAGGCGACTGACCAACACGAGTGTCTCCGCGAGATGTCCGTTCGCTTACTGGCAGTCATCGTGCCGCAGGGCGCAGGATGAATCAGCGCAGTGGGAGAACGACTTACGGCGTGGCGAGAGGCGCGGCTACGGCTGAAAGTCGCACGAGTCGCGCGACCTGAGTGCGACTTGTGCGACTAATGCGACTTTCGCAGCGTGCGGATCGAGAGGCCAAGCGTCTTTAGCTGACGAAATAGCGGCGCTCGGTGCATTCCGAGAAATG
>JACXTT010007851.1_pt1 | contig 14950 bp, 12 predicted proteins | sample 9270951 | NCBI WGS metagenome assembly JACXTT01 (sample SAMN15532306, study PRJNA645909) | rock metagenome | isolation source: weathered quartz diorite | place: Puerto Rico | collected 2017-06-21
TCGTCATCCGATATGTTGCCTCGCCTCCGGATCAGGGCGAAGAGCGGCGGCTCCGGCCAGCTCTGCTTTGTGATACGGGCCCGGCAGCCGTCGGGGAGAATCCGCACAAGATTGCCGGGGATCCCACCGCCTGTGACGTGGGCGATTCCCCGGATCTCGACGTGCTCGCGGAGCGCGAGGACGGGGCGGGCGTAGGGCCGGTGCGGCCGGAGGAGTGCCGAGCCCAGCGACTCCGAAAATCCCCGCGGCCGGCGCTCCAGCGCACGGCGGGCGCCGGCGCGTCCCGCGGGCAACAACGCCGCGCGCGCCAGCGAGTAGCCGTTGGTGTGAAGCCCATCGCTCGCCAGGCCGACGATCGCATCCCCCGGCCGGATCGCCTCGCCCGTGATGAGGCGATCCCGCTCCACCGCGCCGATGGTACAGCCGACGATGTCGGTGCCGCCCGGGGCGTACACGCCGGGCATCTCCGCGGTCTCACCGCCGATCAGGCTGATCTGCTGGTCGCGACAGGCTTCGACCATCCCCTCGAGGATGTCCTCGATCACGCCGCCCACCAGCGTGTTGGAAGCGACGTAATCGAGCATGAACAGCGCCCTGGCTCCCTGGCAGAGCACGTCGTTGGCGCCGTGGGAGACGATATCCCCGCCGACGACACGCCACCGGTTCGCAAGTTCCGCGACCCGCACCTTCGTGCCCACGCCGTCGATCGAGGTGACGAGCACCGGATCCCGAAAGCCGCCCAGGCGAAACAGCGCGCCGAAAGGCTCCGCCGCCCCAAGCACCGCCTCGCTGTGCGTCGATCGAATGCGGGCGCCCATTGGGGCGAGGACGGCGTCCTTGCGGCGCCGGTCGACGCCCGCCATTCGATAGGTCAATGGGGCGGACGAGCGGAGGGCCACGCGAACGCTATGCCTGGCGCGCCTCGAGCGCATGGCGCCCCGCGGCGGCTTCGGTCGGCGTCTCGGTCGGATACCGCCCGTTGAGACAGGCGAGGCACAAGTCGTCCGGCACCATGCCGATCGCCTGGACCAGCCCGTCCATGCTCAGGTACCCGAGCGTATCGGCCTCGATCGACGCGCGGATTTCTTCGATGGAAAGGCGAGACGCCACCAGCTCGCCCCGGCTGCTCGTGTCGATGCCGTAGTAGCAGGCGTTGAGGATCGGCGGCGAGGAGATCCGGACGTGGACTTCTCGAGCGCCGGTGTGGCGCAGCATCCGCACGATCTGCCGGCTCGTGGTACCGCGGACGATGGAATCGTCGACGAGGACGATGCGGCGGCCGGCGATGACGTCCCGGATTGGGTTGAGCTTCACGCGGACGCCGAAATCGCGGGACGACGGGTCCGGCTGGATGAACGTGCGTCCCACGTACCGGTTCTTGATCAGCCCCACCTCGCAGGGGATCCCGCTCTCATCCGCGTAACCCATCGCCGCCGACGCGCCGGAATCGGGGACGGCGATCACCGCATCGGCGGGCACGGGTTGCTCGCGCGCGAGGATGCGGCCCATCCGCCGCCGCACCTGGTGCACATTGCGTCCGTCCAGCTGGGTGTCCGGACGGGCGAAGTAGATATGCTCGAAGACGCACGCCGACCGCCTGACGACGGGGAGCACCTGGATCTGGCGCACGCCGTCCGCGTCGCACACGACAAGTTCACCCGGGCCGACTTCGCGCACGTATGCTCCGCCTGTTTGATCGAAGGCACAGCTCTCCGAGGAAAAGACCGGCGCACCGGCCACCGCACCCTGGACCAGCGGGCGGATGCCGTTGGCGTCCCGGAACGCCAGCAGCCGGTCGCCGAGCATCGCCACCACCGTGTAGGCACCGCGGATCCGCCGCATGCAGTGTGCCACGGCCTCCTCCACCGTGGCCGCGCGGGAGGTGGCGATCAGCTTGGTGATCACCTCCGTGTCCGAGGTCGCGCGAAAACAATGTCCCGCGGCTTCCAGCGAACGGCGAAGGTCGGGCGCGTTGATCAGATTGCCGTTGTGCGCCAGCGCCAGGACGCCCCACGGGGTCTGCTCGAGGAACGGCTGCGCGTTCTCGATTGACGCCGTGCCCATCGTCGAGTACCGGACATGTCCCACGCCGATGCGCCCAGGCAGCGCGGCGAGTCGCTCCGGCGTGAACACGTTCGCCACGAGGCCCATGTCCTTCACGAGATGCGTGCGCGCGCCGTCGAACGCAGCGATCCCGGCGCTCTCCTGACCCCGGTGTTGAAGCGCGTACAAGCCAAGGTGCACCAGCGGCGCAGCGGGAGCGCCCTGGGTACGAATCCCGAAGACGCCGCATTCCTCCCGCATCCCATCCTTCCAAGGGAGACCGTCTGGCGCCGGCGTGGTCACGGCCCGCTGGGCGCCTGCCGCCGGCGCGCTCATGACCCCTCAGGCTCCCGGCGCCAGGCTTGCGCGAGATCGTCGACGCGGGCGTCGATCCACGGACCGTGCACCGCGTCGCCGTCCGCGCCGATGACGAGACGGTCGCCCCCGACGCTGCCCAGCACCTGCGCGGGAACGGTGAGACGGTTGGCAAGGTGAAGAAGCGCAGACAGTTGGGGCGCCGGAAGCGAGACGAGCACCCGCCCCACCCCCTCGCCAAACAACACCACGTCCGCCCGCTCGGCACGTCCGGGGGACAGCGCGACCCGCGCCCCCAGGCCTCCGGCGATACAGCACTCGGCCAGGGCGACAGCGAGGCCGCCTTCGGCGCAGTCGTGGGCGGAGGTTACCAGTTGCTCCGCCACCGCTTTCGTCACGCACCGGATCAGCGCCGCGGTCGCCTCGAGTTCCGGGAGACGCAGCCGGCCGGCGGCGGCTCCGTGGAGCACCTCGAGGTATTCGCTCCCTTCCAGTTGCGCCACCCCACCCCCGAGGAGGACGACAAGGTCTCCATCGCGTTTCCAGCCGGCCGTCGCGTGGTTGCGAACATCTTCGAGGACGCCGAGCATCGCGACGGTCGGAGTCGGGAAGATGGCGCCGTCGGCCTGTCCCAGCCGCGCGGGGACCTCGTTGTAGAAGCTGACGTTTCCCCCGACGACAGGGACGCCGAGCGCCTCGCAGGCCTGGGCGATGCCCTCGACCGACTCCCGGAAGGTCCAAAACACCTCGGGTCGCTCCGGGCTGGCGAAGTTGAGGCAGTCCGTGACGGCGACCGGCGTGCCGCCCGCACACGCGATATTCTGGGCGGCCTCGAGCACGGCCAGCATCCCGCCGGCGCGCGGGTCGAGGTGGCACAGCCGGCCGTTGCCGTCTACTGCGAGCGCGAGTCCGCGGGGCGCGGCCTGCTTGAGGCGCAGCACGGCCGCGTCCGACCCCGGCGGCACTACGGTGTTGGTTTGCACCATGTGGTCGTACTGCCGGAAGACCCACCGCGCGCTCGAGATGTTGGGCGCCGCGAGGAGCTTCAGCAGCGCGGGCTGAGGCGGCGCCATCGGGAACGTCAGCGGATCGATCCGGCAGAGACCGGCCAGATGCTCGGGCTCGCGCGCGGCGGGCGCATACACCGGCGCCTCCACGAGGTTCTTCGGGTCGAGCGATGCGACGGCGGTCTCGCCGTGACGAATCGTCAGCAGGGACGGTTCCGTGACGCGGCCGATCACCACCGCCGCGAGACCCCACCGGTGCCCGATCCGCAACACCTCGTCCTCGCGCCCCGCCGCTACAATCAGGAGCATCCGCTCCTGCGACTCGCTGAGCAGGACTTCCTCAGCCGTCATCCCGGCCTCGCGGCGGGGCACCTGGGCGAGATCGACGTCCATCCCGACGCCGCCGCGGGCGGACATCTCGCACAGTCCGCAGGTCAAGCCCGCCGCGCCCATGTCCTGAATCGCCACGACCGCGCCGGTCGCAAGCGCCTCCAGGCTCGCTTCGACGAGAAGCTTCCCCGTAAACGGATCGCCCATCTGCACCGCGGAGCGGTCCTTCGGATCGCCGGCCAGCTCCGCCGACGCGAACGAGGCGCCGTGCATGCCGTCGCGCCCGGTCCGCGCGCCCAGATACACAACGGCGTTGCCCGGCCCGCCGGCCCGCGCCGTCGCCAGCCCGTCCGCGGGGGCGATGCCAAGGCACGCCACGTTCACCAGTGGGAGGGGGCCGTAGCAGGACGCGTGCTTCAGCTCGCCGCCGACGGTAGGCACACCGATGCTGTTCCCGTAGGCGGCGATCCCGCTGACGACGCCATACATCAGCGATGCCGCCCCGCCATCGTCGGGTGGACCGAATCGGAGGGAGTCGAGGAGCGCGATCGGACGCGCTCCCATCGCCAGGACGTCGCGGATGATGCCGCCCACGCCCGTGGCGGCGCCGTGAAATGGGGCCACCGCACTGGGATGGTTATGGCTTTCCATCTTGAAGACGGCCGCCCATCCATCGGCCACGAGGACCGCGCCCGCCTTCTCGCCCGGACCACGGAGCACCCGGGGGCCGCGCGCGGGGAGCCGGCGCAGCACCGCCTTGGAGTGCTTGTACGCGCAGTGCTCGCTCCACATCACCCCAAACATCGCCAATTCCGCCCGATTGGGCGTGCGCCCAAGGCGCCGGCGGATCTCATCGTACTCGGCGTCGGTCAAGCCGACCTCGGCGAGTACCTGGGGGGCGGGGACCGTCCCCTCGGCCAGGTGTGTCATCGGGCCTCCACGCCGGGGGCGGACACGCGCTCCCGCCCGCCCCTCGAACCGGCCCACTTGGCCAGCGACTCCACCACACAGCGGCCGTCTTCACCGCCCAACAGGCGCTCGGCGGCACGCTCCGGGTGGGGCATCAACCCGACAACAGTCCCCGCGCGGTTGGCCACGCCGGCGATCCCGTCGAACGACCCATTGGGATTGGCGGCTGGGGTGCAGATGCCCAGCGCGTCGCAATACCGAAAGACAATCTGCCGGTGGGCGATCAGCTCGGCGTGGATCGCCGGGCCGGCGTAGTAGTTTCCCTCCGCGTGCGCGATCGGCAGCCGCAGAACCTGCCCTGGGATCATCCCGCACGTCCAAGGGGTGTCGGTGCGCTCCACCCGAAGGTGCACGAACTCGCACTGGAAGCGGCCGCCGGCGTTGCGGCCCATCGCCCCGGGAAGCAGTCCAGCCTCGAGCAGCACCTGGAACCCATTGCAGATCCCGAGGACGATCCCACCCTGTTCGACGTATCCCCTGAGTGAGCGGACGACGGGAGAGGTTGCGGCGATCGCGCCGGCCCGGAGGTAGTCGCCGTGCGCGAACCCGCCGGGAAGCACGACCGCATCGAACCCCGCCAGCTCGCGCTCCTCGTGCCAGACGAACCGGGCCGCGTGTCCCATGATGTCACGAACGAGATGAAGGGTATCCGCGTCGCAATTGCTGCCCGGGAACACGACGATGCCGATCTCCACGATGCCCCCTCCTCAGAGGACGTCGTACCGGTAATCCTCGATCAGCGTGTTGGCCAGGAACCCGTCGCACATCTGCCGGACGCGCTCGTCCAGTTGATCATCGTCGGTCAGCTCGACTTCGAAGTACTTGCCGGCGCGCACGCTGCGCACGCCGAGGTGCCCCAGCGCATCCAGCCCCTGGCCGATCGCCTGTCCCGGAGCGTCCAGCACGCCGGGCTTGAGCGTGATAATGATGCGAACGGTTCGGGTCCGCGCGGTTCGAGCCGCTTCTGCCGGCATGGTCATCTCCTCAGTTCATCCGCAGCGAACGGCCGGTGAGCCGCCGGTACGCCTCCAGATAACGCGCCCGCGTCGCTTCCACGACCGTTGCTGGGAGCGCCGGGGCCGGCGGCTGCTTGTTCCAGCCCGTCTGCTCCAGGTAATCGCGAACGATCTGCTTGTCGTAGCTCTCCGTCGATCCCGTCGCCGAGTACGCGGCGGCGTCCCAGAACCGCGACGAATCCGGCGTGACCGCCTCGTCGATCCACACGACCTCATCGCCGTCGAGGCCGAACTCGAACTTCGTGTCGGCCAGCACCAGCCCGCAGGCTTCCGCGAACCGCGCGGCCTCCTGGTAGATGGCCAGGCTCACTTCGCGCAGCCGCCGCGTCAACGCGCCGCCCACCAGGTCGGCCATTCGGGCCTCGGTGATGTTCTCGTCGTGTCCCGTGTCGGCTTTCGTCGCGGGGGTGAACACGGGATGCGGGAGCCGGCTCCCGGAGCGCATCCCCTCCGGCATCGGCACGCCGCCGATGGATCCTGTGGTCGCATACTCCTTCCATGCCGACCCGGCAAGGTACCCGCGGACCACGCACTCGATATCGATCCGCCGCAGCTTGCGCACGATCATCGCGCGGCCCACCAGGACCGCCCGATGCGCCCGCAACGGCGCGGGGAACACCTCCACGTCCGTGGCGACCACATGGTTCGGCACCAGCGCGCGGAGGCGGTCGAACCAGAACGCGGACAGCCCGGTGAGGATCCGGCCTCGATCCGGAATGCCCGTCGGCAACACGACGTCGAACGCGGAGAGCCGGTCCGTCGCCACGATCAACAGTCGGTCGCCGAGATCATAAGTATCGCGGACCTTCCCGCGAGTGAACCGGGGAAGAGCGAAGTCCGTCTCCATCACCGCCGCGGTATCCCCGTGCGCTACGGCCTCACCCATGGCGCTCTCCTTCCCTCCCTCCCGCGTCCGCGGGTCCCCGCGGCTCGCTTGACGGCCCGCCGGGACGCGATCCGCCTCGTGCGGCGCTCCCCGCGGGCACGGCCGGGCGCTCCTCGAGGCCCACCCGCGCGAAGATCTCGTCCACGTGGCGGAGCGCATACGAGGCGTCGAAGCACGCATCGAGCTCAGCATCGGACAAGGCCCCGGACGCGCGCAGCAGGTCACGAAACCGGCCTTCGCCGTCCCAGGCTCGCATCGCCGCGTTCTGGACGATCCGGTACGCGTCTTCGCGGGAACGCCCGCGCTCGATCAACGCGAGCAGGACGCGGTGCGAGAAGACGAGCCCTCCCGTCCGCTCAAGGTTCGCGCGCATCTGCTCGGGGTAGACCCGCAGTCCCTCGATCACCCCGGCCAGCTTGCCGGCCATGTAGTCCAGCACCGACGTCGCGTCGGGGACGATCACGCGTTCCACAGACGAGTGAGTGATGTCGCGTTCGCCCCACAACGCGATGTCCTCCAGCGCCGCGACCGCATTCGCACGGACGACGCGGGCCAGCCCGGCCACCCGCTCGCAGATGATCGGGTTTCGTTTGTGGGGCATCGCGGACGATCCGGTCTGGCCCGCATGGAACGGCTCCTCCACCTCGCGCAGTTCGGTGCGGGCGAGATGCCGGATCTCCGTCGCAATCTTCTCGAGCGTCCCGGCCACGACCGCGAGGTGCGACAGGTACTCGGCGTGGCGATCCCGCTGCAGGACCTGCGACGACACCGGCGCCGGGCGGAGGCCGAGCCGTTCGCAGACGAACGCCTCCACCTCCGGAGGGAGGTGCGCAAACGTGCCCACCTCTCCGGAGATTTTCCCGACCCCGATCACCTCGCGGGCCCGCCGCAGGCGCTCCAGTCCCCGACCAACCTCCGCGTACCAGACCGCGACCTTGAGCCCGAACGATATTGGCTCCGCGTGGATCCCGTGCGTCCGCCCGGCCATGACCGTGCGCCGGTGGGCGTTGGCGAGCGCCGCGAGCGCGCGGTGGAGCCGGCCGAGCGGCTGCGCGATCAGATCGACCGCCCGCACCATGAGCACGGAGAGCGCGGTATCCACCACGTCGGACGACCCGAGCCCCAGGTGGAGGTACCTGGCGTCGTCACCCACCGTCTCGCCCACGACGCGGAGGAACGCGACGACGTCGTGCCTCGTCTCCCGCTCCTCGATCTCGTCGATGCGCGCCACGCTGCTCACGCGGGCCCGCTCCCTCAACCGCTGCGCCACCTCCGCGGGGATGATCCCCAGGCGCGCCTGCGCTTCAGCGGCCAGCAGCTCGATTTCGAGCCACGTGGCAAACTTCGTCTCCGCGCTCCACAGCGCTGCCATCTCCGGCGACGTGTACCGGGGAATCACGCCCATCCCTCCTGACAGTAAATCATGTCCTCGCGGTTCGGCCCCACGCCGACCAGCGCCATCGGCACGCCGACGATCTCCTCGATCCGCCGCAGGAACACCCGGGCCTCGACCGGGAGATCGGTGAGGTGACGCGCGCCGTGCGTCGAGCACTGCCACCCGGACAGGTCCTCGTAGACCGGTTCGACCCGCGCCATCCCGGCCGTGTGCGGAACGGCGTGCACCGTTCGGCCATCGAGCTGGTACGCCACCGCGACGCGAACGGTCTCGAAGGCGTCGAAGACATCGATCTTCATCACGGCGAGGTGCGTGAATCCCGCCACCTCCGCCGCGAACCGGGCCGCCACCCCGTCGAACCACCCGCAGCGCCTCGGCCGCTGTGTCGTCGCGCCGAACTCCTGTCCGACCTCGCGGATCCGGTCCCCGATCGCATCGGTCAGCTCGGTCGGCATCGGCCCGGACCCCACCGCCGTGGTATAGGCTTTGGCCACGCCCAGCACGCGAGTGATCCGGTACGGCGGGATCCCGGCGCCGGCGCACGCCCCACCCGGCAGCGTCGTGGACGACGTCACGAACGGATAGAGCCCCCAATCGAGGTCCCGCATCACGCCGAGCTGTCCCTCCAGCAGCACGACGCGATCGGAACGAAGCGCCTCCTGGATGAGGGGGTGCGTGTCCACCACGTAGGGGCGGAGACGTTCTGCCCAGCGCTGCGAGGCCGCGAGCAGTTGGCTGGTCTCGACCGGCTCGTGCCGGTACACGCCCCGGAGCAGGGCGCTCTTCCGGTCCGAGAGATGGGCGAGCTGTTCCGAGAGATGTCGGTCCTCGAAGAGATCTCCAACCCGGATCCCGACGCGAGCGGCCTTGTCGCTGTACACCGGCCAGATCCCCTGCTTGGTGGTACCGTGGGCGTGTCTACCCCGCGCCGCCTCCTCCAGCTCATCGACGAGGATGTGATGGGGGAAGATGAGGTGGGCGCGGTCGGAGAGCCACAGCCGCCCGATCGTCGGCATCCCCATGCGCTCGACCTCGGCAACCTCTGCCAGGAAGATGCCGGGGTTGACGACCACGCCCGGCCCGATCACACACTGCGCGGCAGGGTGAAAGATTCCCGAAGGGAGCAGGTGGAGCCGGAATGTGCCATGCTGGTTCTGGATCGTGTGTCCGGCGTTGTTGCCGCCGTTGTACCGCACGACGACATCGGCATGCCGGGCGAGCGTGTCGACCACCTTCCCCTTTCCCTCGTCGCCCCACTGCGCGCCGACGACGGCGGTCACCGGCATCAGGGGACTCTCCCCACCGAGTGCGGCGGAACCATGCCCGGCTCGCCTTTCGCCGAGAGGCGGGCAGCCTTGTCCTCCACTTCTCGGGCCAGGCGTTCTTTGAAAGCGCGGTAGCGATCGCGCAGCGCCGGATCGCCCGTGCCCAACATCTGCACCGCCAGCAAGGCCGCATTCTTCGCCGCGCCGATCCCGACCGTCGCGACCGGCACGCCGCTGGGCATCTGAACGGTGGCGAGGAGCGCGTCGAGGCCGCCCAAGGTGGATCCCGCGAGAGGCACGCCGATGATCGGCAGGATCGTCCGGCCGGCCAGCACGCCGGCGAGGTGCGCCGCCGCGCCGGCGCCGGCGATGATCACCCGCACCCCTCGCTGCTCGGCGCCGCGCGCGTAGGCTTCCACGCGGTCCGGCGAGCGGTGAGCCGAGGCCACCGTGATTTCGTACGCCACGCCGAACTCCCGAAGCGTCCGGGCGGCCTCTTCCATCGTCGGATAGTCGCTGTCGCTCCCCATGAGGATGCCCACCAGGGGGGCGCTGGACAGTTGACCAGTCATGAACGTCTCTCCTCGCTCACGTCTATCACTCGCTGGCGCCAATCACAATGAACCGTGGGCCGGCGACGCCGGCACGGTCTCGCCCGCCTGACGCGCGCCGATGTCGCGGCGATAGGTCTTGCCCTCGTAGCTTACCCGCTCGGCAGCGCAGTACGCGCACGTCCTCGCCTCGCGCAGGTCACGGCCCGTTCCCACCACACTCAACACGCGACCGCCCGCGGAGACGAGGCGCCCGTCGCGCTGAGCTGTGCCGGCATGAAAGATCGTCACGCCGTCGCACGCCGCCGCCTCGTCGAGCCCGACGATCGTGCGGCCGGTGGCCGGAGATGTGGGATACCCTTCCGACGCGAGGACGACGCAGACGGCGCTCCCCGGGCGCCACCGGGGTGTCCAACGATCCACCCGCGCATCCAGCACGGCCTCGACCGCATCGAGGAGCGTCGAGTCCAGAAGCGGAAGCAGCACCTGCGCTTCGGGATCTCCCAGCCTAACGTTAAACTCGAGGACCTGCGGGCCGTCCGCGGTCAGCATCAAGCCGGCAAACAGCACACCCGCGTAGGGGCACCCTTCCTGGGCCAGCGCCCAGACCGTGGGCTCGAGGATCTCATCCGTGATCCGATCGAGCAGCGACGGCGACACCAGCGCGGCGGGAGCGCACGCGCCCATTCCCCCGGTGTTGGGGCCGCGGTCGCCATCGAGGAGCCGCTTGTGGTCCCGCGCCGGCAGCAGGGGCGCAACCGAGGCGCCGTCGCACAACGCGAACACGCTCACCTCGTCTCCGCACAGCATCTCCTCGATGACGACGCGCGAGCCGGCGTCCCCGAACCGCCGCGCGATCATCGCGGCGTCTACGGCGGCCACACCCTCGTCCGCGCTCAGCGCGACCGTGACGCCCTTACCCGCGGCGAGGCCGTCGGTCTTGATCACGAGCGGCCGGTCCGCGTGCCGGACGTAGGCACAGGCGGCCGACGCCTCGTCGAAGATATGGAACGGGGATGTCGGGATGCCGTACCGGCGGCACAACTGCTTCATCCATACTTTGCTGGACTCAAGGGCCGCGGCACGGTGCGTCGGTCCGAAGATGCGAAGCCCCTGCCTCTGGAAGACGTCGACGATGCCGCCGGCGAGCGGCTCCTCCGGTCCGACGACCGTGAGATCGATGTTGTGATGCGAGGCCCACTGCGCGAGCGCAGCGAGATCTGCGGAGGGGTGCGGGACCACGGTCGCGACCTCGGCAACGCCGGGGTTGCCCGGCGCGCAAAACACGTCGAGGCCTTCCCGGCGCAACTTCCAGGCGACGGCGTGCTCCCGAGCGCCTGACCCGATCACCAAGACTCTCATGAAACGGGACGCTCCACGTTCGTGGTGAGTCCGATGTTCGGCTTTTAACCAATGCTGCGACCGATGCGGCGGAGACTGGACGCCCACACTATATCATAGACGAAGTAATCTGCCAAGACAGACCATATTGTTCGTGTTTTCGTCCAACGGAACGCCCCGCGGCGCCCTAAATGCGTAGGAAACCTGCCGCGAGGCGGCGAAATCCGACTGTTACTCGGAGGTTTCGTGGCGCGCGCGGTCATCACGGGGATTGGAGCGATCACGCCCGTTGGGCTGTCGGCCCCTGAAACCTGGGCCGGCCTTCTTGCCGGCCGGAGCGGTGTCCGGCCGCTCACCCGTTTCGACGCATCTCGGTTCCCGGTTCGGATTGCGGCCGACGTCCAAGGGTTCGACCCACTGGCGGCGCTGAGCCGGAAGCAGGCTCGGCGCACGGCGCGCTTTGCCCAGATGGCCATCGGGGCAGCGCAGGAGGCCCTCGCCGACGCCCGGCTCCCCCCGCTGGCGGAGATCGCCGACCGGTTCGGCGTCTCGATCGGCACCGCCCTCGGCGGTCTCGAGGTGATCGACGCCGAGGCGCCGCGGTTGTTTGGGGCGACGCCGCAACGGATCACTCCATTTTTCTTCCCGATGCTCATCGCCAACATGGCCTCATCCGCGGTGAGCATCCGGTTCGGACTGCGCGGACCGTCGAGCACGCCGGTCGGGGCATGCGCGGCCGGGACGATCGCGCTCGCCGAAGCGCTGCGCTGGATCGAAACCGGCGCAGCGGACTACGTGCTCGCCGGCGGCACAGAAGGAGGCCTGACCCCGACCGTGTGGTCCGCGCTGTGCGCGGTTGGCGCGCTCAGCACGCGCAACGAGGAGCCCGAACGGGCGAGCCGCCCGTTCGACCGTGACCGCGACGGATTCGTGTATGGAGAGGGAGCGGTGGTGTTTGTCGTCGAACGCGACGACGTCGCGCGCACGCGCGAGGCCACCGTGTACGCGGAGCTGGCCGGAGCCGGGTTCACGAGCGACGCGTATCATGAGACGGCACCGCACCCTGAGGGCGGCGCCGCGGCGGCGGCCCTACGCCTCGCGCTCGCGGATGCGGGCGCGCGGGCCGAGGACGTGGATCTGATCGTGGCGCACGGCACCGGGACGCCGCTGAACGACGCGGCGGAGACGCGCGCGATCAAACTTGCGCTCGGACGGCGCGCGCGCACGGTCCCCGTCACGGCGCCGAAGAGCATGGTCGGGCACCTGATCGGCGCCGCGGGGGCGCTGGCCGCGCTGGTGGGGGTCCTGGCGATTCGAGACGGGCGGATCCCGCCGACGATCAACCTCGACACCCCGGACCCGGAGTGCGATCTCGACTACGTTCCGCAACGCGCCCGCCAGGCTCCGGTCCGCCTGGCGCTCGCCGATGCCTTCGGGTTTGGTGGGCAGAACTGCGTGGTCGCAGTCAGGGCGCACTGAGGTGGGGGGGAGGGGCCGACGTGTTTGATGGAACATTTGTCGACAAGATCGCGCTCGTGACGGGCGCGTCGCGCGGAATCGGCCGGGCCACGGCGCTCACCCTGGCCGGCGGGGGCGGGAACGTCATCGTGCACTACCACCGCAACGAGGCGCTGGCGGAAGAGGTTGCCCGGACGATCCGGGACCAGGGGCGGCGCGCGCGGGCGGTCGGGGCGAACCTCGAGTCCCCCGACGAGATCACGCGCCTCTTCGACATCGTCGCCGAGGAGTTCGGCGCGCTCGACATCTTCGTGGCCAACCACGCCGCGACCGCGTTCAAGACCACGCTCGAGGTCAAGCCCCACCATCTCCAGCGCACGTTCGATTTGATGGTGCGGTCCCTCGTGCTGTGCGTGCAGCGGGCCGTCCCGCTGATGAGCGGCCGCGAGGGGGCGATCGTGACGATCGGCGGGCAGGGGACGGTGGAGTGCCTCCCCAACTACGCCCTGCTCGCCGCCGCGAAAGGCGCGATGGAGACATGGACCCGCTACCTGGCGTATGAGTTGGCGCCAAAAGGGATCACCGCGAACTGCGTCAGCCCCGGGGTGATCGCGACCGACTCGGCCAAGTTCTACGGCGGGGATCGCTTCGCCGAGTTCGACGGGCTCGTCTCGTCGTTCACGCCGCGGGGACGGATGGGCACGCCGGAAGAGGTGGCGTCGGTGATCGCGTTTCTGTGCAGCCCGGGGGCCCGCTACATTCACGGGCAGACGATCGTCGTCGACGGCGGGCTGGGCTTGATCTCCGCGCCATTCGAAACGTTCCGCGCGCGAGGGGAGGGTCGGACGTGAACAAGGTGATCGTCAGTCCCGACGAGGTCGTGGCGGAGATTGAGGATGGCGCCCTCATCGCCATCGGCGGATCGTCCCTGTCGCGCAAACCCATGGCGCTGGTCCGGGCGCTGGCGCGAAGTCCCCGCAAGAACCTCCGGCTCATCGTGAACGTCGGCGGCCCAGAGGTCGACCTCCTCATTGGCACGGGCAAGGTCGCCGAGGTGACCTACGCGTTCGTGGGGTTCGAGGTGATGGGGTTGGCCCCGCACTTTCGCCGCGCGCGCCAGGACGGGTCGGTCCGGTTCCAGGAGTGGACCGAGTTCACCGTGATGGCGGGCCTCGACGCCACGATCAAGCGCGTGCCGTTTCTGCCGACCCATGCCGGCCTGGGCACGGACGTGCTGCGGGTCAACTCGGCGTTCCGCACGATCCAGGATCCGTTCGAGGGACGCACGCTGCTGGCCGTCCCCGCCCTCCGGCCGGACGTCGCGCTGATCCATGTCAACCTCGCAGACTCCCAGGGCAACGGCGTGATCCTGGGCGACGGGCACATGGACGCGCTGTGCGCGAAAGCGGCGAAGAAGACGTTTCTGTCGGCCGAGCAGATCCTGCTGCCCGAACGCCTGCAGACGTACGGCCACGACGTGCGTATCTTTCGCACGCTCGTCACCGGCGTCGTGGAGTCGCCGTGGGGCGCCCACTTCACGGGGTGCGCCCCCGATTACCGGGCTGACCTGACGCACGTGCAGGAGTACCTGGGCGCCGCGCGCGACGGTTCGGCGTGGCACGAGTATCTGGAGCGGTACGTCTTCGTGAGCGACCAGGATTACCTGCGCGCTCTGGGCACTGAGCGAACGCTGGGCGAGCGACTCAGGGTGTAGCACCGAGCTTAACGGTCACGGCCTCGGCGCGACGGGAGGAGAACTGATGGCGGACCACAGCATCGATGAGTTGATCATCACCTGCATGGCGCGTGAGCTGCGCGGAGAGGTGCTCGTCAGCTCCGTGACGGCGCTCGGCTCGCTGGCGGCGCATCTGGCCAAGAGTACCCACGCGCCGGATCTGGCCGTGCTCTCCACCCCCGAGTCCGGCATGGATGCCGTGCCGATGCCCACGCTCTCCCTCGGGCAGTTCTTGACCGACCATCAGCGCGCCATCCCCCTCACGATGGAGGATATCTTCGATGCCATCTTCACGGACCGGTTTCGCATTTGGATCAACCCGGCACAGATCGACCAACACGGCAACGTCAACATCTCGGTAATCGGCGCGTGGGATCACCCCAAGGTTGCGCTGGTGGGCTCGCGCGGCATCCCCGAGGACACGAGCCACCTCTCCCAGGGTCTGTACTATCTCACCTCGCACACGCCGCGTGTGGTCGTCGAGCGGGTCGATTTCATCAGCGGCGTGGGCTACACGCCGGAGCGAAAGGAGTGGCTGGGGAGCCACGGCGCTCCGACCTCCCTGGTCACCGACCCGCGGTCGGTCCGCGGGGACCCGCCGTCCGACCACTGCACCACACGCCCACTCCACCCCGGCC
>JACXTT010007852.1_pt1 | contig 14950 bp, 13 predicted proteins | sample 9270951 | NCBI WGS metagenome assembly JACXTT01 (sample SAMN15532306, study PRJNA645909) | rock metagenome | isolation source: weathered quartz diorite | place: Puerto Rico | collected 2017-06-21
CCATATGACGCTGCAACAGATGTCGATGAATTACCCGATGACGTGGACTTCGGAGGACAATCGCAGTCGTGATTCCGATGGCATCACGCGTCACAATCGGCATATTGCTTTTCCTTCTCATGCAAAATGACGCCGAGAACCAGCTCGCGCGCGACATTTTCAAGGACCTGATCGAAATCAACACCACCAACTCTGTAGGTAATACGACGATCGCGGCCGAAGCTATGGCTGCGCGATTGAAGGCTGCTGGATTTCCCGAATCGGATATTCAGGTCCTCGGGGCTCAGCCGAGAAAGGGGAACCTCGTTGCCCGATTCCGCGGGACCGGCAGGAGAAAACCGCTGTTGCTGGCCGCTCATCTAGATGTCGTCGAAGCAGCGCGCGAGGATTGGTTAACCGATCCTTTCAAATTGACTGAAATTAATAATTACTTTTACGGTCGCGGAACGAGTGACGACAAAGCAATGGCGGCCGTGTGGATCGCGACATTTATTCAGTTACGGCGGGAAGGCTATGTGCCGGACCGTGATTTGATCATCGCCCTTACAGCTGACGAAGAGCTTGGCGATACGGAATATAACGGTGTGCGGTGGCTCCTCAACAATCATCGCGAACTGATTGACGCAGAATTCGCATTGAACGAAGGCGGCGAAAGCTTGATCAAGGACGGCAAATACTTGTTGAATTCCGTTCAACCGAGCGAAAAGGTTTATCAAAGTTTCCGTCTTGAGGTCCGGAATATAGGCGGGCACAGCTCGCGCCCCACAAAAGATAATGCGATTTACCATTTGGCAGATGGGCTGACGCGTCTGGCGAAGTATCAATTTCCGGTTCGCCTGAACGAAGTAACGGCCGGCTACTTTCAGAAAATGTCGCTGATCGAGACGGGTTCGCTTGCGGCGGATATGAAAGCGGTAACAAAAAATCCGCCAGACAAAGGCGCGGTCGCCCGCCTTTCCGCGTTTCCATACGAAAATGCTTTACTACGGACCACATGTGTCGCCACGCGCCTGGATGCGGGAATTGCGGACAATGCGTTGCCGCAGGTTGCGGCAGCTGTTGTCAATTGCCGGTTGTTTCCGGGAGATTCCGCTGCGGCAGTGCGATCGACGTTGATTCGGGTTTTGGACGACGCTGCGATTTCTGTAACTCCAATGGGCGAAGCGATTCCCAGCGAACCTTCTCCCTTACGGCCGGATGTCATGAGTGCGATCGAAAGAATGACCGGAGAGATGTGGGCTGGAGTTCCGGTGATCCCCGTTATGTCGACCGGCGCTACTGACGGACTCTACTTACGCAATGCCGGCATTCCCACGTACGGCATCTCGGGCTTTTTTGAGGATCTGAACGACATGCGTGCCCACGGTCGTGACGAGCGCCTCGGTACAAGACAGTTTTATGAGGGTAGGGAATTTCTCTACCGGCTCGTGAAGGCGTTGTCTTCGTGATTGACGTAATGCCGGGCGTCGCGATTCCTGAGGCTGAACTCCACTTCGATGCATCGAGAAGCGGCGGCCCTGGCGGTCAGAATGTAAACAAGGTCAGCAGCCGGGTCACATTGACTTTCGACATAAACCTATCGACAGCACTTTCCGAGGACCAGAAACATACGCTGTTTGAAAAGCTCGCGTCCCGGATTAACAAACATGGTGTGCTTCGGGTGATTTCACAGCGCACGCGAAGCCAGGAACTCAATCGCTCGGATGCGATAGAACGATTTGTGGAATTGATCGGGCAGGCCCTCGTTCCCCAGCGTATACGGATCAAAACTCGGGTTCCAACGGGTACACGTCAGGGCCGCATGGAGGAGAAGAAAAAACGTGCCACTGTGAAGCAGTCGAGATCGAAGAAGTTGTTGGATGAGTAATAGGGGGAGGGAAGGGAAAGAAGGAAAAAGAACTCCCCTCCTCAGATGAGGAGGGGTGGCGCGAAGCGCCGGGGTGGTGCTGGGTCAAATGAATGATTTCTTGGCCAACACCACCCCAGCCTCGCCTCCGCCTCGGCTTTCCCCTCCTCAACTGAGGAGGGGAGTTTAGCTTACCGCCTACAGCTCATCCCGCGGGGGCCGCAGTACTCGATTCCACCACATAACGGCGCCGGTGATGAACAAAACCACAGGAGCGAATCCAAGCACGAACCACAGCGTTTTGACTGGCCAGCCGGCGAAGCGGCCGAAATGTAGGCGGGCGATCCATCCAAGAAGTTCGTCGCCCGAGCGGACGCCTTTGTGCGTGCTACTCGGTTGAAGATATTCCACCATCGCCGTGAACGGATCCGGAAACACGAGATATATACCGGAAATTCCCCAGATGAAAACGAACGCAAAGGTCCAGAAGCCAATGACACTATGCAGTCCCCAGTTGAAGCGTCTCCAATTTCCCGTCCATGGCGAGACGAGACTCCGGCGCCAAGTTGTTATACCCGGCCACCAGATAATTACTCCGGTGATACACAGCACGGTCAGGAGAACCGCACCGAATCCGTTTATGGTCCGCCCTATCTCTCCATACAGGAGATTGTCGTGCAATTCGGTGAGCCATGAGATGAACCGGCTGGCTGCGGGAACGGAGTGTCCGAGGTCTGCCCCCGTGTATGGATTGAAAATCCGATGCAGGTGAGCAGCGTTCTGATCGAGCCACACTTCTACAGCCTGATTGGGGTCTCTCGCTCTCCACACTCTTCCAACGCTCCAGGCAGGATATGTCTGCTTCGCAACGGCGATCAGTTGATCGTCCGTTAATAGAGGACCAGAGGGTTTCAGTATCGTCGGCGGCCGATCGAATGCACGGTGGAGCTCGACCTGAAATATCAGGATGCAGCCGCTGAGGCTAATCAAAAGGATATAAATGCCGACACCGATTCCAGACCACAGGTGAATCTGAAACGTGGCTTTTCGCAACCAGATAGTCTGCGGGGTGCGCCACAATCGTCCTGGAAGTGACCAGTTCACGCTGTGTATTGTAGCCGAATCATTGCGGTTCGCGCGCGGATCGGAACATGAGGAATCCGAGCACGCCCAGGAGTGCGATGCCCCAGAGGTCGCTCAACGGATTGTTCCAGGCCGGCATGACGTGTAAGAGGAGGGCGATTTTCGGGTGCAACAGGGTGTCCGCATCAAATCCCGGCAGAAATCCCTGCATCGCGGCGAAAATGCCGATGATTGACGCTCCGGCGATCAACCCTGAACAGAATAGTGTCCCCTCTGTTTCAGCTTCGTCGTCGGCAGGCCGCTTGTAAATTCTGTCGCATAGTTTTCGCACGACGCCGCCAAGAAACACGGGCATCGTGGACGAGAGCGGCAGGTACACACCAACGGCAAAGGTTAGCGATCCGAATCCGAGCAACTCCACGAACAGCGCAATCGCGACACCAATCAAAATCAGATTCCACGGCAAGCGATGGGTGAGCAGGCCGTCGATGACGACCGACATGAGGCGGGCCTGTGGCGCCGGAAATCGAGGGCCGCCGACGCCGTCCTGCCGAAAGAGCTCAGCCTTGCCGGACGATTCATTCACGAGATACACGCCCGGTTTCATGCCGGCGGGGACCTCATTCTGCGCGAGCCGTACGTAGCGATACGTGCGGCCGTCCGTGCGGCTGGCAATCGTGTCCACTTGGCCGATCAATTGTTGGTTGACCGTGAAGGATTGATCCAGCGGTCTTTCCGTAGCGTCGGCATTGTTCAATCCGTACGCCGTCCAGCCTACCGCCAGCACCGACGTGAGCACGCCGATCAGTAGTGCGCCTTGCTGCCGCACCGGAGTGGCGCCGACGAGGAATCCCGTCTTCAGGTCCTGCGAGCATGTGCCTGCATTCGAGATCGCGATGCACACTACCGCGCCGACCATCAGCGCGAGCCGGCTGTATGCAGAACCTTCCCACCCTACGGCCAGGAAGGCAGCGCATGTCGCCATCAAAACGCCGATCGTCATGCCGGACAGCGGGTTCGACGTGGAACCGACCTCTCCCGTGATACGCGACGAAACCACCGAGAACAGGAATCCGAGTACGAGGATGAGCACGGCCCCGAGCAAGTTCATTTTGAAGGCCGGCAACGCTGTTATAAACCCGACGATCGCCAGAGCGCCGAAGACCAGCGCCGGCGTCGGCGTGTCGCGATCCGTGCGGACACTCGCGGCTTCCGCCCCACCGCGAGTCAGTGACCGCGCGGATGCCCGAATCGATGACAGAATGACGGGCAGCGCGCGGAACAAACCGAAGATGCCGCCTGTTGCCACAGCACCCGCCCCGATGTGCCGTACGTACTGATCCCACACGTCCACCGGCTGCATGTTACGAATCAGCTCCGTCGCAGGGGCCAGAGGCTCGGTTAATCCGGAGCCGAACAAAAAAATGATGGGCACGAGAATCAAGGACGCCAGCAAGCTCCCGGAGACCATGATCATCGACGTGCGGTAGCCGATAATGTATCCGACGCCGAGCAGCGTCGGATCGATGTCGCACGCGAGGCTCGCACCTTTGAAGAACGCGAAGCTGCGGTAAAGCGTTCCCTTGACTCCACCCAAAAGTCCCTGAAATGCCTTGAAACCGGCGCCGGCCGCCATCCCCAGGAACACCTTTCGTGCCGACGTGCCCCCTTTTTCTCCTGCGATCAATATCTCTCCGCATGCCTTGCCCTCGGGATAACGCAGAACCCCGTGCTCCTTGACGATGAGATAACGCCGCAGCGGTACCATCATCAGCACGCCGAGCATTCCGCCGGTGAGAGCGATCAGCGTGCTTAATTCCACTCGCAGTGGATACCCGAGAAAGATCAGCGCGGGCACCGTAAACACCACTGCCGCAGCCACGGATTCGCCCGCGGATCCGACTGTCTGCTTGATGTTGTGCTCGAGAATCGCCCGTTTCCCGTGTCGCGGCAGCAACAGGGCGATTGCCATGACTGCGATCGGCACGGATGCCGACACGGTTAACCCAACACGCAACGCGAGATAGGTGGATGACGCTCCGAACACAATGCCGAGCACTGCGCCCAGCAGCACGGCCCGAAGCGTTAACTCAGGCGGCTCCTCGGATGGCGAGACATGCGGCTCGAAGCCGCTTTCATCAACGGCCCGCATAATCTTCAATCACGGATGCGACTGAAGCGGTCAGGTTCCTGGCTGTGTCGATGTGCAGGAATTCGTTTGGTCCGTGGGCGTTGCTTTGGGGCCCGAGAACGCCTGTGATCAGGAACTGCGCTTTGGGAAACTTTTCACCGAGCATTCCCATGAACGGAATCGAGCCGCCCTCGCCGTAGGAGCAGGCGCTCTTGCCGAAGAAAGCGACGGACGCTTTTTCAACAGAACGTTCGAGCCAGGGCGCGGGAGCGGGAGCTTCCCAGCCGGCTTCTGCGTTGATTCTTTCGAGGCGGACGTGGGCTCCGTAAGGCGGATCGTTCTCGAGAAGTTGTTTCAGCTTGTCCTCCAGTCCCTTGGCTTTCAGGGTGGGTGGCAGCCGGACGGACAGTTTGACCGAAGTGTAGGGTCGCAGCACATTGCCGGCCTGTCCCATGTCCGGCATTCCTGCCTGGCCGGTGATCGAAAGCGTCGGACGCCAGGTGCGGTTCAGAATCAACTCGACCGGATCGCGATCCATCGGCACCGCGCCATCCACGAACGGGAAGTTGGCGTATACCGCGTTGCCAAGCACTTCCGCCGTTCGCCGCGCTTCAACAAGACGGTTTTGCGGGATCTCGGCATGAAGCCACGGCGGCAAAATTTTGCCCGTGGCCGGATCCTCGAGCCGGCTGAGCACATGCCGCAGGATTCGGAAACTCGAAGGCACAATGCCCGACGCGTCGCCGGAATGCACACCTTCGCGCAGGATCGACACGCTTAATTCGGCCGCCATCAAGCCGCGCAGTGACGTCGTGCTCCAGAGTTGTTCGTAGTTGCCGCAACCGCTGTCCAGGCAGATCACGAGCCCCGGCGTTCCGATACGCGGCGCAAGTTGAGTCACGTAGGCGGGGAGGTCAGGGGAGCCGCTCTCCTCACAACATTCAATAATCGTGACGAGCCGGGGATAAGGAGCGTTCTGTGACTGCAAGGCCTTTACCGCGCTCACACCGGCGAAAATGGCGTATCCGTCGTCGGCGCCCCCTCGTCCGTAGAGCCTTCCGTTGCGGATCACCGGCTTCCAGGGTCCCAGATCCGCATCCCAACCCGTCATCGCAGGCTGCTTGTCCAGGTGGCCGTAGAGGAGAATCGGGTCGCCGCTTGATGTGCCTTCCACTTCGAGTAACAGCAGAGGAGTGCGATCCGGTGGAGAAAAGACTTCGAGTTTGCTGTTCTGGATGTCTTGCTTCTCAACCCACTTTTTCACCAAGGCAACGGCCCGTTGCATATGGCCGTTCTCGCGCCACTTAGGATCGAATTCCGGTGACTCGTTGGGAATTTCGACGTAGCGGGACATTGTGGGAATGATCTCGGAGTCCCAGAACTGATCGATGTCCTGCTTTGCTCGTTGCCCGTTCATACCATTGCCGCCGGCGGAGCCGGCTCGTCTGGACTTCCGGCATTCGCGAGGGGAACGCGAACAAGCACGAAGGCGATAACTGCCATAACCACGAGTCCGAAGATGTAGCTCGGATTCTGGAAGATGCCCGGCAGCGGCACATTGAAGAAGTTGAACGCCGCTGTGACCAGGCCCAGGAGCGCTTCTCCCGCGATCAGGCCTGAAGCGGCCAGGATGCCGACGTTCTCGACGCGGATCTTTTGAGCCTCGTTATATCCTCGCCGATCCTTCAAGGTATCCGTGAGCCACCGGATAATTCCTCCGATGAAAATTGCGAAGGTCGTCTCGAGAGGGAGATACATACCGACCGCGACAAGCATCGGGCTCTTCACCCGCAGCATGATCATGGCAGCACCGAAAAGGATGCCCACGACAACGAGAGACCAGGGCATATCGCCGCCGACAATGCCCTGCGCGAGCGCCGCCATGAGACCTGCTTGTGGGGCGGATAGCTTTGGGTCGCCGAAGCCGATTCCCCCCTGTGCGATGTTCCCTTCATGGAGGATCATCACAGGAAAGTACATAACCAGACTCGCGCAGACTACAGCGATCAATTCCACAATCTGAATCGTTCTCGGTGTGCCACCGAGGATCCAACCGACCTTGAAGTCCTGAAGCAGTTCACCGGCGACCGCCGACGAAACGCAGACAACTGACGCGACTCCGAGCACAGCGACAACGCCGCTCGTACCGGACACGCCAAGCGCGACCATTAGCAGCGCCGCGATGATCAGAGTCGAAAGAGTGAGTCCCGAGATTGGATTGTTGGAGGAGCCGATTGTCCCGACGAGATAACCGGATACGGTCGCGAAGAAGAACCCCGCGATCAGCATGACGACCGCCGCTACGATGGCGCCGGTGACAAGGCCTGACATGTACATGTAGAGCGCAATCATCAGGACGAACAGCAGTCCGATCAGCGAGAAAACAGTTTTCCAACTCATGTACCGTTCAGTCCTCGCGACCGCCGTCTGAGACTCTCCCCCTGAACGGACTTCCACGAATGCGCGCTTGAGTCCGCCGAAGAGACTATTGCGCATCCGGAAGAGGGTGTATGCGGCTCCTACGAGCATGCCCCCCACTGCTATCGGCCGCACGATGTACCGCCAGACTGGAACCACCATGCCAATCCAATTCTCGCCGGCGGCGCTGCCGGCCGGCAGGAACGCCTGGAGCTGCGGCCCGAGCAGGAAAATCAGGAGCGGGATCATGAGTCCCCATGCCAGGACACCACCCGAAAAGTTGAGCGCGGCCAACTCCGGCCCGATGATGTAGCCGACGCCTATATAGGCCGGACTCACGCTGGGCGCCGCGAACTTCGTTACGCCTCCCGTTGGAATCGCCGGAGCGTTCGCGCCGGCTCCGAGCTTGATCCTCGCTCCGAGACTTCCTAGCGAAACGAAGCGATCGAAATCCACCTCGAAAAGCTTGAACGCGCCGAGGAGGTAGACGAGCCCGCCGAATCCCATGTTGTAGAAGAGATACTTGGCCGCCTGGCTTCCCACCTGGCCCGCTTTGTGGATCTCTCCGGCGGCCACCGACTCAGGAAAGGGAAGGGTGCGATCTTCGACCATGACACGCCGGACGAGCGACACGAAGAGCACGCCGAGGACGCTGCCGACCAGCATCAGTGCTGTCGACTTCCAGTAGGCATCGCCAGGTTTGAACGATGGCCAGACGCCGGCAATAACAAACGCCGGCAGCGTAAAAATCGCGCCGGCGGCAACGGATTCTCCAATCGAACCCGCCGTGCGCGCGATGTTCTCCTCCAGGATCGAGCCGCGGAACATCCGCAGTATCGCCATGCTGATGACGGCAGCGGGATAGGTTGCGGCGATTGTCTGGCCTGCGCGGAGGCCGAGGTAGGCATTAGCAGCGCCGAGGATCAACGTCAGCGGCAGCCCGATAAAAAGCGCCCGCAAGGTGAACTCGCGCATCGAGACCGATTCGGGGACGAACGGCTGGTGGCGCGGCTCGGCAGAGGAATCCCGTGTATCGGTTTTCAAGGTTATTTTTCTTCAGCAGGTATTGATTGTGCCGGGCCCATTCCAACGATTTCCAGGATACAGGGCTCGTCTTTGGCACCGTCGTAATGGATTTCTTTCGCGTAATGCGTCACGTAGCTGCCCGCTGGAACCGGCTTAGCATGTTCCATATCGTACTTCGGGCCGGTCTGAACCCACCACGTTCCCTGAATGACGTAAATGTACCGATCAAAATTATGGTAATGCGGACGGCTGTTGTGGTGCGGCAGCCATTTCTGCAGAACAATGTAGAGTCCCGGTTTGTTGGGATCACCCAGCACTGTCGCCACTTCCGAACCGGCGGCCGGATTTGCCACCCATTTAATGTCTTTGGGAAGCTGAATATTGATTGCCTTTGGATTCAAATCCGCGGCACTCAGCGTTGCAATGCACACAAACATCGCGATGATGGTCAGAAAACGATACATGGGGCCCTCCTAACTCAGTAGAGTATAAATCTGGTATGCAGTATCCGGAAACGAAGAAGGTCGACGTTGTCGACCACTACTTCGGTACAAAAGTGGCGGACCCGTATCGTTGGATGGAGGCGCTGGAATCCCCGGAAGTGGCGGACTGGATTGCCAGGCAAAACCAACTCACCGCAACATATCTCGCCCAACTTCCTCTTCGAAAATACTTCAGCCAGCGCATTACCGAGCTATGGGATTATCCGAAGACCGGAATTCCAATCCACGAAGGCGGCCGGTATTTCTTTGAGAAAAATAGCGGCCTCGAGCGGCAGGCACCCCTGTATATGCGCGCAAATCTGGCTGCACCGCCTGCACTGGTGCTCGATACAAATACGCTTTATCCTGATGGTTCGTTGTCGCTGACCCAGTGGATGCCGTCGCCGGATGGCCGGCTCCTCGCCTACGGAATCTCAAAAGGCGGCGCGGACTGGCGAACAATTTACGTACTCGATATCAACAGAGGTCAGGACCTAACGGACGCGGTCGAATGGATGCGGTTCTCCGACATCTCCTGGACGAAGGATGCAAAAGGGTTTTTCTATTCGCGCTATCCGGAACCTCCGAAAGGAAAGGTTCTCGAGGCGGCGTTGTCCGGCCAGGCCTTGTATTACCACCGTGTTGGTACGCCGCAATACGAAGACACGCTCATTTATTCGCGACCGGATATGCCCGCATGGTTCATCAGCGGATCTGTCACAGAAGACGGTCGGTACCTTCTGATATTCATGCACCAAGGATCGGATAACAACAATCGGCTGTACTATTCCGATCTCGGCAATCCCCAAAATCCCAGTATTGGCGCGGCCATCAATCCGCTAATTGAACGGGATGATGCAGAGTACATGGCCTTCGGCAACCTAGGACCGGTGTTGTATCTGAGAACCGATCTCGATGCACCTAATCGACGTGTCATCGCCTTGGATCTGCGGCATCCGGAGTCTTCGTCATGGAAAATCATCGTTCCAGAACGGCAGGAAGCGATCGAGGGAATACACTTGATCGGAGGCCGAATCGTTGCCCACTACCTTGTGGACGTCCAGAGCCGGTTATCGTTGTTCTCATGCGACGGCACGCCGCAAGGCGACATCGCTTTGCCTGGTACGGGATCGGTTGCCGCAGTCGGCGGGCGTCAGGATAAACCAGAGATTTTCTATGCATTCACGTCGCCGCTGTTTCCAACGACTATCTTCGCTTACGATGCCGACACGAAGCAGCAGACGCCATTCGAGGCGTCTGAACCGCCGGTGGACATCAGTAAATTCGAGACGAAGCTGCTGTTCACAACCTCCAAAGATGGGACGCGAGTGCCGTTTTTTGTGACATCGAGAAAGGGCATCCCGATGGATGGGAGTCATCCGACAATGATGTACGGATACGGAGGATTTTCCGTTACCATGCAACCCGTCTTCCGTACCGATGTTCCCGCATGGCTCGAGCTAGGCGGCATTTGGGTCACTGTGAATATGAGAGGCGGCGCGGAATACGGCGAGGCGTGGCACAAAGCCGGACGGCTCGAGAAGAAGCAAAATGTCTTCGACGATTTCATTTCCGTCGCCGAGTACCTCATCAAGGCCAAGTACACGTCACCCGAGAAGCTGGGAATGATGGGAGGTTCAAACGGTGGCTTACTGGTGTCCGTGCTCGAACAGCAACGGCCGGACTTATTTGCGGTAGCACTGCCGGCTGTAGGCGTGATGGATATGCTCCGTTACGACAAATTCACCGGTGGCCGGGCCTGGGTAACGGAATATGGCTCATCCTCCGATCCCGGCCAATTCGATTACCTCATCAAATATTCGCCTCTTCACAACGTCAGGCCAGGGGAGTGTTATCCGGCGACTCTTGTGACGACGGCAGGTCACGATGATCGCGTTGTCCCGAGCCACTACTTCAAGTTCCTCGCCGCAATGCAGGCTGCGCAGGGATGCGGCAGGCCCATTCTCATCCGCGTGGAGGTTCAGAGTTCCCATGCGTACCGTCCTACGGATAAAAGAATTGCTGAACTTGCCGATGTTTGGTCGTTCGCTGCCGCTCAAATGGGGGGATTCAGTTGTGAGTTATGAGTAAACGGTTTTACTCAAACTCATAACTTAAAACTCAGAACTCATTAGTTCCTGGAAACTTTGACGCTATCGTATGCGTAGTCGATCTGCAGCAAAACATCACCAACGAGCCGAATACTGCTCGAAGACTCGATTTTATCGGGCAGCCACACGCCTTCGATTCGGCACAAGCGTTTATCGATCTCGACACGGGAAACCCAAATCGAGAGATGTTTGGCAGGAGCACCGTGGACTCGCGAAATTCCGTAATCTGATGCGTCCACCCAGATATCTCCAACAAGCAGGAACTTTTCCTTGCGTTTTGGGGTGATTGCAAGACGCCAACAAGGCCGGCCCTCACAGTCTTCTTTACCAACGAAAGCGAAGTCGTAATTCTTTGGAATAATGTCGGCCTGATCTTTAGCCGCAAGGTCGGTTTCAGCTTCAAGAATCTTTTCAAAGACATGTTCTCGAATGAAGTCGGATCCGTCCTCTTTCAAGATGGTGGACTCCAAAGAGTACGGCCATCGAAAGACAGTGTGGACCTCCAACATCGAATCCTTGTTGAACCTGGTGTTGGATGCATGGAAACGGCGGCGAGCCTGGTACTCCCGGAGAGCACTGTCCTGCCACTGGCGGTATGCCACCATGTGGGACACCACTTCCTCTAACGGCGGTCGCATGTCACTCAGAGAGGCCCGATGGAACTGCAAACCCGACGAATATAGGCCCGCTGAAAGACAAACAATCGCCAAGACTATAAGGCACGTCTTCAAGAAGCCTGATTGGAAGAATGGCACACCAATAACCTGCACGCTGGCTGCCAGCCATGTGGCGGGTTAATATAGGCTGGAAAACCAAATACCTTTTGGGGGAGAGATTATGAAACTCGGTTTTTTTGTGGTTTTGCTCGTCGTGTTTTGCGCCGTTGCTCTCGCACAAGCACCGGCCGCGAAAAATATGGTTGGTACTTGGAAGCTCGATGCAGCCAAATCAAAGTTCAGTCCGGGGCCGCCGCTCAAGGACCAGGTGGCCACGTTATCCGCCGTGGATGGAGGCCTGAAGGTTGTCGCCGATCGTGTCGACGCGGATGGCAAAACGACGCATTTTGAATGGACCGCGAAATTTGATGGCAAGGATTATCCCGTTACAGGCGATACAGCGAGGGATGCTGTATCCGTGAAGAAAGTGGACGATTACACAATCGACATCACCAATAAAAAAGGCGGGAAAGTACTGAGCGTCATCCATGCGGTCTATGCCAAAGATGGTAAGTCACGAACCGAAACGACGACCGGAACCGATGCTCAAGGGCGGAAAATCGAGAACGTGACGCAGTGGACGAAGCGATAGCCAACTCCCCCTCAGCTGAGGAGGGCAGTTTCACAGTAAACCCGTCGGTTTATTGACGGCTGACGACTCGTCTTGTCAATCTCTTGTCATCTTCGAGCGTATTTCGCGTATCCGTCCGCTGAATCCAAAGAACTTAAGTCCCACTAGGCAACGATTGCCTAATGGCCCTCTCTTTGCCTTATCAAAATCGCAACGGATCTGCCGAGGAGGGCTGGAATGAATCCAACACAAACAACAATTGAATTGACGTTAGATATTCAGATCGAAGAACTTGAAGCGAAGATTGCTCCGGATGGCGGAGAGACGGTTCTTCCATTGCCGACCGGACGACATAAGCACTAATCAAAAAGCCCCGCACAAGCTTTGCTCCGGGTGGACATTCCTCTTAAAGACCACCCGGACAACCCCGCCTTACATCTATTGGTGTAATCCGCTGGTGTAATCCGCCGCTAATTGTGTTTTCCTCACCTTAGGATGGAAAAAAGTAACGACGTTCGGCTGCTGTTTGTGACGCGGCTGGTCCGGTTGTTTGCATATGGCTTCCTCTCCGTCGTATTGATGCTTTATTTATCGGATTTGGGTTTCAGCGAGAACCGCATCGGGGTATTGCTTACGCTGACGCTCGTGGGAGACACGATTATCTCGCTCAGCATCACGACCACAGCCGATCGAATGGGAAGAAGGAAGATGCTGATTTTCGGCGGTATGCTGATGGCCTTTGCCGGTGTCCTGTTCGCTGCGACTTCCAACTTCCTTCTGTTGCTGATCGCGGCAACCATAGGCGTCATCAGTCCGAGCGGCAACGAAGTGGGACCGTTTCTCTCGATCGAGCAGGCCGCGTTGTCACAACTCGTTTCTGCCGAGCGGCGCACACACGTTTTCGCCTGGTACAACTTAACGGGATCATTCGCGACCGCTATCGGCGCGTTATCGGGCGGACTTCTCGCTCAGTCCTTACAAAATTCCGGTATGACCCCGCTCGGAAGTTACAGAGTGATCGTCATGGCCTACGCTGTGATCGGCGCAGCGCTGGCGGTTCTGTTCTTGATTCTGTCTCCTTCCGCCGAGGCCTCGCCGGGCGGAACAGATGTTGGAAGCGGCTCAGGAAGCACTCATTGGGGACAGCAGCTTTTTGATACGTTCGGACTGTCCCACTCCGGCCGCGTGGTTTTCAAGCTGTCGGCCTTGTTTTCACTCGATGCCTTTGCAGGTGGATTCGTTCTGCAGAGCATCGTGGCTTACTGGTTTCATGTTCGATATGGAGTCAATCCGGCCACGCTCGGCGGGATTTTTTTTGGCGGGAACGTCCTTGCGGGAGTTTCGGCGCTTTCTGCAAGCTGGCTAGCAAAACGCATCGGACTGATCCGGACCATGGTCTTCACGCACATTCCGTCAAATGTGCTTCTAATTCTCGTTCCTCTGATGCCAAGCCTCCCACTTGCGATCGTAATGCTATTACTTCGATTCAGCATTTCACAAATGGATGTTCCCACACGCCAGTCGTACACCATGGCGGTCGTCCATCCGGAAGAGCGGTCGGCTGCCGGTGGTGTAACGGGCATCGCTCGGTCTGCCGGAAGTTCAATCGCCCCCGCCATCGCCGGGAGGCTATTGAACGCTTCGATGTTCAATGCGCCGTTTTTCGTCGCCGGAGGTCTGAAAATTATCTATGACCTTCTGTTATACAAAAGTTTCCGCGCAACCCTGGAACGCCATTAAAGTGAGAGGCATCGAGTATCCATCGTTAGAGAGAACGGCATCGACTATAATGGCGCGATCATACAAGGAGCGATTATGGGAAAGCATTTTTCGGCGACTCGGTCAGGCGCCCTGTGCTTCCTGTCGGCTTTGCTGACAGGTGCAGTCGTAACGGCAATTGCTGCTCGAGGGGAGCCGTTGGCTCAAGTGAAAGCGCCGCGTTTCTTGGCGAACGATGAAATCGCTTTGCCGGAGGATTATCGTGAGTGGATTTTCATCAGCTCAGGACTCGGCATGTCGTATAGTGCCGAACCTCAAGCGCGTCCGGAAGGTCCTCGCTTCGACAACGTCTTTGTTAAACCAGAATCCTATCGCGGGTTTATGAAAACCGGAAAATGGCCGGACGGCACGATGTTCGTTATGGAAGTGCGGCGCTCTAAGACTAAGGATTCCATTAACAACGCCGGGAGCTTTCAAGACGAACTGCTTGGAATGGAAGCAGAAGTGAAAGACCAGGCTCGCTTTCCTTCCGGCTGGGGTTTTTACGCATTCACGAACGCCGCCAAAACGGGCAAGCTCGTGCCCGCCGCGACGACGGATTGTCAGGCTTGCCACTCACAACACGGCGCAGTGGAAAACACCTTCGTGCAGTTCTATCCGACGCTCTTCGAAGTAGCGAAGAAGAAGGGTACCCTAAAGGAAAAGTATTAGGATACGCGGTTTACCTGGGCGGAGGAAGAGGTCCGTTAGGCGGAGGAAAACCGTCATCTCGTGGAGGCATTCCTCCGTGACGTGGAGGGATTGCGTCGGGAGGCGGAGGAAGAGGTCCGTTAGGCGGAGGAAAACC